>JACCDQ010936442.1_pt1 | contig 16620 bp, 11 predicted proteins | sample 7446031 | NCBI WGS metagenome assembly JACCDQ01 (sample SAMN15323442, study PRJNA562643) | freshwater metagenome | isolation source: river surface water | place: USA:Blue River Watershed | collected 2017-08-17
TCATCGTGCTCCCCAAAGGCGACCTCGGCCTGAAGGAAGTGAAGATGCCCAAGGTGCTGATGTCGTACAACGTCGAAGCGATCGACGAGACCGTTACCGTGCCGGCCGGCACCTTCCAGCATTGCGCAAAGGTGGTTGGCAACGGCAACCTGCCGCTGTATGCGGATGCGGTGCTGGGCTTCAAGGACGTGCCGGTCCAGAACATCGAATGGTATTGCAAAGGTGTCGGCCTGGTGAAGGTCGAACGTAAGGAAGACATCATTTCCGCGCTCTGGCACTCGGGCAAGATCACGATGGAGCTGACTGATTTCAGGATGCCCTGACGCGCGTTGAGCCTGTCCTGATCCGGCGCCGAAGCATCACCGGCGCCGAGCTCGAAAAAGAAAAGCCGGCTGGACTCCAGCCGGCTTTTTTCATGCCTGTTGCCCGCGATTGTCGCGCCAGTGGCGCACCATTTTGCGCGACGGTTGACGACGATGCGGGCGCACCCGCCCATAAAAAAGCCGACGGCCATGGCCGTCGGCTGAAGCTGCAAGGGATGATGCTACGAATTCAGTATCCCTATGCAGGCGGGAGTAACTTGATTACTTGGCGAGCTTGAAGACCCACACGGAGCCGCCCTGCTCGAGGAAGTTGACGCGCTTGGCAACTTCACCGCCCCACAGCGGAACTGCACCGCCCCAACCGGAGACGACTGCGACGAACTGCTCGCCGCCTTCTTCCCAGGTGATCGGAGGAGCAACGATGCCCGAACCGGTCTGGAACTTCCACAGTTCTTTACCCGACTTCGCATCCAGCGCCTTCAGGTAGCCTTCCGGCACACCGTAGAACACCAGGTCGCCGGCAGTGGTCATCACACCACCCCACAGCGGAGCCGAGTTCTTGTTTTCCCAGACGATCTTGCCCGACTTCGGATCAACAGCGCGCAGGGCGCCGATGTAGTCGTCATGCAGCGGCTTGATGGTGAAGCCAGCGCCCAGGTAGGCAGCGCCCTTCTTGTACGAGACGGGCTCGTTCCAGATTTCCATGCCCCACTCGTTGGCCGGAACGTAGAACAGGCCAGTCTTCGGGCTGTAAGCCATCGGCATCTGGTTCTTGCCGCCCAGGAAGGACGGAGCCGAGAACACCACGTTGCCCTTCTTGCCGTCCGGACCCTTGGTCGGGTCGCCCGGGCGGTTAGCCGGATCGTAGTTCGGACGGCCAGTCTTCAGGTCGATACCGGTTGCCCAGGTGATCTTGCTGACGAACGGGAAAGCGTTTTCCAGTTTGCCGGTCTTCGCGTCGTTGACGTAGAAGAAGCCGTTACGGTCAGCTTTCGCGCCCATGCGCTTGCCGTTCATGTCGAAGGTGATGAACTCGTTCACACCGTCGTAATCCCAGCCATCGTTCGGGGTGTTCTGGTAGTGCCAGACGATCTTGCCGCTCTTGATGTCAATCGCGACAGTCGCGGTCGAGAACAGGTTGTCGCCGGGGCGCAGGTGGCTGTTCCACGGAGCCGGGTTGCCGGTACCGAAGTAAGCGAGGCCCGTGGATGCGTCATAGGTGCCGCCCAGCCAGGTGGTCGCGCCGCCCGACTTCCACAGTTCGCCCGGCCAGGTCTTGTTGGTCGTGCCCGAGATACCGTTCTCGACGGCTTTGCCGCCTTCGTACTTGTAGCCCATGTGGCCTTCGACCACCGGACGGGTCCAGACCATCTTGCCGGTCTTCGGATCGCGCGCTTCCACGCGGCCGATCACGCCGAATTCGCCGCCGGACACGCCGGTCAGCAGCAGGCCGCCAGCGATCAGCGGAGCGGCCGATGCCGAGTAGCCAGCCGAGTATTCGTCGATCTTCTCTTTCCAGACGACGGCGCCGGTGTCCTGGTTCAGGGCGACCAGTTGAGCATCCAGGGTCGCGAAGATGACCAGGTTGTCATACAGGGCTGCGCCACGGTTGATCACGTCGCAGCAAGGCATGATGCCGTCCGGCAGGCGGTGCTCGTACTTCCACAGCTTCTTGCCGCTCTTGGTGTCCAGCGCGTAGATACGCGAGTAGGAACCGGTGACGAACATCTTGCCGTTATGGACCAGCGGCTGCGACTCTTGGCCGCGCTGCTTTTCGCCACCGAACGAGAACGACCAGGCCGGGACCAGCTTGGCCACGTTGCCGGCGTTGATCTGGGTCAGCGTCGAGAAGCGCTGGCCGTTCTGACCCATACCCCAGGTCAGGACGTCGCCGCTCGACTTGGCATCGTTTTCGATCATTGCGTCGGTCACGCCGGCTGCGAAAGCCGAGGAACCGGTGATCAGCGCGAAGCCGACCGCGGACGCAAGAAGTTTCCTCTTCATTATTTGGATCTCCCCTTGGTTATGCCAATTTGGCTATACGGTTGCAGCTACGGTCGCGGGCCGAAGGCTCCGCGTACGCAAAGCAACGTTTTGACATAGGCAAAGGGCATGCCATGAAATTTCTTCACGTGATACCAGCGAAAGCGGCAAAAAATCCCATGTATTGAGAAAGCGCATGTGACAAAAATGGTCAGTTGTCACAAATTTGGACAGTCGCAAATTGCGCAACCCCAGTGGAGATGCGGGTTTGCGGCGAAGTGTACGCGGTGGGCCGGCGCCTGCAGCCTGCGCCGCCTCGTGGCATGATGGTTTCAATTGAGCCAGAGATCTTGGCAAAAAGGATAACGAATGAATGTCAGTGCTGAGCTATTGGCCAGACTGCTGGCCGCCGCGATCCGCTACTCCGGCCTGCCAGCAGTCGATATGGCCGACCTTCCGCCCATGGAGCCTGTCAGCGCTACCGTGCTGGCGCAGAAGGTTTGTCCGGATGCGCCTGAGCGCTGCACCACCGTTGCAGCCTTGTTCGATACCGAGAATTATCGTATCTACCTGCGCGACACATTGAAGGTCGAAGAGCCCATGGACAATTCCTTCATCGTCCATGAGCTCGTGCATGTGCTGCAGTTCAGGAAATTCGGTGAGGCGAACTTCAGTAGCTGCCGCAAGCGCGTTGCCAGCGAACAGCAGGCCTACTATGTGCAGAACAATTATCTCGGCGAAGAGGGGATAGATTGGCGCGAAGGCTTCCTGGTGCGCTTCATGCGTTGTCCCGATGAAGACGAGGCCGGCCCGGGCGACGGGCAATCGGCACAAGTCGACCACGACAACTTGTGAGCTTCCAGGCCCTGCTGCGCACGCAGGCAGCAGGTGCGTGGATCAGGTACCACGCGCCGATTTCAGCAAGCCGCGCTGCGGGTCGTAACCGGCCGCGGCCACCAGATAGAACAGCAGCGTCGCTGCGACCACCACGAACAGCGAGCCGGCCGCCAGCTCGCCATGCAGGCTGGCGCGCATGGCTTCCACCGCATGCGTGAACGGATTGAACTGGCACAGCCGGTAAATCCACAGCGCGCCCGCTTCCTGCATCCGTGAGATCGGATACAGCGCCGGCGACAGGAAGAACATCGGGAAGATCACGAAGTTCATCGTGCCCGCAAAATTCTCCAGCTGCCGGATATACACCGACAGCACCAGCCCGAAAGCCGACAGCATCAGTGCACCCAGCACCAGCGCCGGCAGGCCGGTCAGCAGCTGCAGCGGCGACAGGCCAATGCCCCACACCACGACAATCAGCAGGAAAGCCAGTGCCTGCAGCACCGAGAGGAAAGCGCCGGCCACCAGTTTGCAGGCCAGCAGATAGGTGCGCGGTAGCGGGGCCGTCAGAAGCAGGCGCATCACGCCCATCTCGCGGTCATACACCATCGCCAGCGACGACTGCATACCATTGAACAGGCAGACCATCAGGGCCAGGCCCGGCACCAGGTACAGCCGATAGTCCTGCCCGAGATCGGGCATCTGGCGTATGCCGGCCGCGAACACCACCATCCACAGCAGCGGGCGCACCAGCGACGAAGCCAGCCGGCCGGGCTGGCGCAGGAACTTGTGAATCTCGCGGCCGGCGATGGCCGCCAGCGCCAGCCGTGCATGCATCAGGTTCATGCGCGGCCCTCCGCACGGGTCAGGTCAAGGAAGGCATCGATCAGCGATGCATGGCCGTTCAGCTTCATCAGCGCCACTGCGGTGCCTTCAAAACGCACTTTGCCGGCGGCCATCACGACGATACGGTCGGCGGCCTCGGCCTCATCGACCAGGTGCGTGGCCCACAGCACACCCATCGCGCGCTCGCGGCACAGTGCCTTCACGTCCGCCAGGATCGCGGCACGCGACGCCGGGTCGATGCCCACCGTCGCTTCATCCATCAGCAGCAACTGCGGTTCCGACAGCAGCGCACGCGCCAGCTCCACTTTACGGCGAATACCGCCGGACAGCTGGCGGCAGGCATCATTGGCGCGCTCGGTCAGCCCGAAGCGCTGCTGCCAGTGCGCGATGCGGCGCTTCGCTTCCGTGCGCGGGATGCCATGCAAGTCGCACTGGAACTGCATATTGGCGGTCACGGTCAGGTCAAGGTCCAGTGCCGGTTGCTGGAACACGATGGACAGCTCCTTCAATGCGCGTATCGGCGCGAGGCTGATGTCATGGCCGACGACGTTGGCGTGCCCGGCGTCGGCGACGAACAGGCCGGACAGGATCTGGAACAGCGTTGACTTGCCCGCGCCATTCGGGCCGAGCAGCGCGACGAACTCGCCGGGCGCGACCGAGAAACTGACGCCGTCGACGGCGCGGCGCGCACCAAAGGCTTTCGCCAGATCGCGAATCACCAGGGGATCGGGAAACAGGGACGCAAGGGCAGGCACGCTCACTCCGCTAAAGCTGGTTCGTGTCAGGGGTTGACGCGGGATTGTAGCCGGGACAGGCCGTCAGCGCCGATGCACGATGACGCATCGTGCCGGGCGTGCCCGTGTGGCTGGCGGCGATGTTGGCCAGGGACTGCGCAGGCAAGGAGTGGGGGCGCTGCCCGAGCATCGAGAGCATCAAGAGCATCGAGAGCATCGAGAGCTTCCAGCGCTTCAGTCGAGTGCGACCGACGCGAGGCCCTCCCACGGACGGCGCGCGCGCCAGTCATCGCGCCAGGCGGTCGGCATCACCATCGCCAGTGCACCCATGTCTGTTACCAGTTCGTCCAGCGCTGCGCCTTGCACGGTTACGCCGGCGGTCAGGGCCGGATAGCGGCTGCTGACCTGCGCCTGCACCAGCGGCTGCAGCAAGTCCTGGTTTTGCCGCCAGACGCTGCCGCCGACCAGGATGCAGCAGGTGTCGAGTATCGCCGTCAGGTTGTACAGCGCACGGCCGAAGGTGCGGGCGGCGTCATGCACGATGGCGAGCGCATCGTTGTCACCGGCACGTGCGGCAGCGAACACTTCGGCCAGCGGGCGGCCGATGCGGTTGCCAAGGTTGCGCCCCGCGATCATGCCTTCGAGGTCGCCGCGATTGCCGCAGCCGCACAGCGCCTCCGATAGCTCCGACATCAGCATGTGCCCCGCATGACCGGCATTGCCGTGCTTGCCTTGCAGGACATGGCCATCGACGCACAGGCCGAAACCGATGCCGGTGCTCCAGGTGACGTAGATCGCATTCGGCTGCTGCTGCGCCGCGCCGAAGGCACGCTCGCCATGCAAGCCGGCTACGCAATCATTCGCGATGCGGATCACATCGAAGCGCTCGCGCAGCACCGCTTCCAGCGGGATGAAGGTCCAGTCATTCGGCAAGTCGTCGCCATTCGCGATGCCGCCGCACATGTTCGGCGGCAGTATCGCGAGATGCCCGTCGCGCTGCTCGAAGGGGCCGGCGCTGCTGACGCCGATGTGGCGGATGGTCTCCACAGCCAGGCCGCAATGACGGGCGGCTTCTTCCACCAGCCGCAGTCCCTGCCGGGCGACCGCATCATTCGCACCGCTTCGCTCGGTCGGTGCGACGACACGGATACGCGGCCCGCTCGCATCGGCGATACAGGCGGCCATCTTGGTGCCGCCGATATCGAGGGCAGCGATCAGCGCGGGCATGTCGTGCATCGCGTGCGTCGTCATGACGTGTGGCTGGCGGATGCAGCTACATCGACATCAGGTGCGCAGCGGCTTGTAGCGAATGCGCTTCGGCTTCGCGCCTTCTTCGCCGAGACGCTTCTTCTTGTCCGCTTCATATTCCTGATAGTTACCGTCGAAGAAGACCGCTTGCGAGTCGCCTTCGAAAGCCAGGATGTGGGTAGCGATACGGTCGAGGAACCAGCGATCGTGCGAGATCACCAGCACGCTGCCGGCAAATTCGAGCAAGGCATCTTCCAGCGCACGCAGGGTTTCCACGTCGAGGTCGTTCGACGGTTCATCCAGCAGCAGCACGTTGCCGCCCATGAGCAGGGTCTTGGCCAGATGCAGGCGGCCGCGTTCACCGCCGGACAGGTTGCCGACGATCTTTTGCTGGTCGCCACCCTTGAAGTTGAATCGGCCCAGATACGCACGCGACGGCATTTCGAAGCGGCCCACCGTCAGCAGGTCTGCGCCATTGGTGACGTCATCGAACACGGTCTTCTTGTTGTCGAGTTCGCCGCGCGACTGATCGACCACGGCCAGCTTCACGGTCGGGCCGACGACGATCTCGCCACTGTCCGGAGTCTCTTTGCCCGACAGCATACGGAACAGCGTCGACTTGCCGGCGCCGTTGGGGCCGATGATGCCGACGATCGCGCCCGGCGGAATGCGGAACGACAGATTATCGATCAGCAGGCGGTCGCCATAGCCCTTGCTGACATTCTTGAACTCGATCACTTCATTGCCGAGGCGCTCCGCGACCGGAATGAAAATTTCCTGCGTCTCGTTGCGCTTCTGGTATTCGAACTCGGACAATTCATTGAAGCGTGCGAGTCGCGCCTTGCTCTTTGCCTGGCGGCCCTTCGGATTCTGGCGCACCCACTCCAGTTCCTTCTTCAAGGCTTTCTGGCGCGCGGACTCGGTCGCTTCTTCCTGCTTCAGGCGGTCTTCCTTCTGTTCCAGCCACGAGCTGTAGTTGCCCTTCCATGGGATGCCATGGCCACGGTCGAGTTCGAGAATCCATTCGGCGGCGTTGTCGAGGAAGTAGCGATCGTGCGTGATGCCGACCACGGTACCCGGGAAGCGCTGCAGGAATTGCTCGAGCCAGTCCACCGATTCGGCATCGAGGTGGTTGGTCGGTTCGTCGAGCAGCAGCATGTCGGGCTTGGACAGCAGCAGCTTGCACAGTGCGACACGGCGCTTCTCGCCACCGGACAGTACGCCGACTTTTGCATCCCATGGCGGCAGGCGAAGCGCATCGGCAGCGACTTCCAGCTGCAGTTCAAGGTTGCCGCCATCGGCTGCAGCGATGATCGCTTCCAGTCGCGCCTGTTCAGTCGCCAGCGCATCGAAGTCCGCATCCGGCTCAGCATAAGCAGCATACACGGCATCGAGCTTTGCGCGCGCTTCAAACGCCTCCCCGAGGCCGCTCTCGACTTCCTGGCGCACCGTCATATCGGGGTTGAGCTCGGGCTCCTGCGGCAGGTAACCGATCTTCAGGTTCGGCATCGGGATCGCTTCGCCCTCGATGTCCTTGTCGATGCCGGCCATGATTTTCAGCAGCGTCGATTTGCCGGAGCCGTTCAGGCCCAGCACGCCGATCTTGGCACCCGGGAAGAAGGACAGCGAGATGTCCTTCAGGATCTGGCGCTTGGGCGGAACGATCTTGCCCACGCGGTTCATCGTGTAAACGTAATTGGCCATGGTGTAGGAGAAAACTGGAAAAAATCATCGATGACCGGATTGCTTTGCACCTGCATGCAGCCCATCCGGCGGTGTGGGCGTTTGCGGGGAACCGCCGCAGGCGCCATCACACCCAAGGGCGCCAATTTTACAGGAGAGCCCCCATGTCCCGACCCACGATCTCGCCCGGCTCGCAGCAATCGCGCAGCGGCTATACGCCGGCGGGCGCCCCGCAGCAAATTCAGCGACAGCTGCAGGACGAAACCACCATCACAATCCGCCCGTACCAACCGGGAAGCGCGTCCGCACAGACTCAGGATGCCTGGCTGGATACCCGCAATGCCGAGGGCGTGCATGATGTGCAAGACACTTGGGACGGTGATGGCGCAATCGACGAGGACGCTGAGCGCGACGATGAACAACGGGCCTGGAACCGAGCACTTGGCGCGGTCAGTGCGATCAATACACAGATCCGGGAGCTTTGCAGTCAGACTGAAATCAGCGTCACCGACCTGACGCTGATGTTCAAGGCCTTGAAGTCCGCACGCGCAAGCTCGCAACTCAGCCTGCTGAGCTCAGGCGGCGAAGACAAGATGTTGCCGGCATTGGGGGCGGGCCTGATTCGGCTCGTCACCCAGTTGTCGCATGCGCTGGGTGATGAGCAACAGGTGACCGCATTCGATACCGGCGCCATTGCCGTGGTCTCTGATGGCCTGCGCGCCGCGCTTGGCATGCGCAAGAGCGACTCCCTGTTCACGACGGCGCAGCTGGCGCGCCTGAAGCAACCGATGCGCTTCGTCACCGATGCGTTGATGCAGCGTTCGCTGGACTGCGGGCTGCCAGCCGAGCAGAAATCCAACTATGAACTGCTGGCCATCCTGAAGCTGCTGTCACGTGGCCTGAAGCTGCGCTTCACGACGGAGGACGGCCAGTCCGACACGCTGCTCAGCAAACATTCGGGGCCGATAGGCGAGGTGTTCTGGAATTCGCTGCTCGTGATTCGCGACTGGCCGCCCAATCCCGAAGAGAAAGGCGGCAACCAGTCCTATGTCGGCACGCTGGATACGCGCCAGCTCGGCGTCATCATGGTGCAGATCAACACGCTGCCCAAACAGCAGTTGCGTGACCTCGATGAAGAGGTCGAAGATGGGCTGACCTGCGGCCAGCTGCTTGCCCAGTGTGCGCTCAAGCTCTGCGGCGGTAATGCGCTGGATGAGTTCAGGCTATGGTCGCGGCCGAATACTTCGCCTTTCATGGAGAAGACGGCGCCGGCTCTCTCCCATGCGCCTGTGTCCACGGTCGTCGTGGCCAACATCTCGAATACGATCAAGGACTTCTTCGAGACCTCGATCATTTCGCTCGCCAGCCCGGCGCTACCCGCCATTAACAGCAAGCTGCTGCGCTGGATGAAAGCCGCCCTGCAAAGCGGCGACGCGGCACCCGATTCGCAAGGCTTCAGCAATTTCGCGAACTTCCTGCGCGCCATCGCCGAGACCGGGCTGCGCGGGCTGCCCTTGCCGGTCCAAGACGTGGCTGAATTCGATGATGTCTGCCGCCTGTTCCTCGACGCTTGCACACAGATCAGGCCCTCGAGTTCGGCCGATGAAGGCGACATCCAGCACTTCGCGAATCTGGTCAGTTTCGTCAAGTCGATGGCGCGCCGCGACAAGCACGAAGGCTATCTATATCGTCGGGCGGCAGCGAGCCTGGTCAAGGCTATGGCGCCGCATGCCGGCAATGTGCGCCAGGCCGAATCTTTCAGCGGGCTGCTGGCAGGCAGCGTGTATTTCATGCAGTCTGGCGTGCTGCCCGTGCAGGCGGTGCAGCCGCTGGTCGAGTCGCTGCTGACAAACTGCACGACGCTGGTCAAGCCGTACTGGCAGGCGTCCATGCGCAAGCAGGTGTTGCAGGCGATCGTGGGCTGGTTAAGCGACGCGCGGGTTCAGCAATTCGGAGATGTCAGCCATACGACCGTGCCACCGATGCTCGATGCCATCTTCACCTGCCGCAAGCCGGATGATGAACCGCTACCTTACCTGAAGGCGCTGCAGCTGATCGCACAGCGTTACCCGGCGCAACTGGGGAGCTACCTGCCTTTGCTGTCGGCAATCACGGCACGTACCGTGATGCTGGCAGATGCCGTCAGCGTCATCGCGCAGGCCATCAGCAGCATCGGGGACGAACCGGCGGTAGCTGCCATCGCCGTCGAAGAGCTGCCGCCGCCGCCCGCACCCAAGCCAGTCGCCGTTATCGAACCGGTTCGTCCCGGCAGCCTGAACTGGCAACCCGTCGGCGGCGTGCTGGCCGAGCCGGCGGCGACTTCTGGCGGCGATGGAGGCAAGGCGGGCAACTTGAGGCTGGCCAACCGCAAGAAACACCGGCAGGCCAAGCGCGAGCGAATGCGTGCCAGCGAGCCTGTCGCCAAGGTGCGCAATACAGTGACGTCCGGCGTTCCCACAACAACGCAGGAAACGTCCGGCACTACGCGCCACATCATGGCCAACCACACTTCCAATGTCGTCACCAATATCACTGCCAGACCGGTAGCAGCGAGCTCGACAACGAACGTACAACCGAGCAGCAACAGCAGCGCTACCACGAGGTTCAGCACGACCTACATGAAGAAGACAACCCCGATAACGTCCACAGCAGCGACTGCTACCGGCACTGCCGGCGTCACGGCCAGCACAAACAAAGCCAACAACGCCAAAGCTGGCGCAGGGGGCGACGACAAGGCCAAGGGCAAGGCGAACGACAAGGCGAACGACAAGGCCAAGGACAAGCTCAACATCGGGAGCCCCCGGGACAACGCCGACAAAGCCGGTAACAAGAACATCAATACCAAAGGCTCGAATCAAAGTGCCGGCGCGAAATCGCCCGGCAAGGCATCCGTCAGCACGACGTCCACCACGAACCTGCCCAAAACCCCGCAAGTGAAGGGCACGCCAAGGGAGCAGTGGCAATTCCATTTCACGAAATCGAAGGACGACAGCACGCAAGGCCTCGACGCCCTGCTGAGCCGCGAACCGGCACTATTGATGCAAAAGACAGGCAGCGGTGCAGCCGCGCAGCCGGCGCTGTTCCATGCAATCAGCCGCGGCCAGCCCGAAAAGCTGAGCTGGTTGATCACGCAGCTAGAGGAGCGCGGCATCATGCTCGATATCGCGACCATCTTCCCCATGCTGGACCGCGTGTTTGACAGTGCGACTCTGGTCGGTGACGCCCATAAGCAGGCGCTGCAGCGTTTCATCGCCGCCTGCGAACGACAGGTGCCTGAGTGGGAGGGCGCATTTGCCGCCTACCTGAAAGAGCAAGGCGCGATGATCCCGGTCGGCTTCGGCCTGACGATGGCTCCCGCCTCCGCCTCATCTGCCGATACAGGCAGGTCCGCCCGCATGACCTGGCGTGGGCGTGAGCGCTACAAGGAGGAACTGCGGTCAGCGAGGCAGCTCAAGAATGAGCTCGACGCAGAAATGCTTCAGCTGACGGGCGGCCGTGCGCCGACCATGGAAGATTGGCAGACCTACAGCGCCGTGACGGCAGCCCAGCTTCTCAAGAAAGGCAATGTCGACGGTAGCCTATTGATAGAACCGGACGGAGACGGCGACATCCAGATCATGCGCCAGGTCCGCAACGGGCAGTGGAAGATGGCGACGTCCATCCTGGATGCAAAATTCACCACCGAGCAGCTGCTGGCCAGGGACGCCCATCAGCAGAATGTGCTGATGATCACGATCACCAAGGGCTATGCGCCGATGGTAGACACGCTGCTGGAGGTCGCGAGGAACCAGGGGGGGGACGTGCTGCTCCGCATGGTGACCGCGCGTGATGACAGGGGAAACACGCCGCTGATGCTGGCCTGCCAGGATGGAGATCCAGCCTTGGTCAAGATCGTGCTCAATGGCGGGCACACGGCTGAGCAGTTACTGCAGGGCGATGCCGGCGCACGTGTATTTCAGGCGGCCATGACACGCGGTGACCCGTCGATGGCGAACCTGCTGATGGGCTACGCCATGGGACTCGGGCTGAGGGATGAATTTGAAGCGAGCCTTGAGCGCGTGGAGACTTGAGCATTTGACGCTCGCAGTCGTGGATACGAGCTATCGCGCCGCCGTCTTCAACGCTGGCGCAGCTCGCTGCCCGATGCGTCGGCCCGCATTCGCCACAGACTCTCGGCCGAATACAGCGCCAGCGCACCCCAGATAAAGCCGAAGCCAATCGCGCGATCGGTCGTGAACGCTTCTCCGTAAACCCAGACGCCGATCAACATCTGTATCGTCGGCCCGATGTACTGCAAGAGTCCGATGATGGACAGGGGAATGCGGCGAGCCCCGGCGGCAAAGAGCAGCAGCGGTATCGCTGTCACCGGACCGGCCGCCATCAGCAACAGCGTCAGCGACAGCGAATCGCCCCACGCATGCGAGTTTCCGCTACCCGGAATCAGCAGGAAGGCGGCCGACAGCGGCAGCATCGCCAGCGTCTCCACCATCAGGCCTTCGAGCGGGCCGAGCGTCGCGGTCTTGCGGATCAGGCCATAGACCGCGAAAGTCACCGCGATCACCAGCCCTATCCATGGCAGCTGTCCGGCGCTGAACGTCAGCCACGCGACGCCACACGCAGCCAGCGCGACCGACGCCCATTGCAGGGAGCGCAGCCGCTCCCCCAGCGTCAGCCCGAGCAGGACATTGAACAGCGGTGTGATGAAGTAGCCGAGGCTGGCATCGACGATATGGTCATCGTTGACAGCCCAGATGAAGACCACCCAGTTCGTGAACAGCATCGCAGCGCTGGCGGCAAAGGCCAAGGCAATGCGCGGCCGCTGCCGTATCGCATCCACCCAGCCCCATTGCCTGCGCAGGCCCAGCAGGCCGAGCAGGAACACGACCGACCACAGCACCCGGTGCGACAGGATCTCCAGCGGAGGCACTGCCTGCATCAGTCGCAGGAAGACCGGGAACACGCCCCACACCGTGAACGCGGTGCCGGCCGCGAGTATGCCGCGCAGCATCTTCAGTCGAAGCCCAGCGACAACTGGGGCGGCGCGGCGTCCGGCGCTGCGGCAGGCTGCGCACCTGCCGCCTTGTCCGAAGCGCTCGCTTTTCCTGACCCCTTGCGCGGACGGCCCTCGCGCAGCGGATTGCGGCTGCCGTGCTTGTTGAACACTTGCTTCGCTTCTTCGCGCACATCCGGATCGCGCCGCATCCCCCACAGTGTGTCGCGCGCATGGCGTGCGGCTTCCAGATGATCGACGATGGGCATCGGGTAATCCTCGCCCATCAGCACGCCCAGCGATTGCTGCAGGCCTTCGGGCATGGTCCACGGCTCGGTGATGTACTCGACCGGCACGTTGGCGAGCGCCGGCAGCCAGCGCTTCACGAACACCCCCTGGGGATCCTGGTCCTGCGCCTGCTTCACCGGGTTGTAGATGCGCAGTGTATTGATGCCGGTGACGCCGGATTGCATCTGCACTTGCGGGTAATGGATGCCCGGTTCGTAATCGAGAAATTCGCGCGCAAGATGCAGCGCTGGCTCGCGCCAGTGATTCCACAACTGGTAACTGGAGAAGCTCACCAGCAGCGCGCGCATGCGGAAGTTGATCCAGCCGGTCTGCGCCAGCATTTTCATGCACGCGTCGATCAACGGGAAACCGGTCTCGCCGGCGCACCAGCGCTCGAAATGCTCGCGGTTGAAGTGCGGCTCGCGCAAGCCGTCGAAGCCGCGGTGCACATTGCGCTCTTCAATGTCGGACTGCGATTCCAGCTTCTGGATGAAGTGGCAGTGCCAGTGCAGCCGGCTCTCGAAAGACTTCAGTCCGGCCAGTGAATCCTTCGGTCGCACCGGTTCCGGCATCGCATTGAACTCGGTGCGCGTCTTCCAGACCTTGTGCATCAGCTCGCGTATCGACAGCACACCATAGGCCAGGTGCGGCGACAGCCGCGAGCATGCATCCTCGGCCGACAAGGGGCTGGACATCGCATAGCGGTATTCATGCAGGTGCTTGCTGAAGAACTGGCGCACCTGTTGTGACGCCAACTTGCGCCCGCCTTTCTGGCGCAGCGGCTTGTCTGCACCCTGCATGCCGAGGCTGCTGGGGCGCAGCAGTCCGGCCGGCAGCAGCGGCAGCTTCGGCGCGCCGATGAAGTCGGGCGCAGCCAGTGCCCGTTGGCGCATGCGCTCCATCCAGATCGACGTCCAGTCGTCGCGCGAGGCCAGCCTGCGCACCACGCCATTGGACGGGAATTCCTTCCATTCGATGCCATGCGCTGCGCACCAGCCGGCGACGCGCTTGTCGCGCTCGTAGCTGATCGCATTGCCAGTTTCTTCGTGCGAGTACAGCGAGAACGGACCGTAGGTCTCGAGCACGCGCTTCAACACATGCGTGATCTCGCCAAACTGCACCACCAGCGGGCTGCCGCGCGCCGACAGCGCCTGGTCGAGGTCATCCAGGCATTCATTCAGGAATTGCAGATGCTGTACTGAGTAGTCCGGGGCGCGGATCAACTCGGGTTCATAGACGTACAGCGGCAGCACCTCGCGATGCTTGACCGCTTCGACCAGTGGCGCATGGTCGAACACGCGCAGGTCGCGCTTGAACCAGACGACGCCCAGCTTCACCGGTGCCAGCTCCCGCGCGCTGCGCTTTCGGGGCCGGTGCAGTGACTCCAGAACGCCGAGAACGAGCGGCAGGCACGGGCCGGGTTCGGGAAGCGGCGTGCCGGCTCCTGCAGCGTGCCGCACAGCGACGCCAGCGCCTCCCGGTAGGCGGGATGCAGCGTTGCGGTCGATTCCACGGTCGCGGTGGCAGGCAGCATGGTGTTGAGGTCGGCAAGGTCGCCGATGTACAAGGCATCGGTCACTTCCGTCATTCTATCCATCACGAAACGCCAGCGCAGCCCCGACCAGGGGAAGGCCTGGTGGAAGGGCAGGTGGATCACGCCCAGCCGCAGGCCGTCGAAGGCCTGGTCAGCCAGCATCCACGGATGGACAAGGCGGACGTGCGCCGCGTTGTGCAGTGCGTCGGCCGTCACAGTAGCGCCGGCCAATTCAGGCAAGGCTGGCGGTTCGGCCAGCCGCGCAGGTTCATCGATGCCCAGCAGTGCTGGCGTGGTCGGCAGGCATGCATTGCCGCGCGCGATGACCTCCAGCGCCTCGTAACTCGTATCCAGCGCCGTGCCATCGACCTGCCAGCTTGCCGGCGCATACCGGGCCACGTTCTCGGCATTGAACAGATAGGGCTTGGCGCTGAAGGTCGCGGCCACCCATTGCCACGACAGGTGGTTGGATGCCAGATCGCCATCCAGCAGGTGCGCGTACATCCAGTCCGCGCCGGCGCGCCAGTGCACCTTGCGCAGGTGGACCACATAACTGGCGATCCACATCCGCGCATGGTTGTGCAGGTAGCCGGTCTGGTATAGCTCATGCACGGCGCGGTCGATCACCTTCAGGCCGGTGCGGCCTGCGCGGATATCGTCGGGCAGGGTGGGGCTGTAGGCGACGCCGGGCAGCGCGGGTCGCATGTCGGTCAGGATGGCGTCGCCGTGATGGCTCCAGACATGGTGGAAGAATTCGCGCCAGCCGAACTCGAAGGCCAGCTTGTCCTGCAGCGTCAGCTTCGGCAGTCGCTCGAACAGCGTCGGGATGTCGGTAAGGCCGTGGGTCAGGTAAGGCGACAGCCGGGTGACCCGGCCATCAAGGTGATTGCGGGATTTGCCGTAGGCCTGGATGTCGATGGCCTCGATGCGCTGTTGCAGCGCGGCGTCGGTAGGGGCGAAGTGGTCTGGCATGCCGCATTGTAAAAGCTGCGCGGCATGCCTGCCGGGATGCGTACTACGGGTACTGCTGAAACCGCTTATGCTGCCGTACTGCCGTGGCCGGCAGTACGGCTTCAGGGCCTTACATGCTGCGACGGTACTGGCCGCCGACTTCGAACAAGGCTTCGGTGATCTGGCCCAGCGAGCAGACGCGTACTGCGTCCATCAGGCGTGCGAACACATTCTCGTCGTTGATGACGGCCTGCTGCAGCGCTTCCAGTGCCGCGGGCGATGCATCCTTGTTCCGTGCGTGGAAGTCGGCCAGGCGCGTCAGCTGCGACTGCTTTTCTTCGTCGGTCGAGCGGGCCAGCTCCAGCATCTGCGGGGTGGCATCACCCTTGGGATTGCGGAAGGTGTTCACGCCGACGATCGGCAGGCTGCCGTCATGCTTCTTGTGCTCGTACAGCAGAGACTCTTCCTGGATCTTGCTGCGCTGGTAGCCGGTTTCCATCGCACCCAGTACACCGCCGCGCTCGGCGATGCGCTCGAACTCCTGCAGCACCGCTTCTTCGACCAGGTCGGTCAGTTCGTCGAGGACGAACGAACCCTGGTTCGGGTTCTCGTTCTTCGCCAGGCCCCATTCGCGGTTGATGATCAGCTGGATCGCCAGTGCGCGGCGCACCGATTCATCGGTCGGCGTGGTGATCGCTTCGTCATACGCATTGGTATGCAGCGAGTTACAGTTGTCGTAGATCGCGATCAGCGCCTGCAGCGTGGTACGGATGTCATTGAAGTCGACTTCCTGCGCATGCAGCGAACGGCCCGAAGTCTGGATGTGGTACTTCAGCTTCTGGCTGCGGTCGTTCGCGCCGTACTTGTCGCGCATCGCCACGGCCCAGATGCGGCGGGCGACGCGGCCCAGCACCGTGTATTCCGGGTCCATGCCGTTGGAGAAGAAGAACGACAGGTTGGGCGCGAAATCATCGATGTTCATGCCGCGTGCCAGATAGGCTTCGACGAAGGTGAAGCCGTTCGACAGCGTGAAGGCCAGCTGCGAGATCGGGTTGGCGCCGGCTTCGGCGATGTGATAGCCCGAGATCGACACCGAGTAGAAGTTGCGCACCTTGTGGTCGACGAAGTATTGCTGGATGTCGCCCATCACCTTCAGCGAGAACTCGGTCGAGAAGATGCAGGTGTTCTGGCCCTGGTCTTCCTTCA
>JACCDQ010899575.1_pt1 | contig 16610 bp, 22 predicted proteins | sample 7446031 | NCBI WGS metagenome assembly JACCDQ01 (sample SAMN15323442, study PRJNA562643) | freshwater metagenome | isolation source: river surface water | place: USA:Blue River Watershed | collected 2017-08-17
GTAGCAGCGGCAGATGATCTAGCATTAAAAGCACAACTATTTGAGCTTATTGATGGTATCATTACAACTGCTGGCGCACTATAAATAATAATATAATCAAGGAGTAAGACAATGTCAACACAAGCACAAAAGAAAACTGAAGATTGGATGACCACTAAGTGGCGTCCGTTAATGGCTATTACTTATATGGCTACAATTTGGTTTGATTTTATTATCGGCCCAATCCTATTTAACATTTTACAATACTGGAATCCTGGACAGGCAATTAGTAGCTGGCAAGCATTAACCTTACAAGGTGGCGGTTTATATCACATCTCAATGGGTGCTATTTTAGGTATCGCAGCTTGGACCCGTGGTAAAGAAAAAGTAGCTGAGTTAGAAAACGCGGGAAAGTAAGCGGGGTAGAAACAGCCCCAGAAGCAAATGTTTCAGCAGAACCAGTATGGTTAAGCCAAAGTGCATCAGAGAACCAAGTTCCTGTTACGGCACCTGTAGTAGAACAAGCTCCAGTGGTAGTAGAACAAGCTCCAGTGGTAGTAGAAGAAGCTCCAGTGGTAGCTGAAACTCCTGTAGTAACAGAAACAGCTGAAGATCCAAACCGTCCAGCAAGACGTAAGAAAAAATAACTTACCGTTTTAATTGACGTTAAATAAGAAGGCAAGTATACTAAATGTTACTTGCCTTTTTTATTCAATGGAGTTGTAATGGTAACAGTCGAAGAACATAGTCCTTTTTTAGAAGCATTAATCTACTTAAATCAATGTAAAACTATTGTGGAAATTGGTGTAGCAGAAGCTAAAACCACTGACTTTTTATGCCGAGGAGCCGCACGTGTTAATGGCTTTGTTTATGGTTATGATATCTGGGACACACACGGTTTACAAAATCAATTTCAACACTGGTCAAGTAAAGAAAAATGCGAAGAATACTTACGTGCTAAAGGACATTTAAACTTTGAACTTACTAAAATTAATAGTAAGACTCCTGGCTTCCATCAAATGATTGCCGATAAGCACCCAAGTATTGACCTAGCATTTATTGATGGTTGTCATAGCTATGAGGGTATCAAAAACGACTTTGAAGCTGTTTATCCTCACCTAAGTGAAACAGGTATTATTGTATTCCATGATACTATGAGCATCGATGGCTGCCGCGAATTTTTAATTGAATTGCGCACTAAGTTATGGGATGGCACATTTGACGTAGTTACGTTCCCGTTTGGTAGTATGGTCTACGGTGATGGGCGTGTGGTAGATCGCAAAACTGGTGTAAGTATGCTAGTTAAACGTGGATTTGCAACTATTCCACAAGCCTGCGACGAAATCTGCAACTTAGATGATCACACACAGGATATCTACATAGCAGAAGAAGAGTGGTATGAAGCAGAACTTAAACGTGCTGCTAAAATGAAAAATAAATAATTGACAAATACATAGTTTTCTTGTATAATAAACAATATGGCAAATGCGTATGATATATTAGGTGTGCCTAAAGGGGCATCTGATGATGAGATCAAGAAGGCGTATCGCAAACTAGCTAGTCAACACCATCCAGATAAAGGTGGTGATACTGCAAAGTTTCAAGAGATACAGACTGCTTACGACACATTATCTGATCCACACAAAAGAGCACAACACGACAATCCAAATCCATTTAGTGGATTTGACCACGGTAATGGAACTCATTTTGAATTCCACTTTGGCAATGGTGGTCCTCACGATATTTTTGAACAAATCTTTCGTCAAGGACCGTTTGGTGGACCAAACCCATTTAACCAACGCCAACAACAACCTCGACGCAATAAAGACTTACGTGTCCAACTAACTGTAAATTTATCAGAAACTCTAATATCACAAAAGAAAACGATTTCAGTTCAAACAACCAAAGGCGATCGTTATAATGTTGATGTGGAGATTCCTAGAGGTGTGTCGTCCGGAACTACTATCAAATATAGTGGCCTAGGTGACAATATGTTTGACACCTTGACAAGAGGTGATTTATATGTTATTATTAATGTGAATAATGATAGTGGTTGTGAAATAATAGGTATTAATTTAATTAAACACATAGAAATTAATGCTATTGACGCTATGTTAGGCACAGACGCAGTTGTTAGAGGTATTGACGGGCGAGAATTTGCTGTTAAAATCCCACAAGGTTGCCAGCATGATATGAAATTCGGCCTACAAGGTCAAGGTTTGTATCAAATGAATACGAATGTTAGAGGTGACCTAGTTGTTGTAGTTAGTATTGTAGTTCCTGTATTATCAGAGCAACAATTAAACATCCTTAGAAACATAAAAACCATTAACTAAATATTTTTATAACAGAGGTGTATTTTGTCAGAAATGCGATCAAATCCTGAGATTGAAAAAATTATTGTTGCGGCTACTATATTAGCAAAAGAATATAGGCACGAGTATGTGACTCTAGAACACCTACTAATTAGTTTAGTTGAATTTGATAGTTTTAAGAAATTACTATTAGATTTTGGCGTAGAAGTAGAAGATCTACTACGTGATTTATACGATTATGTAGGTAGACAAGACCATCTAGTCCAATTAGAAGGTGATGTTACACCTTTACGAACACACAGTCTTGAGCGTGTGTTTAACCGAGCATTTACACAGGTTCTCTTTAGTGCTCGTGAAGAAATGTTGCCCATTGACTTGTTCCTAAGTATTAGCCAAGAACCCAATAGTCATGCGGCATACTTCCTACTCAAATGGGGTATTAATCGCAAACAGTTAGTTGAGTTTTTCACTGAAAAGAACTCCGACAGACTAGGCAAAAGTTCTAGAAAAGAATCAAACAAAAAAGATTACGCAGACAAAATTCTTGAAGAATTCTGCACTAATCTCAATAAGCATGTTGACGAAGGAAAGATTGATCCGGTTATTGGTCGAGAGTATGAGTTGGAAGAAATAGCACAGGTTCTAGCTCGTCGAAACAAATCTAATGTATTAATGATTGGCGATCCTGGGGTAGGTAAAACAGCTATTGCTGAGGGCCTAGCACACAAAATTGTTCACGGTGAAGTCCCAGATTACTTAAAAGAATATACAGTATACAATTTAGAAATTGGCAGTTTACTCGCAGGTAGTAAATATCGCGGTGAATTTGAAGAAAAACTTAAAGATGTGTTAGCCGCACTTAATAGCAAAGGCAAAACTATTCTATTCATTGACGAAGCACATCAAATGCAGGGCGCAGGTGCAGGAAGTTCAAGTTCGGTAGATTTTGCTAATATGCTTAAACCAGCATTGGCTAAAGGCGGTATTAAAGTTATTGCGTCAACTACCTTTGAAGAGTATACTCAGAGCTTTGAAAAAGATCGTGCTCTAATGCGCCGTTTCTACAAATTAAATGTAGATGAACCTAGCGCACAAGTAGCTAAAGATATCTTATATGGTTTACGTCAACACTTTGAAAAATTCCATGCTGGCACTATTTCTGACGAAGCCATTGAAAGCGCAGTAGATTTAAGTGTTCGATACCAAACTGACAAAAGATTGCCAGATAAAGCTCTTGATCTAATTGATATGAGTTGCGCTCGTTTAAAAATTAAAGACTCGAGTTTTATTGTAACAAAAGAAGATATTGTAGATACTATTGCTAAAGCAACAAAAATTCCTCGTGAAAACATAATTGGCGAGAAAGCATCAGAAAATCTAATAAACCTTGACGCTACTATTAAAGACAAACTTTATGGGCAAGATTCAGCTGTAGATCAGGTTTTAGAAAAGATCTATGTAGCTAAAGCAGGTATGAAATCACACAACAAACCAGTAGGTAATTTCTTATTCTTAGGTCCAACTGGCACTGGTAAAACAGAGTTGTGCAAACTTTTATCAGACGCATTAAGTATGAAATTAGTTCGTTTTGATATGAGCGAGTATCAAGAAAAACACGCAATGGCTAAACTTATTGGTGCACCTCCAGGTTATGTAGGTTATGAAGATGGTAATCTAGGTGGAGGATTATTAATCAGCGAAATTGAACGCAATCCACACGCTATTATCTTGCTAGATGAGATTGAAAAGGCCCACCCAGACATTAGTAATTTATTACTGCAAATTATGGACGAAGGCACTATCACTGGTTCAAATGGCAAGAAAGCAGATGCACGCCACTGCATTTTAATCTTAACCAGTAACTTAGGTGCGGCAGATGCTGAGAAGAACGCCATTGGTTTTGGGCGTAGTCAGATCAAAGAAGGCACAGATGACGAAGCGGCAAAACGTTTCTTCAAACCGGAGTTCCGCAATCGTTTAGATGCTGTGGTTAAATTTAACAAACTTGACCAAATCAGTATTAAGAAAATTGTAGTTAAATTCTTAAACGAACTTAATGAGTTATTAGTAGAGAAGAATATTAAAATTCGTGCATCAGAAACATTAGTTGAACACCTAGCAGAAGTAGGATATGATCCAGTGATGGGAGCTCGTCCACTAGCACGTAAGATTAATGATCTAATCAAAGTTCCGTTAAGTAAAAAAATCTTATTTGATCATGTAGAATCTGGTAGTATTGTAACTGTAGATTGGGCTGAAGATACAGTTAAATTTATTGTAATTCCACCCACACCTGTAGATTTACTAGAAAATAAAACTGTTGACGAAAACGGTATTATTCAAATATAAAATTTTTACAGCTATTTTAGGCTCCGATAAATAATAGTAGTATATTTTAGGAGCCTAGTATGGCAAAATTACAAGAAGAAGTTTTAGTTATCAAAGTTAGTAAAATGATTCGTGATACTGACGTTGAACAAGGTATTTTATCTGCTGAGATAGTAGCAGAATTAGAAGCAGTAGTACAAGAATTAGCAGGTGCTAACACTCTTGTAGAAATTCAAGTAGCATAATTTAATTCAATAAAGAGAGATTTTCGATGGCAAAACAATCAAAGCGTATCAAACCCAATTCACCTCAGATGTTAGCAGGGGCACAAGCTGTTCAACAACAGCAACAACCACAGCAATTTGACTTCAGTAAAGTTCATATTCACTTTGGTATTCCTTGTTATGGTGGTATGATTACAGAACCTTGTTTTACAAGTTTCTTACGTTTTATCTTAATGGCATCACGCAGCGGCTTACAGTGGTCATTGGACACTATGGTTAACGAATCATTGGTTACACGTGCTCGTAATAACCTAATGGCTAAAATGATGACTAATAAAGCTGCAACACACTTTATGTTCATTGATGCAGACATCCGTTTCCAACCAGAAGCTATCTTTATGATGTTAGCTTCAGATAAAGATGTTATTGGTGGTTTGTATCCTAAGAAAGCTCTGCCAATCAGTTATGTAATTAACGTTAAACCCGGAACAGTTATTCAAAATGACATTTTCCCAGTAGACACAATGGGCACAGGTTTTATGATGTTTAAACGTCATGTGTATGAGAAACTATGTGCTGCTCATCCAGAAAGCAAATACGTAGATGATGTTGGTTTAGGTAAACAATACGAGCCAACTATGTATGCAATTTTTGATTGTGTGATCGACGAAAAAGGTCACTATTTGTCAGAAGACTGGACATTCTGTCGTCGTTGGGCAGCTTTGGGTGGCGAGATATATGCTCACGCCAAAGTATTGCTGAATCACAGTGGTCACTATGAGTTTGCAGGTGATTTGAGTGTATTAACTGGTGCAAAACCACAAATGCCTGATATTACACCTGCACAGATGGAAGCAAAACAAGCTCAACCGCAGTAATGCAACCAAAAGAATCTCTCAACTTTGAAATCAAACTAAGCGGAACGCACTGGAACAAGCATCCAGAGTTTTCCGTTTGGTTAGATGATCAACTTATCCTCAAAGACAAAATAGTTTTTGATACCCATACTGTTCGATTTGAGAGAGATGTTACAGAAAACGAACACAGTCTTAAAATTCGATTAGAAAATAAAGACCAAAAAACCGACACAGTAATCGAAAACGATCAGATAGTTAAAGATATGTTACTTAACATAGATGATATTACTATCGATGATATTAGCTTGGGCAATTTACTGTGGACCGCAGAGTATCATTTAGATCAACCTCAAGAATATCAAGGAAAAACAATCACTCAACTAGATAGTTGTGTTAATCTTGGTTGGAATGGTAGTTATATACTTAAATTCTCTAGTCCGTTTTACCTTTGGCTATTAGAAAAGCTCTAAGATAAATATAGTAACGACTAAAGGTTTACTATGTTTTTAGCACAATTATTTGAAGCAATAGACAAGCGACATGCGGCATTTTGTTTTGGCCGTATGAATCCACCTACTCTCGGGCACAAACAATTAGCCGATACAGTGGCTAATGCAGCGGCAGGTGGCGACTATTTCATCTTTACAAGTCAAACACAAGATAGTAAAAAGAACCCTTTAGACTACGCTACGAAAGTTAAATTCCTTAAAGCCTTAATGCCTGAATACGCAGGACACATTGTCTACGACCCAAGTTTAAAAACTATTATACAAATTGCGCATTGGTTATATGCTAAAGGCTATCGTTCAGTTACATTTGTAGCAGGTAGTGATCGAATCGATGGTTTTAGAGAACTACTAAACAAATATAATGGGGTAGAGGGTCCAAATGGTTATTATAAATTTGATACTATTAATATTGTTAGTAGTGGGGATCGTGATCCAGACGCCGATGGAATCACAGGGATTAGTGCTAGCTCAGCACGCGAAGCGGCTAGCCAAGGCAATCTGGAAGCGTTTGCACAGGCAACGGGCGCAGGTAAACTAGCACCTGCACTATATCAAGCAGTGCGTAAAGGTATGTTGTTAGAAGGTGCCAGCGGGTACATTCCAAAAAACAAAAAAGAAGCCCGAGACCCACGTTGGTCAAATGCACTTACTGTAGACGTTCATCCAGATACTCCGAATAAGAATTTAAAAGCATTTAGATTAGCATGAAAACTGATATCACTGTAGAGGTTCATTGTCTACAGCCTAATTGGGTAGCCCTTGAGAATAGTAAATATCGGTTGTATATCAACGATGAACTATTAACTGAACGTTCCTGGATATGGGATATGAATACTGTAATTGAAGAATTTATATCCGTTGATGTTCCTAAAAATTTAAATCATGTTGTTAGAATAGAAGTTATTAAAGAAAAACACATGAATTTGTCACAATTTGCCCTGCGTAATTTTAAAATAAATGGATGGCCAAAGCCAGACCATGGTGGTCATAGAGATAATCTATCGTTCATACTTGAATAAATACATATATGAAAATATACGAAATTACTGAATCTAAACACATTAAAGAAGACGCTTCTGGTGGTAGCACTGCATCAGGCGCAGTTGCTACAAGTATGGGCGGGGGTGCTGGATTTGGTAAGAGTATTTTTATGCGCAGAAGCCCCACACCAAAGAAAAAGAGTAAAAGATAATGGACTTAAAAAAATTACTAGGTAAATTAGACCTACTAGAAGGCACTATGAAAAGTGCCACAAAAAATCCTACAGGTCCTAAATTTACAGGACAATGGAAGGGCACTGATGCAGGTTTACCTGGTAAAAAATATGTAGGTGATAGTATTGAGCCCGAAGAAAGTATCCTTAAAGATCTGAGCAAGGGTCCTAGTCCTAAAACTCGAGAACAAGAACTAGCAGAGCAATTTGAGCAATTTTTACAAGCACTAGAAGAAGATAATCTAGGTGTAGAAGAAAAACGTCCTGCACGCAAAGGAAGTCGTCCTGGTCGTGACTACGGTAAAACTGGTGAACCAAGTAAACGTTACACTTATAACAGTGAAGATATTAACGAAGAACAAGGTCGACATTATGTGATAGCGCACCGCCGCACTGATGGACGCTCTGCTATTGTTAAAAAAGATGGTGTAGAAGAATATCATCCAACTAAAGATGCTGCACTGGCTAGAGCAAATGCTCTTAATGCAAGATCATCAAGTCCCCATGTGTATTATACATATGGCGGGAATGATATTGGTGAAAGTCGTGGGCACAAAACCATCAGTACAAAATTAAAAAACATTGAAGCACAAAACAAAAGCTGGGCTGTGAGTGATGAAGAACATGCTAAACACGTAGAGCGTATGAAAGCAAGCCAGAAAGAATACTTAAAAAAGAACCCCAAAAGCATTTACAAACCAGTAGATGAAGCGGGTGCAAATAACCCTCCTCAACCAACTACACCAACAACAGGATCTACAACTAATGCACCAAACCAAGCACAGCAAGCTGTCGCTGTTGCTCAAGGGACACAAGCATTAAAATCTGCGATTGGCTCTACTGCACCTACTGATGTTTTAGCTAAGGCAATTGACACAGCTAGCCAAGGCACAGCCATTGATGCAAAAAGTGCGCAGGCATTAGAACCTGTAATGAATGTAGTTAAACAGGCTGCCCAAGATCCTAACCTAGCTAATCAGTTTAAGTCTATAGTTAGCCAGGCAAAAACCAGTGCGGCAAAACAAACTACCCAACCAAAAGTTTAGTCGTCAAAAGACTCAGGTTCAACTGCTTGATTCTGTAGCTCTTTATCTAACTTTTTAAGAAATGTCTTAGTTGAAGTTAACTTTTTAAACATTCTAGTAGCACGTTTTTTATTAAGATACAAGCAAAACATACCGTTAGCATCCTTTTTAACTTCAGCTAACGTGTCACCTTTATACCCAATGCGTGCAGAATATACTGGAGCAGCGTCTAAAAGTGTGTCAAATCCTAGTAAAATACTATCTCCTCGTTGGCCAACTTTAACCAATTTATTTTCAAATAAATTGCTAATATTTGCCTTACGCATAATCAATGCCGCAGTGCGGTTATTTTGAACTTGTATATGTCCTTGCTCATCTACCCAAAAATCTATACCCTCTTCAGGACCATCATACGGATCAGAGATAACTTCTAATAATGCTTCAATATTTGCCATGAGTATAACCTATGCCATGAGTTGTTGATAATAACAAAATTATACATTCATTATCTAGATTTGTCAACCTTTTTATAATATGATAAATATCGTATAAGCATTTATTACGGATTAACAACAATGTTACTGATAGAATTCTTCAACTCTTCGGAGGGCGACTCGTATGCAGACATTAAGGCAACGAAAAAAGTTAGCGAAACTAAACGCCCGCAAACAACCAAGAGAACTAACATGGTGGCAGAAACTACTAGAAAAACTAAGGTAGTGGAAGACCAATGGAGTGGGCCCGACAATGCGTGGCATAACGGCGGTAGTGATCAATGGTATGATGGCAATGATCAATGGCACGGACAAGCAAGTGGCAATATGATTGAAGATTTTGCAGTGGCTAACATGGTTGCTACTGAAAGTAGCGAATTTAGTGATATTTTAACAGCACGTGAACTAATTGGTCTTGCTACACGTGATCCGCAAAATGAAAAACATAAATATTTTGAATTTTTAAAACATTTAAGATCAAAACACGGTGAAGATTATAGCACACGTGTTCATCAAAAAGCTGCAAAGCTAGCAAGAACAAAGGCGTAACCAATGGCAGATATTACCTATACCATAATACTTAAAGATCAAGGAATCAAAGCATTTACTATGCCTCAAGGTTTTTGGCCCGATGTAGAGATACACTGCTGGGGTGCAGGAGGCGGAGGTGGCCGTGGCGCTGTTACAAATACCTACGGTGGCTACGGAGTCCGCGGGCTTGGTGGTGGAGGTGGATACGCAAAAACCACTATTAACATCTACGAAGGTGACGAAGTTAGCTTACAAATTGGGCAACCAGGCACTAAGGGCGGATATCCTCAAGGTGGTCTAGGTGGTGTTGATCCTACATATCGTTTATTCCGCGGGGGTAACAGCTCTAACGCATACGATGAAGATGCTGATACAGGAGCAGGTGGTGGCGGTGGTGGCGCAAGTTGGGTAGCTGTAAACGGCACTTATGTCTGCGTGGGCGCAGGAGGTGGTGGCGCAGGTGGGTTAGGAGATGATGGCTCAGGTGGTAATCCGGGCCTACCTGGTGGTGTTACCACTAACGGTTTGGCTAAAGGAACGCGAGGTGGCGATGCTCCAGCAGGGTGGTCAACCGGTGGTGGTGGTGGTGCTGGATATCCTAAAGGTGGAGCGGCGGGAACTAGCTACGGCGACGATGCTCCAAATCCGCCAGCAGGCAGTGGCGGGCAAAATTACGGTAACGTAACAGTAGCAGGCAGTGGTATTAACCCGGGCGGCACAACTGTAAGTTACTACCCTGGAGAACATCGCGGAGAGGCAGGATATCCAGGGTATATTGCTATTATATTACGTAAAAAATTACAAGTATTTGTTAAAAATGCAGATGGTAGTGGCAACTGGTCTAACGTAGCAGCGGCTTATACTAAAGTGCCTTCTACTATTATATCTACGATTGCTTCAACATCGTCTTCTACGACTAATTATACACCTAACCCATCAAATTTAAGCGGATTACAAACATTAGTTAATAATTTAGTTGCAGGTGGAACAAATACACTCACCGGCTGGTATACATTTTCGCCTAACTTGATAGATTTAGCAAATACATCAGGTATACCAGTTTCATCGATACCTAGCGAGTTAAGATCTACATTTAATAATGATTTATACGTTGAAATTGCAGGGAACGAAGTGTATTCAACGTCTGAAGAAACACGGACTTCGATAACAATAGGAAGCGACACATATACTAGGGGATCGTTAGCGTATACTGGGACTATTAGTCTAGTGATCCCATTGGATGGCGGCGGGAATCTCAATTGGACTACTACCGTAAGTATGTACAACTTTACTAAAATAACTACAGTTACAGCACCAACACCTGTTGCTACTGTCACAGGTGGCTGGAAACAAATCCAACAGGCATTTACTAAAGTAAGTGGCAGCTGGAAACCAATCTTAACTAATAAACCAATTGACCTATACAATTATCCAGTAAAACGTATTAGTGCTAATATTTCTATTGTTGCTGACACTGACGATTATAACCTGTATGACAACTTACCAGTGACTTACTTTGAAGGATTGATGGACATTGATGTTTGGGTATACCCTAACGTAGTTATTACCGGCAATTCAACATCAACTGCGTTTACTGTATCTGACTTCACTTCAGGGGACACTATTACGCTACGTAATTATGGATACCTGGCAGGGCGAGGTGGAGATGGTGGCGGTGGCGGTTATAGATACACCAGTGGTAAAAACACGTATACTGCTCCACCAACTGCAGGCGGAGCCGGTGGAACTGGATTATTAATTGGATATCCGATTACTTTATTAAACTTTGGTAACATCGCAGGCGGTGGCGGTGGCGGTGGCGGTGGTGCTGTAACTACGTCTACCTCAGGAAAATCTACTACATATAATGCCGGTGGTCGTGGGGGTGGTGGTGCCGCATACGGTAAAGGATATAACAACGGCACACTTACTTCTGGCGGTGCTGGAGAAAATGCCGCAGGCGGAGACGGTGGCAGTGGTGCATCTAGAGGACAAGCAGGATCAGCAGGTGGTGGTGGCGGTGCTGCTGGGGGTCGCGCTGGATACGCTATTCAAGGTGTGACTAATTTAATTAGTTCATCAAATACTGGCGCATACTACGGCCCACTGGCGTAAATACTAATTATAACTGAGATTTTCAATGAGTATGATTTCTATCAAAATAGTTGAAGTGCACCAGCCTTCTCGATCCGTAGTAGTTAAATTTGCCAGTGAGCATAGTGCTAGGCCCATTGATGAGTATGACGGGCTAGCATTTAATGTAGCCAATTTTTCTAGCCTAACTCCAGAAGAATTCATTGAAAGTATACGTCCGCAAATTAGTAAGCTAGTAGCTGCTCGAGATCAGTCTGAAAGAGTAGTAGAAAGTATTAATGTCAGCGAATGGCAAGGATTTTCTACTACTGTAGAATCTATTGAAATACCCGAAGTAGCACCTGTAATTTCAGCACAAATTATTCCAGCATTAACAAATCCAGAGGTCATACTATGATCTTAAATAACAGCGTGAACGCTGGCAACTTTATCTACTGTATGGCACACTTTGGACCCAATGAATCTAATACATATTTCAATGACGGACATGGTCACTATCATCAATGCATCTATATTGTAGATGGTTATGGTTCCGGAACCATAACAGATGCGCAAGGCAGTATACTAGCACAAGATAGCACAAAACGTTCAGGGCAACTAATTGACTTGTCAATGACCAAGGGCACTTATCATACAACTAAAACAACTGATAGCGGTTTAACTGTGATTATGTTTAATCCTATTCCAGATACCAGAGTTCTAAATGTAGAGATACTTAAAGGCGCAGGTGCACATACTATTACTGCTAATGACTCAAGGAAGGTCATAGTTTGTATCACTGGCCCTATTACAGCTAACGGTAAAGAACTTATTAGCCTGCAACACGCTAAAATATTCTCAGGTAAAACTGTAGAATTAACATTACCAGAAAACACAGTCTGCGCTATAGTCTCCGAATAAGTAATAATATACTATTATTATTCGGGGTCTAAATGGAACAATATGTTGTTACTGGTATAGGCATACATAACAGCCTTGGTGTTACAGCTCAAGAAAGCTGGTCAAGTTTAATTGCAGGCAAGTCGGCAGTTCGTCAAATTACATGGCCTGAGGATGATCCAACAAAATATCCAGCAACACATACCAGTGTAGCAAAAACTCATATAGCGGCTCCGGCAGAAAAACTATTAGAAGATAGTCCGCATCCAGAGCATTTTGCCTATGGTTGGCGCCATTGGGATCCTAATACTCGCGCTTGTTTAATGTCGGTTGACGAAGCTGTTAGAGACAGCGGAATAACTACAACACGAGCTGGGGTTATTATTACTACTTTTGCTAGCGGCACCTCTACTAGATTAGATCTATTCAATGCCTTAAACTTAGGTAAAACAAAATATCCACCACGCAAGGTTTTGAATATTGGGTTAGATTTCCCAGCAGCACAAGTAGCCGCAATATACGGGTTTACCGGCACCAATACTGCAATGGACAGCGCCTGCACTACTGGTATTACTAGTATCGATTATGCTATTGCTAGTCTAAAAGCAGATCCGGAGCTAGATGCTATGATTGTAGGTGGTGCAGATCACTTAGTGGAACCACTCAATATATTTTGGTTCCAAAGTTTAGGTGCATTATGCCCAAGCGATGACCCAACTGCTAACTGTCCGTTTGATGTTAATCGTAGTGGTTTTATCATGGGTGAAGGTGCCGCTACTTTGATTATTGAACCGTTAAGTAAAGCACAAGCACGTGGTGCTAAAATATACGGCAAAGTATTAAGCACAAACCTATATACATTATTTGACAGTGATACTAGTCCCGACCCAACAGGAGTTGGTGCAAGAACCTGTGTGCAAGGTGCATTAGACAAAGCAGGAATTACTGCTAATGATGTAGATTTTATCAATGCTCACGCTACTAGTACACCAATTGGCGATGACATAGAATTTAATGCTATGAAGGCACTAACACCGGGCAGAGTTATGGTAGGCAATAAAGGACAAATTGGGCATACTATGAGTCAATCAGGTATAGTAGAAACAATTTATACCTTAATAGGTATGCAAGAAGGACGCCAACCAGGAAATGCTAACTTAGTTAATCCTTTAGGTGTAGGGATGATATTGCCCACAGAAGCTGTAGAATTAGATGTTAAATATGCAGTAAAGAATAGTTTTGGTTTTGGAGGTCGTAATGCCAGCATGGTTCTCGCTAGAGTGGACGCTTAAACAACTGCGTCCAAGTCGTTGGTTTGCTAGTTTGATGCAGATCACTGTATTTTTTGCTATTGCTTATGCAATTAGCCTAGATGCCGCGTGGTATTGGTGGGCAGGTACAGTATTCTTTTATCTCATTGTTTATTCAATGATTGGTAATAATATTGCCTTACATCGTTATTTTACACACGGGCACTTTACTGTTAGCAAGCCTGTTGAATGGTTGTTCCTTTGGACTGGCAGTATGATTGGTCTAGGTGAACCATTGAGCTATGCTATGACTCATGCTGTCCATCATAGATATAGTGACGTTCCTGGAGTTGATCCTCACGGTCCAACCAATGGCAAACGCAGTATCTTTATTTGGTTCCAACGCGAAGTTGATCCTGCAAAAACTCCTATAGTTAGTAAACACATTGTGATGCTTAGTCGTAAATGGGGATGGTTACATAGATTTTATGTGCCATTTGTTCTAGTCAATGCTACAATTTTATATCTAATAGATCCCTATGTATTCTTGTTCTTATGGTTAATTCCGGCAGGCATTGCCTGTTGGGGTATTGGTTGGGCAGTATGGCGTCAGCACTGGCACTGCGAACCTAATAACAGCCCCCTGCATCGTTGGGATTGGGTCTACGAAGGCCTGCATTTAAATCATCATTTGTGGCCTATGGCTCCTAATACCGCAGTGCGTCCTGGCGAAATTGATTGGACTTATGAATTTAGCAAGATATTTAGACCTAAATATAATATGCAAGGACAACCTACTAATGTCAAAGATTAAGTGGATCATCCAACCTAATTATCTGTGGATGACTGCTATGCAGTTATTGTTACCCGTTTGGTTATATTTAGGAATTGGTGTTAATCTCAGCTGGTGGTTAGTGGCATTTGTATTTTATTTCTTATATTTGTGCATAGGTAATAATGTTGGTATGCACAGATACTATTGCCATAGATATTTTGAAATGTCAAAACCCACAGAATACTTTGTAGCTTGGTGTGCTTATATGGCCTGCTTAGGTAGTCCTTTAAGTTATGTAAACATACACAATGTGCATCATAAACACCCAGACACTGAACTAGACCCACATGGTAGACAACGTGGGTGGAAATCGGTGCTGTTTTGGTTTCATAAACATCTGTGGCCCTGTGATATGATCTTTACACGTAACTTACTAAAACTTACAGCTAGATATAAACTCTTACACGACTACTATTGGCTATGGGTATTTGGCACTGCTGGACTAATGTATCTTATTGGCGGATGGAATGTTTTACTATTCTGCTGGCTTATTCCTGCTAGTTTGACTTTATGGGCTGTGGCATTAGTGTTACTATTGCAACATGACGATAACGGTCCTAGTAACACTCGTAGTTATATGTGGTTTGGCTTTGGCGAAACATGGCACAAGAATCATCACGACAATGCGGCACTTGTAGATCACAGTCTAGGACAAGGTCGCGATTGGACATACGAAATAACAAGGATAATATCAAAATAATGATTATAGGAATCACTGGGGATAGTATTGGAATTGGAAAATCGTTAAAAGATATGCTGGTAGCTGACGGGCATACGGTTAAAGGATTTAGTCGATCAAACGGTTATGATATTTCAATCCCTGAAGTTCAAAACAAAGTTATCGAACAAATAACCGATTGCGATATTTTTTTTAACAACGCATACGCAGGCACAGCGCAATCAGCGATGTTAACAAAGATAATACCACTGTGGCGCAACACTAACAAATTAATAGTTAATTTAAATAGCAAAGTGTCATTAGCACCACCAGTTCATCACCCTAAAGTTCAACAGCAATCAGCACAAATACAGAATTTTTTTGCAGATTATTATATTAACAAAACAACACAAAATGCTATTATTGCAAACACATTATTCAAAGCATCACCAAGAATATTAAATGTTTTTTGTGGTTTTGTTGAAACTAAGTCAGCTGAATTTTTTAAGGCACCTAATAAATTAACGGCAGATGATGTTGCCAAAGTATTGTTAGATCTTATAAAATACAAAGACACTGTTTATATTCAACAAATAACATTTGATGCCATCAACATTGATTATGATCTTGTTGATTACGATTTTGATGCTATTGTTGAATGGGGTCTTCGCAACGATGCTTTAAAATGAAAAATATTATCAAAGTCAAAGAAATAGCGTTAGATCTAGAACGCCTTAAGCGTGATGCTAGGCGTATCAATAACAAAGTCTGCCGACAACTAGGGCATTTAGAAGTTCCTAGCAACGAATCGTATCAAGCAACACTCAAAGAACAGCTAGAAGCGGCTCCGATGAGCAGTCGCTTACATGATTACTATAATGTGTTTAGTTTCCCCTACGATGGCATACAAGAACTATATGTAGAAGTATGTAGGTTTTTTAAAGAGGTCTGCGAGTATGACCAACCATACTATATTCACGCCTGGTTAAACTATCTGCAAAAAGGTGATAGTGTTCCTTGGCACAATCATTGGGGTGCTCTTAGCGGACTGCGTCAGACTTATGTTTGTAGTGCTTACATTAACGCAGAACCCAGCAACACAATTTATAAATTTCCAGAAGAAACCTACACAGTAGCTTGTAAAAATAATACTATTACCTTGTATGAAGATATCGGAGACACCCATATGGTAGAACCGTGGACCATTGATGAGCCTCGCATTACTATTAGTATGGATATGGTTCCGATGAAGTATATCCAAGGTAGTCCGTTTATACTAAACACCTGGATGCCTATAATTTAATAAATACTATTATTATTCGGAGATTTTCAATGAGAAAATTTGTATTAGCACTATTATTAGTGACATCATCAGCGTGGGCAGGTATTAATCAAAGCTGTCCGCAGTTTACTCCAGCA
>JACCDQ010404715.1_pt1 | contig 16604 bp, 19 predicted proteins | sample 7446031 | NCBI WGS metagenome assembly JACCDQ01 (sample SAMN15323442, study PRJNA562643) | freshwater metagenome | isolation source: river surface water | place: USA:Blue River Watershed | collected 2017-08-17
CCGCAGCTGGCTTGTTCGCCGATGCGGCCGTAAAGCGCAGCGCAGCGGGGTGGGCTGTGGTCGGTGCCGCGCATGCGGCAGGTGTGCTCGGTGATGGGCGAGGCCAGCCCCGCGGGCACATCGCCGCCACCTTCTTCGTATTCGACCACGGAAAAGTCCACCCGAAAGCTCACGCAGCAAGCGCCGCAGGCGGTGCAGGCGGACATGTCAGGCGTTCACTCGGCCCAGCAGCAAAAACTCCATGAGCGCTTTTTGCACATGCATGCGGTTTTCGGCTTCGTCCCAGACGACCGATTGCGGCCCGTCGATGACTTCGGCGCTGACTTCTTCGCCCCGGTGGGCGGGCAGGCAGTGCATGAACAGGGCATCGGGCTTGGCCACTTGCATCATGGCTTCGTTGACGCACCAGTTGGCAAAGGCTTTTTTGCGCGCTTCGTTTTCGGCTTCGTAGCCCATGCTGGTCCACACGTCGGTGGTGACCAGGTCGGCACCCCGGCAGGCTTCGAGCGGATCGCTGAAGAGCTTGAAGTTGGCCTTGCCTTTGAGGGCGGCCACGGTTTCATTGACTTCGTAGCCGCTGGGGGTGCTCACGTGGACGGTGAAGCCCAGCAACTCGGCCGCCTGCAGCCAGGTGTTGGCCATGTTGTTGCCGTCACCCACCCAGGCCACGGTTTTGCCCTGGATGGCACCGCGGTGTTCGATGTAAGTGAAGATGTCGGCCAGGATCTGGCAGGGGTGGAATTCGTTGGTCAGGCCGTTGATGACCGGCACACGCGAGTGCGCGGCAAAGCGCTCGATCTTGTCCTGTCCAAAGGTGCGGATCATGACCAGGTCGGTCATGCGGCTGATCACGCGGGCGCTGTCTTCAATGGGCTCGGAGCGGCCCAGCTGGCTGTCGCCCGTGGTCAGATGGACGACTGAGCCGCCCAGCTGGTACATGCCGGCTTCAAAGCTCACGCGGGTGCGGGTGCTGGCTTTTTCGAAAATCATGGCCAGCGTGCGGTCGGCCAGGGGGTGGTACTTTTCGTAGGCCTTGAACTTGCGCTTGATCTCGGCGGCGCGGGTCAAGACGTGTGTGTACTCGTCGGCGCTCAGGTCGGTGAATTGCAGGTAGTGCCGGATGGCGGCGGGCTGTGCCGTGCTCATGCTTGTTCTGCCAAAAAGGTTTTGATCAGCGGCACCAAAATGGACACGACTTCGTCGGCTTCGGCCTCGGTCATGATCAGCGGGGGCACCATGCGGATGACGCTGTCGGCGGTCACGCTGATCAGCAGCCCGGCTTGGGCAGCTTGCAAGGTCAATGCACCGCAAGGCTTGTTCAGTTCAATGCCAAGCATCAAACCTTGGCCTCGCACTTCTTTCACGCCGGCTGTGCCAGCCAGTGCTTTTTCAAAACCGGCCTTGAGGTGCGCGCCCACCTTGGCTGCGTTGGCCATGAGGCCGTCTTTTTCCATGATGCGGATCGTCTCGACCCCGGCACGCATGGCCAGCGGGTTGCCACCAAAGGTGGTGCCGTGGTTGCCGGGCTGGAAGATGTGGGCGGCCTTGGGGCCTGCAACGACCGCGCCAATCGGCACGCCCGAGCCCAGGCCTTTGGCCAGGGGCATCACGTCGGGCACGATGTCGGCCCACTGGTGGGCAAACCATTTGCCGGTACGGCCCATGCCGCACTGCACTTCGTCGATCATCAGCAGCCAGTCGTTCTGATCGCATAGCTTGCGCACTTGTTGCAGGTATTTGACCCGCATGGGGTTGACACCGCCTTCGCCCTGGATGGTTTCGAAAAACACAGCGACCACATCGGGGTCGTTGGCAGTGGCTTGTTCGAGGGCGGTGATGTCATTCAAGGGCACGCGGATGAAGCCTTCGACCAGCGGGCCGAAGCCTTCCTGGATTTTGGCGTTGCCGGTGGCGCTGAGTGTGGCAATCGAGCGGCCATGGAAAGCCTTTTCGTAGACCACGATCTTGGGGTTCGCAATGCCCTTGTCGTGGCCAAATTTCCGGGCCAGCTTGAGTGCAGCTTCGTTGGCTTCCAGGCCGGTGGAGCAAAAGAACACATTGGTCATGCCCGACAATTCAACCAGTTTGGCCGCCAGCACTTCGGCGTTGGGTACGTGGTAATAGTTGCAGCTGTGGATGATTTTGCTGATCTGGTCTTGCAGCGCAGGCACTAGTTCGGGGTGGTTGTGCCCCAGCGTGTTCACGGCGATGCCGCCCAGCGCGTCCAGATAAGACTTGCCATTGACGTCCCAGACTCGGCAACCTTGTCCATGGCTGAGTGCGATGGGCAGTCGGCCATAGGTGTTCATGGTGTGCGGTGAGGCGGCTTCAATGAAAGCGGACATGCGTGAACTCCTGAAATAAAAAGCGGCCCAACGAAGTGGGGCCGTTGAAACGAGATTTTAGAGGCAGTTTGGTGACCGCCGAATGACGGGTGTCACGCCTTTGAAGTCTTATATAAGATACAATACCGATCCAACGAAAGCAGCGGTGATCCCGGTGCTTTTTGTTTTCAATTCACTCCCTCTATCCGATGGTCTCCAACTCTGCCAAAGAAGTCTTTATCCTGGGTTTGACCGAGGACGGAAAGACATTTCGTCCCAGCGACTGGGCCGAGCGTCTGGCAGGCGTCATGAGCCAGTTCCGTCCCGGTGGTGCGATTCCCGGCAGTCACTTGAGTTATTCCCCCTGGTGCATTCCCACCACGATGGGTCACGTTAAATGCGTGGTGGTGCACCATGATTTGCGCGACTACGATGTAATGGCCTGGGATTTTGTGATGAACTTCGCCCGCGACAACCACTTGCAAGTGGCCGAAGCCTGCCTGCTGCCCGACCCGCCCCCCAAAAAATAACCCTCCCAAAAAACCAAACCGCCTTCGGGCGGTTTTTGTTTTTGAGCCCACAGAGCCGGGGGCAGGGCATGGGTGGGCGACGATTTTATGAGCGAAGCGAATCACGAGGAGCCTGCCCATGCCTTGCCCCCGGCGAACTGAGCGCCCATGAAAAAACCGCCCGAAGGCGGTTTTGTTTTCGCTGACAGCGCACCCGTTTCAAACGGCGGCCAGGAGATCTGGCCGGGCTGTTGATCGGTTGAAGCGGATCAGGCTGCAGCCAAGGCCAGGGCCTTGACTTTGGCGCTCAGGCGGCTCTTGTCGCGAGCTGCCTTGTTCTTGTGGAAGATGCCCTTGTCGGCGATGGTGTCCACCACGGTTTGCATTTTGGCAAACAGTTCGGTGGCTTTGGATTTGTCGCCTGCTGCAACGGCTTTTTCGACGTTCTTCACAGCAGTGCGGTATTTGGAGCGCAGCGAAGAGTTCGCAGCGTTGATCTTGATGTCCTGGCGGACGCGTTTACGGCCGGATGCCAGGCGGGGGTTTTTCTTTTTGGGTTTAGCGGATGCCATATTAATTTCTTTCGGTGTCTGAGGATGATGTCGAGCGAACCCGGCATTCTAGCAGAAGCGCTGCCACCCGCCCAGGCGGCTGACTGCAGGCCGGGCAATCGGCGGCAGGCCGGTACACTCCACCCCCGTGAGCCTTTTACGATCTGCTTCTGTTGTTTCCCTCTTCACGTTGGCTTCCCGCGTCACGGGGCTGGTGCGCGAGTTGTTGATCGCCGCTTTGTTCGGCGCCAGTGCATTGACCGATGCCTTCAATGTGGCCTTCCGGATTCCCAATTTGTTTCGACGCCTGTTTGCCGAGGGCGCTTTCAGTCAGGCTTTTGTGCCGGTGCTGGCCGCCAGCCGAGCCCAGCACGGTGATGAAACCACCCGGGAAGTGATCAACAGTGTCGCGACCGCGCTGGCCTGGTCGGTGTTGCTTCTGTCCATCGTGGGGGTGCTGGTTGCCCCCTGGCTGGTCTGGGCGCTGGCCAGTGGTTTGCAGCAAGACGCCCGGGGCTATGGGGCGGCGGTGCAGATGACCCGCTGGATGTTTCCTTACATCGCTTTCATGTCGTTGGTGGCGTTGTCGGCGGGCATTTTGAACACCTGGAAGCGCTTTGCCGTGCCTGCGGCCACGCCTGTGCTGCTCAACATCAGTGTGATTGCCGCCGCCTGGGGCCTTGCACCCTGGTTGTCGGCCCGGGGGATCGAGGCGGTGTACGCCTTGCCTGTGGGCGTGATGTTGGGTGGGGTGCTGCAGTTGGGCGTGCAGATTCCGGCGCTCAGGCGCTTGGGTCTGTTGCCACGCTTGGCCTTGACGCCCTCGAACATCCGACGTGCCTGGACAAACCCGGCCACACGCAACATCCTGCGGTTGATGGCCCCGGCCTTGCTGGGGGTGGGGGTGGCGCAGATTTCCTTGCTGATCAACACCCAGATTGCCTCGCACCTGGCGCCGGGCAGTGTGAGCTGGCTGACGTATGCCGACCGCTTGATGGAGTTTCCTACCGCCATGCTGGGGGTGGCACTGGGGGTGGTGTTGATGCCGCAATTGGCGGCGGCGCGGGCCACCGGCGATACGGCGCGTTATGCCGCCATGCTGGATTGGGGCTTGCGCCTGGTGCTGTTGCTGGCGCTGCCTTGCGCGGCAGCTTTGCTGGTGTTTTCGCAGCCGCTGGTGTCGGTGCTCTACCACTACGGGGCCTTCACCGACCGCGATGTGCAGCAAACTACGCTGTCCTTGACCGGTTACGGTGTGGGCTTGCTGGGGCTGGTGGCAATCAAGGTGCTGGCCCCGGGTTATTACGCCAGTCAGGACATCCGTACCCCGGTCAAGATTGCGGTGGTGGTGCTGGTGATCACCCAATTGTTCAATGCCTTGCTGGTGCCTTATCTGGCCCATGCGGGGCTGGCGCTGTCCATCGGCTTGGGTGCGTTGGTCAATGCCTTGTGGCTGCTGACGGGCCTGTTGCGGCGCGGCAGCTACACCCCCCAGCCGGGTTGGGGCCGTTTTGCACTGCAGGTGGTGGTGTCGACCGGTTTGCTCACTGGCCTGTTGTGGTGGGCAGCGCATCAACTCGATTGGGTGACGATGCGCCATGCCCCCTTGCAGCGCATGGGCCAGATGGTGTGGGTGCTGGTTGCTTCGGCGGTGTTGTACTTTGGCGTGTTGTGGGCTTTGGGGTTGCGCCTGCGGGCTTTCCTCAAGCGCTGAAGGGCTGAACCCCCATGCAGTTGAATCTGGAACCCCTGACCCCCCTGGACTACTTTGCCAGCTTGGTGCAAAGCGATGAGCACTTTCCGCTGCTGGAGGCGGCGGCCAGCCTGGCCCAGGACGAAGAGCCCACGCTCGATGTGCAGCATGTGCTTGATGATGTGGCGCGCTTGCTCAAGCGCGTGCAGACCCGTTTGCCCGCCGATGCGGACGACCTGACTCGACTGGCCATCCTGACCCAGGTGTTTTACAAAGACTTGGGCTTTGGCGTGAATGCCAACAATTATTTCGCGCCCGATAACAGCTATTTGCAAGAGGTGTTGCGGACCCGCATGGGGCTGCCGATTTCATTGGCGGTGATCTGGCTGGAACTGGCCCAGGGTCTGGGGTTGCATGCGCGGGGCATTTCGTTTCCGGGGCATTTCCTGGTCAAGGTCGCGCTGCATGGCGGGTTGGTGGTGCTGGACCCGCTGACAGGGGAGTCGCTGGGCATCGACAACTTGGCCGAGCGGCTGGGGCCTTATCGCGATGCGGCAGACCGGACGGCGGGCGCGGATCTGGACGAGGGCGAGACGCCGCTGGGCTTGTATTTGCAGGCGTGCCCGCCCCGGGATTTGCTGGCCCGCATGCTGCGCAACCTCAAGGAGGTGTTTCGTGCCCAGGAAGACTGGCCGCGCATGTTGCAGGTGCTCAACCGGCTGGTGGTGCTGGTCCCCGAGGCTTGGGATGAGCGCCGTGACCGGGGACTGGTGCATGCCGAGTTGGGGCAGACCGTTGAAGCCTTGCTGGACTTGCAAACGTATTTGAATGCCCAACCCCTGGCCCCGGACCGGGATGCCCTGACCCGGCGCATGGCCGAGCTGTCAGGGCGTTGAATTTCAGGCGGCAGCGAGGATGCCGCCTGACAGGGCTGGCCGTTTCAGGCCACCACCACTTGTGCGCCTTCGCCTTGAGCGGCAATTGTGCCGATCACATGGACCTGTTCACCCAACTCGCGCAAGGTCGCAGCGCAGGCGTCGGCCTGATCGGCGGCGATAACCACCACCATGCCGATGCCGTTGTTGAAGGTGCGGTTCATCTCGATGTCGTCGATGCCAGCAGTCTTTTGCAGCCAGGCAAAGAGTTCGGTTTGCGGCCAGCTGCCTTTTTGCAGGTGGGCGGCCAGGCCGTCGGGCAGCACGCGGGGGATGTTTTCCAGCAAGCCGCCGCCAGTGATGTGAGCCAATGCTTTGATGGGGTGTGTGGCCAGTGCCGCCAGTACGTTTTTCACGTACAGACGGGTAGGTTCCATGATGGCTTGTTTGAAGGGCTTGCCGTCCAGGGTCGCTGGGGTGTTGGCTCCGGCGCGCTCGATGCACTTGCGCACCAGCGAGAAGCCGTTGGAGTGCACGCCGGCAGAGGCCAGGCCCAGCACCACGTCACCGGCTTGCACGTTCGCACCGGTGAGGATTTTGGATTTCTCGACCGCACCGACAGCAAAACCGGCCAGGTCGTATTCGCCTGCGGGGTACATGCCCGGCATTTCGGCGGTTTCGCCGCCGATCAGGGCGCAGCCCGACAGCTCGCAGCCCTTGGCGATGCCGCCGACCACGGCAGCGGCGGTGTCCACGTCCAGCTTGCCGCAGGCGAAGTAGTCGAGGAAAAAGAGCGGCTCGGCCCCTTGCACCAGCACGTCGTTGACGCTCATGGCCACCAGGTCGATGCCCACGGTGTCGTGCATGTTCCATTCAAACGCCAGCTTGAGTTTGGTGCCCACGCCGTCGGTGCCGCTCACCAGCACAGGCTCCTTGTACCGTTTGGGCACTTCAAACAGGGCTCCAAAACCACCGATGCCGGCCAGCACGCCTTCGCGCATGGTTTTCTTGGCCAGGGGTTTGATGCGCTCGACCAGTGCATCGCCAGCAACGATGTCCACACCGGCGTCTTTGTAGGAAAGGGGAGTTTGACTCATGGTTTTGGCCCAAAGAGGGCAGGTAAATGGAATACGGGGGGCCAGTAAACGGGTTGGCAGACTAAAATCAGCGGGTATTTTAAGGGTTCACCCTAGACCTGCGGCTGACCCGCCCCCCAACAAGAGATCACTTTGCAACAAGCCCTCCCATTTTCGATGACCCGCCTGGCCGCATGGTTGGGCTTGGGTGCGCTGGTGGGCCTGATTTTCTGGCTGCTGGCCCCGGTGCTGGCACCGTTTGTTGTGGCGGCCGTGCTGGCCTATGTGCTGCACCCGCTGGTCTTGCGTTTGCAGGCTGTGTGTCGGGGCCGTTTGCCCCACGCGCTGGCCGTGGTGTTGGTGGAGGGGCTGGCCTTGCTGGCGCTTTTGGGCATCTTGTTGCTGTTGGTGCCGATCCTGGTGCGCGAATGGCCTTTGCTCAAGCAGCAGTTGCCGGTTTTGCTGGACCGGCTGGATGCCGCGATCAACCCCTGGCTGAGCCAGTGGGGTTTGAATGTGTCGCTGGACCTGCATGACCTCAAAGCCCAGTTGATGGCGTATCTGAGTGCCAACCGCGAAGACTGGTGGGCCCCGGTCATGTCGTCCCTTCAGTTGGGCGGTAGTGTGGCGCTGGCGCTGATCGGGCATGCGGTGCTGGTGCCCGTGGCCCTGTTTTATTTGTTGCATGACTGGTCGCGCCTGATGCAATCTTGTGCCCAACTCGTGCCGCCGGCCTGGCGCAACACCTTTGACAGTTTCATGTCCGAAAGCGACCAGGTGCTGGGTGAGTACCTGCGTGGTCAGTTGCTGGTGATGCTGGCGCTGGCCATTTATTACGCCGTGGGTTTGGCGTTGTTTGGGCTGGATTTGGCGTTGCCCATTGGTGTGTTCACCGGACTGGCCGTATTTGTGCCTTATCTCGGCTTTGGCCTGGGTCTGGTGCTGGCATTGTTGGCGGGCTTGTTGCAGTTCGCCTCATCGCAGGCGCTGGTGATGGTGGCGGTGGTGTTCGGTTTGGGCCAGTTGATTGAGAGTTTTGTGCTCACACCTCGTCTGGTGGGTGAACGCATTGGCCTGCACCCCCTGACAGTGATCTTGGCCTTGATGGCCTTTGGGCAGCTCATGGGCTTTGTGGGGGTGTTGGTGGCGCTGCCCGCCAGTGCGGTGCTGCTGGTCGCCTTGCGCCGCATGCGCGAGCATTACCTCAACAGTGGCTTGTACCAGCAAGCCGGACATAGTGCAGACAGTGGGGCTTCGGACGAGGCATGAAGCAGCTGGCTTTGGACATTGGCCTGGCTTCGGTGCCCACGCTGAACAATTTTTTTGCCGGGCCCAATGGTGCGGCACTTGAGCATTTGCGCTTGTGGACCTCGGGGCCTTCGCGCTCGCCGGTGCCCAGCTACCTGTGGGGCGAAAGCGGTTCGGGCAAGACCCATTTGCTGCACGCGGTGCACCATGCTTTCAAGGAGCAGGGCATTCAGGTCGGTTGGCTGGATGCCCATACGATGAACCCGCCCGAGTTCAATGACGACTGGGCAGCGGTGTTGATGGACGATGTGCACCTGTACAACACCGAGCAGCAACACACGGCGTTCAACTGGTTTGTGAACGCCCTGACGCCGCGCAGCGGTACCCCGCGCTGGGTGCTGGCGGCCGGGGCTTTGCCACCCGCTGACCTGAAGCTGCGTGATGACCTGCGCACCCGACTGGGCTGGGGCCATGTGCATGCGCTGCACATGCTGGACGAGCCCGAGCGCCGTGCCGTGCTGCGGCAAGAGGCCGATACCCGGGGGCTGTTTTTGAGCGATGAGGTCATGTCTTACATGCTCAACCGTTTTTCGCGTGATCTGGGCAGCTTGATGCAGTTGCTCGATCACCTGGACCAATACGCTTTGCAAACGCAGCGCGCTCTGACCATTCCACTGGTCCGCGCCATGCTGGAGAACGAATGAAACTCGCGCTGTTTGACCTGGACCACACGCTGCTGCCACTCGATTCAGACCACACCTGGGGGGTGTTCACCACCGAAATGGGCTGGAATGATCCTGTGGTGTTCAGCCAGCGCAACGACGAGTTTTATGCCCACTACCAGGCGGGCACGCTCGATATCCATGATTACGTGCGCTTTGCCACCCGTGCGGCGCGCGAACGGGGGGCGGCCCAGGCGGCGCAAGCCCATGCGCGGTACATGGATGAAGTGATCCGCCCCCGCATCACGCCCGAGGCGCTGGCGCTGGTACGATCGCACCAGCATGCGGGCGACACGGTCATGATCGTGACGGCCACCAACGAGTTTGTGACCCGTCCGATCGCTCAGGCGTTTGGGGTGAGCGAGCTGATTGCGGTGGAACTCGAACGTGATGACAGTGGCTGGATCACGGGCGAAATCAAGGGCACGCCTTCGTTCCGTGAGGGCAAAGTCACCCGGGTGGCCCAATGGCTGGCGATGCGGGGCCTGGGCTGGGGTGATGTGGAGATGAGTTTTTACTCGGACTCCATGAACGATTTGCCCCTGCTGGAAAAAGCCCACCATCCGGTGGCAACGAACCCTGACGCTCGGTTGCGTCAACTGGCCACAGAGCGTGGCTGGCGCATCCTCGAACTCTTTCAAGAATGATCAAACAATTCATCAGCAAGCTGATGGGCAAATCGCCCAAAAGCACCAAGCCTCACTTTGGCCGTCGCACCGAGGTGCCTGCATCGGTGCATCGCATCGACCCGAGTCTGGTGGACGAGCGTGCCATCAACGTGACCCGCACTTTGCAGCAAGCCGGTTTTGAGGCTTACATCGTGGGCGGCGCTGTGCGCGATCTGTTGTTGGGCTTGCGTCCCAAAGACTTTGATGTGGCCACCAACGCCACCCCCGAGCAGGTCAAGGGCCTGTTTCGCCGTGCGTTCATCATTGGGCGTCGCTTTCGCATCGTGCATGTGGTGTATGGCCGGGGCCGTGACCATGAAGTGATCGAGGTGTCGACCTTCCGAGCTTTCCTGGACAACGCGGCAGCAGAGCAGGTCAAGGGCAATGAGCGCACCAGTAAGCGCCAACTCGAAGGCATGCAGCATGCTGTCGATGCCAGCGGGCGGGTATTGCGGGACAACGTCTGGGGGCCGCAGGACGAAGACGCCACCCGTCGTGACTTCACGGTCAACGCGATGTATTACGACCCCGAGACCCAGATCGTGGTCGATTACCACGGCGGTATTCAGGACGCGAAAAAGCACACCTTGCGCATGATCGGGGATCCGATGGCCCGTTATCGGGAAGACCCGGTGCGCATCATTCGCGCCGTGCGTTTTGCAGCCAAGCTCAGCCCGCTGGGCTTCAAGCTCGAGAGCAAAACGGCCAAGCCACTGGTCCAGGCCAGTGCCTTGCTGGCCGACGTGCCGCAAAGCCGCTTGTTTGACGAAATGCTCAAGCTGCTGCAGACCGGGCACGCGTTGGCCTCCATTGAACAGCTCAAGGGCTTGGGGTTGGCCAAAGGCATTTACCCGCTGCTGGATGTGGTGGTGGAGCGTGCGGACAGTCCGTTTGTGAAGATCGCGTTGGCCGACACCGACCGCCGCGTGGGCGAAGGCAAACCTGTGGCCCCCAGCTTTTTGCTGGCCTGTGTGTTGTGGGCTGATGTGCGTGATGGCTGGGCGCAGCGCCTGGCCCGCAAAGAGCACCCTTATCCGGCTTTGCAAGATGCCATCGATGAGGTGTTTGATGCCCGGATTGGCGATGTATCGGGTCGCGGCAAGCTTGCTGCTGACATGCGCGAGATCTGGATGATGCAGCCGCGCTTTGAAAAACGGGTGGGCAGCACGCCGTTTGGCCTGGTCGAGCAAGCCCGTTTCAGGGCAGGTTTTGACTTCTTGCGCTTGCGTGCGGATGTGCAAGAGGTGGATGAGCGGCTGGCCGATTGGTGGCAGGAATTCAGTATAGCCAGCGATTCGGAGCGTGAAGACCTGGTGCAGGCGGCCAAAGCCGAGCAGGCACAGCAAGCTGCCAAGCCACGTGTGCGGCGCGCACCCAAGCTCGAAGGCGCACCCGCCCCGCGTGGGCTTGCAAAAACCACGCCTGATGCGCAGGGTCAGGTCGGCGATACTGCGGATGGCGAGGCCGCCCCCAAGAAGCGCCGTCGCCGTCGACGCAAACCCGGTGCGGGCGATGCCGGTGCGGATCAGGGCAGCGCTGAATAACTGAGCGGTGGCCATGGTGCAGCGCGAGCCGGTGACCGCTTATGTGGCGCTTGGGGCCAATCTGGGTGATGCACAACAAACGGTGCAGGACAGCCTGGTGGCGCTGGCGCATTTGCCGGATACCCAGTGCTCTGGCCATTCGCGGCTGTACCGCACCGCACCGCATGAAGCGCAGGGCCCGGACTTCATCAATGCGGTGGCGCGGCTGGAAACCCGACTGACCGCGCCTGAATTGCTCGATGCACTGCAAGCCCTTGAAAACGCTGCCGGACGTCAGCGGCCCTATCTGAATGCCCCTCGCACGCTGGACCTGGATGTGCTCTTGTATGGCCATGCATGCATTGACAGCCCGAGGCTGACGGTGCCGCACCCGCGCATGTGGGGCCGGGCATTTGTGCTTTATCCGTTGGCCGATCTGGCGGCAGACCGGATTGCGCCTGCGCATTGGGAAGGCGTGGCAGGTCAGGTGATCGACCCAGTGAGCGAGACTTTGTCATGATTTTTCTGAGCCATTTGCCGGTCTCTGTCCAAACCGTTTTGCTGCTGCTGGCCAGTAATGTGTTCATGACGTTCGCCTGGTATGGCCATTTGCGCAACATGGCCACCGCCCCTTGGTATGCGGCTGCCGCCGTGAGCTGGGGCATTGCCCTGTTTGAATACCTTCTGCAAGTGCCTGCCAACCGAATTGGTCATGCCCAGTTCAATGTGGGGCAGTTGAAAATCATGCAGGAAGTCATCACTTTGACGGTTTTTGTGCCATTTGCCGTGTTTTATATGAAAGAGCCGTTCAAGCTCGACTACCTGTGGGCGGCCTTGTGCATGGTGGGTGCGGTTTATTTCATTTTCCGCAGTGCCTGAGCTTAGGGGCTGGCTGGGTATGCCCAGCGGTTAAACTCGCCGCTGTCATGCGAATGACACATTCGCTTTTACAGAACTCAGGAGTCTCACCATGCTGTTTGGCAAGTTGCTGCCCAAAGAAGGCAATTTTTTCGAGCTTTTCAACCAACATGCCGAGCGCATTGTGGAAGCTGCTCGTTCTTTCTCCAATTTGGTGGCCAACTACAGTGACACCCATTTGCGCGAGAAGTACAACCGCGATGTGGACAACGCCGAGCATGCGGCTGACCGCGTGACGCAGGAAGTCAACCGCCTGATCCACACCACGTTCATCACCCCCATTGACCGCGAGCAGATCCATGCGTTGATCAACCTGATGGATGATGTGGCTGATCTGATCCAGGATTCGGCTGAAACCATGGCGCTGTATGACGTGCGCCACATGACCGAAGAAATCACGCGCCTGACCGATCTGTCGGTGCGCTGCTGCGAACGCGTGCAGGATGCTGTCAAATTGCTGGCCCGCATTGGCGAACCTGCCGTGGCCGAGTCGGCCCTCAAGACCTGCGAAGAAATCGATCGTCTGGAGTCGGATGCCGACCGCGTGATGCGCAGCGCCATGAGCAAGCTGTTCCGCGATGAACCCGATGTGCGCGAGATCATCAAGCTCAAGGCCATTTACGAGTTGCTGGAAACCATCACCGACAAGTGTGAAGACGTTGCCAACCAGATCGAGGGCATCGTCCTCGAAAATTCCTGACCTGAACCGGACGTCCTGAATTATGGAAACCGTACAAGCCGCCTTGTGGGTGGTGATCTTGCTGGTCGCCCTGGCGCTCATTTTCGACTTCATGAACGGGTTTCATGACGCCGCCAATTCCATCGCCACCGTGGTGTCCACGGGGGTGCTCAAACCGACGCAGGCGGTGGTCTTTGCTGCCTTTTTCAACTTTGTGGCGATTTTCATTTTTCACCTGAGTGTGGCCGCCACGGTGGGCAAAGGGATTGTTCAGCCCGGAGTGGTCGATACCCATGTGGTGTTCGGGGCCTTGGTGGGGGCCATCACCTGGAACGTGATCACCTGGTACTACGGCATTCCCAGCAGCTCTTCTCACGCACTGATTGGCGGCATTGTGGGGGCGGTGATCGCCAAGTCCGGGGCCGGTTCACTGGTGTCTTCGGGCATCATCAAAACCGTTTCGTTCATCTTTGTGTCGCCGCTGTTGGGCTTTTTGCTCGGTTCCTTGATGATGGTGCTGGTCGCCAACATCTTCCGTCGCACACGGCCTTCCAAAGTGGACAAATGGTTCCGTCGTCTGCAATTGGTGTCTGCCGGTGCATACAGCCTGGGCCACGGGGGTAATGATGCGCAAAAAACCATCGGCATCATCTGGATGATGTTGATCGCCACGGGCTACGCCTCTGCGGCTGACAAGGCACCGCCGGGTTGGACGGTGATTGCTTGCTACATGGCCATCGGTCTGGGCACCATGTTCGGTGGCTGGCGCATCGTCAAGACCATGGGGCAGAAAATCACCAAACTCAAGCCTGTGGGGGGGTTCTGTGCCGAGACAGGCGGGGCCATGACCTTGTTCCTGGCCACAGCATTGGGCATTCCAGTGTCCACCACCCACACCATCACCGGTGCCATTGTGGGCGTGGGGTCAACCCAGCGCGCCAGCGCTGTGCGCTGGGGTGTCGCGGGCAATATCGTGTGGGCGTGGATTCTGACGATTCCTGCCAGCGCGTTTGTGGCCGCCATCTCTTACTGGGTCAGTTTCCAGGTGTTTGACTGACCTTTCCCTATGGGAATGTGACTCTCTGGACCGCGTCCGGAATCAAAAAAGCGGCAGACCGAGAGGTCTGGCGCTTTTTTATTGGCTGATCAGTCGGGCTTCTTCGATTTGGTACTCGAAATAACGCTGAAAGCTGAAGGCCAGGCTGGACATCAGGATGGCGGTGCCAATCAGCAAGGCCGTGGCAATTCCGATGATGGTGCCCCAGTGGGTTTGCCCTTGAGGTGCATCGGGTGCAGCTTGGGGATTGAAGCGGGCATTCCATGTCTCGGGTGACATCAGGCCATAGACGATGGCGTTGAGGGCGCAGCCTGCGATGGTGAAGCCCAGCAAGGGAATCAGCAACCAACTGAGTTGATCGTCCACGCCGAACGCTTGCACACGCTGAAAGCCATAAATGCCCAGTGCGGTCGGAATGGGCAGCAGCCAGCCCAGGGTGTCCCCGAGGCCTTTGAGATAAAAACGGTGCAGGCCCAGTGGCCCCCCCCAGAAAGTGAGCCAAGTGGCGATGGTTTTGTTTTTCATGGGGCTGATTATTGCGGAGTGCGGGCCTCTTGGAGGCTCCGGCGCGGCCGACTTTGCGGGCGCATCCAGAGTGTCGGGGCTCTCGTTATATAATGGCGGGCTTTTCAGTGTGTCACTGGCCGGGTGGCCAGTTGCGTGTCTCAAACGCTGGAAGAAATCGGGTTTTCGGTATTGGTGCCGCAAAACCCAACCACCCAAGGATAAATCATGGTTGTTATTCGTTTGAACCGCGGCGGCTCTAAAGCACGTCCTTTCTTCAACATCGTCGTCGCCGACAAGCGCGTGCGTCGTGATGGCCGCTTCCTGGAGCGCATCGGTTTTTACAACCCCACAGCCCGTGGCGGCGAAGAAGGTCTGCGCATTGCCCAAGACCGTCTGACTTACTGGAAGAGCGTTGGCGCTCAGGCTTCTCCCACCGTGGAACGCCTGATCCGTCAAGCTGGCAAAGCAGCCGCCTGATTGGCTGATGTCGGCCTTGCGTCCCCCATTGGAAACCGCCGCTTTGCCGGTGGATGCCATTGAGGTCGGACGCATCGCGGATGCTTGGGGCATCAAAGGCTGGTTCAAGGTCTTGCCCCACAGCGCCTCGCCCGAGGCGCTTTTTTCTTCCAAGCGTTGGTTTTTGTTGCCGCCCGATCGGCCAATGAAACCCAAACGCCCCTTGGAAGCTGCTGCGACCAAATCAGATGCGGCAGCTTGGACTGAACCTTTGGTGTTGCGCATCAAAGAGTCCAAAGACCATTCCGACACATTGGTGGCGACTGCCCATGACATCAATGATCGCACTGCTGCCGAGTCCTTGCGTGGCGCTCGCATTTTTGTGCCTCGGTCCAGTTTCCCGACCGCTGGCGAAGGCGAGTATTACTGGGTTGATCTCATCGGTCTGGATGTGGTCAATCGCGAAGGCGTGGTGCTGGGGCAAGTGCGTGACCTCATGTCGACCGGCCCGCAAACCGTGCTCGTGATTGAAGCCTCGGCCGAAGCTGAAGGCGGCAAGCCAATCGAGCGCATGATCCCGTTTGTGTCGGCCTTTGTGGATGGTGTGGATTTGCCCGCCAAACGCATCACGGTGGACTGGCAGCCCGACTATTGAGCGGCTGCGGCCGTGGAGGGGCATCCCCATGCGCTTTGACATCATCACCCTGTTTCCTGAATTGTTTGCGCCGCTGTTGACCAGTGGCATCACGCGGCGTGCCTATGAAAGCGGGCAGTTCCAGGTACACCTGTGGAATCCCCGTGACCATGCTGAGGGCAACTATCGCCGGGTGGATGACCGCTCTTTCGGTGGCGGGCCAGGCATGGTCATGCTGGCCGAGCCCTTGTTCAAATGCCTGAATGCCATTCGCCAGGCGCGTCAGGAGTCCGAGCCTGCGCCGGTCGTGCTTTTTTCGCCTATTGGCAAGCAACTCAACCATGCTGCGGTGGCTGCCTGGTCGGGCAGTGCAGGCGCCGTTTTGCTGTGTGGTCGTTATGAAGGCGTGGATCAGCGCTTCATTGATCAGCATGTGGATCTGCAAATCAGTCTGGGTGATTTCGTGCTCTCGGGCGGCGAGATTGCTGCCATGGCCTTGCTCGATGCTGTGGCGCGCTTGCAGCCCGGCGTGCTCAATGATGCAGGCAGCCATCAACTGGACAGTTTCAACCCGGCCCTCGATGGTTTGCTGGACAGCCCGCATTACACCCGCCCGGAAGTTTGGCAAGGCCATGCCGTACCCGCCGAGTTGATGTCTGGTCACCACGCGCACATTGAACGCTGGCGGCGTGAACAAAGTCTGCGTTTGACCGCGCAGCATCGACCGGAATTGCTGGCACAGGCCCGTCAGAACGGTCGCCTGAGTCGTCAGGATGAGGCCTTTTTGAGAAATCTGCCTTCCGCTGAGGCCTGACCTCGCTGGTGCTGGTCCAGGCGGGGTGGCGGTGTCGTTGCCAAAAAGCTATAATCAAGGGCTTTTCGATCCTCTACCCGCCGCGGTCTGGCTTCAGTTTTGTCCAAGAGACAAGGCGCTTACAGCACAGAACGCCCCTTGTGTAGCGCGGCATGATCGGACGGAGTTCAAAAATGAATTTGATTCAAACTCTTGAGCAGGAAGAAATTGCCCGTCTGGGTAAAGTGATTCCTGAATTTGCCCCCGGCGACACCGTGATCGTGAGCGTGAATGTGGTTGAAGGCAGCCGCAAACGCGTTCAAGCTTACGAAGGCGTCGTGATTGCCAAGCGCAATCGTGGTCTGAACAGC
>JACCDQ010469996.1_pt1 | contig 16603 bp, 13 predicted proteins | sample 7446031 | NCBI WGS metagenome assembly JACCDQ01 (sample SAMN15323442, study PRJNA562643) | freshwater metagenome | isolation source: river surface water | place: USA:Blue River Watershed | collected 2017-08-17
GCATCAAATCCGGCTACCTGAGAATAGTCTTCACTTCTGGCCGTCAAAAACGTAATGATTACTTCTCTTAATTCAGGAATGTTTCTAATGTTTTCACAAGCTTCCATTCCATCCATTTCAGGCATCATTACATCCATAATAATTAAGTCCGGCAACTCCTTTTTAGCTTTAGCTATCGCTTCTTTTCCATTAGAAGCTGTAACAATTTGGTAGCCTTCCTGCATTAGGTTATAACCAACAATTTCTAAAATATCTGGTTCATCATCTACCAGTAAAATCTTCGTGTTTTTCTTTTTCATAATCTAGCAAATTTTCTTTTGCGTTGTAAATGTAACAATAAAAAAACAGCATAAAAGTCCTATTAACCGTAATTTAAAGAGATAACAATTTAGTAATACTGGAACAACATAAACGTAACAACTGATTAACACGAACTTTACAAAGCTACCATTTCTTTGCAAAAAATTTAATCAAATTATGAAACTTAGATTATTCATTCTAACACTTTTTATTACAACATTAGGCTTTGCACAAAGTAAAGGTACAATTTCAGGGGTAATAACAGACAAAGATTCCAACAATGAAACATTGCCTTTTGCAAATGTGAATGTAAAAGGAACAAAAGTGAATGCAACAACAGATATAGATGGAAAATACAGTATTAGTATAGCTCCCGGAGACTATATTGTACAATTTTCATTTGTAGGTTACGAACCAAAAGACGTCCCTGTAAAAGTTACAGCAGGAGCCAAAATTGAAATGAATCAGGCATTGTCATCAGGTGCTTACGCACTGAAAGATGTAGTAGTTACAACAACAGTAAACAGACAAAAAGAAACCGCTTTATTATTAGAGCAAAAAAATGCCGTAGAGATTAAACAAGCTATTGGTGCTCAGGAATTATCCAGAAAAGGAGTAAGTGATGTAGCAACTGCGGTTACAAAAACCACTGGTATCACCAAGCAAGAAGGCTCTGGAAACATTTTTGTAAGAGGATTAGGCGATCGTTACAATTCAACAACAATGAACGGATTACCAATTCCTTCAAACGATCCTACAAAGAAAAATTTAAATCTGGATATCTTCTCAACAGATATCGTTGAATACATTTCAATTGACAAAGTGTATAGCGGTAAATTTTATGGCGATTTTGCAGGAGGAAATGTTGACATCGTATCTAAAGAACACAAAGGGAAAAACTATTTAAAATTAGAACTTGGCTCAAAAGTAAATACAAATGCTTTAAAGGTTGATAATTTTAGTTTACTAAAAGGATATGGAAATTTAGGATTCACTAATCGTTCTATCCCATCAAATCCATTAACACAATACAATTACCAAACTAATCAATTAGAAAACAAAACTCCCGTTGCAACTTCATTCAACATATCTGGAGGAGCATCTTTCAATGCAGGAGACGAAGGAAAAATTAGTGTATTTGCCACTATATCTCACGATAACGAATTTACTTCTAAAAGTAACGGTTCTACTAAAGGTTCTGTTTCAGGAACAGGTGTTGCTAACAAAAATTTCAACTCTTATACTGATATAAGCTATAACACTAATTCAACTGGTTTATTCAATTTAGGCTACAAAATCAACACTAATAACAAGATCAACTTTAACAGCTTATTCATTAATACAAGCTCATTATCTAAAAAAGAATATACAGGCTTTTTTGTTGATGGTGGTGATGACGGAAATGCCTTGATCAGAAGAAATGAATATCAAAAGAACAATTTACTTATCAACCAATTATTAGGTGAACATACTTTTAACGAAACTTCAAAATTTCACTGGGGATTATCTTATAACACCATCAAAGGAGACACTCCTGATAGAATAACTAATACTATGAATAAGGTTACTAATGGTTATACTTTATTATCAAGAAGTGCGGGGAACAACAATCGCTATTTTCAAAGTTTGAAAGAAGATGAAGCAGCAGCTAACCTTAGTTATGATTACAAATTTAAAAAGGATAAAGAAGGAGAATTTAAAGGAAAATTCACATTTGGATACAGCGGAAGAGTAAAAAATAGAAATTTCAAAGCTACCCAATTTAACTTTAAATCAGACAATGCTCATTTATCCGACATTGTAGACCCTAATAATCTTGATTTATTTTACAATCAAACGAATCTAAACAATAATTATTTCAAAATCATCACATTTAGAGGTGACCAATTCGAACCAACAGCACTTGACCCTCAATTTTATGATGGAGAACAAAGTATAAATGCAGCATTCATCAATACCGAATATAAATTCAACAAACTTGTTGCTGTATTTAGTTTAAGAGGAGAACAAATTTCACAAAAAATAACCTGGAACACGCAACTTTATCCTGTTACACAAAGTAGTAAATTGAACAAAACAGCATTTTTACCAAGCGCTATTTTGAAATATGAATTAGCTGAAAAGCAAAACTTACGTTTAGGATTAAGCAAAACATATACTTTGCCTCAATTCAAAGAAAGAGCACCATTTTTATACGAAGAAATTACTCAAGTATATATTGGTAACAAAGACTTATATGCATCTGACGACTATAATTTAGATATTAAATGGGAATTTTTTCCAAAAGATGAAGAGTTAATTTCAGTAACTGCATTTGGAAAATACATCCAAAACCCAATGAACGAAATTACAATCAATTCTTCAACTAATGACATTTCATACGTAAACACAGGAGATTATGGATATGTGACTGGAGCCGAAGTAGAATACAGAAAGCTACTTTTAAATATTGACACAGAAAATTCTAAGAAATTATCTGCCGGAGTAAACTTATCTTATTTATACTCAAATCAGGAACTAAATTCTGAAAAAGTAAAAAAAGAAACCGATTTTGAAGTAGATTTCACTAACAAAAAAGGGAAATTTACAGGAGCTTCAAATGTATTGTTTAATGCAGATTTAAGTTTCTTTAACGAATGGAATGAGAAGAAAAACAACTTAACTTCAACATTAGCTTACTCTTATTTCTCTGATAGAGTTTATGCAATTGGAACTTTACAAAGAGGAGATATTGTAGACAAAGCTTTTGGTACTCTGGATTTTATTGCTAAATCAAAATTAGGCGAAAAACTTGGATTAAATTTTATGGTAAAAAACATTTTAAACCCAACAATCAACCAAGTTCAGGAAAATCTTAATGGAGACATCAACTTATTAAGCTACAAAAAAGGATTAACAGTAAGCCTTAGCATTAACTATCAATTCTAATCAATAAGTCTAAAAATCACAAATAGAAAAGGGAGAAGTTTTACTTCTCCCTTTTCTATTTTACACAAGTACAAAACCAAATAAAACTATCTTAACACAATAACATTTAGATAACATTTAAGGTAGTTTTTATTAATACAAGGTTCATACTCACTTAACTTCAAAAAAAAGAGATTGATAGATATTTGTACCATCAAAATAAATGAAAAAACAAAAAAATCATGAAAAAATTATCTGTAAAATTATTTAGTCTTTTAATTGTTGCTGCCGGTTTTATGACTAGTTGTTCTAACGATTCAGAAACTGAAACACCTACTTCAAGTTTTGTTGCAAACGCTGATAACTTTCAGGGAACAATCACTGATGGAGAAGTAATATTAGATGCTAGTAAAACATACAAACTTACTGGAAAAATTCAAGTAAACGCCGGAGCTACTTTAACAATTCCTGCAGGAACTGTAATTCAAGGAACTTCAGGAACTGCTTCATACATTGCTGTAGCTCAAGGAGGAAAAATTAACGTAAAAGGAACAGCTTCCAACCCTGTAATCATGACAAGTGGTAAAGTAACTAAAGCAGGTGGAGACTGGGGTGGATTAGTTATCTGTGGAAAAGCTCCAATCAACCGTGTAACTGGTGGTGCAAGTACTGCTCAATCAGAAGTTGGAGACTTAACTTATGGTGGAACTATTTCTAATGACAACTCAGGTTCTATCGAGTATTTAAGAATTGAATATGCAGGAGCTCTTTTCAACGCTGATAAAGAATTCAACGGACTTTCTTTATTCGGTGTAGGTAATGGTACAAAAATCAGCTATGTAGAATGTATTCACGGTTCTGATGATGGTTTTGAATTCTTCGGTGGAACAGTAAACACGGATCACCTTATCTCAATAGGTAACGAAGATGATCAATTTGACTGGACTGAAGGATGGTCAGGAACAAACACAAACTGGTACGGAAGATTAGATTATGGTAAAGGAAACAGAGGTATTGAAGCTGACAACTATGAATTTGGTTTTGCTAATACTCCAATTTCAAACCCATCTATCACAAACTTAACACTTATCGGACCTGGTAGTACAGCTGACGCAACTGCTTTTGCAGAAAACCAAGCTATGAAATTAAGAAGAGGAACTAAAGGTATCTTTACAAATGTTGTTATCAAAGCATGGACTACAGGTTTTGATATTGAGCACGATGAAACTCTTGCTAACGCTGGAACTTCTCTTAAAGTGGTTGATTTAAAAATTGATTCTGATGTAACAACAACTACTAAAGGAAAAACTACTGCTGTTGCTCCTGCTACTTCTGGAGTAAGTGCAACTGTAAATGCTAACTTCCTTACTACTTCAACTACATCTACAGGAGCTGGAAATGGAGTTGGAACTCCATCATGGACAACTGGATGGGCTACAGGATTCTAATATAAAAACGAACATACAAAAAATGCCTCCTGAATCGGGAGGCATTTTTTTTTGGCATACTATTTGATTTTTTGTATATTTACTAATCAAAATCAAGCTGATGAAGAAAAACTACTTTTATAGTATCCTTTTAACGGTTTTTTTCTGCTCCCTAAGCCTTAAAGCTCAGGAAAACAAGCAGCAAGCTAACCCGAACGCCCCCTCTGTGATTGAAGGTTTGAATTTGTACCCCAATCCTGTTAACACCGGAAAAGTTTACATTTCAACCAAAAATGATGGTGAGAAGGAAATCATTATATTTGACCTATTAGGAAAACAAGTACTTCAAACCAAACTCAGTTCCAAAGAGCTTAACGTGTCTAACCTTACTCCTGGTGTTTATATCATCAAGATCAATGAAGACAATGCTACAGCAACACGTAAATTAATCATAAGGTAATTTGTATTTAAAATCATAAACCAAAAGCTTCAACTTAAAAAATTGAAGCTTTTTTTATTAATGCCAAAAACCTAATTAATTCATACCTTTGTCAAAAAAATTTTTGATTAATAATACCGATATATTTACCATTTCAAGTCAAAAGCAATTTGAAAAAATGGCGCTAAAAGTGTTTCGTTACCAATACGAAAACAATTTGGCATACCAATCCTTCTGTAACTTTTTGAAAACCGATGTCCAAAAAGTAAAATCATTACAACAAATTCCATTTTTACCTATTCAGTTTTTTAAAAGTCATGCTATTGTTTCTAATACCAATCCCGTCCAAACTACCTTTACAAGTAGCGGAACTACCGGTATGATTACCAGCAAACACCTGGTAACTGATGTAACGCTTTATGAAGAAAGCTACCAAAAAGGTTTTGCCGAATTTTATGGAAATATCCAAAACTATGTCGTTCTGGCATTGCTCCCTTCTTATTTAGAAAGAGAAGGTTCTTCCTTAATTTATATGGTAGAAGATTTAATTAAGCTTTCTAATCATCCTGAAAGCGGTTTTTACCTGCACAATCACGAAGATTTAATTAAAAAATTGATTGAACTGGATGAATCCGGACAAAATGTAATTTTGATTGGGGTAACTTATGCCTTGCTCGATTTAATCGAGAAACAAAAATTCCAACTTCAAAATACCATTATTATGGAAACCGGAGGTATGAAAGGTAAGAGAAAAGAAATGATTCGCGAAGAACTGCACGAACAACTTTGCACCGGATTTGGTGTGACATCTATCCACTCCGAATACGGAATGACCGAACTACTTTCGCAGGCTTATTCATTAGGAAATGGAATATTCGAATGTCCTGCATGGATGAACATCCTAATTCGCGATACCGAAGATGCATTAACCTATATTCCTAACGAAAAAACAGGCGGAATCAACGTAATCGATTTAGCCAACATCAACTCCTGTTCTTTTATCGCTACGCAGGATTTGGGTAAAAAATATCCCAACAACTCTTTCGAGGTATTGGGACGTTTTGATAATTCAGATATACGTGGTTGTAATCTGATGGTGGTTTAAAAAGGTTAATCGTTATTTTGTTTAATTGATTAACCGAAAATTCAAATAACCAAATCCACGATTAAAACAGTTAAACTACTCTTACGACAAAATAATTTTTCTTTCCGCTTTGTAATAATACAAATTGGTTGTTGATTAAATCTTTGTTCGAAAGTGTAAAATCTTCCGTTACTTTTTCTCTGTTTACAGAAATAGAATTAGCAGTCAAAGCACGTCTTGCTTCACCATTCGATTTCATAAATCCTGTTTTTTCATTTAAAACAGTAACAATATCAATTCCGGCTGCAATTTCAGCATTTGCAATTTCAGCCTGCGGAACACCATCAAAAACTTCTAAGAAAGTAGCCGAATCCAATTGTTTTAAATCGTCAGCATTTGAGTTTCCAAAAAGAATTCCTGATGCTTTGATTGCATTTTCCAAATCAGCTTTTGAGTGAACCATAATAGTAATTTCTTCAGCCAAACGTTTTTGTAACAAACGCAAATGCGGAGCTTCTCTATGTTGCACCGTTAAATCTTCGATTTCTTCTTTCGATAAAAAAGTAAAAATCTTAATGTATTTTTCAGCATCAATATCAGAAGTATTTAACCAGTATTGGTAAAATTTATACGGCGAAGTTCTCGCTGCATCTAACCAGATATTTCCACCTTCGGATTTTCCAAATTTAGTTCCATCGGCTTTAGTAATCAACGGACAAGTCAAAGCATAGGCTTTTCCACTGGCAATACGGCGAACTAATTCTGTTCCGGTAGTAATATTCCCCCATTGGTCACTTCCTCCCATTTGCAGTGTACAGCTTTTATCTCTGTACAAATGCAGGAAATCATATCCCTGAACTAATTGATAGGTAAATTCCGTGAAAGACATTCCTTCGGCAGATTCTGACGACAAACGTTTCTTTACTGAATCCTTAGCCATCATATAGTTTACGGTAATGTGTTTACCCACATCACGAATGAAATCCAGGAATGAGAAATCCTTCATCCAATCGTAATTATTCACTAATTCAGCTGCATTTGGCGCAGCAGAAGTAAAATCTAAGAAACGCCCTAATTGTTCCTTAATTGCTTCCTGATTGTGACGCAAAGTAGCTTCGTCCAATAAATTTCTTTCGTTTGATTTTCCGGAAGGATCTCCAATCATTCCAGTTGCACCACCTACTAAAGCTAAAGGTTTATGACCTGCTAACTGGAAATGTTTTAACAACATCACTCCTACCAGGTGACCTATATGTAATGAATCTGCAGTTGGGTCAATCCCCACATACGCCACACGCATTTGTTCCATCAAATGTTCTTCGGTGCCTGGCATAACATCGTGGAGCATTCCTCTCCAAGTTACTTCTTCAATAAAATTTTTCATGTTTTTTTAATCAATTTACTTTCGTCAATTCGGGCATTCTAGCCTCGCGTGCGCAAAGATAACAATATCAATGGCAATGACAAAAATCAATTTCAATAGCAATAACAATAGTCAATGACAATAGCAAAAAATAAATTCCAAATTCCAATGACCGTATCCTATTTTAACATTTTCCTTAATCATTGATGTTGATTTTTGTCATTGATATTGTCATTGCAATTGATTTCATTACATTTACAAAATGATTTTAGTTACCGGAGGAACAGGTTTAGTAGGCGCACATTTATTACTTCATTTAATAGAAAATGGAGCAAAAGTTCGCGCCATTTATCGTGATGAAAAAGGAATCCAAAAAACAAAATCCTTATTTCAACATTACAAAAAACCAGCTTTGTTTGACGCTGTAGAATGGGTTCAGGGTGACATTTTAAATATTCCTTCCTTAGAACATGCTTTTATAGATATTACCAAAGTGTATCATTGCGCCGCATTGATTTCATTTGATCCTAAAGACGAAAACAAACTCAGGAAAATTAATATTGAAGGCACAGCCAATATTGTGAATTTTTGCCTTGCCAAAGGAGTCGAAAAGCTATGTCATGTAAGTTCAACATCGGCTTTAGGCGATCTGGCGGCCCATGAAACGATAATAACCGAAGAAACCGAATGGAATCCTGAGAAATACCACAGTGATTATGCTATTTCAAAATACGGCGCCGAAATGGAAATCTGGCGAGGTCAACAAGAGGGGTTAAAAGTAATCATTGTAAATCCGGGAGTCATAATTGGTCCTGGTTTTGAAGATCAGGGCAGCGGACAATTGATTAAAAAAGTTGCTGATGGTTTACTGTTTTACACTTATGGAAAAACCGCTTTTGTAGCTGTGAACGATGTGGTACGAATCATGATTGAATTAATGGAAAGTTCCATTTGCAATGAACGCTTTATTCTCATTGGACAAAACATTGTTTTTAGAGACCTTTTCAATACTATTTCCGACACACTAAAAGTAAAAAGGCCCAGCATTGAAGCCCGACCTTTTCTTATTAAACTTACGTGGATATTCTATTGGTTTCTTAATCTTTTTTCCCGAAAATCAAACAATGTTTCAAAAGACACCTTGCAATCCCTTTTAAATAACAAGGAATTTTCTAACCAGAAAATCAAAACAGCATTACAAACTTCCTTTACAGACGTACATCAGTACATCAGGGAAAATTTTTCAGCTAATTAACTACTTTCCCATTTTTAATTACAACTGACTTATTAGTTGACAGCACCTTTTTTTTAGTTGTAATTGTTTTTTTCTTCAAAAGTAAAGAATCCTTTTTCTTTAGTTTTTTCAAAGAGTCTTTCTTAGCCAAAGCTACTTTTTTAGCATTCGCAATAGAGTCCATTCTTTTCTTTTTTGCCTGATTCAAAGAATCTCTTTTTACTTCTTTTTTAACCAAAGAATCTAAAAGCGCTTTTTTCCTGTCAATGCGTTTTATTACGCTATCATACATGGCTTTATACACTTCAAAATCGGACGCATAATAGATATTGTTTTGCGCAAATTGAGCACTATCAACTTTGTATTTTCTGAAAATAAATTCCTTTGGATTTACTTTATAATTTTCAGTGGTTGCGGGCTCATTATATTTTATCGCATCAAGTAGCGATAAATCATATATAATGTTTTCCATAACCTCTTTATCAATAAGACGTTCAGGCTTTTTTACTGCATCATCTTTACAGCTAAAAAACAACATTATAATTACTAAAAATGAAACCGTTTTTTTCATGATCTATCTATCAAATAACAATCTTTTTCCGGCACGAATATCTTTTACCTTAAAAGCATTGTACACTAATTGTCCGTTTACAAAAGTATGCGTAATTCGTGATTTAAAAGTAAATCCTTCAAAAGGAGACCATCCGCATTTAGCAAAAATATTTTCTTTTTTCACACCCCAAGGCAAACCGGCATCAACAATTACTAAATCGGCATAATAACCTTCTTTAATAAAACCACGTTTTTCAATCTTGAAAATTTTAGCCGGATTGTGACACATTTTTTCCACAATTTTCTCCACGCTAATCTTCCCTTGATGATAAGCCTCAAACATAGCCACAACTGCATGCTGTACTAATGGACCTCCAGATGGTGCTTTTAAATACGATTGTTTTTTCTCTTCCAATGTATGAGGTGCGTGATCCGTAGCAATCACATCAATTCTGTCATCTAAAAGAGCTTTCCATAAAGCATCCCTGTCTTTAGCTGTTTTTACCGCAGGATTCCATTTAATAAAATTACCTTTGGTTACATAATCATCATTGGTAAACCATAAATGATGCACGCATACCTCAGCGGTAATTTTCTTTTCTTCCAATGGAATTTTATTGGTAAACAAATCCATCTCTTTAGCTGTAGAAAGATGGAAAATATGCAAACGGGCTCCTGTTTTCTTTGCCAGTTCAATAGCTTTTGAAGAAGACAAATAACAAGCCTCCTCGCTTCTTATCAAATGATGTACTGTTACCGGAACATCATCTCCATATTCTTCTTTGTATTTCTCCGAATTGGCTTTAATAGTCGCTTCATCTTCACAATGCACAGCAATTAACATTGGTGTACTTGAAAAAATTCTTTCCAAAGTAGCCTGATTATCTACCAGCATATTTCCTGTTGACGAACCTAAGAATATCTTAATTCCGGCAACATTCTTCGGATTGGTTTTTAGAACTTCTTCCAAATTATCATTAGTAGCTCCCATCATAAACGAATAGTTCGCATACGATTTTTCGGCAGCCAACTGGTATTTTTCTTCTAAAATTTCCTGAGTAACTGCATTAGGAACCGTATTGGGTTGTTCGATATAAGAAGTAATCCCTCCTGCAACGGCAGCTCTGGATTCCGACTCAATATCTCCTTTATGAGTTAAGCCCGGTTCTCTAAAATGCACCTGATCGTCGATAGCGCCGGGAATCAGGAAATTCCCTTCGGCATTTATTATCTTACAATCGGATGACTTTGCACTAATGCTTTCTGAAATTTCAACAATTAAGTCATTCTCAATTAAAACATCGCCTTCAAAAATTACTCCTTCATTTACTATTTTGGCATTCTTAATTAAAACCCTGTTCATTGTTTTTCCTTTATAATCTGTTTATTAATTTTTTTAATCGAAGTGCAATTACTCCAAACACCGCTTCTACAATAATCGAATTGCTCATCTTTGATTGTCCCTTAGTCCTGTCGGTAAAAATAATCGGAACTTCAGAAATTTTAAAATTATTGCAAAAAGTACGGTATTTCATTTCTATCTGAAACGCATAACCCACGAATCTAATTTTATCGAGGTTAATTTTTTCCAAAACTTCCCGTTTGTAACAAACGAATCCTGCCGTTGCATCATGAATTTCCATTCCGGTTATCATTCTCACATAAACTGAAGCAAAATAGGAAAGCAACACCCGATTTAAAGGCCAGTTGACCACATTTACTCCGGTAACATAACGCGAACCTATTGCCAAATCGGCATCTCCAAAATGACAGGCATTATACAGTTTTTCTAAATCATGCGGATTGTGTGAAAAGTCGGCATCCATTTCAAAAACAAATTCATAATCATGAGTCAATGCCCACTTAAATCCGTGTACATATGCCGTTCCTAAACCTGATTTTTGTTTTCTGCTTTCTAAAAATAAACGTCCTTCAAATTCCGTTTGCAACAATCTAACCTTATCAGCTGTATGATCAGGAGAATTATCATCCACTATAAGAACATGAAAATGTTTGTGCTGGGAAAGCGTCGTTCTGATGATACTTTCAATATTTTCAATTTCGTTATAGGTAGGAATTATAACAATACAATTATTCATATTTCTAGAAATTTCACCGCAAAAGTAACCTTTTTATAGCATTTGTTCCATAATAAAATTATAATAAAAATATTGATTCAAAATTTTACTAATTTTGCTCCACTATGACAGAATATCTTCTACATCCGAGAATTACCGAAAGCAAAGACTGGGCAACGGTTTTGTTTGTTTTAGCCTTCGGAATTATTGCCATTACTAAAGGGGTTTATGGTAATCGTTTTGGTGATTTTATGAATTTAATTTTTTCAGATAAATATTCTAAAGTCTATCGTGATAGCAGCCAGCTTAAAAGCAGTTTTACGATTTCATTGTTTTTTGTTCAGGTCATTTCATTTGCCTTTTTTATCCAAATCTCATTAAGTATTTTTGGGTATGGTTCAAAAACCGATTGGATTCTTTACATCCAAATTATCACTTTCCTTATCTTTTTTATTTTATCGAAGTTTTTAGTCGAAAAAATTATCGCGACAACCTTCAATATTGAGGAATTTGTAGAGCAATTTAACCTTCAGAAAATCACTTATCGAACCTACATCGGAATTATCATTCTTCCTATCAATATTCTTTTATTTTACTACAACGCTGTTTCACAGAATATTCCTATAGTGATAATCGCCATAATACTAGTATTAAGCATAGTAACCTATTCACTTTCTATAAAAAAATATCAAAGTTTAATATTCAGTAAGTTGTTTTATTTTATTTTATATCTTTGCACTCTCGAAATAGCTCCTTATTTTTTCATGTATTATTTGTTTACAAAAGGGAGCGCTTAGAAAATGTTAAAATATATGAAAGTCAAAACAATTTTGGTATCGCAACCAGAGCCTAAGGTAGAGAATTCGCCTTACTTTGAACTCCAACAAAAACACAAAATCAAAATTGATTTCCGCCCTTTTATCCACATAGAAGGAGTTAGCGCTAAGGAAATTAGACTTCAAAAAATTGACCTCAACAACTTTTCTGCTATTATTTTAACCAGTAGAAATGCTGTTGACCACTTTTTTAGAGTGGCTGAAGAAATGCGATTTAAAGTTCCTGAAGGTTTAAAATATTTCTGCCAGTCGGAAGCTGTAGCTTTCTATTTGCAAAAATATGTGGTCTACAGAAAAAGAAAAATCTATGTTGGAGCAAAAGATTTTGCCGATTTATCTCCTTTAATTAAAAAGTACAAGGACGAAAAATTCTTATTACCTGCTTCTGATCAATTGAACGCAGAAGCTCCTATAGTATTAGACAATTTAAAAGTTGACTGGAAACAAGCCACTTTTTACAAAACAGTAATGAGTGACCTATCTGACTTAGCCGATGTCTATTATGATGTTTTGGCTTTTTTCAGTCCAACAGGAATCAAATCATTGTTCAAAAACTTCCCTGACTTCCAACAAAACAACACTAGAATTGCTGTTTTTGGACCAACAACTCAAAAAGAAGCTTTAGACCATGGATTAAGAGTAGACATCATGGCTCCTGCACCGGGAACACCATCCATGACAATGGCTCTTGAAAAATATATTATCGAAGCTAACAAAGGAAAATAAATTAGCTCAACTATAAAAACTCAAAACCGTTTTGTTCTCAACAAGACGGTTTTTTTATGCTGAAAATTTCAGCTAACCATTCAACATTCATTTTTTTTAGTATTTTTAACCGGTAACAAACAAAAAAATCATGAAAAAATTCCAACTAATTGCCCTTATTTTGCCATTATCTATAGTAATGGTTAACTGTAGCTCAGCCGGAAAAGGAAAATCAGCTTATGTTGAAGCTAAAAAAATAAGCTACGAAACCGATATTAAACCAATTATTACAACCAGCTGTACCCCATGCCACATGCCGCCTCAGGGACGAAAAGAACCTTTCCAAAACTACGAACAGGTAAAAGAACATATTACAGCTATCATTGCCCGTGTAAAATTACCTCAGGACGATCGTAAATTTATGCCTCCGGTAAATAAAAAACCGGCTTTAACTAATGATCAGGTTGCTGTTTTAGTTCAATGGCAACAACAAAATATGCCTCAATAACAAATTCAATTTCAATAGCAATGACAATTTTCAATGGTAATAGCAATTGAAATATTCAATAAAAAAAATCCAAATTCTAATTAACGTAAAGTCATTGGAATTTGGAATTTTATTTTTTGGGATTTATTAATTTCAATTGAAAATTGTCATTGCTATTGAAATTGAATTTGTTATTAGTTCCTTCTGTTTCCGCCCAAGTAAATAGACACATAATACAACAAGGTTGCGATAGAACCCAAAGCCGCTACCACATAAGTACGGGCAGCCCATTTTAACGAATCTTCAGCTCCTGCATATTCGGCAGGATTCAGCATATTTTTAGCTTTCAGCCAGGCCAAAGCACGATTACTAGCATCATATTCAACCGGCAAAGTAACAATCGAAAACAGGGTAGTTGCAGCAAACAGGATAATTCCAATTAGCAACAAACCCGGAAATGTTTTAAGCATTAAAATCCCCGCCAGCAAAATCCATTGCATGTACGAAGAAGCCACATTTACAAACGGAACCAACTTAGAGCGCATACTCAGCCACTCATAACCCACAGCATGTTGTACAGCGTGACCACATTCGTGAGCCGCTACCGCAGCCGCAGCTGCATTGCGTTGATTGTACACCGCCTCACTTAAATTCACCGTTTTATCCACCGGATTGTAATGATCTGTTAGTTGTCCCTCAGTCGAAATCACACGAACATCGTAAATCCCGTTATCCGATAACATTTTTTGAGCAATCTCAGCACCACTCATATTATTTTGCAAATGCAATTGCGAATAATGCTCAAACTTACTCTTTAACCTCGAACTTACTAACCAACTGAAAAGCATAATTGCTCCCGCCAGAATTAAATAACCACTTCCCATATCTTTTTATATTTTTAGTTTCAATTTTTCAATAATAACAAACAAATTCTGAACCAATTTACAAAAATGCCAATTTGACAGCTGTTAAAAATTCATTAAATAGCAATATCAAAATTCAATAACAATTGCAACAGGAAATATCAAAAATAAAAAATCCAAACTCCAATCAACACATTGTTATTGGAATTTGGATTTTTATCTATTTAATCATTGACGATTGAAATTGTCATTGATTTTTGATATTGAAATTGAAATTACCCTACCAGGTTGATAATTTTCCCCGGAACAATAATCACCTTATTTGGTGATCTTCCGTCTAATTGTTTTTGGGTTCTTTCGTCTTTCATCACGATTTCCTCAATTTGTTCCTTGGTTAAATCCAAAGGCAATTTGATGGTAAAACGCATTTTTCCGTTAAATGAAACCGGATATTCTTTTTCTGACTCCACCAAATGTTTTGGTTCAAAAACTGGAAATGAAACCGTTGCAATGGAACCTTCATTACCCAACAAGCTCCATAATTCCTCAGCAATATGCGGTGCATAAGGCGAAATCACAATAGCCAACGGCTCTAAAATAGCGCGGGAATGACAATTTTGAGTTGACAATTCGTTGACACAAATCATAAACTGTGAAACCGAAGTATTAAAAGAGAACCCTTCAATATCTTCCGCTACTTTCTTGATGGTTTTGTGCAATGATTTTAAGTTGTCTTTTGTTGGCTCGTCGTTAGTAACAATCAAACCATTTTCATCAAAATACAAACGCCATAATTTTTTAAGGAATCCAAAAACTCCCGAAATACCGGCCGTATTCCAAGGTTTTGCCTGCTCCAATGGTCCTAAGAACATTTCGTACAAACGCAAGGTATCCGCACCATATTCCGCACAAATAGCATCCGGAGTTACAACATTGTATTTGGATTTCGACATTTTTTCAACCTCACGACCTACAATGTATTTTCCATTTTCATCTAAAATGAATTCTGCATTCGCATAATCTTCTCTCCAGGCTTTGAATTTCTCAACATCTAATTCATCTGAAGCATTTACAATTGAAACATCAGCATGAATTGGCTGTACTTTATGATCTCCTATTTTATTCTTAGAAACAAAACTATTCGTTCCTTCAATTCTATAAACAAAAGCAGAAGTTCCCAAAATCATTCCCTGATTAATCAGTTTTTTGAATGGTTCTTCTGTTGGAGCAAAACCTTTGTCTTTTAAGAATTTGTTCCAAAAACGGGAATACAATAAGTGACCGGTTGCGTGCTCGCTTCCGCCAATATATAAATCCACAGATTCCCAATATTTCAAGGCTTCAGCAGAAGCAAATTCATTTTCATTAGCTGCATCCATATAACGCATCCAATACCATGAACTTCCCGCCCAACCCGGCATGGTATTCAATTCTAAAGGAAATATTGTTTTATTATCAACTAAATCTGTACTGACCACTGCATTCTGAACTGTATCCCAAGCCCAAACCGCAGCGTTTCCTAATGGTGGCAAACCGTCTTCTGTTGGTAAATATTTTTCTACTTCTGGCAAAATAATTGGCAAATGCTGCGCATCAATCATTTTTGGAAGACCATTTACATAATAAACCGGGAATGGTTCTCCCCAATAACGCTGACGGGAGAAAACCGCATCACGCAAACGGTAATTGATTTTCCCGTAACCGTGACCGATTTTTTCCAATTCGGCAATTACTTTTTGAGTTCCGTCTTTGTAACCCATACCGTTTAAGAAGTCGGAATTCACTAATTGGAATCCTTCCTTCCCGCCAAAAGCAGCTTCCGAAATATCTTTGTCAACAATATTTTTAATCTCAGGCATTCCGTTTTGTCCTTTGAAGAAATTAGCAAAAGCATAATCCCTTTCGTCACCGCAAGGAACCGCCATTACAGCACCTGTTCCGTAACCTGCCAATACATAATCGCCAATCCAAACCGGAATAGCTTCTTTGGTAAACGGATGTTCGGCATAAGCTCCCGTAAATACACCTGAAATGGTTTTCACATCAGCCATACGCTCGCGTTCTGAACGTTTTGCGGTTTTTTCGATATAAGCCTCAACAGCCGCTTTTTGTTCAGCAGTTGTGATTTGAGCTACCAATTCATGTTCCGGCGCCAAAGTCATAAACGTCACTCCGAAAATAGTATCAGGACGAGTAGTGAAAACTGAAATACTGCTTTCTGAATTCTGCAGTCTGAAATCTACCATCGCACCAACCGATTTTCCAATCCAGTTTCGTTGTGATTCTTTGATCGATTCGCTCCAGTCAATAGTATCCAAACCTTGCAAC
>JACCDQ010079028.1_pt1 | contig 16597 bp, 15 predicted proteins | sample 7446031 | NCBI WGS metagenome assembly JACCDQ01 (sample SAMN15323442, study PRJNA562643) | freshwater metagenome | isolation source: river surface water | place: USA:Blue River Watershed | collected 2017-08-17
ATACTAAAGGTTTAGAAAAATTTTGTATCCAATTGCTATTAATCAGTTCGAACCTCGTTGAGAAAATACTATTGGCAATAGTAGGTACGGTATTCTTTTTTATACCAAAACTAAAAGTAAATTTGTTAATTCTAAAACACTTAATTTTTTATTATTTTAATTGTATAATTGGCACTACTTGGACTAGCCCTCGCGCGATGAATTATTTTAAAAAGTAAACCCCACAAATTTAAAATCAATGGCACTATCACAATACGATTATTTAATAGTAGGTTCAGGACTCTTTGGAGCTGTCTTTGCACACGAGGCTTATAAAAAAGGTAAGAAATGTTTGATTATTGACAAACGAAGCCACAAAGGAGGGAATGTGTATTGTGAACAAATTGAAGACATCAATGTGCATAAGTACGGGGCTCATATATTTCATACTAACGACAAAGAAATTTGGGATTATGTTAACCAATTTGTTGAATTCAACAGGTACACAAACTCCCCCGTAGCTTTCTATAAAAATGAAGTATACAACTTGCCTTTTAATATGAATACTTTTTACCAGCTATGGGGAGTAAAAACACCTGAAGAGGCAAAAAATAAAATTGAAGAACAAGTTAAAGCGTCTGGTATTACCAATCCTAAAAATCTTGAAGAACAAGCTATATCGCTTGTAGGTATCGATATTTATGAAAAACTAATCAAAGGATATACCGAAAAACAATGGGGTAGAAAAGCAACTGAATTACCTGCTTTTATCATTAAACGACTACCTGTTCGATTTACCTATGACAACAATTATTTTAATGACAAATACCAAGGAATCCCAATTGGGGGCTATAATAAATTAATTGATGGCTTATTAGACGGAATTGAAGTTCGATTAAATATTGATTTTTTTGCTCAGCGTGAGGAGCTCACACAATTGGCTGATAAAGTTGTTTTTACAGGGAAAATCGATGAATATTACAATAACCAATTTGGTAGCTTAGAATATCGAAGTCTAAAATTTGAAACTACAACTTTAGATCAATCCAATTTTCAAGGTAATGCTGTCGTAAATTACACTGAAAGTCAAGTTCCTTACACAAGAATCATTGAGCACAAGCATTTTGAATTTGGTTCTCAAAAGAAAACCGTTATTACTTATGAATATCCTGACGAATGGAGTTTAGGAAAAGAATCCTACTACCCTGTCAATGATGATAAAAACAATGCTATTTACAATCAATACAAAAAATTGTCTGAACAAGACGATTCCGTTATTTTTGGAGGTCGTTTAGCCGAATATAAATATTATGACATGCACCAAATAATAGCATCTGCCTTGAAAAAAAGTAACGATTTCTTATAATCTTCATTCATGAGTACTACAATCCTAATTTGCACACACAAAGCATTCAATTATATCCCTGATGACTCATTCTTACCCATACATGTTGGAAAAGAAATAAGTTCTTTAGATTTGCCGTACCAGGCTGATAATATTGGAATTAATATTAGCAATAAAAACAAAAACTATTGCGAACTAACTGCTTTGTATTGGGCTTGGAAGAACTTAGATGAGGCCAACACTATTGGGCTTTGCCATTATAGAAGGTTTTTTGATTTCTCAGGAACAACAAAAGCTAATGCAATTACAGAAATTACAGAAGACTATTTTTTAAATAATTTTCAAAATTACCTTTATAAAGAAACACTTTTAGACGGGTATGATATTATTTTACCCAATCCATTAGTCAAAACACGATCACTATACAGTCATTACTCATTATCGCATTTGCCACAAGATTTTGATGTTCTAACTAAAACAGTAGCAGCATTATATCCTGAGTATATAAAATCATTTCAAAAAGTAATGTTTGAAAACAATTCGTTTTCGCCATTCAATATGTTTGTGGCCAAAAAAGAACTTGTTGATGATTATACAGCCTGGCTATTTTCAATCTTGGAAAATGTAGAACAGCAAATAGAAATTTCTAAAAACCCTTACCAAGAAAGAGTGTTAGGCTTCATGTCTGAGCGATTACTTAATGTTTACGTACACCACAACCAATTAAAGATAAAACACCAACCTGTCCATTTTATATCTGATAGGAACAAGTCCAAATCTACCTTTGTAAAAAAATTAATCGCCTACAATAACACTATTATTTTTTGGTTTCGTTCCAAACTAAGCTAAAAAGTTACATTAAAATCAATCTTTAAATCCCCCTAAATGAAAAAATTACTACTTATCCCAATGCTCTTAATTGTTTTACATTCCAATGCTCAAACGTTTCTGAAAGGGAATGTATTCACTACATTACTTACGATTCCTAACGTGGGTATTGAAACTAGTATTGGAAAAAAAGCTACATTTCAATTTGATGTTACTGCCTCATTTTGGAAATCAATTAAAGGCAATCCCAGAGAATTTTATCTTTTCATACCTGAATATCGCTACCATTTTAAAGAAAAAGATAATGGATTTTATGTTGGTGCTCATATTGGAGCAACCTTTTTTAATTTCCAAAAATGGAATTATCTAAACACTAATAAATACGAAAAAGGTTTGGGATATGTAATGGGTATAACTTTGGGTTATAAAGCAAAAATAAACGAGAAATTACATTTGGATTGTTTTTTAGGAGGCGGTTCTCACCAAGGTTTTTACAAAGGATATTACATTGGTACTAATCAACGCTATGAACGGGCTGTAAACTATAACAAAAGTGGCGAATGGCTACCTTACAGAGGAGGCGTAATGCTATCCTATAAACTAAACTAAGATGGATATCAATCAAGAAGTTTTCAATGCTTTTGAAGTAATTAAAAATGGTGGAATCATCCTTTACCCAACAGATACTGTTTGGGGAATAGGATGTGATGCAACTAATCCAGAAGCCGTTGCTAAAATATACCAACTCAAAAAGAGAGCCGAAACGCAAAGTATGATTTGCCTCATGAATGGCGAAAAGATGATGTACAATGTATTTAAGGATATTCCAGAAGTAGCCTGGCAAATTTTGGATTTATCCGAAAATCCAACCACTTTAGTGCTTGACAACCCAAGAAATGTAGCTGCTAATCTAATCGCCCCCGATCAAACTTTAGGCATCCGATTAGTCAAAGAACCTTTTTGTTTCAAATTAATGGAACGTATGAAAAAACCATTAGTTTCTACCTCTGCCAATATTTCTGGACAACCTACTCCTAAATCCTTTAAAGAAATTAGTCCCGAAATTATAAAAGGTGTAGACTATGTTGTAAATTTGGCCCACGAAAAAATAGCAGGGAAACCTTCTACCATAATTAAACTGACGAGCGATGCTCAAGTGAAAATTATTAGAAAATAATACAAAATAACTTGAATTACAAATCAGCCTTACATAACAAAATCTTCGAAGTAATCGCTAAAGCGTCACAAGAACTCCAAGTGGAAAGTTACGTTATTGGTGGGTTTGTGAGAGATTTTCTCCTTGGACGAGATTTCAAAAAAGACATCGATATTGTTGCTGTAGGCAGTGGCATTGAATTGGCATTAAAAGTTTCCGAGTTACTTCCAAAAAAACCAAAGGTTCAAGTATTCAAAACGTATGGTACAGCAATGCTTCGTTTTGAAGACACTGAAATAGAATTTGTTGGAGCTAGAAAAGAATCCTACCATTTTGAAAGTAGAAATCCTGTTGTCGAAAATGGGACTCTTGAAGATGACCAAAATCGTCGTGATTTTACTATCAATGCTTTGGCTTTATCATTAAATAAAAACACATTTGGTGATTTAGTAGATCCATTTAATGGGGTAGTTGATTTAGAAAATAAAATCATCAAAACACCTCTTGATCCTGATATCACTTACTCTGATGACCCATTGCGAATGATGCGTGCTATTCGTTTTGCTACTCAATTGGGTTTTATAATCGAAGAAAATTCGCTTGCTTCTATTACCAAAAATGCCGAAAGAATTAAAATCATTTCAGGAGAGCGTATCGTTGATGAATTAAACAAAATACTTTCGACCGAAAAACCTTCTATTGGTTTCTTACTATTATACAAAACGGGGCTTTTAGATATCATTTTACCCGAACTAACTGCTTTGAATCAAGTGGAAGAAATTGAAGGACATACACACAAAAATAATTTTTACCATACGCTTGAAGTAGTGGATAATATCTGTCCGAATACCGATGATGTTTGGCTACGTTGGTCGGCTTTATTACATGATATTGGCAAAGCACCCACGAAACGTTTTAACAAAAAACAAGGCTGGACATTTCACGGCCATGAATTCTTAGGCGGAAAAATGGTCAAAAAAATATTTGAACGTTTACACATGCCTTTGAACCAAAAAATGAAATTTGTCCAAAAAATGGTGATGATGAGTTCTAGACCCATTGTATTGGCAGAAGATATCGTAACAGATTCTGCTGTGAGACGATTGGTATTTGATGCAGGAGAAGATGTCGATAATTTGATGACGCTTTGCGAAGCCGATATAACCACTAAAAACCCAGCCAAATTCAAAAAATACCACAACAATTTTGATATTGTTCGAAAGAAAATTATTGAAGTAGAAGCCCGAGATCATGTCCGTAATTTCCAACCCCCTATTTCTGGCGAAGAAATTATGGCAATTTTTAACTTACAACCTTCTCGCGAAATTGGTGTATTGAAAGAAGCTGTAAAAGAAGCTATTCTTGAAGGAGAAATTCCAAACGAATACGAAGCAGCGTATAATTTTGTACTGAAAAGAGCTGAAAAATTAGGATTAAAAAAAGTGAATTAAATATGAAAAAATATTTTCTCCCATCAGCAAAGACTGCTTTAGTTTTAGTATATTTAGTAATACTAGCTGGTGCATTGGTTAAGATGACTGGTTCAGGAATGGGATGTCCTGATTGGCCAAAATGCTTTGGATACTACATCCCTCCTACTGAAGAAAAAGAATTATTATACACTATTGGTAAAGAATATTCAAAAGGACAAGTTATTATTAAAGACGAAACCCTTTTGGTTGCCAAAGACCACTTTGTAGCCCCAGCTACTTTTGAAAGTACCCATTGGGAAAAATACACTAAACACGACTATGCTATTTTCAATCCATTGCATACATGGGTAGAATATATTAACAGATTAGTGGGTGCCCTAGCCGGTATAGCTTGTATTGTTGCATTATTCTTATCTTTCAGTTTCTGGAAAGACAATAAAAAACTAGTTTTCTATTCTTTACTCGTTTGTTTTCTAATGGGATTTCAAGCCTGGTTAGGTAAAACAGTAGTAGATTCTGTTTTAAATCCCTATAAAATAACAACACACATGTTAGCTGCCTTACTTATTGTTGCGGTACAGTTGTATGTAATTTACTCGGTTCAGGAAACCAAAAAAATAAAACTATTTGATAACGAATTCAAATGGGTTTTATATGCCGCACTGGGATTAACCGTTGTTCAAATCATTTTTGGAACCCAAGTTCGAGAATCGGTTGATGCTATTATTGAATTGGGTTTACCTAAAGAAGTTTGGATACAAAATCCCAAAGGAGGTTTTTACACCCATCGTAGTTTTTCAATTTTGATTGTTTGTGCCAATGCCTTTTTATTTTGGCGAAATAGAAAACTCCATTTAGGATTTAACAAGATGAATTGGATACTTGGACTACTTTGCTTGGAAATTCTTTCTGGTATGGCAATGTATTATTTTGACTTCCCATTTGGCTCACAAACTATCCATATTCTAATGGCTACGCTATTATTTGGACTACAACTCTATTTAATTTTAGAAACTAGTAAAAAACATACTAATTAAATTACACCCGACTATAATGTCACACTATCGTCTTAACCATTTGCCATGTCTAAACTAGCCGCACAAGATAAATTTATTGATTTATCGGATTACGGAAGACCTTTTGGAAAATTACTTGCTAAGGCGCTAAAGAATACCCGCTTTACTCCTATCCACGTTACACTTTTGTTTGGAATTGCTGGACTAATAGCGATTTATTGTATCCTTAACGAAAGTTATTTATGGGCAGGTTTTTTTATCGTTTTAAAATCGGGAATTGATGCGGCTGATGGCGAATTGGCTCGCTTAAAAAATACCCCTTCTTATACTGGTAGGTATTTAGACAGTGTATTTGATATTATTTTGAATTTTCTGTTTTTGATGACGATTTGTTACGTTTCCAAAGCATCATTTTGGCTTACTGTAATTGCATTTTTCTGTATTCAATTACAAGGTACGTTGTACAATTATTACTATGTCATCTTGAGAAACAAATCGGTGGGAGGAGATACAACAAGTAAGGTTTTTGAATATAAAACTCCGAGGGCTTTACCTGGAGAATCACAGCAATCAGTTGATGTTTTATTCCAAATCTACACCATCGTGTATGGTGGATTTGATAAAATCATTCACGCTTTGGATAAAGATGCTTACCGCGTTAAAACTTTTCCTAATTGGTTTATGACTTTAGTATCCTTGTATGGATTGGGGTTTCAATTATTAATCATTGCAGTGCTTTTACCTTTGGGACAAATTGAATGGATCATTCCGTTTTTTATAGGCTATTCTATTTTGATTTTTGTATTGATTGGGATCCGGAAAGTATGTTTGAAATAACTACTCTAACCATTCTTTAAAATCAGTAACGCGTTCTCGAGCCACTATTACTTCTTCTGCTATATAAGTTGGCAAAACTATTTTTAACCTAGAGTTAGAATAGACTTGTATTTCCTTAATCGACTGCATAGGGATAATAAATTTTCGGCTAATCCGGAAAAAATCTTTTGGGTTGATTTCAGATTCTACAACTTCTAAACTACTATCAATAAGATAATCTCTATTGTCTATGGTATGGATATAAGTGCCTTTATTTTCGCTATAAAAACATTCTATTTGATCAATTTCAATTAATTTAATTTGTTGCCCTAATTTAATCGAAAAGCGTTTTTTATATTCTTTTGAAATTGGATTCACCAACATGCGCTTAATCGCTTCAAAATCCAAACTAGAGATTGTGTTTTTTTGAAATTGATTTTTGAATTTATTAATGGCAACAGCCAATTCTTCTTCATCAATCGGTTTTAATAAATAATCGATACTATTCAATTTGAAAGCGCGCAAGGCATATTCATCATACGCAGTTGTAAAAATAACAGCACTGTTAATCTCCATTTTTTCAAAAATTTCAAAAGACAAACCATCTGACAACTGGATATCTAAAAAAATCAAATCGGGATGTGGGTTACTTTGAAACCACTCCAATGATTCTTCAACCGAGTGCAGTAATGTTGTGATGGAATAGCCTAGCTTTTCTACCTTACGTTGTAATAATCGAGCAGCAGGTTTTTCGTCTTCGATGATGATAATATTCATTTTAAATTGATTTCAAAATTCAAAATTCGTTATTCAATATTCATTGTTAAATTACTCCCACTTATTTACATTCTGTTTTTCTCTCTCCATCAACTCGTTAATCTTACGTTCTTCCCAATTCTTTCCAAGTATAAAAAACGGAATAAAAGTAGCCATTCCATGGGCTAATAACCCTATTCCCCAACCAAATGCAGTAAAGAAATTTTTGAATTGAAAATAACTTTCTCCTGGGCTAAGATTTTGGATATTAATAATCACAATCATGCTATTAATAACCACATACACAATAGCGTGTGTATAAAATCCTTTTATTTTTCTTACTCGTTTCACCGCTTCTTCATAGCGGATTTGATCTTTATTAATTATTTCCATTGTATTAAATTTAAGGGTATTATTCCCAATTATTTGTTTTTTCTTTGTTTAATATTTCTTGAATTTTTCGTTCTTCCCAAGCCTTACCATAACCAAAAACTCCAAATGCATGAAAGGACAACCCCATTCCCCAACCCAACATGGGGAACCAAAACCATTGAAATCCCCAGTAGGTAAAATAATTAACCAATGCTAATGATGGCACAATAATACAATAGGAGATTAAATTCCCATAAAATCCTTTTAACTTTTCTACCCGTTTTTTCGCACGAAAATAGGCATTGTTTTCTTCTGTAAATGGGTTGGTTTTCATAATTGAAATTTGTTTGGTTAATATCGGCAAATACACTTTAAACGATTTTTCATCTTGGACAATTTTAACTTTTCGATCGGTCAATAACGCATAACGATTGACGATATTTTGTAAACCAACGCCCTTCCCATCGGAAAGGACTTCTTTCTTTTGCCAATTATTTTCAACAACCAATTGATTTTCTTCTACACTAATTTTGATATGCAACGGCTTAGAACTGCTCACAATATTGTGTTTGATGCAGTTTTCCAACAGTAATTGAAGAGAAAGTGGCACTACTTTGGCATCTTCATTCGTGTTTTCAGGCAATTCAAACGAAATACTATTCTCAAAACGCATGGCTAGTAATTGCATATAAATTTGGGCAAAAGCCAATTCTTCTTCAACAGCCACTAATTCTTTGTCTTTTTGTTCCAAAACATAGCGATAAATTTTAGATAACGAAGTAGTGAATTTTTGTGCAGTTGAAGGATTTTCTTCAATTAATGAACTCAACACATTTAAACTATTAAATAAAAAATGCGGATCGATTTGATTTTTCAAACTTTCAAATTGCGCATTGGCCGTACTAGCAATTATTTTTTGTTCTTTGACTTTATTTTCTTGTAAAGTTTTGTAAAAATAAAAGGCATGAATAGATAAGGTTACAACAAATGTGATTATAATAGTAACTAAATAATTTGCTATGGTTTCATTTTGAAAAAACATTTCAAAACTGAGACCTTCAATAATTACATCTTCAAAAATTCGCAATAAAAAAATAGCTAAGACTGAAATTACAAACGAACCTAGAAAACCCAAAATTATTCTTCTTCTTGTAAAGCGTTCTACTTCAAAAACACTATCTAAGTAAATAAATAAGGATGCATTGGCAAAATACAGCGTTATACCATACAGCATAGTGTATCCAAAATTCACCAACAAATCTTCATTCAATTGAATGGTAATTCCTGTTATTAATTTAATTACCAATAAAATAAAAAAAATAGAAATCGATAAAAATATCGCCCTTGGGATTTCTTTAATGAGTTTATCAAACATATTCATTGGATTTAAAATAACAAGTGGTGTAAAAGAGCAACCAAACTTAAGGTTAATAAAATAACTATTCGAATCATACTATTTATTTTTGATGAAGCAAAGTTGCGCTAAAGAATTAAAGTATGAAAATAAGAAAAACCGAATTGTCAAAAAACGAAGATGAATTGTAGCTCGTTATTTTCATACTACACAAATTCCTATTTTAAAATCTTTTCAACAAAACGCAAAACACAATTCGTAATTCGCAATAAAAATTTACCTTTGGACTTTCTATAAAAATAACGATTATGGTATATAAATTCAGAGTAATTCTCGATGCCGAAGAAGATATTTTCAGAGATATTGCTATTCTTGCTGACGATACTTTAGAAGATTTACACAATGCAATCTTCAACTCTTTTGGATTTGACGGAATGGAAGTAGCCTCATTTTACACTTGTGATGATACTTGGAATCAAGAGGATGAAATTCCGATGTTTGATACTGGCGATGTTCCAGGACAACAAACCATCATGAGCGATTACAAATTGGCCGATATCTTAGATAAACAAAACACCAAGATTATCTATGTGTATGACTTTATCAATATGTGGACATTCTTAGTAGAATTAGCTGCTATCGAAGAACCACAAGCGGGAGCTCTTTATCCTGAAACGTTGTTTTCTCACGGAGAAATGCCTGATGAAGCCATTGAAAAGAACTTTGAAGCCGATATGCACGATGATATTTATGGCGAATTCGAAGATGATTTAGACGAAGATGACCTAGATATGTTTGAAGGTGATGACAGCTTTGAAGACTACGGTTACGACGATAATTGGAATTAGGCCTCTTCCCAACCCTCTCCAAAGTAGAGGAAGTTTATACTAAATTAAAATAAAGATTAAAACTAATTGTAGTTTAAAAAATAACTAAAAACAATCCCTAATTCTTGACACCTCCCCTTCGGGGAGGACGGGAGGGGCTAAAACTTATGATTAACTTATTCAACACCCATATTGATTCACTTTCTATACACCGTGTAGGAAATAAAAGCCGTAACGAAGCTATTTTTTTATCAGAGCAACCTTTTAACCTAAATGACGAAATTGTTCCTTTGATAAAAGAATTTTTCTTCAAGCCTTTTAGAGAAAAAGAAGAAAATTACTTTCAATTTGCACACGAAGTGGATTTGGATTACAACGAAATGTACAAATTTGCCTCTCAGATTTTTGAGAATCCGTCCAATGTACATGAAGTTTCAAAACAGATTACTAAACATTTGTTTGAACAATCCAATCATCCTCATATCAAAAATGGAGAAGTGTATGTAACCTATTTAACCAATCTTAGTATTGATAATAATGTAGTCGATGCTATTGGAATTTTTAAGAGTGAAATTCAGGCTGACTTTTTACAATTTGAAGAAAAAGACACTCACCTTGAAATGATTTTACAACACGGAGTAAGTTTGAATAAATTAGACAAAGGGTGCTTGATTTTCAATTACAAAAAAGAAGAAGGATATAAAATCTTAACCGTAGATAGTAACCGTTACGATGCTCGTTACTGGTTAGAACATTTCTTATCTGTAGATGCCTTTGAAGATGAAAATTACATTACTAAGAAATACTTGAAATTCTGTCAAGGCTTTGCCAAAGATGTCGTTTTTCCTGCTGAAGACAAAAAGGAAGAAGTGATGTTCATGAATCGTTCGGTGAATTATTTTGCTAAAAATGACCAATTCGAAGAAACTAATTTCTTGAACGAAGTCTTAGACAATCCAGATTTAATTCCTGAGTTTAAAAACTACAAAGTAGATAAAGGCGATAAGTATAGTATTGAAGATATTACCACCTTCCCTATTGCAAATTCAGCTGTATCTGATGCAAGAAAATCAATAAAAAACGTCATTAATTTGGATACACATATCCAAATCAAAATGGATTTCATCAATCCTGAAAGTGCCGAAAAATTTGTAGAAAAAGGTTGGGACGAAGAAAAACAAATGTATTATTACTTGGTGTACTTCAACAAAGAAGAAAAGAATTAAAACTATTTAATTAGAATTTTTACTAACTTTTGATATCTAAAATGAAATCCCAAATACTGTTATTTTATTATTGTTAATTTCTTGTAGTAACAATATTAATTACAATAATCTATACGTAAGTTGGAGATTAAAAGATGTAATTGATGAAAGTGGACAAAATGCTTCTGAAAAACAAACTTTTTATAAAAATGGAAAAGTAATTTTCGAAATCTTTAGTAACAAAAAACTAGTTTCTAAAATAGCAGCAAATTATATACTAAATAAAAACAATAACAATCTAACGATATATTACAATAAGAAGATTTTAGTAATATATAAGATAGAAAAACTAAATGAGAATGAATTAGATCTTTTAGATATAAAAACAAAAAGAACTATTAGAAATATTCATTATTAAAAAAAAGGTTGGGACGAAAAAAAACAAATGTATTATTACTTGGCGTACTTCAACAAAGAAGAAAAGAATTAGAAACAACAATCCCCGATATATTCGGGCATTGTTGTTTTATGATTAATAGGATTTAAACGGATTAACATTTTTGAAATTTCGGGTAATATACTGAAAAGACGCATTCATAATGTTACCCATCGATTTGGCTTTTTTAAAATTCAAATCATTTGTATAACGATACAATTCGAGTTTCAACTGTTCCAAATGAGAAGGAGTAGATAGCGTATCTTCTCCCATAATTTTCAACAAACGTTTAATTCTATTTTCGGCCGAGTGAATTCTTTTTGCTAAAACAGAGCGTTCTTCGTTTTTATATTGGTTAATAGAACTTTCTTGTAACTTATCTTTCACCAATTTTACCATTGGATAATTTTCTTTGAAAAATTGAGGGCGGTATACCTTAAAATTCCCTTCGTAACATTGTTGGTCAAAATCAATGGCGCGAATTCTATACACCACCTGATCAAAATCATGAATTGGAATTACCACATAATTGTACGCACGCATATCCCCAAGTAAACGAATCATAGAACGTTCATTAAACTTCACAAACTCCTTAGCAATTTGGGATTTCTCTGTTTCGGTACAATTTTTCAAATGATTATTAATAAAAACATCTCCTGCAATTCCCATGATATGCTCTTCGATTAAAGTATCTTGATGTACTAAAAAGTTAATTTTATCAGGAGATAAAATATGTTCTAATTCCAATCCATACACACGAGAAGCATCTGCTTTTTTAATATAAAAATGAGTGTAATTATCATTCAAAACATTTCGAACCTTAATTCGGAAAGGTTTTGAATTCCCAAACGTACAATAGTCAATCGAGTCAACATTTAAAAATTTAATGATTTCTAAATTCCCATCAGAATGAAGTAGGGAATAGATTTTCTTTAATGTCAAATCTATTTCATCTCGTTCAAATTCATTGTAATATACTCTAATCCATAACGTATCCCTGTCCTCTTTATCATATACATTAATAGAGCCTGAAAAGCGCAACAAATCATCGTAGGAAATAGGAAATTTAGAAATTCTATCAAATCGTTCTAAATATTCTAATAGCGCTTCATTAATTGGATACGATGGCTTTTTAAAAATCATCAAAGGTTCTTCACTCATTGGGATAGTATTTCTAACAAATTTACTGATTTTTTCAGCTCAAAATAATTTTCTGTTTTGTTTTCCGTTTGTAAAACCTAAAAAAGATTTTATAGTATCTTTGTTACTCTATGAAGTGGATACAAAAAATAGTAATTATTATTTTAATAAGCTGTACCTCTAATTGGGGATTCGCACAAATTAGCATTAATGACAATCAAAATGCTGATCAATTAGTTCGGGTGCTAACAAATAACAATTCCTGTTTAACCGTTTATCCTGCAACTGCCTCTGGCTCTCCAGTAAAAAATAGCTTTGCAACATTTGACAAAAATGGAAGTAATTTTCCTTTTTCATCAGGAGTGGTCCTCAGTACTTGGGAAAGTGAAAACTCAAAAGGCCCTTATAATCCTGGATTTAGTGGAAGTGTAGCCAGCTGGAATGGAGATGCAAATATGAATGCTATTTTAGGTATCAATTCATTAAATGCAACTACACTAGAATTTGAATTTGAATCGGCAACTAATTTTTTAAGTTTCAATTATATTTTTGCATCCAATGAATATATAAGAGACTATCCCTGTTCATATTCTGATGGTTTAGCTATACTCATCAAAGACATCACTACAAATAGCAATTATACTAATATTTCAACCTTGCCCGATGGCACACCTGTTTCTTCAAAAAACATACATCCTGCAATAAACAACTCTGATCCTACTTTATCAAAATGTGATGCTAAGAATGAAAGTTATTTTGGTCAATTTAACACTGATTTGTCAACTACTAGCCCCATCAATTATGCTGGACAAACCAAAATCTTGAATGCACAAACTAAATTAGAAATTGGTCACCGGTATAAAATCAAATTTGTTATCGCAGAAGATCGAAGTAGATCTCAATTTTCTGCACTATTCATTGAGGCTGGTAGTTTTAGTTCTACAATAGATTTAGGAAAAGATCATTTAATAGCTGATAATACTGCGATTTGCAACGGAGAAACATTTCAAATTAAGACTAATATGTCTTCATCCTATTCGTACAAATGGTATAAAAATGGGGCTGTCGCCCCTATAATTGGCGAAACAAATCCATCGTTAATTGTAAGCCAAGCTGGAAATTACAAAGTAGAAGCCACGGACATAAATGGTTGTGTTTTTACAGGAAAAATAACAATAGAGTATTCTGCAGGAATGAATCTAAAAGATGTACAACTTTCTAAATGCGATTATAATGGATTAGGAGTTGCAGTATTTGATTTAACCTCTGTAGACCCTATCATTAGAAATAATGATCCGAGCACTACCATTACAGGGTATTATAAGGATAGCGCATTGACTACCCCAATTACCACCCCATCTACTTTCGAAAAAACAAATACAGGAGATCAAATTGTATATGCTAAAGGAGTTAATTCAAAAATAAGTTGCTCAGAAACGGCTCGAATTACTTTAAAAACACTCCCGAGTAGTGCTACTTTAGGCAATCTACCTACTCCAATAATCAAAGAATTTTCAGGCGGTAAAAATTCGATTGAACTCATTACGCCTTCAACAAATAGCTCTTTTGAATTTTCAATAGACGGCATCAATTATCAAACCAGCCCTCTATTCTCAAATATTAGCCGAGGGAATTATAATGCTTATATAAGAAATAGCACAACATGTGACTATGCAACTTACCCATTTACTATTTTAGATTATCCTAACTTTTTTACGCCAAACGGAGACGGTTCAAATGATGTATGGAAAATTGATGGTCTTGAAAACTACCCACTTTCTAAAATTTATATTTTTGATCGATACGGAAAACTCCTCAAACAGATGGATTCAAATTCTGCAGGTTGGAATGGGACCTTTAATGGCAACCCACTCCCAGCAAGCGATTATTGGTTCCGATTAATATTAAATGACAATCAAGTTGTTAATGGACATTTTACCTTAAAAAGGTAAAAATATTTTTGCTATTTTTAGCAAATGAAAAAGATGCCTCTTTTATTTTTGTTGCTTTTATCTTTGAATTGTATTGCTCAATTTAGTAAGACGCACTATATACCGCCATTAACTACTAATAACAATAGTGTTGTTACCCCACAAGACCATTATATCTATATCTCAACTCCAAGCGTAGGTAATGTAAATTTTAAAATAACCCCAATTGGAGGTGCTACAATTACAGGTACTGTCAATAAAAGCACTCCTTATGTTTATTCTATAGGTTCAGGGGAAAACACACAATTATTTGTACCTAGTTCAGCAACAGGAATAGCAACAAACAAGGGTTTTATTATTGAAAGTGAAGGATTGGTATATACCAGTATAAGAACCAATTCAAGTAGTAATTTTGCGCAAGCTGGTGGATTAGTCTGTAAGGGGAATAGTGCACTAGGGAAACGATTCCGGGCGGGTGCTATGCTAAACCAATCTAACATCGCTGGTCTATTGAATTTTTTTTCCATCTTAACAACTGAAAATAATACTTCGATTACTATTTCCAATGTAACAAATGGAACTACTTTAGCAAATGGAACCACATACAGTGGCCCCATTACTCTCAATTTAAATAAAAATGAAAGCTATATTTTAGCAATAAATGGTGATACAGGGAGTAACCTCATAGGGGCTTTAATAGAGTCAAATAAAGATATCGTTGTCAATAGTGGCTCTTTTGGAGGCACTAATGATCCAGCTAATTCAGGAGGTCGGGATGTTGGTTTTGACCAAATTGTTGGTTCTGATAAAATAGGCAAAGAATATATTTTTATAAAAGGGCTTGGAACTTCAGTGCTGGAGCGTGTTTTAATTATAGCCGATGAGGATAATACTGAAGTTTATGCTAACGGAAATAGCACACTCATTACAACACTTCAAGCTGGACAATATTATGTGTTTGATGGAAGTGCCTTCTTAAATAATAATCTATATGTTTCTACCTCAAAAAAAGTTTTTGCTTACCAAAGCATTGCAGGTACAAACTCTAATGCAAATCAAAATTTGTTCTTTGTACCTCCTTTAAATTGTTCTACCCCTAAAATTGTAGACAACATTCCTCAAATAGATAAAATTGGAACTAGAACTTATAACGGAACCGTAAATGTCGTTACCGAGGCTAATGCAACAGTCCTCATAAATAATATGCCAGCTACTAATCCAACTACTATCAACGGACTTCCTAATTTTGTATTTTATTCAATAAATGGACTATCCGGTGACATTAGCATAAAATCTTCTAAACAAGTATACGTATCTTACTATGGAACAAATTCAGCCGCAACCTATGGAGGGTACTACTCTGGATTTGATTTAAAACCCGAATTAACTATTGAAAATTCAATAGCAACATCAGGAAGTTGTATTTCAAATATTATATTGAAAACAACCCCCGATCCTGATTATTCTTTTCAATGGTTAAAAAATGACCTAGTAATAACAGGAGCTACTGGAGATACATTTACTCCTACAGATGCTGGGTATTATCAAGTAAAGAGAAGTATTCCAAGTTGCAACACCAATACATTATCTGATAAAATCCCTATTAGTAACTGTCCAACAGATGTTGATGCTGATACAGTGCCTGATAATATTGACTTAGACAATGATAATGACGGAATTACAAATTGTACCGAATCATTTGGGGATTTAGCTGTAGATCATACTTATACTACCGTTACCAAGCAAACCTATTCCAATACTTTTTCAACAAATATCATAACAACCTCTATAAACAACTCTGCGGTTATTACTCCTTTCATTGGAAAAACAAATGGAGACTTCATTAGCGAAGTTCCCGCTGGAAAAGGAAACGCTCTAGAATACAAAATGAGTTTTGTTAAACCTATTTCTTTAGCCTTAAACTATGTAAATACTGCTAATAGCTCTGATTTAATTACCTCTGATGGAGAATTTAGTATAAAGTCAGACAATGATAAGACAAT
>JACCDQ011092847.1_pt1 | contig 16592 bp, 15 predicted proteins | sample 7446031 | NCBI WGS metagenome assembly JACCDQ01 (sample SAMN15323442, study PRJNA562643) | freshwater metagenome | isolation source: river surface water | place: USA:Blue River Watershed | collected 2017-08-17
AACCAACTGGGCTGCCCGGGCAAGGTTGCGCTAGGTCATGTCGGTCGACTTGGCGATACGCGTGGCCAGGTGCCGCTATTCGTCGACCGCTGGCGGCTCAGCTTGCGCGGCCTTGAGAAGTTGCTCGCTGTTCAGTTGCACCACGCTGGTGGCTGTCACCGCTACGCCGATGGGGGTGTTGAGGTCGTGCGCAATGCCCGCGATCGCCAGGGCCAGCGACTCCAGTTTGGTGGATTCTTGCAGGTCGCTCATGAGCTGCTGACGCTCGTGCTCGCTATGCCGAATGTCAGTGACGTCTGTCAGGCAGGCCACCATGTTCAGCAGGGCACCGTCGCGGGCATAACTTGGGAACACGAGCCAGCGCATGACACGTGGCTCACCGCTGCGGGTATACGTGACCATCTCGATCTCTGCGCGCCGGTGTTCGCGCAGCGCCTCGTCCATGGCTTTCACGCAGGCTTCTTCGGTGGCTTCGCCGTAAAGAAACGTTTGCTGACGCCCGCTGACCTCGGCGGGTTCGTAACCCATCGCCTCGCGGAAGGCTCGGTTGACGTAGTGGATGCGAACAACTTCACCATCCGGGTCCATCACCAGGATGCCAAAGGGCGCCATGTCCAGCACTGTGGTCTTGGTCTGCAGTTCGCGGATCGAGAGCTCGAGCTCTCGCGCATTGTTCTGCAGCGTTTGACGCGATTGGTCCATCTCGGCGTTGAGCAGGTTGAGCGCGCGCACTCGTGAGCGGTGTTCGCGCAGGGCCAGCATGCCGATGCCGATGAAGAACAGCAGGTAAGCCACGGCCTCCTTGCTGTCCTGCACCTGGCCTTCGGTGTCGAACTCGACGGCCACCTCCTGGATGCCCCGAACGTCGCCGATGGCCCAGTTGCGTGCTGGAGAATCAGGGTGATTGTTGTGGCAGGTCACGCAATTGGCCTCCATCCGAACGGGCATGGCCAGCCGCATCATGGACGAGCCGCCATCGGTCTTCTCGATGCGCCAGTAGCCGTCTTTGCCAGGCGTGATTTCTTCCACAGAACCCAGGCTGGCACCCGCGTCCGCTTCTTTGCGGAAGGTGCGCAGGGCGGCGATCTGAAAATCGTCGAGCGGGGGGCGGGGTCGGCTACGAAAGGGCAGGTCCGACACGAAGCGGAATTCGAAGTCGCGCGCGCCGGAGCTCTCGCGGATCGCCTTGCCCAGCTCAATGGACATGGTCGCCGGAATGGGTATCCCGCCGTCGATCTTGTGGTAGTTCTCGCTGAGCGTGACGACCCCGTTGTTACGAATGACAGGGCCCACGACGCTGGTCGCGTAGTAACTGCGCACAGCCGTGGCTACCAGCGTGATCGCGCGGGCCTGCCGTAACGCCTCATGGCCGGTGTGCTCGTCGAGCGTGCGGTACATCACAAAGGGAAGCGCCAGTGCCGCGGCCACAAAGCCCCACATGGCCGGGCCGAGGCCAAGCAGTTGCAAGGACTGCAACTTCTCCAGGCGGGAGCGCATGGTGCGTGCGTTCATGGGCTTAGCGGCACACTGGCGCTGAGCCAGGGTCCGCGCTCGGTGCTTGAGGGCTGTTCGATGTGGCCCTGGAGTGCGCGGGCAATCGCCCGCGCGGCACTCAGCGTGAGTGAGTGAGCCGCATGGGCAGCAGCCGGGGGCGGCTCGTCGATGGCGCGGGTACCCACGACGTCGATCTGCATTCCTCCGCCCTTGCCGGGTTGAAAATTCAGCCTGATCAGGCCGCGGCCGGTGCGCTGCGACGCTTCGTCGAGCAACAGATCCACAAGGCGCACCAAGGCTGGCACCGATGCCGGGCTTTGTTTGACCAGCGCGGGTGCCACATGGCCGCTAAGCTCGATGCCCCGTCCCGCATGGCGTTCGCGGAAGGCTGCCATGACCGACTCGATTTGCTCACCCAGAGGTTGCTGGTGATTGCCAGCCAAAAGGGAGGTCGCCTTTTCAGGTGCCTGGATCAAGACGAGCTCATCGATGCGCTTCAGCAGCGCTTCCATGGAGGTGCTCAAGGCCTGCCATGTCGCGTGATCTGGCGACGCGTCCCTGTGCCCCTTCAGCACACGTTGCAAGTGTTCACGGTCGGTACTGAGAACCTGCGTCGCTTCGCTCAGCAAGGCCGCCGGGGCATCGGGATCGTCATTGCCCGTGCTGGCCCCGGCATCGTCGCCGGTCGCCGTTGCCATCTGCTTGCCACGGTCGTGCTGGCCCGATCGCAAGAGCAGCCAGACGAACATGAACGCGATGCTCATGCCGGGACCGAAATACGCCCATGCGGCGCGGACCTCGGCTTCCACGCCCTCCATACTCGTAGTCCGGTCAGCATAGACCTCGACCACGGCCTCCACACCCTGCTCGCCCCTGACCGGCACATAACTCGAGACCAGGTTGCGCTGAAAGAGCTCGCCGTCGAAAGCGCCGAACTTGCCGCGGTAGGTGGTCTCGCTGGCCACGCGGCCCCGCGCTGCTGCCTGAAAACCCTTGTTGCCAGCCTTGTCCTCGCCAAGTTGGGCTGGATCTGATGAATAAACGGTCAGTCCCTGTAGGTTGTAAATTTTGACCTTGATCAGGTCGGTGCCCTTGGTGAAGTGGCGAACGCGCAAGTCAACATCGCGCAGCGCGGGATTCTTGCTCGGGTGCGTTTTGGCCGCGATGTCCAACATCGGTCTCAGCTCACTCCAGGCTTCATTAACGAACAAGCGCGTGAAGGCGACGTTGGCTGCCTCGGTGACCGCCTGAACCTGATTCAGCAACATGCGCTCGAACATGTGCATCGAGGTGACTGCGCCAACCATGAACACGATCAACAGAAGCGCAAAGCGCGCTGAATGCCGCTGCCGGAATGTTGTGCGCGGGCGAGTCATTTATCTGTCTCCATGAAGTTATCCTGGCCCTTTTCTAGGCTCTCATCAGCGATAGAGGCAAAACCAGTCAATAGCTCTTGGGATAAAAATACTTAAAAATATATCAATTACTGACGAAGTATAACAATTCAGCCCTGTATGTGCTGGATGAGAAGGGGCTTTTCGCACTCATCCATGCGCAGTTTGAAACCATCGCCCCCTTTGTGGAGGGCGTGTGCGTGGCTGCCGGGTACGCCAAGCGCAACATCATCGACGTGGCCAGTCTGGTGGTCACCGACTGCAAGTGTTTGCTTCAATCCCGCGAGGCAGGGCCGACGAGCTACCGTTTGTTCGAGATGCTGCCGATGATGCCGCGTTTCACGATTGAGCGCGTACGCAAGCAACTGGACTCCAGCTTTCCGCCTGCGACCGCGGCGGTGAAGGTGCTGGAGGATCTGGGCATCGTGGCAGAAATGACAGGCCCGAAAAAGAACAGAAGCTTCAGCTACCAAGCCTATGTGGAGTTGCTGTCACGGTGACCGCTTGATTAACCGTCCTGCCAGCGTTCACTTTCCGAACAACTTGACTATGTGTTGCCAGGTGCGCAGCAGCAGTCCCGCGCGCTCCACATCGGCCTGCGCGACCAGTGGGGTTTCGCCCACCGGCTTGCCGTTCGAGGTCGCGACCACCTTGCCGATCACAGAGCCCTTGGTCACCGGCGCCTCCAGGCCCGGCTTGAGTTCCATCGAGGTCTGCACTTGCTGGCCGCGCGGCACGGTCAACATCCACGGTGCGCCCAGACCGGCAGTGACGGTGTCGGCCTTGCCAAAGCTGACCTTGGCTGTTGCGACCACCGCGTTCGGCTGGATCGGGGTGGCCTTCTCGAAGTTGCCGAATCCCCAGCCGAGCAGCTCTCGCGACTGGTCCGCACGCGCCTGAGCGCTGTGGGTGTTGAGGATGACCGAGATCAGGCGCATGTCGTTGCGCTTGGACGAGGTCACCAGGCAGTAGCCGGCCTCTGCGGTGTGGCCCGTCTTCAGCCCGTCAACGGTGGGATCGGTGTAGAGCAGGGCATTGCGGTTGCCTTGCTTGATGCCGTTGTACTTGAATTCGCGTTCCGCGTAGATGGGGTAAAGGTCAGCACCTTCGCGGATGATGGCGCGCGCCAAAATGGCGAGGTCACGCGCAGACGACTTGTGCGCCGGGTCAGGCAGGCCGGTGGGGTTCACAAATTTCGTGTGTGTCATGCCCAGGCGCTGGGCTTCTGCGTTCATCAGCTTGGCAAAGCCCTCTTCCGAGCCTGCCATGTGCTCGGCAATCGCCTTGGACGCGTCGTTGCCCGACTGGACGATGATGCCGCGCAGGATGTCGATCACCGTGGCCTGGCTGTTCAGCGGCAGGTACATGCACGACTCAGTGCTGGTACCCCGGCACCAGGCGTTCTGACTGACCGTGACCAGATCAGTTTGCTTGAGCTTGCCCGAGCGCAGCGCCTGCTCGACGATGTAGCTGGTCATCATTTTGGTGAGCGAGGCCGGCGGCAGCGGTTCGTCGGCGTTGGCCGAGGCGAGCACCTCGCCGGAGTCGGAGTCCATCAGCAGCCAGGCCTTGGCTGGCAGCGCCGGCGGGTTGTCCGCCAAAGCGACCTGGGCAGCGAGTGGTTGTAGGGCGTTTGCGGCGGTCGCTGCCTTTTTGTTGGGCGCCGCCTTCTTTTGCGAGGCAGATTTACCCGCGGGGTGTTTGGCTGCGAAGGATATCGAACTGGGCACCAGAGCGCCGGCGGCGATGGCGAAGATGACAGGGAGGATGGAGAAAGTCTTGGTTTGCATGGCGTTACGGTCAAAACGCCAATTGTCGCGGATTGGACTGGCAATGATCTACACGATCAGCAAAGTCTGCCCAGGCAACGCTTTCCGTTATTGCCACCCATTTGGCCAACGCCGCTCATTGGGTTCGCGGGTGGACATTCAAAGCGATTTCAGGTTAACCTGCAAGCATTACCCATGGCCTTATTGCGATATCAATGAAACAACGAGAACTTCAATTTGCAAAACAGTCAAGCCATACGCTGTTCGAAGACATTCAAGGTTTGTTCGCTGGAATATTGTTGGTGGCAATTGCCATCATCCTGTTTCGAAAATCCGGATTGATCACCGGCGGTACAACGGGTTTGGCGCTGTTGATACATTATTCGACCGGGTGGTCTTATGGCGCTGTGATATTCATCATCAATCTGCCGTTTTATGTGTTTGGGTACAAAGCTCTGGGTGAGTGGTTCACGGTCAAAACCTTCATTTCCGTGGGACTGTTGTCTGTCTTTGTTGAGGCAATTCCACACTGGTTTGTCATTGAACAGGTCAATTCGGTTTTTGGCGCGGTTGCAGGCGGTGTTTTGGCCGGGACTGGTATCTTGATCCTGATTCGTCATGGGGCCAGCCTCGGGGGCGTCAGCATCATGGCAATTTATCTGCAAAAAAACAGGGGCTGGCGGGCAGGTTTCGTTCAGATGACCTTTGACATTGCCATCTTGACCATCGGATTTTCCAAATTGAACCCGGTACTGGTCATCCTTTCATTGGTTGGTGCTTTGGCATTGAATGTTGTCATTGCCGTGAATCACCGCAAGGGAAGGTACTTCACGGTTTGACGCATATGCCTTTGCTTTCAGATGGCATCACCTGTTTGTAGTGGGTGGTCAGTCTGTCTCAGGTGAGCCAGACCTCGCCCTTGACGACGATGGCAACCTCGGATTAAGAGTTTGTTCGCAGCTCAACCGATTTGGCGTTTGACATGCTGAAACAAGCCTGTGCTGGTGTCCCGCACCAGATCCAACACCGCTTCGAAACCTGCACCGCCTCCAAAATAGGGATCAGGCACCACGTCGCGGTCGAACCGCAGACAGAACTCGGTGATGCGGTGAAGCTTGTGTTGATACCAGGGTGTGCAGGTTTGCCTGACATGCGCCAGGTTGGGCGAGCGGGTTACTGTCGCGCTCTGAATGGCTCGCTCGAGCGCACGCAGGTGCGCACCATGCCGATGGCAACACCGATACCGGAGCCTTGCCGCTTTCGAGGCGCTGGCGCGATGACGACAGGCTCCTGTATTTAGCGCGACGTCCCTGTCGAAAAACGTGACTGATAGCGTTCACGCATGCTGCGGGAGTTCAGCAGCAGGCCCGACAACAGGGTGAGCAGGGCGACGGTACTCAGGATGATGGCGGCGGCAGTCCAGGGCCGCCCCATTTGTTGCCGCATTTGAACCAGCATCAGCACGACTATCAGCCAATTTGCAGTGGCGCAATACGCCGCCAGTTGCAACAGCACCAGGCTCAAGGGTTTCTTGTAAAAAAACAGCAGCGGCAAAGCCAGGTTGAGCGCCACCATGGCATAACTTCCTTCACGCAAAAAGTGCGCTGCCGAGAGCGCCGCTGCGATGACGAAAAGAACAATACGCAAAACCATCAAAACCACCCGGCAAAGGTAAAAAATGTAAAAAGACAGGCACCTTCAGGTGCGCCTGAGCTACCATACAAAAGCTGTGATCAACAGTCTTACTGTAATGCCTTTTCATCGGGCGACTGTCACCATGCAAGAAGCCAACAAAGCCAGACTCACCCAACAACTGCTTGATTTGTTTCGCCAGGCGCACCTTGCGTCTCCTCAGGGGCTGGACGAAACCGGCCTGCGATTGCAGATGGGGCGTGCCATCGAGGCCGCTCTGGCCAATGCCCAGGATACAGACAGCCGGCGGGTCACGATTTTGCTGTCGGATTTACGGGGCTTTACTGCCCTGGCAGAAAAGTTCACCGCGCTGGAAATGGTCGAAATCCTGAACCGCTACCTGAACCGCATGACCGAGATCATCATTGCCCATGGTGGCACCATCGACAAGTTCATTGGCGATGCGATCATGGCCTTGTTTGGTGCGCCGATTGGTCGCGATGACGATCTTGAAGCGGCGCTGGCCTGCGCCATTGAAATGCAGATGGCGATGAAAGACATCAACCAGCAGAACATGGCCCATGGCATGGCGCCGCTCTACATGGGCATCGGGATCAACACCGGCGAGGTGGTGGCGGGGCACTTGGGTTCGGTGCTGCACAGCGAATACACGGTGATCGGTGATCAGGTCAATCTGGCTTCCCGGGTGGAGGCGCACAGTTTGCGCGGGCAAATCCTGCTGAGTGAAAACAGTTACCAGCTGGCCCGCGACTACATTCAAATCGGCGATGTCAATGAAGTCAAGGTGAAAGGAAAAAAGGCGGCTGTCCGCATGTACGAGTTGCTGTCCACCAGCCGTCCCCGCCTGCTGGTGGCGCCAGACCGGGAGACACGTAACAGCCCGCGTGTTGACGTCGACATGCCGTTGAGTTTTCAGCGCCTTAGCGGCAAGGTGGTGATGGAGCAGAACATTGTGGGGCGGGTCATCGACATCAGTTATGGCGGAATGTACATCCTGAGTCCGGAGCCGATGGAAGCCTTTGATGACATCAAGATGACGCTGGCCGTGTCGTTCATGGGATCCGAGCGCGCTGAAATTTACGCCAAGATCTTGCGCGTGTCCCCGGTCACCGATGGTTATGAGTGCCGGGTCGAATTCACCTCCATTGATGCCAGCGCGGCCCAGGCGCTCAAGGAGTTTGTCGATGGCATCGTGGAGGCCAACAAGCTCTGACAAGTCGATAAAGCTATCAGATTATTTTGAATCTGTTCAGTTTGGGTTCAGGCATTTGATAGCAAACTGCCTTCCATATCAACCCAAGGAGCTTGCCATGAAACGTTTTGTCATCACCAGCCTGTTTGCCGCCGCCGTGCTTGTTGCCCAGGCTCAACCCTTTACTGACAGCGCGCGGGTGCGCAGTGCCGAGCCGCAGTACGAAAACGTCAGTGTGCCGCGCAACGAATGCAGCAGCCACTGGGTTCCTGAGCGAGGTGGTCGTGTCAGCGCCGAGCGCCAGACCAACCCGGACCGCCAATACGGCGGTGCCATTGTGGGTGGTCTCGCCGGTGGCATTCTGGGGCATCAGGTGGGAGGCGGCAGCGGAAAGGACGCGGCCACCGCTTTGGGCGTGGTGCTGGGAGCCATCGCAGGCGACCGTCTTGAAAACCGCGATGCGCGGCCTCAATATGACAATAGCCAATACGACAACGGCGCTCACGAGACGACACAGCGGGAAGTCAAGCGCTGCCGCACCGTTTATGACACGCAGACACGCATCACCGGTTATCGGGTCAGTTACGAATACCGGGGCCAGAACTACACCACCTTCATGCGCACCAACCCGGGTAACAGCCTGCCGGTGCGTGTCAGCGTGGATCCGATCACGCAGTAGTCATCGGGGCCCGGGCGGTAGTACCATTGTCTGACTTATACGCTCAAGACCTCAACACGCCATGAAATTTTTGACCATCGTGATCGCCGCCCTGATGCTGACACTCAGCCTGCCCGCCTGGGCGAATGTCAGCCGTGATGATGCCGCGGCCATGGCGCAAAGGGCCACGGGTGGGCGGGTGCTGGCGGTGGATCAGATTGACCGCGGTGGTCGTCTGGTCTGGCGTGTCAAGGTGTTGACCTCGCGGGGCGAAGTCATCGTGGTGCTGATTGACGCTGCCAGCGGGCGCAGGTTGTAAAAACATGCGCTTGTTATTGATCGAAGACGACGCGGTATTGCGACTGGGCCTGAAGCGCCAGCTCGAGGCAGAGGCCTACCGGGTTGACATGGCGTTCGATGGCGAAGATGGCCTGTTTCAGGCCCGTGAATACCCGTTCGACCTGGCCATCGTGGATTTGGGGCTACCCAAGTTGAATGGTCTCAAGGTGGTGCAAACCCTGCGCGCCGAGGGCCGTAGCCTGCCGATTCTGATTCTCACAGCCCGCGGCAGCTGGCAGGACAAAGTGCTGGGGCTGGAGGCAGGTGCCGACGACTATCTGGTGAAACCCTTTGAGTACCCCGAGCTGGCAGCACGCGTTAAGGCCTTGTTGCGACGTGCGACCAAGGCGACATCGGAGGTTCTCACGCTGGGGGGCCTGAGCATCGATTTTTCTGCCCAGAGCGCGCGCCTGCGGGGTGAGGTGCTCGAGCTGACCACCTTCGAGTACCGGATGCTGGAATACCTGGTGCGGGAACGCGCCAGGGTGGTGAGCAAGCAAGAGCTATCCGACTACCTGTACCCACATGATGAAGATCGCGACAGCAATGTGCTGGAAGTGTTGATCGGGCGTTTGCGCCGCAAGCTCGACCCCGAGGGTCTGCTGGCGCCCATCGAGACGCTGCGTGGGCGTGGCTACCGCTTCGTGCTGCAGTGAAAAAACCGCTGTCCATCCGGGCGCGCCTGATCTGGGCTGCCTTTGTCGTGTTGCTGGTCTTTCTGGCTGGCGCCGGATGGGCGGTGCAGCAGGCCTACGTGGACAGCATGCGTGCCCAGCGCTTTGCCCGCCTGCAAACCACCGTTTACCTGCTGATGGCCGGGGCCGAACTCAATGCCCAAGGTGCCCTGGTCATGCCCGACACCCTGGCCGAGCCCCGCCTGTCGTTGCCGACATCCGGCCTGTACGCCAACATTGCCAATCTCGACAAAAACGAAGAATGGCAGTCCTCGTCGACGCTGGGGCTCAATCCGCCATTTCAGCGTCAGCAGGTCGCGGGCCAATGGCATTTTGATACCGTGCTGGCGTCGCAAGCGCAGCCCGGCGTAACATCAAAGTCACCAAGCGCCTTCCTGGCAGTCACCTACGCGGTCAAGTGGGCTGTAAACGACCGGTCCGCGCCGCTGGTTTTTTCGGTGCTTGAAGACAAGACCGCGTTTGACCAGGAGTTGCAAGCCTTCGAGCGCACCTTGTGGAGTTGGCTCGGTGGCACCGGGCTGTTGTTGCTGCTCACGCAAACCCTGCTGCTGCGCTGGGGCCTGGCGCCATTGGGGCGCATGGCGCGGGAAATCCGGCACATTGAAAAGGGTGAGCAGGCCAGGGTCGAGGGTGATTACCCGACCGAGCTTGCCGGGCTCACCCATAACCTGAACCTCCTGATGGAGCAGGAGCGAGCCCGGCAAACGCGCTACAAGGACGCGCTGGACGACTTGGCCCACAGCCTCAAAACTCCGCTGGCCGCCTTGCGCGCCTCAATGGATCAGCCGGCCGAACTGCCTGGTATGGTGGCGCAACAGGTGGCCCGTATGGACGACATCGTGGTGCACCAGCTGGGCCGGGCCGGCGCCAGTGGCGCTGCACGTTTTGCTCCGCATCTGAGGTTGGCGCCCATCCTGGAGCGGATTCGCGACACTTTGGTCAAGGTTTATGCTGACAAGCAGCTGGTGTTTGCGCTCGACTGCCAGTCCGACCTGACTTGGCGCATGGACCAGGGCGACGCCTTCGAGATGTTGGGCAATGTACTGGACAACGCTGCCAAGTGGGCAGGACACACGGTTGCTGCGCGGATCTGGCAGGACGGCAAGCAGCTGCACATTCGGGTCTGTGACGATGGCCCGGGTTTCAACGACCCCGATGTGACGCTAGCGCGGCGCGTGCGCCTGGATGAGCGGGTGCCGGGCCACGGTATCGGTCTGTCGGTGGTCAGGGACCTGGTGGCCAGCTACCAGGGCGAGATGACGATCACCCGGGCTGACCTGGGCGGCGCCCAGATCGATATTTTTTTGCAAGCAGCGTAGCGTCGACGAACTCACCGAGCCGAGCGCTTATTTCTGACCGCGTTCACTCCATCTGGTCAGCTTGGCCTTGAGAACCTGCATTTCATTTCTTGCAGCGCGTTCACCTTCCAGAATGGCAAGGTGGCGGTTGTCAAAATCAACCGAGCTGAGTCTGGAGATGTCGGGTCGAATCATGACATCGGCCTCGGGCTTTTCATAACGGCGGATCATCTGGCCCATGATGGCCAGGGTTTGCAGCGCCACGTCCATGGTGTTGTTGATGCTGCCGTTGGCCGGTTTGTCGGAAATATCAACCGCGATCACAAAGCTGGCGCCCATCTCGTAGGCCAGCCTGACCGGCACCGGACTCGTCAGACCGCCGTCGACATATTGGCGGCCCCGGATGTTGACTGGCTGGAATGCCAGCGGCACACTGCTTGAGGCCAGCACGGCAATACCGGCATCGCCGCTGCGGAATACGATGGGCTCGCCCGACTGCAGGTCGGTGGCAACTGCGCCAAATTTCTTGGGAAATTTTTCGATGGCACGTCCACCCACCGAGGCATTGACGAATCGGGTCAATGCATCACCTTTCATCAAGCCACGGTTGGGCATGCCCCAGTCAACGAATTGCCATTTGTCGAACGGGATCGCCATTTCCTGCAACTCGAAACCATTCTTGCCCGAGGCATACAGGGCCCCGACCAGCGAGCCGGCACTGGTGCCTATCACGATGTCAGGAACGATACCTTGCGCCTCGAGCGCCTTGATGACACCGATGTGCGCAAAACCTTTGGCGGCACCGCCGCCCAGGGCGAGTGCAATGACGGGTTTGGCTTGAGGTGCGTTGGTTGTTGACTGGCTTGGCGATACGAGTGGCGTGCTGCTACAACCGGTCAGGGCGAGCGCCATGGCCAGCCATGCGACGATGGCCAGCAGGCCTGTTCTGGTGAAGTTCATTGGGTATGGATCGAATACAGATGGTGGTCGAAGCTGGCTTGTTTTAGGTGTTGGCCAGCTTGGGTTGGATTTTATCAGGGGGGTGTTTATGCAAAAACTGTTCAGGGAAAATGCCATCATGGGGCATTGATTGATGGGATTCACAAGATATGAGCCTGCACACTTGGTGGTTATTTGTCCTGATGACGTTTGTTGTGTCTGCCACACCCGGACCCAACATGCTGCTGGTGCTGAGCAACAGCGCCCGCTTCGGCCTGCGTGCCGCGATGGCGTCCATGGTGGGTTGCATGACTTCGCTGCTTACCATGATGAGTATTTCTGCGGCAGGCCTGGGCGCCGTGCTGCAGATGTTCCCGACGGTATTCGATGCCCTGCGCCTGACGGGTGCGGCTTACCTGGCTTACCTTGGCATCAAAAGTTGGCGTGCCCCGGTGCATGATCAGGCGCTGGATGCGCCGGGGCCGCTTGAGCCCGCCATGACGACTGCAGCACTTTTCCGCCAGGGTATGCTGGTGGCAGCCAGCAACCCCAAAGCGATCTTGTTCGCAATGGCATTTTTGCCCCAGTTCATCAATCCGCGAAATGTTCAACTCACCCAGTTCGGGATACTGCTGGGGACCTTTGCGGTGATTGAGGTCAGCTGGTATTTTGTCTACGCCGTTAGCGGCAACCGTCTGGCCATTTATTTGCAGCGCGCCAGTGTGCTGCGGGTCTTCAATCGGGTCATGGGTGGCGCTTTTGTCGGCTTTGCGGCCATGATGGCAGCGGTGAGGGATTAAGACCAGGCTAAATGAAACCCAGGTCGCGTGGCGTGGCCCCCGGAAAAACCTGGCCGACCTGCGCTGCGCTCAAGCCGTACTGCCGTTGAAGCAAGCCGCCCAACACCTCACGGTAGTCGTTCAAAACCGGAAGATCGCGGTTTTGCAGCAGCGTGGCCTGTTCCAGGCGTACCTGTTCACCGACCACCTGCCGGCCGCGCATACTGCCGCCCATCACCCAGAATACCGAACCATGCCCATGGTCGGTGCCACGGTTGCCATTTTGGCGGAAGGTGCGGCCAAACTCGCTCATGACCAGCACCGTGGTGTCGCGCCAAGCGGGGCCCAATTCCTGCGCAAAAGCGGCAAGCGCCACGCCGAGTTCACCCAGGCGGTTGGCCAGATAACCGCTGGCGGCGCCCTGATTGACATGGGTATCCCAGCCACCCACGTCAACAAAACCCAGGTTGTACTTGTCCTTCATCAGTTTGCCGATGCGCCTGGCTTCCAGCTCGAAACCCTTGGCGCTGATGGCGTTCCGGCTTGCAGCATCCATTTCTGAGGACAATTTCCGCATCAGTTCATCGCGCGCACTGAAACCTTCCGACACTTGGGAGCCCAAGGGGGTTTCTTGGTACATGGTGGCAATGATGCGGCTCTGTCGCGTATCCACAGACGGTTTGGCCAGCGTGCGCAAAGCTGTATTGGCAACCTTTGTGTTACCCCGAAAGCTCAGCGGCACCTGGTCGGTAAAAGCCATCGGCGTGCAGCCCGTCAGTACGCTCGCAAGACGGTTCATGAAACCCGACTCGTAATTTTTCGCGCCTTGTAATGGCTGGCCCAGTTCGATGCTGTCTTGTGTCTCGAAATGGCTGCGCGACAAATCGTGGGTCCCGGCAAAAGGCACAAAGGCCAACTCGCCACTCTGGTAAATCGGATACAGCGAATCACGCAGCGCCGGATGCAGCCCCCAATCGCTTGTCAGTGGCAAGGCGGAGCTGAGGTCCTGGGAGGGTTTGGCAATCGCGATGTCTGGACGAGAGGCGTAATAAAAGTCGCTCGATACCGGCACCAGCAGGCTGCAGGCATCGTAGCCACCCCGCAAAAAAACCAGCAGGAAACGCGCCGGGGCGTTGGGCGCTGCCAGCAGTCGGGTGCTCGTGGTGAAGGACATCGAGGCCAGTCCGGCCATGGCGCTTAAAGCAGTTCGACGTTGCATGGTGGGCTTCTTCTCAGGGTTGTGTTCAACGGCGCATCATTTCGGGTGATGAGAGCAGAAAGGTATTCCACTCCTGCGGTGATGTTGCCTGGGCCAGCGCCTGGTGTGTGGCGGGCCCCAGTGTTTCACTGATGGACTCGAAGTAAAACGCATTGGCAAGGCGGGGCGGCACAGGTCGCTCTTGCGACGGAAGATTGTCTGGCCGGAACAGGGCGGCCGCGCCGGAGCCTATGGCCTTGGCTACTTCAAACCGCGCTGTCATTTGCCCCGGGCTGGTCCATGCGGCGGATTGCAGTGAGTAGCCGTCAGGTGTCGGGTGACCGTAGAGGGGTTGGCCCAGGCGGTTGATCCAGTTCAGGATCGGCGCCACATTCATTACCGGCTTTTCGTCATAGGTCAGGCGCACCGCAGACACGACAAATCGCATGGGGTCTTTGAATTTTTGGGGTGGTGCCCTGGAAAATTCTGGTGAAGCAAAAAGAACTCCGAGCGTGCGGGCGATATTGCCATCGCTGCGCTCGAAAGTGGTTGCCATCGCTTGCAGCAGTGGCTGCGGTGGTTCATCGGCCAACCAGTAAGTTGCCAGTTTTTTGCTGATGAAGCGGGCTGTGGCCGGACTGCGCGCCAGGCGGTCCAGGGCCTCTTCCAATTCGCCCAGACCCCGGCTGCGAATGGGGTTGCCCAGCAACACCTTGTTGCCAAAATCATGACGCACTGGGTTGAACTCGAACAGGCCGCGGCGCACGTAATAGGCCTGCATGTCTTTACCCAGCCGTGGCACCGACGAGCTCAGGTTGACGCCCACTCCCGTCAGCACACGGGCCATTTCCTGCACATCGTTCTGGGTGTAGCCGCCATCGAGTCCCAGGGTGTGCAGTTCCATCAGTTCCCGAGCAAAATTTTCATTGACCCGGCCGGCTGCATTTTGTGCGTTGTCCAGGTAACGCAGCATGGCAGGGTGTTGGACCACTGCCCCCAGCAAGGCACGAAAAGTGCCCAGTGCGTGTGGCCGGATAGCCTTGTCTTCATAATCACCCACCATGGCGCGCAGGTTGCCCTTGATCTGGTGCACGTTGAAGTGGTTGAGCCAGAACCAGGTCATTTCTTCCTGCACCTGATGCGGCGAATACAGGGCGCGTATTACATGCCGGGTAGCGGCTTCGCGGGCCAGGCGGTTCATCTCGGCCTGGTAAGCTCGCCGGGCAGTATTTTTGGCATCGTCATTGGTTTGGGCATCTGCTTCCCTGCGCCGATTTTCCATGTCCTGCACCAGGCTGGCCAATGGCTGCTGGACAATGGTCATGGCGTTAATCTGCGCTTGTAGCTCTTTAGGAAGCTCGGCGGAGCGAGCGGGGCGCAATTGTTCGGCCAAATAGTCATTGAGACCCAGCGCCTGCAGACGCGCCACGGTGCTCGGTGTTGCACCCCAGGTGAGCCGGTTGGCATGGGTATAGGCTTCCTGACTGGAGAGCACTTTCCTGGGTGGGGCAGAACCCGGATTGACAGCGCAGCCCTGAAGCACGGCCAAAGCAAGCAAAAGCGATGCCGTCCGGCGCTGTACCGATGTTTGAACGAAGCGGCGCTTCGACAAGTTCAGGAAAGCCATGACAAGTCCTCACATTTCAGGAGCGGGATGGGGTGTGGCTGATTTTAGTGGCTGGATCTTCAGTGACTCATGGCCGATCATTCTATTTGCAGTCTGCATTTTTCGAGGTCTGCTGTTCGAAAAACAAAGGCCCGACATCTCTAACCATCCCACGGGTTTGAGCGAGGGTGTCTATGTACTTCCGGCATTCAGTAAACAAATTAACCAGATCCAGACGGTATCAATCAAGCTCGCCTGGTACGCGACGCGCGTCCACGCTGGGGTGGCATTGGCCGCGGCAGCGCGTGTTGGGCGCCCAACGGGTCAGCGCGACGCTCATGTCGGCGGCCGGGCTGGCGGATTAGTGACATGAGGACTTGCCGGAGTGCGGCTAGTCACGGATGTTCGCGCTGTTATGGGGGCTGAAAGACCTGGAGGACGCCAAGACGCTGTCCGATTCATTCAAGGCAGCAAATGGACCGGCTTCTCCAGCTGATCCCTTTGGGCCAGATCAGGAAATAACCTGAGCCAGAGTGCGGCGACGGCCAGGGTGCCCAGGCCGCCGATCACTACCGATGGCACCGGCCCCAAGGCAGCGGCCAGCGCGCCCGACTCAAATTCGCCCAGCTGGTTGGACGCCCCGATAAAGATGGAGTTCACCGCGGAAACCCGGCCGCGGATATCGTTGGGCGTGTCGACCTGCATGATGGTTTGCCGGATCACCATGCTGATATTGTCGGCCGCGCCTGCCACGGTCAATGCCAGCAGTGACAGTCCCATATGGGTGGACAAACCGAACACCAGATTGGCCAGTCCGAAGATGGCGACGGTGGCGAAGAGCGTGTGTCCCACCCGGCGCCGCAAAGGCCAGCGCATCAGCGCCACCGACATCGCAAGTGCACCCACCGAGGGTGCGGCTCGCAATAAGCCCAGGCCCTCGGGTCCTGTATGCAAAATATCCTTGGCATAGATCGGCAGCAAGGCGGTGGCGCCGCCGAGCAGCACCGCAAACAAATCGAGCGACAAGGCGCCCAAAAGTACCTTTTTTCGCCAAACGAATGCAACTCCGGCCAGGGTCGAAGTCCAATTCATGGCGTTGTGGCCGATCTGGTGTGCATAGTGGACCCTGAGCGACAAGCCGGTGGACAGAACAAGCAGGGCGGTGCAACTGGCATATACCGCGGTGGCCCCCGCCAGATAGATGGCACCTCCCAGGGCGGGCCCGGTGATCACGGCAACACCCATGCCGGTGGAGCTGAAGGTCACTGCCCGTTGCAACATGGACTGGGGCACCAGCAAGGGCGTGATGGCCTGCTGCGCGGGCATCTGAAACGCGCGTGCCAGGCCCAACAAGACGGACAGGCCAAGAATTAGTTCGCGATTGGTCATATGGTTCCAGGCGGTCCATGCCATGAGCACGGCGACCAGAGCTTGCAGTGCCATACAGGCCGCGAAGATTTTGCCCCTGTGCCAGCGGTCGGCGGCATGTCCTGCGGGCAGCGTCATCACCAAGGCCGGGACGAACTGAAACAGGCCAACCAAGCCCAGGTCCCAGGCGCTGCCGGTCAGGTCGTACAT
>JACCDQ011632910.1_pt1 | contig 16586 bp, 11 predicted proteins | sample 7446031 | NCBI WGS metagenome assembly JACCDQ01 (sample SAMN15323442, study PRJNA562643) | freshwater metagenome | isolation source: river surface water | place: USA:Blue River Watershed | collected 2017-08-17
ACCTATAAACCAACATTGGTCTTGGGACCGTATTCTTCGTTCAGTTTTCATCAAACAAGCAGATGTTTTGCAAGGAATTTACCTATTTGAGGATCATTTTACGGAGGATGAAATTAAAGATAATTTCAACTTCTACGAACCAAAAACCGTTCATGAATCATCCTTATCACCGTGTATTCATTCGATTCTTGCATCAAAAATTGGAGATAAAGAACGTGCTTACAAATTGTATTTAAGAACCTCTAGACTTGATTTAGATGATTACAACCGTGAAGTTGGAGAAGGTTTACACATCACTTCAATGGCAGGAACTTGGATGAGTATTGTTGAAGGAATGGCTGGAATTCGAATTTCGGAAAATGGACTATCAATGAATCCTTTAATTCCTAATGAATGGAAAAGTTACTCTTTCAATATTTTTTATCAAAATCAACCTCTAAATCTATTTGTTGACCATTCAAATGTGTGTATAACAAACAATGGAAACACGCCGCTAACAGCGACAATCTTTAAGCAAGAAAACACCATTTTAGTAGGACAAAAAATTACGCTTGCAATGAATTAATATTAATCCAACCACACCCTTGTATGAAGTACTTAGCACTGCTTTTTAAATTGATTATTTTGATGGTTTTAGTTTTCAATGGAAGTTTTCTTGGTACAGCACAAGAAAACAATCCAAAAAGACAGCTAGTATTACAAGGGTTTTGGTGGGATTATTGGAATTCAAACTTCCCGAATGATTGGGCGAATTATTTAACTGAATTAGCTCCTCGATTAAAAGAATTGGGAATTGATGCCATATGGATTCCACCTTCTGTAAAAAACACGGGCACAAATAGTGTTGGCTATTCCCCCTTCGATCATTATGACTTAGGTGATAAATACCAGAAAAATTCAACAAATACGCGACTGGGCGATAAGGATGAATTATTACGCATGGTTGCAGTAATGAAGGCCAATGGAATTGATGTAATTCAGGACATTGTTTTAAATCATATTACAGGTGCAGGAAGTGCAAGTGGCCAAGGTGGGAGTGATCCAAACGCAATGGACGATGGTACTTCCAACGGATACAAAAATTTTAGATATGCTTGTTTTTCAACACCTGCAATCAATGAATCAGCCTCAAATTACCTCTCCCGAACAGGACGTTTTCCAAAAAACTGGGAAAACTTTTATCCTAATGCGTTTAATCCATGTTGCACAAATCCGATTAATTCACCATATTGGGGTCCAGACGTTTCCTATGAATCAAATGCATTCGGACAAAGTAGTAACGCACTTTACAACCCTACACAGTCGAGTGATTACATGCGAACAAACACTCGAAATTGGTTAATCTGGTACAAAAAACAAATGGGATGGGACGGAGTACGTATGGATGCAGTGAAACATTTTCCAGCCTATCTTTCAGAAGATGTTCTGTGGAACCTTCAATATGGTTCACTTTGGGCAAATGGAGGGCCTGATATGTTTGCTGTGGGAGAATGGGTTGGAACAGCGAATGAATTAGACACGTGGGTTAATGATGTACAAAATCGTGCAGGAACCTTTGATTTTGCATTGCGCAATGCTTTTGTTGGAATTATTTCTGGAAATGGTAATTTCGATTTAGGAAGTGTACCGAATTACCAACAAAACAACAGAGACTGTACGGTTCCTTTTGTTAACAATCATGATACTTATCGACCTCAATTAGATGCTTCAGGAAATTATATCGGTTGGAATACGGGTTCTCAACTTGGCGCTCAGATTGAACCTACAGATGGACGAAGAAGCTTGGTTTATGCCCTTGCTTTGGCGGTTGATGGAGCTCCTGAAATTTACTTTGAAGACTTATTTAACATCGGATATCTTGGAAATCGTTTTACTCATCACCCGCTAAACAGCAGTGAATTGCCAGTATTCAATGATTTAGAAAATATTATTTGGTGCCATCAAAATCTGCGATTTAAAGATGGAGCATATCTGGTTCCTTGGCAAGCACAAGATGCATTGGTGATTGAGCGATCGCAAAAGGCTCTAATCGCGGTAAATGATAGTTGGTCAAATTGGCAAAACTTAGTTGGGGTTCAAACTACCTTTACGGATGGAACAATATTGGTCGATTATTCAGGGGCCAACGGAACTGCTACTTCAACAGTTTATGGCGGTGGAAAAGTAAATATAAGTATTCCACCATGCGATGGCAGTGCTTTGCAAGGAAGAAGGGGTTACGCAATTTGGGCACCTCAAGGAATTACAAGTAATTACAATTTAAGTGCAAAACGAATTACCCAAGAATGGGAAATGGCGAACGACTTAGGCGATAATCATCCATTATCATTGCAACAAGGCGGCGCTTTACCTTCGAATTCCGAAGATTGTCGGGTTGTGGGTAGAATTTTTGCGAAAGCAAATGAGCAAATCAATTTAGAAATGTATCCGGAAAATCCACTCTTACCCATAACAGTTCTCTATGTTGATAAAGATTGTGCTATCATCGATTCAATTTCTGGTGCAGGAACAATTTTAGATTCGATTGTTCCAAGTTATTCGGGCTGGTATACCATCAAACTAAAAAATGTGACATCTACTCAAGTTGGTCAAAAGGCATGGGTTAAAGTCAATTACCTGGCTCCTGACACTGTTGATACAAGTGTACCAAAGAATAAATGTGCATGCACAAGCACTTCAAATCTTGGAATTGAAGAAGATATGAATGTATCATTTCAAATGTATCCAAATCCAGCTAAAACAAATCTTTACATTCGTTTCAATGAAAATACAACTGGTGAAGATATTAGTTTTGACATTTTCGATGCACAACAGCGTTCAATTAAAAATGGTTCATTTGAAAATCAGGATAAAGAAGAGGTGATTTCTGTTGAAGATTTACAGCCTGGTTCATATATTATTCAATTCTCAATTCAAGATAAATCATTCCAAAAACACTTTATTAAACTCTAAATTTCCAATCGATATTTTACACAAAATTAACTTAGTGTTATTTTGACACTTAGTATTTATTTTCTTATATTTGTTAGTGTTAGAAATAAGAACGTAAATTATCAGATATGAAAATAGGAATTAATGGATTTGGAAGAATTGGTCGACTTGCCTGTCGAATCGCTTCCCTTCGGCCTGATGTTGAAATTGTTGCAATAAACGATTTATTAGATATTGATTACATCGCTTATTTGCTCAAGTATGATTCAACACACGGACAGTTCCATGGTGCAGTCGAAGTGAAAGATGGTTCTTTGTTTGTCAATGGCTCGAAAATAAGAGTAACATCTGAAAAAGATCCTACAAATTTAAAATGGAACGAAGTTGACGTTGACATTGTTTTAGAATGTACGGGTCTATTTTTAACACAGGCTGATGCACAAAAACATCTTCAAGCTGGAGCAAAAAAAGTCATTCTATCGGCTCCTGCAAAAGATGATACACCAACATTCGTCATGGGTGTTAATCATTCAGAATTAAATTCAGATCAGTTAATCATTTCAAATGCCTCGTGCACCACGAATTGTCTTGCTCCGATTGCGAAAGTTTTGAATGACAATTTTGGAATTGTCGAAGGATTAATGAGCACAATTCATGCAGTAACGGCTACACAAAAAACAGTTGATGGTCCTTCCATGAAAGACTGGAGAGGTGGACGTGGTGGTTTTCAGAATATCATACCTTCATCAACAGGTGCTGCAAAGGCCGTTGCATTGGTAATTCCGGATTTAAAAGGAAAACTCACTGGGATGTCCTTTCGTGTTCCTGTAGCCGATGTTTCTGTTGTAGATTTAACCGTTCGCTTAGAAAAAGAAACTTCATACGATGAAATTTGTGCAGCAATGAAAACTGCTTCTGAAAATGAATTGAAAGGAATTTTGGGTTATACGGAAGATGATGTTGTTTCAACTGATTTCCTTTCCGATTCAAGAACATCGATTTTTGACTCAAAAGCGGGAATTTCGCTGAACGGAAACTTCGTGAAAGTCGTTAGTTGGTATGATAATGAATGGGGGTATTCCAATAAACTTGTTGATCTAGCGCAACACGCGCATAAAATAGGTTAATGGTGAATGAAAGCTTTTGTTTGTAGCACAAAATTCGATGAAACATCTGCATAACGAACAAGGTATATACCTGATTCAATTGCGGTATTAATTTCAACTTTGCTGGAAGACTGATTCATCTCGCATTCAACATGATGAATCAGTTTTCCATTTAAATCCAACACATCGATTTCCCCTTTTGATTCTTTCCCATTAATGTTCACATTTACAACCAAATGTTCATCTTCATTCAAATAACAAAAAATGGATTTTTCAAATGAACAAACAGAAGAAATAGGCCCATATTCTTCATTTTGTCCATCTAAATCAACTTGAATCAATTTAAAATAGTTCCAATCATTAGACGTTTGATGTGAGTAATTTAGTTCGCTTGTCGAATTTATTGCAGCAGATTTTCGTGCTAAATGGATCCAACTTTCCCCATCCATTGATCCTTTCAAATCAAAATAAGCAGAATTATTTTCAGAAACAGTTACCCAATTGACTTTACTCTGTCCATCAAGACATGTAGCACTGAATTCAGTTAATTCGACTGGAAGCGCACTTGTGCATGAAGCACCAGAAGCAACTAATGTAAACGTAGCTGTATAATTAAACCCACCATTGCTAATAAATCGATTCGTTCCGCAACCACTCGTAGAAAAATCATCTCCATAGTATTGAATATAAATTTCAATTGTATTGGTTCCCAATGAAAGCGTACTTAGATCAATTGAATTTGCACTTGTCCCCCATTTTTGGTCATTACCACCACATGGTCCAAATCCATCTGTAAAAGTTCCAAAAGAACAATTTGCTTTAAATGGCAAATTAATCGCTGTAAAGACTGGTGACGCAGGACGAAAACCAGTTAAATAACATGTATATAGAATATTTGCGCCACACACATTTGCGCCACCATTTTTCCATGTTTTCACTTCGCCACCTTTTATGCGAATATCTCCTGAATTTTGATTAAACACGCCGAGGTTTGTTCCTTGAAAAACTGTACCACAGGAGGTGTTAATGCAATTTGAACCGGCACCCGTAATGTTAAAAGTTGAAAGACTTCCACATCTTTCTAACGTTATCGCAGAAGCAAATTCTCCAAAATTTTGAGCATTGCCCAAAGTTCCAAAAAGGATTGCAACAATTGTAACAAGCGGTTTCATAAAAGATAAATTAATTAATCACAAAATTCTTACTTGAAATTCCTTTATTAGATTCGATTAATAAACAATAATTTCCAGGAGCTAACTTACTTGTATTCAACTGACCAGAAAATTTATTTGAGTTTGATGCATTAATCAATGTTGAGATTACAACGTTTCCTTTAACATCTATAACGCGAATAGTTGATGTTTCAGAATCTACTGAAAATTCATAGTTAATAAATTCATTCGCAGGATTAGGATAAAGCGAAATCTCAAAATCTTCGGCAATTAATTGATTATACCCAACTGTTGAAAGAATTTCTGGCTGATTTAATTTCACCGTCGTGTAAATACGATATTCAGCGGGCTCCATTACAATTTGCATATTAACATCCGTAACTTGTAGACTGTCACCAGTAAAATACTCATACCACCAACCAGTATTCGGAAAACTTGGGTAGGCCTGTGACGAAAAAACAGAGAAATTTGAAACAACGACTGCATTCATCGATGGATGAGTATAGATGTTCTTTTTAACAGTTCCTGTTAATGAATAAGTATATGTTCCTGTTTGAAAAGTCGGATAAGTTGTTCTCAAATTCAAGGTAGCTTTATAAACATCATATAACTGCCTTCTATTGTTATTGAGATAATAGCCCCATAAAATAGGTTTATTACAAATTCGGCAAGGAACTTCGATCGATACATCGTAACCCACTTCTCCAAATTGCCAAATCATTTTTGGTCCAGGAGTAGTAATCATCATTACAGCTGCAGCTTGCGCGCGTAACAACGCAACCGGTTCATAAGGAATATAATGATTTGGATTGGCTGTGCTGCCAGCTGATAAACATTCAAACATACCTCTTTCCTCATCGTGACTTTCAATATACGTCAACAAATTTGGTTCTGTCCATCCACGATTAAGATAAACTCCTGGCGAAAAATTAGAGGAAAGTCCTTTCATCGCCTGATGGTATTCGTAAGTCAAATTTCCCCAAAGTAACATACCATAATTTGAAAGAATTTTTTCTTCATTATTGTCTGCCCAATGTTCCAATATCACGTAGGCATCTGGGTTTACAGCCCACAATGAATCAGCCATGTTTTTTATTATATCAATACGCGTGTTACTGAAATTAGCCGAACTATTTACGAATCCTTTTGTAAAATCAAAACGATAACCATCAACATGAAATTCTTCTAACCAATAACGGTTAATGCGTTTTACATAATCCTTAGTTGCTTGAGCCTCATGATTCATATCGTATCCCCAACAATAAGGTGCGTGTGGACAAACAGCATTAAACCAAGGATTATTGGTAGCTGGACGATTATTCACTGCATCCCAATACATGTTGACCATTGGATTTTGTCCAAACGCATGATTCAATGCAATATCCATTATAACAGCTATACCTCTTGAATGGCACTCATCTATAAATTGTTTAAACTGTTCTGGAGTTCCATAATATTTATCCAATGCCATATGAAAACTTGGATTATAGCCCCAACTTTCGTTTCCTTCAAACTCACCCACTGGCATTAATTCTATCGCATTAATACCTAAACTATCCAAATAATCAAGGGTATCAATTAACGTTTCATAATTATGCTTTGAAATGAAATCACGAATTAGCAATTCATAAACCATCAATTGTGACTTATCAGGTCTTAAAAAATTATCATGTTGCCAATTGAAATTTGTTGTATCCGTATCAAACAAACTTATCATACCTGCAGTTTGTCCAGTTGGATAAGAATAAGGGTTTGGATACGTTGATATGTTAATATTTCCATCATTAGAAGGGTCAGCAATGCGCATACTTAATGGATCCGCGAATTTCTGTACACCGTCAATAAAATACTGATAACCATAAGTAATCGAACTATTCAAATTCGTTATTTCTAACCACCATGTAGTTGAATCAAGTGAAATATTCATGTGATAATCAATACTTGGCTGCCAATTATTAAAATCTCCAAGGACATAAACATTTTGCTTTTCGGGGGCAAAGAGTTGCAAAACTACTGTCGAATCATTGATTAAATTCAAGCCATTCTTCATATTAAGAGGAGGATTTATATAATTAAGACTAGGGTTAACTAGATAAATCAAACTGTCAATTTGTTGGCTTGTGCCATTATCGGCAATAAATTCAATTAAATGCTCTCCTGGAGTATTTACATTTAAATTATAGTTTAATAATTGGCTGTTTGATGTTGTTGAAATGACTGTGCCATTATCTTTAAAAGTTAGAGTAGCGTTTTGATTTGATTTTCCAATCAAATTGATTTGATCACCCAAATCAACAACTTGATTACTTTCTGGAGCAAATATTTTTGCCAATAAACCTGAATTAGTCGGATACACATCATAATATATATCGGATCCATCAGCACTCCTACCAACAACAGATCCTGCAGCATTCCTAAAAACAAATGCCATCTTAAGTACATTTGTACCTACAGGAAAACCATAAAACACATCCATATCCACTGTGATTTGGTGAAGGTTGTTGCCCAGGTTTGTCATTTGAACTGTTGGGTCTGCAGTCCCCCACGTACCATGAGTAAATAACCAGTTGGTTGGTGAAGTACTGGCACTTGTAATCAATCCCATGTGTGCATAAACAGTTGAAGTACCAACGAGAGCACCGTTACCTTCAGCCGAATTATAGGTAATTGTTACGACATCATCAACTGTTGGAAATGCAGGTGAAACATCCAAAATTTGCGCATCCATTGAGAATGATAAAAATCCTAGAAATAAAATTGAAAATTTTTGCGATAGTTTCATGATATGTTTTTTTAGTAGATAAAAAAGCCTAAGTCAATGGACTTAGGCTCTAAAAATTTAAAGAAATAATTTCTTATTTTTTAATCAATTTACCAGTTGTTACATTGTCACCAGCTTTTACCTGATAGATATAAGAACCAGAATTTAATGCAGCTGTGTTCACTTCAACAGAAGTTTGGTTAGAAGCAGAAGTTGTTGAAACAACTTTACCAGCCAAGTCAAACAATGTTACAGTTACGTCAGATGTTCCATTCAAATCAAATGTGAATGTCGCCATGTCTGAAACTGGGTTTGGAGATACAACAACATTTGCGATAGCTGTTTCAGTCAAAGAAGCAGCTCCACAAGATGTACAAGCATCCCAAACAAAACAATACGTTGTGTTAGCAGCTGGAATAACCAATGTACGGTTTACGTTACCTGCACCGTCATCTAAACCACAACCACCAGCTCCAATAGTGTTAGCTGGATCAGTTCCTTCATTTGTTCCCCAATCTCCATTAACAAATTTGTACAATTGAGTTGCACCAACTGATGCTTGTGGATATGTAATTGCAATTGACCAAATGTTAGATCCTAAATCTGTCATAGCACATGTTGCATCTGATGGAGACCAATCAGCAACTGGAGCTCCGTTTGTAGTAAAGTTACCACCAACACGAATTCCATTTGCGTTTAATGTGTTTCCTGCAGCTAAGTATCCAGTAATATCTACTTGGTAAGTTACAGTTACTTGACTCATAGCTGATAAGCTCAAAGCCACCATTGAAAATAATGTAAAGATTTTTTTCATAGTTAAATAGTTTAATAATAAATTAAAATTACCTTATCATCTAAATGACACTTTTAGAATTACCTTAGTGTCAATTTGACGCTTAAAAGTAAAAATAAATTCGTTTAAACAAAAAAAAGATTGTTTTTTTTTTGTAAATGAGTTAATTCGACTACTATTTGGCTGTTTTGAATGAAAATTACTAGAAAGGCTGAATTTGCAATCTAATTTTCAACGATTTAAAATCAGTAAAAAAATTTTAATATATGACGATATAAACCACTAACGAAATGAATCAAATGATACAGAGTGTTGTAAGTTTATCGTCGTTAAAATTGAGATATTGACTTAAAATGTAATGAAGAGAGATGAAAAAAATGAGTACGAAGATTATCTCATTAACCTAATAATCACAAACAAAGGGCCTCTTCCACAGCCAAACACACATCTTCCTGATTGTATTTTTTTGCTTCATTCATCAGATGAACCGGAGAAAAAGCCGTTGGCTCTTCACAAAACTTGTCAATTTTTTTTGCCAAACTATCTGCATTCAATGGTTCGAACAGCATTCCAAATTTTCCAAAATCCAAAATTTCTGGACTTCCACCTGCATTACTAGCGATCACTGGAACACCACATGCCATGGCTTCAATTGTAACCATTCCAAAAGTTTCAGCTTTTGATGCCATCACAAACACGTCGATTGCCTTGAAGAAAGTCGCAATATCTTTTCTAAATGGTCGAATATAAACACGATCATTCAGCTTATTTACCTCAATAGTGCGTTGCATTAAATCAACGTACTCACTACCCGCTTCTTTTGTAGGTTCACCCAAAAAACAACAAATGAACGATTTATTTTTCGCCTTGGACATTGCTTCTAACAACAAAACCTGGCCTTTGTGAGGATCAAACCTTCCGATTAAACCAACTATTATCGGTTCTTCTGGTAAATCAAGTTGTTTACGCGCTTCAGCTTTTGAAAGTTCAATCTCAAATTGCTTCAAATCAAGTCCTGAAGGAATCACTTTCACCTTTGCTGGTTTCATCTTGGTCATGGTGAGGACTTGCTGCTCAAGCCAATTTAATGGACAAGCCCATAAGTCAAAATAGGAGAAACGAATCGTATGCAATAAATTCGTTTTTTTTACCCCCAACTGCATTTCCATAAAATAGGACAAATGCACTTTTTTTATGGATTTTCTTTTGGCTATTACTGCGACACTCATATCTCGTGTATCACGCACAATTAAGTGAGTAATATTATTGTCATCGATTTGTTTGGCTAGTTTCTTTCCAGCAGAAAAATCATAGTATTTTTTATGTTTTCCAATTATCAACGTTGGAATATGCGCATCGCTCGCCGCTTTTTCAATTGGAGAATCCTTCTTACACAGAATAAAAACAGAATGCCCACGAGCCATCATCCAACCGGCATTTTTAAGTTGGTTCATTTCCAAACCGCCCCAACTTGTAGAGCTGCATAAATAAGCTAGAGTAATTGCCATGCTTCGAAAATACTCAAAAATCGGTTGATTGAGACTCTTTATTGAAATCCTTTAACACCCATCTTACAAGAATAAAAGCTGCTAAAGCCAATATAGATGCTGCTAAAAACGGCGTTCCATAACTCCAATCCTGAGACGGAAATTGCTTTCTAGCAGTATAAAATATCGTCATGAACAATTGTGGACCGATGATTTCCCCCATACTCATTATACTCGTAAAAACTCCCTGTAATTCACCTTGTTCATTATTTGCCGTTCCTTTGGAAACAATTGTACGAATAGCAGGATCTACAATTCCAGACAAGGCATATGGAGCAATAATTAGATACATCATCCAACCCATATTAGCTGGAATAAATGAAATACCAATTAACGTGATGAACAAAATTATAAGTCCAAATGTAGCAGCACCTTTCTCGCCAAGACGTTTAATAAGCACACCTGAAGCGGCTCCCTGCACAATACCAAAACATATACCTACCACTGCCAGAGACATTCCCACTTCTTTTTTAGTCCAGTCAAACTTAGAGATGGTAAAGTAGTTCCATGCTGAGTGAACGGACATGTTTGTTAAAATCAACAAGAAACTAACAATAAACAAATACTTCATTTTTTTGAATCGTCCCATTTGGAGTAAAGCACCTAATGGATTCGCACGTGAAAGTTCAAATTTGCGTCGATCAGCAATTGGCAATGATTCCTTTAAAACAAAGAAACCGTAGAAGAAATTAATCAGTGAAAAAATCGCCGCAACCATAAATGGGGTTCTCGGGCCAAAATCGGTCAATAATCCTCCAATTGCTGGTCCAACGACAAACCCTATTCCAAATGCTGCTCCGATCATTCCAAAGTTTTGGGCTCTGTTTTCTGGTGTAGAAATATCAGCGATATATGCTGCAGCAGTCGTGTAACTTGCTCCAAAAATTCCTGATACCGCTCTACCAAGTACCAACCAGAACAAATCTGGTGCTACATACATTACGATGTAATCTAACCCCATTCCAAGTACAGAAAGAAGCAAGATTGGTCGACGTCCAAAGCGATCGCTTAAATTTCCAACAAGTGGTGAAAACAAAAATTGCATTGCAGCATACGAACCAAGCACGACTCCATAATATTTAGATGAATCATCAATTGATACATTTGCTGTTTCGGCCACTAAGGTTGGAAAGGAAGGAATGATAATTCCCAAACCAATTGAATCTAGACAAATGGTAATTAATATAAAGATTAAAGCTGTTTTTGACGATTGTAAACTCATGTGAATCTAAAATTTAATAAATGTTTAAATCAATACTTGTTTATCCAAGGCAAACTGATTTATTTATTTTCAAAAACAAAAAAGGCCTTGCTAATGCAAGACCTTTTTTTCAGCGGAGAGTGAGGGATTCGAACCCCCGGTACCTCTCGGTACAACAGTTTTCAAGACTGCCGCAATCGACCACTCTGCCAACTCTCCGCGACAAAAGTAGTAATACTCTGAATACTGACAAGGGAAAAACAGAAAAAAAATGAAATTTTAATGAAAATAATTTTCATTCAACTTGTTAACAGGGGATTAAGTTCAGATAAAATCAGAATTCATACACTTCACACAATAATTATTCAAAGTAATGCGATACACAATTCAAATTCTTACCTTTACTTTCAAATCTATTTTTTTATGAAAATTATCCAAAAGGTATTGTTTTTAATGAGTTTTTTCATTGTGAACTCGTTGTTTGCTCAAACACCAACCCTTCGAGCTTATATGGATAACAAGCAATTTTATGCTCCTGGATCTGGGAATTACATAGAAATCTATTTCCAATTTGTGGGATATTCTGTTAACTATGTTCCTGTAGCCGAAGGATTACAAGGGGAATTAGCTATTTCAATTCAACTTTTGAATGGAACAACTGTGGTGGCGCAAGATGCCTACCGACTGCAATCACCCATAATGAAAGATAGTATAATTGACGATTTCTATGATGTAAAACGTTTTGGACTTGAACCTGGAAAATATACGCTAGCACTTGAATTATTGGATTTGAATTCAAAAAATGCTTCAATCAAAGCTTCTCAAACAATTGTGATTGAAGATTTGGGAGATGCAATTGCTGCTTCAGACATAGAAGCTATTGAATACGCTACGAAAGGTGATGAATCTTCGATTTTTTATAAATCAGGATACAACATGGTTCCACGATTATCAACATTTTATCCTAGTCAATTAACATCTATTCCAGTTTATTTTGAGTTTTACAACACACAACTTCTAGAAGATTCTATTTGTGGATTGAAACAAACTGTCATCAATACAGAAACTGGATTCGAACTTTCAGAATTGACAACCTATACAAAAGAAAAAACAGGTGAAGTACTTCCAGTTTTAAGAAATGTGGACATAACAAAAATTCCGACTGGAAAATATGCATTGACGTATACGTTGATTTCGAGAAGTATGTCAGAATTGACAACACAGACTTATCTGTTTGAACGCAGCAATGACATGGAAATTACATTGGATTTTGAAACAATGGTACTTGACCCTTCTTTTCAAGGTTCTATTACAAATGATAGTGTTGCATATTATTTGGAGAGTTTAATTCCAATTTCAAAACCAGCAGAAATCAAGAACATTATTGATGTTTTAAAAACAAAAGACCTTGATATGGAACGTAAACATATTCAAGCTTTTTGGTTAAAAACAAGCCCAGGAACAAGTTATGATTCATGGCTCAAATACAAAGCACAAGTTCAATTGGTAGAACGATTATATTCGAATAATTTCCAAGAAGGATTTGAAACAGATCGTGGACGTGTTTATTTACAATATGGTTCTCCAACAAACGTAATTATCAAAGAAGTTTCTCCAACGGAATATCCATATGAAATTTGGCAATACAACAAAATTGGCGTATTCAGTAATAAACGTTTTATTTTCTACAATCCTGATTTAGTAAATAATGCCTATCGTTTGTTGCATTCAGACATGTTAGGAGAATTGAAAAATCCAGCTTGGCCACAAATCTTGTCTAAGCGCAGTACTGTGGATGGTAATATCGATAACCCGAATTCAAATGTTCAGCAACATTTTGGTGGAGGAAGTAACGATTTGTTTCGTCAGTATTAATTCTTAATATTGCGCCTTAATTTAATCGTGTGGATTCATTAGCTATTGTAATTTTAAACTGGAATGGTAAAAGCTTTTTAGAGCAATTTTTACCATCTGTTTGCAATTATTCTAAAGGCGCCAAAATTATTTTAGCTGACAATGCTTCTACGGACGATTCTGTTGCATTCGTTAAGTCCAATTATCCATCTATTCAAATCATTATTAACGAATCGAATGGTGGATTTGCGAAAGGGTACAATGATGCTCTAAAACAAATTGATTCAGAATTTTACTTGCTGCTGAATAGCGATATTGAAGTGACAGAAAATTGGTTAACACCTCTCATGGATGCAATGAAAGACCCGCTGGTCGCTGGCTGTCAACCTAAAGTCCTATCTTATCAAGAAAAAACACTTTTTGAACATGCAGGTGCATCAGGTGGATTTTTAGATCACAACTACTTTCCTTTTTGCCGCGGAAGAATTTTTGACAAATTTGAACACGACGAAGGCCAATACGATGCGCCCATGGAAGTCTTCTGGGCTACTGGTGCTGCATTGTTGATTCGATCAGAATTGTATCACAAAGTTGGCGGTTTGGATGAAGCATTTTTTGCTCACATGGAAGAAATTGATTTGTGCTGGCGTCTGAAAAAAGAAGGATATAAATTCATGGTTGTGCCCCAATCTCATATTTTTCATGTTGGTGGTGGAACTTTACCCTATTTATCTCCTAGAAAATCCTATTTAAATTTCAGAAACTCACTCTTTATGATCATTAAAAATCATGAAGGAAATTTGTTTTTTAAGTTGTTCAACCGAATGCTGTTGGACGGAATTGCTGGTGTTCGTTTTTTAGTAAGGGGTGAATGGAAACATCTAGCAAGTGTATTTAATGCGCATATGGCCATGTACAAACGTTTACCTCATCTTTTGAAGCAACGCAAAGAAATTAAGAAAAATGCTGCCAATTTTAATTCTCAAGGATTGTATCGAGGAAGTATTTTGTGGGCGCGCTATTTTAAAGGAGTTTCAAAATTTAAAGACCTGAATCAACGCTTGTTTGTTTCAAAGTAATTTAACGCCAAGCGATAGCTTTCCAATCCAAATCCTAAAATACATCCAACGGCAACAGGCGAAATCAAAGAAGTATGCCTGAATTCTTCTCGTTTGGTAACATTCGAAAGATGAACCTCAACAACTGGAACTTCAATCGCCGAAATACAATCGCGAATAGCAACACTTGTATGCGTATATCCACCAGCGTTTAATATGATTCCATCGTGATTCGACTGTTGTAAAACATTGATCAATTCACCTTCAACATTCGATTGAAAATAGCTTAAATCACACGTTGTTTTCGATTTCAATTCTTCAAAATAAGTTTCGAATGAATGATTCCCATATATTTGTGGCTCACGAGTGCCTAGCAAATTTAAATTAGGGCCATTAACGATTAAAATTTTCATAGTCATGTCAAATTGGGAACGCTATATTAAGGATTTTGTTTCGTTCTTAAAAATCGAAAAGGGTTTAGCTGAAAATTCAATCTTTGCTTACCAAAATGATGTGGCCAAATTATATGATTTTGCAACTGCTCGAAAAATTGCAGTAACTGAATTAACTTACAACGATTTAAAGGAATTTGTAGCTGAACTATATGATCTTGGACTAAGCGCTCGTTCACAAGCTCGAATTATCAGTGGAGTAAAACAATTCTTTGGTTTTTTATTGATTGAGGATGTATTGAATGACGATCCAAGTGAATTGCTTGAAATGCCCAGAATTGGCCGAAAACTTCCTGAGGTATTAACGATAGAAGAAATAGATCAATTGATCGCCGCAATTGATTTAAGCAAAGCTGAAGGTCATCGCAATCGCGCAATTATTGAAACATTGTATAGCTGCGGACTGCGTGTTAGTGAGTTGGTTGGTCTTAAATTCGGTGATTTGTATTTTGAAGAAGGATTCATTCGTGTCATTGGAAAGGGAAATAAAGAACGATTAGTACCTGTTAGCCCGAGCGTTGAAAAAGAGATCGGCATCTATAATGATCATGTTCGTCGCCATCAAGTGATTAAACCTGGAAATGAGCAAATCGTTTTTTTAAATCGACGTGGAGCGCAATTAACACGTGTAATGATTTTCACGATTATCAAAGATTTGGCGAATTCAATTGGTTTAACAAAATCAATATCTCCGCACACGTTTCGTCATTCATTTGCTACTCATATGATTGAAGGTGGAGCCAATTTACGTGCCGTACAAGAAATGCTGGGACATGAATCCATTACAACGACTGAAATCTATACGCATTTAGATCAACGATTTTTGCGCGATGCGATTATTACGTTTCATCCGAGAAATGCACATTGATAGTATTGAGCAATGTGGTAATGCTCTAATGTTGTAATGTTGTAATGTTGTAATGTTACAAATTAACAACTTTGCAAATTAACAACTTTGCAAGTTAACAATCTTACTTAAAACTCCCGGTTTTATTGACGTATCGCTTTAAAATAAATTATTAAAACCCTAAAAACGGTACTTCAATACTACTCCTCCACCAAAATCAAATCGTTTTTTGTCGATATCCGTCCAACGTGTGATTGGTATTAAATCGAACGAAGTGTTTAAATAAACACCAAGCCCGAACTTAACAAATGAATACGTGATTTCTGGTCGCAGCGCTGCACTTAAACCAAATTGTTTAATCTCAGGGGTAGATATCAATGCTCCTGGAATTCCTTCGTATAAATTTGTGACTATTGCTCTATTATAATTCATTCGAATACCTGCCATTAACGATGAACTCCAATTTCCTTTATTGAATAACGAAAACGAGCCATAAATCGGTAAGGAAAATACACTATAATTTATTTTCTGTGCTACATTTGACTCCGCTATTTCGGTTATATAATTAACTGTAACAATTGAATCGATAATAGAATCTTGCAATGCCGGATTCAAATAGATATACTCTACGGTCGTACCATTTGGTATAAACGTTGTGTCGTAGATCACCGCAGATATACGTTCGTTAAACGTTGAATAGCTTAATCCCGCAGTAATTGACCATTTACCATTAAGTCCATAATTAACTTCAAAACTTGAATTAAAGCCTGCTGGAGATTTGATTTCATAGTAATTGTTTGAGTTTGAACTCAATGAATTTACACCAAAGAATGTTCCAGTATACAAACCAATCGACCATTTTAA
>JACCDQ010376148.1_pt1 | contig 16583 bp, 15 predicted proteins | sample 7446031 | NCBI WGS metagenome assembly JACCDQ01 (sample SAMN15323442, study PRJNA562643) | freshwater metagenome | isolation source: river surface water | place: USA:Blue River Watershed | collected 2017-08-17
AGAAAAGGTGTATATAGATCATATATGGATGGTAAAGATTATAATTTTACTCAAACATTATATAACAAATTTACTAAAAAATCTATATATGATGAAATCATTAGAAGAGACAAATTGATTAAATTTGGTCATCCAATTAACAAATATGATAAACTAATAATAGTAAAAAATGAAAAAGTAGTTGAAGAACCATTTAGTGAATTTTTCAATTAGGAAAGGATAAAGAATGACAACGAATATACGAGAAGTAATTGATGAGGTATTAAAAACTATTTCAATTACTATGGTAAATGAGGAAGAAGGAAATTTCGAACTTGAAAAATTAATAAAACAGTTTGAAAAACATTTTAATATTGTTCCAAAAGAACAATGGTGTGTAACTATAACATCTTCAGAATCTATTCATATTACTCAGACAATTGGTCCATTTGAAGATGAAAAAATTGCTTCATTGTTTGCATCTATTTGGAATAGAAAAAGAGAAGAATTCATTGATAAAACAATTGAAGAAAATCCGGATGGAGATTATGAATTTCCATATTTATTGGCTAAACCAAATAAAATTGATTGGACAGATAAGTGTAAAGAGATTCAAGAAGAAATATTTGAAACTCTAAAACACTTATAATTTAAAAAGGATAATAATGCCTTCATTAACTAAAAATAGCAATAGAAGTAAAGAAGTTGAAAAAAGAAAACTTCATGCTGCTTCTAAAAAGAAAGATCCGGATAAAATAACCGAACAAGAATTAGAAAAATTATTAGATTTAGTAGATGATAAATTTTGTAAACTAAGAAGTGTATTTAATCATTTATTGTATACTTTATTTGATGGATTAAAAAAATCTGAAAGTAGTGAAATTGAAATTTGTAGTGTTAAAGTTAATTACTATTTAAATTTAGTTTTTAAAAGAAACAAATCTAATATTAAAATTGAGGAATTAAGTTTAGATATTTCTAGACAAGGTAATCATTATTTTAATAGAAACTTAGATTCTTTAATTTTAATTTCTCATAAAACTTATGGTGGTTTACCAACTTTAGATCCTTTAAAACAAATGATTGTTTTTCAAAAAGTTATAAGTAATTTAAATGAAAAGTATAATATCATTAATAAAAAAATTGTTAATCAATTCATAAAAGATATTGATGGATTGTTAGGTTTATATTGTGTAAACCCTGCTGTAAATTCATCTAGTAATTCTTATGATGTAAAATTTGAAAAATTTAAAAACAATTATATTAATTATTATAAACCTAAGATTTTTAGAATAATTAAAGAAGATATTAATTATTCAAATGTAAATAATGTTTCTAAATTATATGGAACTCTTTATTTTGAATATTCTTTTCCTAGAAAATATAAAATCACTTTTAATTTTTCTAGAAGGGCAGCTGAGTATGAACTCAGCTTAAATGTTTTTGGACATAATCAAAATGGATGGATTTTATTATTTGCAGAAGGTAAACCAAATAATGTTTTTAAAGATTCAAATGAAAAAATGTTAATAACGGAGGAAAGTAATAAATTAGTAGTGGCTGATAAAATTATAACTTACGCTATTAAATTTATTCAAACATTTGAAGATCTTCCAGTAGGTGTAAAATTATGAGTAAGGAATTTGAAAAGGAAGAATTGCCAGAAGTTGGTGATTTATGTTGGTTTTGGAATGATTTAATGTTGTTTCCAGTTCTTGGAATATTAAAAGGAATACAAGATTATAAATCCGATATGGGATTTATAGTTTATACTGCGGAAAACGCTACCATAAAAAGCGAACGTGGAATTGATGGATATGAAACTATAGAAGTTTACGATTTTTATCATTGTAAAAAATTTGATGGTTCTCTTCCTAAAGAATTTAAAAAATTATTAGAAAAATAGCTTTTATGATATAAAAATTTTATCATAGAAATATTATTCAAATCATATAAAGGAGGTCGTATGGCCAATTTAAATAAGTTATGTATTATCTCTCATAGTGGTGGATTAGATTCTACAACTTTGATGGCTAAAGCATTAGCTGAAGGATTTATTGTTCAACCAATATCATTTGAATATGGACAAAATCATAGAATAGAGATGACTGCTCAATTCTTATCTTGGTGTGCTTTAAAAGAAAGACATCCAGATAATCTAAGAGAACCAATTACTTTAAGTATTGGTGATTTACTTGGTAACATCAAAAATCAATATCAAGCAATTAGAAACTCTAAGAAGATAGAAGAGAAAACAGAATTGGAATATTATACTCCATTTAGGAATTTAGTATTCAGTTCGTTAGCTGCAATGGTTGGAGAAATTATTTGTTTAACTGAAGATATTGATGAACTATGGGTTGGTATTGGAGTTCATAAACATAGCTCTGAATCTTATAAAAAAGATTATTGGGATATTACTCCAGGATTTGTTAATGCTTTAGATACATTATTTAAATTAAATGATGGGTTAAGTGTTCAGGTATATGCTCCATATGCTGATGAGTTTAAAGAAACTATAGTTAGAGATGCAGTGGATTTAGATGTTCCGTATAAATTAACTTGGACTTGTTATGATCCAGTATTAACTACTTATGGTGATACTGATAGTTATACTCCTTGCTTAAAATGTGAAGCTTGTTTAGAAAGACAAGTTCAAGGTGTTAAAGCGGAAGTAGATGATATTAACGAGTATGAAATAAATCTTGAAAGAATAACTAATTTATAATGAGTACATTTACTATTACAGATTGCGCTGGAGAATCAGAAGAATCTAAAGTATTTAATTCTTTACCTTTAGTAACTCCAGAGTTCTTAGAAAATTATTTAAGAACAAATTGTGATGAATCCGTAGTTAGTTTAGATCAGTTTCCTAGTCCATTCTTATTTAAAGGAATGGCGGAAGCTGTAAATCTTTTTATATGGGCTATTAGAAATAATAAAAGAATATTATGTGTACATGATTCGGATTGCGATGGAGTTGGAACTTTTATGGTTGCAACAGAATTCTTTAGACTTCTGAATTATCAAAATGTAGAATTCTTTATTGTTAAAAGAGCTGAGGGATACGGTTTTATTCCTAAAAATATTACAGATAGACAAATTAAACCAGACTTAGTAATTACTTCAGATAATGGGATAACTTCTCACGCAGCTGTAAATCTTTGTAATCAAATGGGTATATATACAATTATTACTGATCATCATCAGGTAAACCATTTAGGTGTACCTCAAGCTACGGCAGTAATTGATCCACATCAACCTGGATGTATGTTCCCTTATAAAGATATAAATGGTACTTTTGTATATTGGTATTTTTATAAAGCAATAGCTGATACAATGCAATTATCATTTAGAGATTTTTGGTTTGATTTAATGATTGCTGAAATTACATTAACTACTATTTCTGACGTTATGCCTTTAAAGCATATAAATAGGTTTATAGTAAAATATGGATTACCTAGATTCTTTGCTTCTCAAAGAGCTTGGGTTAAAACATTTACTGAAGGTAAAAAAGAAATTTTAGCAGAAGATTTATCTTTTGGATTAATTCCAGCTATTAACTCTGCAGCCAGATTAGCTGATGCGGTTGATGCTGCAAACTTTTTATATTCTCCAAATTATGGAATAGCAAAACAATGGTTGGGTTATTTAACTAATTTAAATGAGAATAGAAAAGCTAGACAAGAGGCTCTAGATACTGAGATTGGGACAAACTATACAGCTTGGACTAATCAAGATTTTATTATAATTCCTGGTCAGGGGGAAAAATTCCATAAAGGAATTCTTGGACCACAATCTGGAAGGGTTGCTGAAAAATTTAATAAGCCAACAATTTTGATGACTTTAAGTCACGATGGAAAATACTTTAGTGGTTCTGGAAGATCTGTAGGAACTATAGATTTACTAGGAATAGTTAAGCAAAGTAAATATGTTGATTTAAATAAATCTGGTGGTCATAAAGCTGCTTGTGGGGTTACTGTACCAGTAGAAAACTTTCAAGGTTTCTGGCAAGATACACAAATGGCTATGAAAGATATACCAAGAGAACAATTTAGACCAAAAATAGAAGCTATGGGTAAATTACCTATAAATTATGTTTCTGCAGATTTATATTTGCAAATTAAGGCGTATGAACCATTTGGTGAAGGATTCCAAAAGCCAGCATTTGTAGCCGAAGGGTTAATTAAAGATGTTAAGTTAATTGGAAAACTAAAAAATCATATGAAAGGTTTTATTGAAGATGGTTTAGGTGCTAGAGTTCCATTTATGTGGTTCTTCTTCAATGAACATTTGAAAAGTAATGAAAAGAGAAGATTCTTATATGTAATTGCAAAAGATGATTTTGCTTCAGAAAAATCTGGGGAATTAGAAGTTTGTATTCATATTAAGAATATAATATCTAATATCTAAAATTTATAAGGATTAGAGATGAGTGAAATTAAAATGGGTACAAAAGAACCTATAAGAATCAATGTTGGATTATCTACACCAACTGTTGTAACTACAAAAACTGGGACTACTACAAATGTAGCTCCAGGAATTAAAGTTTCAAGTTTGGGGATGGAAAATCACATTACTGATGCAAAACCAAAGAAACAAGCATTAATTGAAATAGATAATATTCAGTTGGCTCAATTAATAGAAAAATGTGTGGAAGATTTAAAAACTCCAAGAATTTTTACAATTAAAGGAACTCCAACTCAAGTAGAATTTATTTCAAAATTTGATGTAAGATTAACTTCTATATTTTTTAATTTCGAAGTAAGAGAATTGAATAATATGATTGGTCTGAATGAGGAAACTCTTGCAGACTTTTTTAGTTCATTCTTTTATACGAATTTAAATAAATATTCTATAGAATTATTTAATGGTATTCCAATACTATTACCAATAATGACTATAGAAACTCTTTCGGAAAAAGGTGTACGTGTTCTATATCATTAACATGTACCTTTATCCACAATGATAAAATTAATTTTTATCATAGATATAATAGTAAAATTAAAAATAAGGAAAAATTTATGTCAACAACGACGACTCCAGAGATTACTCCAGAAATGTTAGCTCAGTTTCAAGCAATGCAAGCCGCTGCTCCTGCAGCTATGCCTGCAATGCCAGTTATGCCAACTATGGATATAGGTGTTGCTCCAATAGCTACTCCTGCAATTCATGTTGAGACCCCTGCTGCACCAGTATTAACGCAAGCTGCACCAGTTATGACTCCAGCGGCTCCAATAGAAACACCAGTTATGGCTCCAGTTCAACAAGAAGTTGCACCAGTAGCTGCACCAGTTATGGCTCCAGTTAGTCCAGTAGTAGAAGCTCCAGTTATGACTGCTCCAGTTATGGCTCCAGTTCAGCAAGAAGTTGCTGCGGTAGCTCCAGTAGTTACTCAAGCTGCTACAATTGCTCCAGTAGTTACTCAAACGGCTGCTCCAGTTATGGATGGTAATGGGATTGATTTAGATGGAATTATGTCTCCAGAAGAAGTTAATCTTACTCAAAAAGAAGTTGAAGTAAAACCAATTACAATTAATGGTTTAACAAATATTGGTGCTTGTAAAACTTCTGTATGGGGTGCATTTATTAAAATTACTGAATTCATTGCAAAAGATTTAGGTAATAATGATATTATTGTTATTGATAATGGTACAATTGATACTCATAAAGAGGGTGTATTTATCCATTGTGATATGCAAAATATTTTAGGAAATATTTCTTTAAATATTACTGCTCCAGATTCAAGTGTTAAACTTTTAAAAATTATTAGAGGTGGAGACTTAGTTCAAATCTTTAGAGAAGATTCTACAAATAGTTATGTATTCTGTAACATTACTGGTGATAAAGTTGGTACAAGAGTTAAAACAAAACTTGCTGCTGATGCTTCAGTTTCTGGTTTTGGTAAAGCTCCTGAATTAGGAACTCCAATTAGACAAAAAGAAATTTCAAATGCTGATAAAGAAATTATCAAAACTATTATTGCTGGTAAATCTGCAATTGGTTCAGATGAACCATATAGATTTGGTTTCTCTAAAGTAGATGATTCTTTAGTATCTATTGGTGTTGGTAAAGACTTTACTCACTTCTTCCAAGATTCAAATATGGAAACTGTAGAATATAGAGTTTACAATCCATTCCCAGTTCCAAATATGGATTCTTGTATTATCAGAATTTACAATGATGCTGATCCAAAGAAAAGATGGATTCAAACTGTATCAAATATTGAAATCTCTTCAATTGTTTGTACAGAATGTGTTGAAATTATCGATACTGCAATCGAAGATTATAGTTTTAATTAATATAAAGAGGAGACTTAGTTCTCCTCTTTTCCAATCTATTTTTAATAAGGATAATAATGAATGAAAATGTTATTCAAGTTAGTGATATAATAGTATTACGTTATCTTGATCAATTTTTTAAAGCAAGTGAAACTTTAGGTAATTGGTATATTAGTTCTTTACAAGCTGGTTCTTCTCATGAACAATTAGAGAAGTATTTATTCGATACATATTTACCAACTTTAAATTATACTCCTGAGAATATTTTATATTTTAAGAATGAGTATGAAAAATTTGAAATGGCGTATGCTCAATCTATTGCTCAACCACAAGTTGAAGAAGTAGTACTAGAAGCAGTACATGGAGAAATTAGAATGATCGATGGTGTAAAATGCGTATGTCATGCATTTACTCCTGAAGGTAAAGCTATATTTGCACCATTACCAGTTGAAGTAACCATTTCTACAGATGCCGGAACATCGATTAATATTCAGGGTTCTCCATCAGAAGTAGGGGAAACTATTAAAGTTTTAAACGATGCTGAAAAAGTAAAAGAACAAACTCAAAATTTAGATACTCCAATTATTCCATCTTCTAATTTAGATGAATTGAGAAGATTACAAGTAATTGTTGATGAGAATCTAAATAAAATAATGTTATTAAAAGAAGAAAGTAAACATAATGAACATTATGTTAATGATAGTTATAAACATTGTCCATCTTTTAAAAATTTAATTCAACCAGTTCAGCAAGCTATTATAGCTAAAAGAAAACAAAAAGCTAATGAGAAATGGTTTGAAAAATATAGACCAGAATTAGTTGAAGAAGTTTTGTTTCCAAATAATGTTATCAAAGAACAAATTACTGAGTATGCTTTAAATGGTCATATTGCTGGAAACTGTATGTTTTATGGAGAAGGTGGAGTAGGTAAAACTACTACCAATATTATTCTTATGAATGCAGTTCTACAAAATGTAGCTGATAGATTCTTCTTAGATAGAAAAATTGAATCAGTTGATGAATTAAAAGGTTGGTTAAATAAAAAACCAATAGGTAAACAAAAGATAGTTATCGCGGAAGAGTTCGATAGACTCTCAGATGCAGCTATGACTGAGTTAAAAAATGGATTAATGGAGAAATATGAATATGTTGTATTCTTAGCTTCTACTAATAAAATCCATAAAATTGATGATGCATTATTAACTAGATTTACTTTAATTGCTAAATTTGAAAATGCGCAGGAAGAAGATTTATATAATAAATGTAAGTATATTCTTTCAAATGAAAGAATCCAATATACTGAAGGTGATTTAAGATATTTTATCGAAAATAATAAACTAAAAGGTATTAGAACGATTTTAAATAATTTACAATTATCTTGTTATCAAAATGTATTTGAACCAAAGAGAACATCTTTCTATATTGGAAATTCTGGTACCGAGTATGATATGGTTCAATGGATTAAATATTATATTGGATACTTATTATCATTACCAAAACAAACTTTACTATATTTAACATATAGTTTAGAAAATGATCCAAATATTAAGCAAGTAAGAGATAGCTTGTTACAAACATTAATGGCTAACTATTCTTTGAACTATGATTATGTTTTTACTGAACTATTAAAAGATAATATCTTTTTACCAATCAAAAATTGTATAAATGTATATTATCAAGATATAGATTCAAAAAGAGTAAAACCAATGCATTTCGAAGCAATGTTAAATGAATTTATAATGATTACACATAATACTAAAGATATTTATGTTGGTCAATAATCTCTAAAGGAGATAAAATGAGAATAGGAAAGAGAATTTTTGGAATCCTTTTATGTGGATTCCTTTCTATGGGATTTGTAGGATGTAGTAGTAAAAAATATGAAGTTTCAGAAAGTTCGGTATCGGAATTAGATAAATATACTAAAAAAGAATTACCTGAATTTTATTTCTGGAACTTTGGTGTTGGGTCAAATTATAGTGAAGCATTAAAAGATGCTAATAAATCAATTTTGTATAAGGATTATAATAAAGTTTCTTATAGTGTATATAAAACAACTGGATCAACTAACATAACTGCTGAGAAACATGAAGTGTTTACTGGTAGTAAAATGTGTGAAGTTTATAAGAATGTTAAAGTACCAGAAGGATATTTAATTGTTAGAATATGTAAAGATACTTCTGCAATGATTCAAGATTCTAGAAATGAGAAACCATTTGTTGTAGATTATGCTTGGGCTTATAAATTGGAAATGTATCTTAAAAAAGATATGAACAAAAGTCCAGATGCTAAATACATAAATGAATTTATAACAAATTGTATGTATCGAATTGATATAGGTCAACAATTCTTCTATAATTATCAATATAAAGACTTTGATACGATTAAAAGTTTTATTACTACGGATTTTAAAAAATGGGTAGATGATAGAAACCGAATCTTACCATCTTGGTATAAAGAAACGGCTTATTATCCATTTGATAACAGATATGATAGTTATTCACGTAAGGGGGATTGGTCTCAATTATGGAGAGTAACTGGTACAAAATTTACATTTTGTATGAAAGAACAACTATCTGACCCAGTAGTACTAGGTTTAGTAGATTTACCCGATTTAAAAGGTATTGAATATATTGGTCTTAAAAAACCTAAAAAGGACGATTTCTAGTTCTTTTTAATATATTCTCAATATTAAGTTAAATTATGGTATAATTAAGTTTAGTTGTTTCTTTGTGGATTTAATTGTATATTTCTATGATAACTTTGTTATTATAATAAAACGTTAGCATAGATATTATATAATTAGAAAAAAATAAAAAATAAAAAAATAAAGATGTACCTTTATGGAATTTATGATTTATACGTTTATGAATTCGTATGTGCTAGCTAGGCAACGGTTTATAGGGGTATGGGTTTATGAATTCCATACTAGGTCAGATCTTTTTTTTGTTCAAAGTTATTTTTAAAAAAGGAAAATTTGTGCATAATTATAGAGAACTATTTAAAAATAATCATTTAAAATTATTGAAAGGTTTCTTTACTGAACTCCTAAATAATACACAACCTTGTATAATCCAAGTAAAAATTGGAACTGGTTGGGATTGGTTAGAAGCAAGTGAAGATATAAGTCTATTAATATCTAAAGAAGAAATTATCCAATGTTCAATTGATGGTAATTCTTTTGTGGTATATGTAGATTTTGGAAAAGGTTATCGTTGGTTAACTATTCCATTCGAATGTATAAAAACTATTTTTATTGGTGAGATAATTTCAGTTAATTATATTAAGTCTCCAGTAGAACCTGAGAAGTTCAACTTAGATGAAAAACTATATGAATATTTAACAGAAGGAGAAAGTAATGATACCGTGGAGTGATTTAACCAAAGATATTAGTTCAAAAGATATGGATGACTTTGGAGAATTTAGGGAAACAAAAGATGTTAATAATTTAGTTGCAGGTTTTGTAGTTTCTAAAAAATCTGGTAAAGCATATTCTATTCAAGTTCAAATGGATACTGCCCATCTAGGAGCAAATTCTAAAGTTAAAGTATTTTGTAATTGTGATAATTTTAAATTTCAATGGGCTTATGTATTATATAAACATGATGCATTAATAGCTCCTCAAAATTTTATATTATTACCTCCAAAACAAACAAATCCAAATTTAGCTGTTGGTTGTTGTAAACATATAAAAGTGTTTTTAGAACTAAAATATAAAGCGGATTTAAGAAAATTAAATATGGTTAAAGGACAAGTATGATTCTAGTTGATTTCGAATATTATCAAAAACAGTTACCTTTTGTTACTTCAAAAGAAATTTATGTAAATGGAAACACTGATAAATTTCATCCTGAAGGTTTATATTCTGAAATTATATTTGGTCCTAAGAATGCTTATAAGTGTTCTTGTGGAGCAATATCTGGAAGAGAATACGAGGGAGAAACTTGTGATCTTTGTGGAGTAACATGTGTTGATGGTACTCAAAGATCTAAACGATATGCGAAAATCAAACTTCAAAAGAAAATTCTTTTACCAATATTTAAGAAAGCTATTCAAGCAATCTTTGGTATTAAATCAGTAAAAGATATTTTCAATCAAATGAAGTATGCTAGTAATCTTACTGATCCATATTATTATGATTTAGTTTCTTTAACTTTAAAGAAAAGAAAAGCCATAAAAAATCTGGACCAAACTATATTTAAAGAACTTCCGGTGTATGATATTGCATCTTTAAATAATCTATATGATTTTATGAAGAATGATACTACTCTAAGATTAATCTTAGAGGAAGTAATTAATAAGAACTTCTTAGATCTTGTTTTTACAAATGAAATTATCGTACATCCACCAAGTTCTAGACCAATTATAAATACTGGTACTAAAAAAGATATTCCAGATTTAAGTAAGTGTTATAAAAATCTACTTGCTTTATCTACAAATACTTTTTGGGAAAATCCAGTAAAAACGGAAGAAGAATTTAATAAAAATATTTACTACTTCCAAAAGATAGTTGATGAATTATTTGATTTAATTTTAGCTAAGAACTTCTTAGATAAGACATCAAATATGAGAGATGCATTCAGTGGTTCAACTGTTGAGTTTTCTGCAAGAGCAGTAATCGTTCCAGAACCAGCTATTAAACCATATAGTATTGCATTACCAAAAGATGCAGTAATGAAAATTACTATGCCAAACTTTTTACATTTTGCTCATAAGAAAGCTGAAAAACTTAAAAATATTTATAACTCTCAAATGGGTAATGAATTAGATGTTCATCATTTGGTTCAAATGGTTAGGTCTGGTAATTCTAAATTTAAAGTTCCTGATCATTTATTTGAAGAGTATTGTAAGTCTCCTTATATTACTCAAAAATTAATGATTGAAAGAGCTCCAGTTTTATGGAGATTTAACTTCTCTGGTGTATTCCTTGAATCGGTATTATCTGAGATGGATGGATATGAAAGATTTAAATCTATATATGGAGATCCAGATTATAATGGTCCAAGACTATCAGATACAAATGTTTATAATAATAAAGTTATGAAAGTTAATACTACAGTTGCTGGAGCATTTAACTTTGACTTCGATGGTGATGCAATGTCTATATTTGCATTACATTCTGATCAAGCATTAAGAGATTGGTCATATGCGTTTTTAGGTAATGGTTCAAATATTGAATTTGAACATAATGATTCTCTTATTCCAACACCAGAACATGAAGCAGTTTATTCTTTATGGGCATTAACATTTGAAGTTAAAGACTTTATTCCAAATCCAGATGTTAAATTAGAAGATATTAAAGAACTTAAAGATTGGTGGGTTAGTTTTAAAACAATTAACAAAGCTCCAATGACTCAAATAGCTTTATTTGATCCTTTAGGGGATTATAGTATTGATGTTGAAATTGATGGAGAAATTATAACTAAACATTATATTATTCTACCATATAATATTGCAGCAATTAATAAATCTATTGGTTATAATATGTTTAAAAACAATCCAGGAGAGTTACCTAAAAAGGGAGCTAAACTATTAGTTAAAAACATACTTAAACATTTTGGAAAAGATAAATTCTATGATCCATTCCACGAAATGAATAAGTTCTTATTATGGTGTTCAACTGCAATAAGTTATTGTAATCCAACATTTGATTTAGTTGACTTTGCTGTTGGGTCTAAAGAAATATCTGATTATAAAGATACGTTAATTAATGAACCATATATTGGTTTCCATCAAAATGATATTTTATTTGGTGAATATGTTAAGCAAGAGATTGCAAAGAATCCAAATAATTCTTTACATAGAGTATTTAGATCAGATGCCAGAATTAAATCAGTTCAGTTATTAAAGGCTGCATCTAATAGTGGTATTCCAACTGATATTCATGGTAAAGCTTTTATTAATAATATTAAAGAAGACTTATTGTATGGACATACTAAAGAAGGATTCTATCAATCTGGGGATAGTGCAAGACTTGCCTTAGCTCAGAGACAAGAAGCTATTCCAAAGGGTGGAGAATTACAAAGAAGATTCTACTTTATATTAGGATTCTTAAAATTATCTAGAACTCAAGATTGTGGAAGTAAAAGAACTTTCCCTATTGAAATAATTTCTAAAGATCATTTATCAACATTAAATAAAAGATTTTATATTGATGAAGCTGGTGTAATGAAACATTTAGATTTAGATAAATCTCCAAGTCATGAATTAGTTGGTAAAACTTTAAACTTTAGATTTCCAGGTGGTTGTGAACATTCTGGATATAAAATTTGTGATTGTTGTTTTGGAACTAAACAGCCTCAATCTGCAAACTTAGGTGCAGCAGTAGGAAGTTATATTTCTGAATCAATTATTCAATCGGTTCTTAGAACTCATCACTTTTCAGGTGCTTTTATTACTAATATTAGAAAACCTATTATTGAGTTAATTAAAAGAAATAGATTCGAAAGTCCAAATATATTCTATGTTAAAAAAGATCAACCTATGGATATAGAGATTTTAAGAGGTTTCTATTTTGAAGCATATCCAAATTCAGATGATGTAAGTATTGATAGAAATGAAAACTTAGATACTGAAACGGAAACTGCTTGGGAAATCAATGTTATTAATGCTCCATTAAATGATGACTCAGTTAAGAAATTAAATAATATTATTCAAGTAATTGATAAAGATAGGCCAGCGGATAAATTGATGCCAATGCAAGAAATGTATTCTAAGTTATTAGAAGAAATTGTATTACCAAATGGTATTATGTCGGTTTATGTAGAGTTAATTATGAGTTTATTATTCTTTGATGAAAATGGTGTAATGTGTAGATATGGTGGAGAACCAGATCATCAGATTGCTTTAAAGAATATTATTAGAAAATGTGATCCAAGATTAAGTATATTCTATAACTTTAATCTTTCGGCTATCGCTCAAATCTTAAAAGATTCTGATAAGATTCTTGGTGCAGAACATATGTATAGTGATATGTTAAAACTCTTCGATCAATGAGAAAAGAATTTAAATACTATACATTATTTCAGTTTACTGAAGAAGCTCCATTCTTCAGTGGATTGTTAGTATTAACTAATGGTTTCTTTGTAGACGAAAAGTTAATCTCTCAATTAGAAAATATTAATGTAGATTATTATATAATTAAATATGATAATTTAGAACCAAATTTTTTAAATTTTTTGAAACCTGGACTTGGACCCAACTTATTTAAGTTTTCCAATGGTCAGATTGTAAAAAAATTAACATCGTTAGTAACCGAAGATAATTTGACAACTTGGTTAAAAGAATAGTTTGATAAAACATTATTGTTTGGAGGTTGTTGTAAACGAAGTAGAAACTCATAGTTTCGAGGGTGGGTACAATAATGTTTATCTAGATAAATATTACTTTAAAATATCATGTTCGAATAAATATTTTTAACATAGATATATAAAGTATAAAATTAATAACTAGTTTTCTTGTTATTAATAGTTAAATAAGTATAAGGTGCCAGAAAAATTATTTGAAATTTAAGATGGTCAATCTAATCCAAAAAATAAAATTAAATGAAAAAAGGAAAAATCATGTCAGTAGAAAACGTAACACCAGTAGTAGCTTCAGAAGTAGCAGTAGCAGTAGCAGTAGCAAAAGAAAAAGTTGCAAGAATTGAATTACCAGTAGTAGCAGTTGAAGATTATAAAACTTTAGAAATCTCAGCAGTTAAAGGTGCAGTTGTTATTAATGTTTCAGATATTAATGAGTATGCTCAAGTTGCAGCAGTTGTTAAAACTTTAAAAGCAGTTAAATATGTAAGTGGAAACAAAGGTGCAATTATCGTTGTTGATGCTCAAAACTTAGCAAACGTTGAAAAATTAACTTTATTAAATCCTGAAATTAAAAATTCTGGTGCTGCATTAGTAATCATTAACATTACTTATAATGGTGCTGAAAAATTAAGATTATCAGCTAAAACAACTGGTGAATCAAAAGTTAAAAAATCTGCAAGAGCTGCATTCTTCGATATCTCTTTAGAAGGTATGGTAGATATGGGTGAGTTCAATTACATTTGTGGTGTTGAAGGAACAGAGTTCACTAAAGAATTAAATACAAAAATCGTAAGAGTTGTTAAAGCTTTAGTTGCTGATAAAAAATTATATTCTGATGAAGATAAATCAGGATTCCACAAAACAAATTCAAGAATTCCAGTAGAAGCTAGAAGCAATGATAACTATGCTTGGTACTTTGTATGGTCAGAAATTAAAGCTAAATTAGATGCAGCTGGATTAAATGGTGATGCAATTATTGCTGATATCGTTAAAATTATTAATGATGTATATCCAACAATCGTTGTTGATACTACAAAAACTCTTTATGTTGAAGCATTAGTTTCTGAGTTTGCAAATTTAAAATCTGAGAAATTAGCATTTGATGCAGCAACTGGAAAAATCATTTCTAAAAAAGAAGAAGCAGCTTTAGCTAAAGCAGCAAAACTTCAAGAAAAAGCTGATGCAAAAGCAGCAAAAGATGCTGAGAAAAAAGCTAACAAAAAAGCAGCAGCAAAAGAAGAAGCAGCAGTAGCTGACGTAGTTGTTGAAGGTTTAACTCCAGCAGTAGAAACTGAAGCAGTAGTTGCTCCAGAAATTACTCCGGTAGCTCCAGTAGCTCCAATAGCACCAGTTATGGCTCCTGCAGTTGATGCAGCAGCATTAATTAACGGTTTAAACGTTATTGGTCAATAATTAAATAAAATGGGTAGACTTCGGTCTACCCATTTTTTTCGCGTTTTAAATTGATTTTTTTTAAAAAATTGGAGAATTTATGGAAGTAAAAAATAGATTTGGAAAAATTCCACATATACCAACAACTTTAGAAAAGTTAAATAAAAACTTAAGTAAGTATCTCATTAAATGTTTAGAGACTCAATCTGGAGTTTCTAGTACTTTAGATTTACATAAGAATTTAACTGAATCAATAGTTGGGTATTTACAAGATTATTTTCCAGAAGATACTGTTTTAGTAACTCCAAGTGAAGAACCAAATATTATAAATATGTTTTCTATTATAACAGATAATATATTATTAAAAGAAGTATTCTTCTTACAAGAAAAAGATGGAGAATATACTTTAGTTCAAATACACCTTTCGGATCAGATGAAAGGTTTATTAAATAACATTAGAAAAGAAAATGAAAAGGATAAAGAATGTGTACAATCATAGGTGGCTTTATTGAACCAGAAGTATCTGATGGTCAATTTGGAAGAGGAGAACTTAGTAACTTATGTAAATTATTAATTGATTTATGTTTGTCTAAAGGCGGAGATTATACATCAGTACAATTCTTTGATGATAAAAGAAGTCAAATGACTTTCGATTATAAGTTAAGAGACTCTGAAAGTAATGCAAGAAAAGATTTTAAAACATTTATAGAAAAAATGTTAAAAGCTGAAAAAGAAGAAAATGGTCCAAAATTAAGTGGTTCACCAATTCCTTTTTTAATCTTTAGTAGATTAACTCCAGAAATGGAAAATGATAAACCAAAGATTCTTCAACCATATGAAACAGTAACTGGTAAATATGTAACTGCTCATGGAACTATTCCATTAAAGAATGGTAACTTTGAAGAGATTATAGATACTGAGATTCTTAGATTTGATATTGGTTTAGATAAATCTTTAGAAAAAGTTCAATTATTAAATGGTAAAGTAGCTTTAATCGAATTTAATCCAGATACTTGGATATTTACTGGGGTACATAATGGTCTTGGTTTAGAAGTATTTGAAAAATTCGGTGCTAAGTTTATAACTAATATTTCTTTAATTGATGGTGCTGCTGTTCCACCAATGAAATATTTTGCATTAAGAAGTAAAATTTCTTTAGAGTTTACAGAATCATTATATAATAAATATGGTACAACTATGGTTACGGATTTGGTAACTAGAAATAGAGATGTTCCAGAAATAATTATTTCTTTATGTTCTGGTGGAATGGATACAATTTTATCTACATATGCTCATATAAAAAATCAGTATAATATAGATTCTAATAATAAACCATTGATTGATGTGTTGCTAATGTACTTTGATTGGGGAACTGTTGCTGGACCAAAAGAAATCGAAAGCGTTAAAGAATTTAAAGAGTTATTACATGTAGATAATTTATTTGAAGATAATTTATTTGTTGAAGCAAAGACCGTTAATGTAAAAACAATCTTTAAAGGTATATTAGATATTGCTGGATTAGATAAAGTTAGATTAATGGATTCTGAGGCAACTGGTAAAGGTAAAGAAGAAGCTGAGGAAGCAATTAGTTATGTTCCATTTAGAAATACATATTTATTATTAATGG
>JACCDQ011968669.1_pt1 | contig 16580 bp, 11 predicted proteins | sample 7446031 | NCBI WGS metagenome assembly JACCDQ01 (sample SAMN15323442, study PRJNA562643) | freshwater metagenome | isolation source: river surface water | place: USA:Blue River Watershed | collected 2017-08-17
CGGTTGTATAAGGCTGTCCCATCATGAATGCCATACCCGGGATTTCGGCTGAGTTCCAACCCAACAAAAGTGGAACTTGTGCCTGCTGTTTGGCTTCAAAAATTTGTGGTAAAGTTTTTGGTAAAAAATGCCCATCTAACACCACTGGAAAACCAAATCGCTTAGATTCGTTATAGATTTCATACAACTCACGTGTACTCATGGCACGCAATTGCTTCAAACTTGGTACGCCAGCACTTTTAGCAAAATCAGCCCCTTGTTTTTCAGCCTCTGCCAAAGTTACAGGTGCCATGGTGGGGTTAATTCCCGCTCCACTTTCGCCGATAGCTCCATGGAATAAACCTTTTGATAAAGGAGAACCCATTTGATAACTCACTGCAATAGAGCCTGCTGACTCACCAGCAATAGTCACTTGGTTTGGATTTCCTCCAAACTTAGCAATATTGCGTTTTACCCATTGCAAAGCCGCTACTTGATCCAAATAGCCATAGTTTCCAGAACCTTTGTATGGCGATTCAGCACTCAATTCTGGATGGGCAAAATTACCGAAGATATTCAAACGGTAATTGCAAGTCACTACGACAATGCCTTTTTTTGCCATTGTACCACCATCATAGCGAGGCTCTGAACCGTCACCTGCCACATTACCACCGCCATAGAAATACACCAACACAGGCAAATCTTTAGTATTGCGCTTGGCTGGTGTCCAAACATTGAGATACAAACAGTCTTCACTCAAACCATTTGAGCGTGAAGCCATATCACCAAAAACAATCGCTTGAACGGGTCTTGGTCCAAACTTTTTAGTCTCTTTTACGCCTGTCCAATTGTCTATAGGCTGTGGCGCTTTCCAACGCAACTGACCTACTGGAGGCTTGGCAAAGGGTATGCCAAAGTAGGTTTGAATACCTGTTTGAGTATCAAAGTTTCCTTCAATAACGCCATTGTCGATGGAAGTTTGAACTGGAAAATTAAAATTAGTTTGAGCAATCATCGTGCTTGTTGCTAAGCAAATTACACTTGCTAGGATAGTCAGATGTTTTTTCATGGATTGGATAAATGTTCTATTGTCTCACTCTGTGACAATAATAAAAGCTTTTTTGAAAAAATCCTATTATTTTTCAATTTAATACTAAAAGTTCTTAGTGTTTTGAAGAAATATAGGAACTTTGCTAAAAGTTTATTTTACCTCAATGAAACCTTATTTGTAATTCTCCCAGTTATAAATTTGGCGATTGCCGAAACTCAAACTTATGTTTTCCCCATCTGATTTATGCAAGAACAATTCATTTTATCCAATCAATTATCTATCCCAAGTATCGGATTTGGCACTTGGCAAACTCCCAATGGAGATGTGGCGATCAGTTCAGTAAAGTATGCCATTGAATCAGGCTATACACATATTGACACAGCTGCGATATACGGTAATGAGAAAAGTATCGGACAAGCCATCAAGGAAAGTGGTGTATCTCGTGAAAAGTTGTTCATTACCAGCAAAGTATGGAACTCCGACCGTGGTTATGAGTCAACTAAAAAGGCTTTTTCCAAAACCTTGAACGACTTACAACTCGACTATTTGGATTTGTATTTGATTCACTGGCCAGCCAATAGTAAACAGTTTGCTAACTGGCAAAGTATCAATGCCGAAACTTGGCGTGCGTTGGAAGACTTATACAAGGAAGGATACATTAAAGCTATTGGGGTGAGTAACTTTATGGTAAATCACTTGCAAGCGTTGTTGAAAACAGTCGAAATAGCACCAATGGTCAACCAAATCGAGTTTCACCCGGGTCATCGTCAAGCCGAAGTGGTGGAGCTTTGTCAACAAAATAATATTTTGGTGCAAGCTTGGAGCCCACTCGGTACAGGCAAAATGCTCACTAATGCAACCTTGGTACAGATTGCTGCAAAATATAACAAATCAGTGGCTCAATTATGTGTTCGTTGGTGTTTACAAAACGGAACTTTGCCATTACCAAAATCAGTTACGCCAAGTCGTATCGACGAGAATAAACTGGTTTTTGATTTTGAAATCAGTGCTGAAGATATGCAGACTATCAACCAAATGCCCTATTGTGGCGGTTCAGGACTAGACCCAGACCAAGTTGATTTCTAGTGAATTACATTAATACGCTTTAGGCTGTAAGGCATTAGGCAAAAAAGCTTAAATTTTTTCATGAAAAAACATTTAACTTTTGGCTTACGGCGTATAGCTTAATGCCTATTGTGGGTGAAATTAAATTAATAGTATATCTGAGGTGTAATTTGACTGTAACCTTTTGATTATAAACACTTTAATGTATTCAATGTGCTATTGACCTGATTACTGGACAAAATGAATAAAAGCGAGAAAAAAGTTGTTGAGAATATGTGAAAACCCAACAACAACTTTTAGTCTCGCTTTTGGACAAATTTAAGACTGATTTACCCAAAAGCCAACAAACTTTGTTAAAAACCTTGTTTGTTATTATTTGTAGTATCATTGTTAAAGAAAACGTAAATCTCAACAAACTTAAAAATCAAGTTGGTGTGATTACGGATAAGAAAGATACCTTAGCTAATTCTCATTACCGCCGCCTAACTCGTTTTTTTGATACTCCATTTTGTAAGTATCAACTTTGGAAAATGATTCTTAAAACGGTAATACAGCAAGTAATTTCTACTTTGGACAAGCGTAGTATGTCGAAGTATTTACTACTTGATGGTACTTCTTGGGAGTTTGGAAAAACCAAGTTTCATTTTTTGACATTAAGTATTGTTTATCAAGGAATTAGTCTGCCTATTTTCTTTATAAACTTAGCTAAAAAAGGGTGTTCCAATCATTTGGAGCGTAAGCGCTTTCTTCAAATGGCTAATTGTTTATATCCCTTAAAAGGGATGACTCTAATAGCAGACCGAGAATATGTAGGTCGTCAATGGTTTAATGACTTAATCGAAAAATTTGAACTCAACTTTGTTATTCGAATTTCAGAAACAGATTATAAACTCGATCTTCAATGTCAAGGAAAGTCTTATACTCAATTGCTTAAAAAAGCTAGAAAAGGGAAACTTGTTGAACAAACACTTATCCTAGGAAATCAAACATTAAGAATCATTGCTACAAAGAATCAAACACCTGAAAATCAGGGCGACTCTTTAATCATTCTTATAACAAATTTGTCGCTGAAAAGACAAAAAATTCTCGCTGTCTATAAGCTTAGGTGGCAAATTGAGTGCCTTTTTAAATGTCTCAAAAGCAACGGCTTTAATTTAGAAATGATAGCTTTCAAAGAAAATAAAAAGATTCGGTTGTTATTTTGCATTGTTATTGCCTGTTACGTTTTATGTGTCAGTGAAGGACTCAAAAACTTCAAACAAATCACTGTCAGACAAAAAGCGAATACCAAATATGAATCTATTTTTAGAAAGGGATATAGCCTAATTTCTAAACATTGTCAACAATTGGTACTTTTACTAGAATGGTGCCTTGAAAAATATAACACCAAGAAAATTAGACCTAAACCCGAAGAAAACAATTTTGTCCAGTAATCAGGCTATTGACTAATAACGTCTTCCTACTTAAGTAATCGTGCAGAATAATATTTAATCAATTTATACTGTAAGGAATTGATAATTAAAATTTTACATTCACAATTCACAACTCACAATTCAGCACTAATACTTATTACTATCCAATTTTAATTATATACTATGAAAAATTTCTTTATTAAGTCGGTGGCTACTTTGGGTATTGCTACCTTAGGACTTTCGTCGTTTGTAGGAACCAACAACGAGCCCAATCAACTTTCAGAACAAGAAAAGAAAGAAGGGTGGAGTTTGTTGTTTGATGGTAAAACTACCAACGGATGGCATTTGTACAACAAAGGTAAAATCCCGATGGCATGGATTATTCAAAACAATGAATTGTATTGTAAGCCAGATACTTTTACGGTAGAACATGGCGATTTGGTCACTGACAAAGAATACCAGAATTTTGATTTACGTTTTGAATGGAAAATTACCGTAGGCGGAAACAGTGGCGTATTTTTTAATGTAGTCGAAAAAGAAAGTAACCCAACCGCATGGTCTACTGGTCCAGAATATCAATTGCTCGATACCAAACATGACGATTACGAAGCCAATGTCAAAAAAAGAGCAGGATGTTTATATGGATTTTTCCCTCAGAAAAATGCCGCAGTAACCAAACCCGCTGGCGAATGGAATGAGTCTCGAATTAAGCAAGTCAACGGAAAAATAGAGTTTTATCTCAATGGCGTTTTGACAGCAGAACAAGATTTGACCTCAAAAGATTGGAAAGACCTAGTTGCTAAAAGTAATTTTAAATACTTCTCTACTTTCGGCAAAACGGTAAAAGGACGCATTGCTTTACAAGATTGGTCAAAAGGAATAGCCTTTAAAAATATCAAAATAAAAGAATTGCAATAGTAAGATAGCATGAATCCCAAAGTACTAGCTACTTTGGGATTTTTTGTTTTTAGCCTCCAACAAACCCTCGATTTCGGGTACAGCAAACCATACTACTTAAAGCTGTATTTCTTTATTGTAAACTAGTTGAAAATACTTGTACCGCTTATTAAAGTTTTACTTTTTGCTATATATTAAGTAAATGGTATTATAATTGACGTTTATTTATTAAATGAGACAATATATTCTAACTACCTGACCTAAATTAGATCGGTTTTAGCACTTGATATTTTATTATTCCTAAATTGAAAATCAAACGTTCCCTCAATTTTTCCTTCTGGAAAATCACCTGTAAATTCAACTTCGATATGGGTACCCTTTTTGAAGAACTTAGGGATTGTTAAATGTATTTTTCAATAAATATCAAATAATTTTTTACATTTTCTAAATAAATATCCTAAATACATGGAATCACTAGCACTAGGGAAATTATTGAATAATAACACGGTTGTTACTGAAAATGAAAAGATTAGCCTGATGCAGTTTTTTAAAAAAACTCAAGGGGTAGATGAACAAGACCTTAAAAAAGTAGAAACGGATTCTCTTTTATTTGCAATTCAGGCGTATTCAAGTGGACCCAACAGGGCCGAAAAATTATGGGAAAGGCTATTAAATAGTATCCAAAACTATGATGAAAGAATCTTCGATGCGACCAAAGTTCTTCTTGTTTATAGGTATAGCCCTAGTTATCCTCTTTTAGTTACAGAGCAATGTTTAATATTTGAAAATTTCTTAGAACTTCTCAATTCTGAAATTAAATTGTCTAAATTATCATGTATAATTGATGAAAATTTGAACGATGACTTAGAACTAACTTTAGCTCTTGGGTCACCAATAAGTTGAAATAAATTCAACCTTTTGTTTGGAAGATATAAGAGTAAAAACAAACATGAGTTATCCCGCTTTCGTTGAGGCATGCTCAATGAATTCGATGATTTGGGTTGACCCATGTTTGTCGCCGAAATGGAGGCTTTCCCTATTTAACACGAGGCGATCTCTTCTTCACTAAATCCAAACAAGTCAGTATATAGGCTGTTTGATTTTTGACATTTGTATGTAAGCCATTTTCAAATTCAATATGCAAGGAAATAAACTTATCAATGAGTAAGCTATCTCCCAATATTTTGTCTTTATGGGCTGGCTTAATGTTATATTTAGTATCTATAATTTCTTCTACTTTCTCATAAACTCCCCTTGGATTTATTTGAACAGCTTCTAGAAAATCTTGTTTATCAATTTTGCTCAGTTCGAGCGCAGTGATAATTCTAAATTGAATGTGTGTGACATTTCGTTGTTTATTCCCAAAGTTTTCATACTCAAATTCTATAGGAACACCACTGGTTTCTCTTAACTCTTTTTTGGCTGGCTCCAGCACTTTTCGTTTAAAATCGTTAAGGTTTTGATATTTGTTTGCTTCTACTTGTAACAGTTTTCGCAATTCCTGTATGCTATATACGAAGGTCGTTCTATTTTGCCCTAAATGTAATTTGATCAGTTTGTACATCAAGGTTGAATAGATAGATTTGAACTCCAAAATCGTCTGAAAATCATAGCGCGTGTATTGGCTTCCTAAACTAGCCAAATAGGGCGATAATTGTGCATTAGACCTAAACTCTAGTATGCCTGAATTATTTTTGTTATAGCTGATACTAGAAAATAACGGAATGTGCTCATACTCGATATGATTCGCATTTGATAAATCAAAAAATGTCATCACTTTTTGTGCCATCGACTTAGTTACAGCCAGAATCTGCTCTGGTTTAATCGTTTCTCGCACAGTTGTTATCGGTATCTTGACAGACACGCCATGATTGATATTAATCGTATTGTAGTTGATTTGATTAATAAAGTACTCAAATAACCTTTGTTCTACCCTCGTAAATTGGGTATTGCTAATGACCATTTGATTGGGCAAATAGTTGTCCTTGCGATTAGGTGTATAGGGATGTTCGAGGTATTTTTCCTCTATAGATTCTATGTTTATTTCAATTTTTTTCATGGCATTAAAATTTCCAAAAAAGTCGCCTTAGCTTCCAAAAAAGTCGCCTTACGGAGTCTAAAATTTCCAAAAAAGTCGCCTTAGCTTCCAAAAAAGTCGCCTTACGGTTTGTAATAATCTGATTAACAGTAGGTTAAATGCTCCCTAAATCAATCAAATAATAATGATAAATTTAAAAATCAAGAATGAATTACTAAAAATAATAGTTTTTATCTATTTTTTGTCCAAAACGAGACATAAATCTCATTTCATATTTTTAGAGATTTGATTAAATATTAAAAAAGCGCTTTTTCCAAAAAAGTCGCCTTATGACTCCTTTTGAGATTTTAAATGCTTTTTTGATTTAAAATTAATCTTCCGAGCTTCCAAAAAAGTCGCCTTACGGGCGTGATTAGCTCTAATTACTGAGAAATTGTATTAGTAAAATCATTTTTCAGTAGGTTTTTAACCTAAGCTAGGTTCTACTAAAAAAGTCGTATTAGTATATTTGTTTTTTTAACTTATTGATTTATAGGTGTTTAGGTTTATTTTCACACTTTATATATATAAAAAGACTTTCCAAAAAAGTCGCCTTATGAGTTTTTAATATATTTTGTATTTTTATAACTATTTGATATTCAGTTGTTTATTTTCTATTTTTTGCTTAAAATTAGCTTTTATACAATTTTCCAAAAAGGTCGTATAAGCGAAAATGTGAATTGTATAAGGCGACTTTTTTGGAAAATTGTACATATCCTCTCAAGATAAGGCGTTTTGTTTGGGATGGTGCTTTCCTGTCAAAATGTATCTCAGATTATGATTCTATTGACCTTTCTGTTACTCAGAGCCAATAATTGAACAAAGTTGAGCTGAAGATGTATTTGTTGTAAGATAAAAATATATCCAAAACTTCTTTAATTTGGATATATTTTTATCTTACTTTGTTCAAAAGTTGTTCCTATGATATCTCCCGACAAAATACTCAAATTTATAAGGCAGAAACCAGCCTTAAATTTAACTCAATTAGAGAAAGATGCCGCATTACCTAAGAAGACACTTTATAAGGCATTACAGGGCGCTTTAACGCTTAATGAGAAGCATTGTAGCTTGCTAGAGCCTATCCTTAGAGAGTATGGTTATGCTGATGAGCTTTTTTCAAAAGCCAAAATTATCTCAATCGTAAATCACAAAGGAGGCGTGGGTAAAACTACCACTACGATCAACCTTGGTAAAGCACTCGCTATTTCGGGTTTTAAGGTACTTCTCGTGGATTTTGACTCACAAGGTAATACATCCCAATGTTTTGGCGAATATGCGCCCGAAATACAGGTAATTGATGCTATTTTGGACAATGTCGATATACCGATTATTGAAATCGAGCAAAACTTTTGTTTAGCGCCATCTAATATCAAGATGGCCTATCGTGAAACAGACTTAGTAAACTCGATTGGAAACGAAAAAAGATTGCGTAATAAGCTCAGTCAAGTAAGTGAACAATTTGACTTTATCTTAATCGACTGCCCTCCTGCCCTCAATATTTTTACCACTAATGCTTTGGTAGCCTCTGATATGTGCATTGTGCCCTTACAACCAGAAGCTTATGCCTTTTATGGGGTCGAAAATCTCTTTAACAGAATTTACGAAATCAGACAGCACGTTAACAATACTTTGGTGGTAAAAGGGATTCTTTTCACGATGGTATCCAATACCTTGGTGCATAAGCAAATGATGACTTTTGTAAAAGAACAATACAAACATATTCCTGTTTTTAATGTCTCGATCGAAAGGGCGACCATTATTCAGCAATCGCAAGTAGCACAAAAAGACTTATTTTCATACGCACCTAAGTCGACTGTAGCTAGTCAGTATATGGATTTAGCGAAGGAATTTATGACACTTTAACAGTAGATTGAAATGGCAAAAAATAACTTTATGAGTGCCATGATGAAGGCAGATTTGCCCAAATCGATGTACTCTCAAGACGAAAAAATAAAGAAGGAATTGATAGTTTTGAAAAAACTCAAAAAGTTTATTCCACCTTTGGCTCCCGACGAAAGAACGCAGCTAGAGCAAAATATTTTAGCTTTTGGTTGTAAAGATCCTTTGATTGTCTGGGAAACCAAACAGGGTATTATTAATCCTGAGGCATCTAATCCTGATGAAGTGTGTTATGTGCTCATTGATGGACACAATCGTCATGAAATTTGTCAAAAATTTGGACTAGATTTCAGAATCAATTTGATTGAAATTCCAACACTCGAACAAGCGCAAGATTTTATGATTGACCATCAATTGGGACGTCGTAACTTGTCGGTTGAGCAAATGGCCTATTTGCGAGGGATGAAATACCTTGCATTGAAGCAAGAGCGAGAGAATCAAGAATTGACTAGAGACAAGTCAGGTAAGTTTAAAATACAGGAAAATAGGGAAATTGACCGCGGTGGTCAAAGTGACCACGACGGTAATTTTGCTTCGGACAACCGTGGTGGTCAAAATGACCACCACGGCAAAAAAGAAAAATTATCAGAGCAATTAGCCAAAGAATTTAACGTTGGCGAAAAAACAATCCGTCGAGATGCAGATTTTGCTAGAGGCTTAGAAATGTTGCCCGATGACCTCAAAAACGAAGTATTACAAGGAAAATCTAACTTAAATAAAGCAGATATTATTGAAGTTGGGAAGACTAAAGACGTGGCAATTGCACAAGAAAAAGTACAAGAGCTAATGAGTACTTCAGGAGTTGTGGTAGAGAAAAAGGTAAAGCAGTCAAAAGATAAAGTGCTTGGTGTGCTAAAATCGTATCTCACTACTCCAGAAGAATGCGATGCCCTCATTGCAGAGATTCAAAGTATCAAGCAACATATCAGCGGAATGTAGCTAGCATGTTATATATTTTGATACAAACAGGCATAAGGTTGAAAGAGACTTTATGCCTGTTTGTTGTTTTATACCTAGGAAAATTCTATTTGTGAACTGTACTCTAGCTGATTGGATGGTTAGCTCAAATGATGATTATAACACAGTTATCAACGAGTTAATTCATTTTCAGGAATGATCGATATAAGACAACAAAAAGGTCTATTTTCTTCTTAGATTTTATTAGATTTGTAATACTATAATATTAGTATTAACTATATTTATCTACAAAGTACTACTATGCTATCACTTATGTCGACTTCTAAAGCACAGTTGAAAATTGCTGAAAATATGCGGGCAAGACGGTTATCTATGGAACTTACTCAAGAGGGTCTTGCTGAACGCTCGGGGGTTCCTCTTCCAACGTTGCGAAAGTTTGAACAAAAAGGGACCATTTCGCTGGAATCTTTTTTAAAACTGCTCATGGTGGTTGGCGAAGTAGAAGAACTTATCAATATTCTTAAACCATCAAAACCAGTATTCAATTCTATAGATGATGTATTAAAAGGAACTGATGAAGTATCTCGAAAAAGAGGAAGGAAAAAATGATAAAGCCCATTACAGAAATTAAGGTTGGTTTAGACTTTGGAACTACCACACAACCAGTAGGACGCTTGGCTGTACGTGACCATGTTATTTATTTTGAATACAACGATGAATTCATACAAACGGGTATCCAAATTTCTCCATTCCGCTTGCCCTTGAAAAAGGGTGTTGCCGTATTACCACAACGACCGTTTGAAGGATTAGCGGGTGTTTTTAGCGATAGCCTGCCAGACGGTTGGGGACGATTGCTTTTAGACCGCTTACTGAGATCACAAGGCATACTACCAGCTACCATATCTCCCCTCGACCGTCTGGCACACGTAGGCTTGTCGGGTATGGGAGCTCTTGTTTATGAGCCCGATCATAGTCCAACGGAGGCGCTCGAAATAATAGATTTAGATAGACTGGCTTTGCAATCGCACGAAGTGTTGCAAGGTAGCTCAGAAGAAGTTATTAGGGAATTGCTTGCTTTGAATGGTTCATCTGCTGGAGCTCGCCCCAAGGCTCTTATTGCTGTTAGAGAAGACCGCCAGCAAATTATATATGGAACAGGGAAGCTTGATGAAGGGTTTGAACCTTGGCTGGTAAAGTTCACTAATTCTCAAGACGGTCAGGATGCTGGTGCCATTGAATACGTTTATGCCTTAATGGCAAAAGAAGCTGGAGTCATGATGCCCGAAGTGTATCTATTTCCATCACACAAGGGCGCAGGTCACTTTGCCGTTAAGCGTTTTGACAGAGATGGTAGCAAACGACTGCACATGCACACGGTAAGTGGGTTGTTGCATAGTGATTTTAGAACCCCATCGCTGGATTACGAAGATTTACTCAATTTAACTGGAGTGATTACCAAAGATATTCGTGAAGTAGAAAAAATGTATCGCCTTGCGGTTTTCAATGTGCTTTCCCATAATAGGGATGACCACGCCAAAAACTTCAGTTTTTTGATGGATAATCATGGAGAATGGAAACTAGCTCCTGCTTATGATCTCACGTTTTCGAGTGGACCCAATGGAGAACAAAGTATGATGGTTATGGGTGAAGGTAGAAACCCCAAGATTAGTCATTTGATCAAACTAGGGCACGGGGCTAAAATACAGAAAAAACGGATAGATGAAATTCTTGAAAGTACGCTAGCTGCTTTGAATTCTTGGGAAAACTTAGCGATTAATTGTCATGTTTTTAAATCAAATATTGCTTTAATATCAAAGGCTATAGGCAATAATAGAAGCACCCATTTTTAGGTATGAAATAGACCCTTGAAGATTATGGGTTGAAAGTAACAGAACTGCAATATTTAACTATTCCCAACTCACGGCAACTCCTTTGATATTAAAATCTGTCACATCAAGTCTAATAATGGCGTCTGCTCCGTGTTTTGCAGCCACTTTTTTCAAAATAGCTAAATTCTGATTCACTACACCAGCATCATATCTATTGGTTTTTGTGCTGATATACAAAATACCTATTTCATGATACGGTTTTGATGGAAGTTGAGTAACATATAATTGCACAGAATCGGCTGAAGTAGGCTTGTAGTCTTTATCAGGATTTAAGGCAATGAATGTATCAGGAAACATCTGATTACTGCAACTTAAATCGCTCACAGACAGTGCTATCAAGAGTAGAAATAGTCTACACTTATAAAGTTTTGACTTTTGGATAAGTGGAGAAGAACTTAATACGTTTTTCATAGTTTTAATTTTTAGAATAGTGTAACAATTTACTATTGGAGGTACTCAAGACACCAAGGGTGGCATTAAGAAGTATCTTTCTAAAAGTAGTAAATTTCTCTTTATCACTCGAAAGCACTCTTGAAATAATTTAGTTTTTCAGGAAGTAAGAGCCCAGCCTTTGTGGATTAACCTAAGTAAAAGTAGAAAAAGCCTCTTTATTCCTTTTTATATTAGAGATATTGATTACTGCTTAAAACTCCCAGCTTATGAAAAAAATGATCCTTTATATTTTTATTCTATTATGTTATCAAAGTTGGAGCCAGCATTCTATATATAACTTCACTAATTATACTACCAAAAATGGTCTATCTTCCAATACAACCTATGCAATTCATAAGGATAGGGATGGTTTTATGTGGTTTGCGACGGAAGATGGCGTAAACAAGTTCGACGGACGAAATTTTAAAGTATATCGGCATAAAGAGTCCGACCCTTACAGTATTGGCAGAGGTTCTGCTATGGCGATAGAAGAAGATAATCTTGGGAATTTGTGGATTGGAACGTCGGTGACGCTATCCTTCTATAATAAAAACCTTAACAATTTCATTAATGTAGACTTTACACCTTATGGCGTAATTAGAAGCTTATGCTCTGATAATCAGGGAAATATGTGGGTGGGTACTTATTCTGGATTGTACTATTTTGAGACAAAAACAAAGCGTATTCGTGCGTATAGAAAAAACGAAAATGACGTTAATGCTTTGGCATCAGATGTTATTCTGTCCATTTTTGAAGATTCGAAAAATAGAATTTGGGTAGGTACTAATGCTGGCTTACATCAATTAAAGGCAGACAGAAAGAGTTTTATCCGATTTGAAGAAAATGCTCAAATACCATTTAGTATTTCTAATAATATTATTCGCTCCATGGCTGAATCCTCCAATGGAGATTTATGGATTGGCACAGATTCAGGGCTAAATTTACGTTCAGAAGATGGAAGATTTTTGTGTTTTCGAAATCATCAAAATGATGTTAGCTCGCTCAGTAATGATAAAATTTATAAGATTGTTTTTGATAAGGAAGGAATGCTGTGGGTGGGTACTGAAGATGGAGCCAATGTATTTGATACACATACGAAGAAGGCTTTTCGTATTGTAAATTCTACTGCAAGCTACCAAAACTACCGAAGCGATTTTGTTGGGCATTCGGTTCGAGAGATTTATATCGACCATAATGGGCTTTACTGGCTGAGTACTTTTCAGGGAGGTATCAATAAATATGATGCAAATTTGGCGTTCTTTAACCATAAATCATATAATCCATTTGATGTTCACGGTCTGAGTGCTAGGTCTGTTACTTCATTTGCTGAAATGCCTAATGGCAAAATCTATATAGGCACAGATGGTGGGGGACTCAATGTTTACAATAAAAAAACAGAATTAATAGAACACAAATCGCTCCATAAAATTATACCTAGTAAGATAATTAGAACGCTTGAAGTCATAGGTAATAAACTTGTTGTTGGAACTTATGGAGATGGACTATACATCCTGAACTCTGATAATAATCAGGTAAAATATATCAAAATCAATAGGAATAGGACAGGTGATGTCCCCATCAACTGTTTGAAAGTTGACAAGCAAGGTAACATTTGGATAGGAACAAATGGAGAAGGGGTTTTTATTTATAACATCACTACAGGAAACCTCCATTCTTTAAAAGAAACACATAACTTGTCTCCCCAAGCCTATAGTTTTTTGAATAATGGATATACAACTGCTTTTGAAGAAGATACTCAGGGGAATATCTGGATTGGCTCTAATGGAGCAGGCTGTGCAATATATAGCCCTAAAACTCATAGAATAGAAGTTTTAAACCACAGAAATAGCAATTTAGCCCTTGATAGAATCCTAAGTATTTATTGTGACTCACAGGGCAAAATTTGGATAGGCGTGTTTGGAGCAGGATTGTGTACATTTGATTCTCGTAAAAGAAAATTTATTCAATACGACGAATCTCATTTACTGTCTAATGATTTGGTATATAAGATTTTAGAAGATGAGAATAACAATCTTTGGGTAAGTACAAATCAAGGAATAAGTAAATTTGATACCCGAAAAAAAACTTTCAAAAACTATAGCCATTACAATGGCATCCAACAAAGTACATTTAATGCAGGTGCAGGCATAAAAACACAATCGGGGGAAATATATTTTGGCGGGTTGGATGGGTTTAATTATTTCAGACCTTCTGCGCTGAATGTCAATAAGTGTATTCCGAAATTAATTTTTACAGACCTCAAAATTGGGAATAAAAGTATTACGGCTGATGAAAACTCCGAAATTGAAGAACCTATAACTATTGCCCAAAAAATAACCCTGAGCTATAAACAAAACTTTTCACTCGATTTTGTGGCACTCAATTATACCTCCCCACAAGAAAGTCAGTATTCGTACATATTAGAAGGATTTGATAAAGAATGGAATAAAGTTGGAGCTGTAACCAATGCCGTTTATACTAATTTGGACCCCGGCAAATACCTATTTCGCTTAAAAGCTCAAAGTGAAGATGGTTCTTGGCATACGCCCGAAAAGGTGATGGAAGTCAACGTGTTGCCTCCTTTGTGGAAAACGCCAATCGCCTATTTTATTTATTTTTATATCGCATTTTTTACCCTTTGGTATCTTCGAAAAAGAGGGATTGAAAAACTCAAAAATGAGTTTGAATTAGAAAAAGAACGAACAGAAAATGAGCGTAGAATAGAGCTAGAGAAACTCAAAATTAAATTTTTGACCAATCTAAGTCATGAACTAAAAACGCCATTGACTCTTGTGCTGAATCCCGTAGAGAGTTTGTTGGTAAATGAACAGAGTGAGAAAAAAATACAAACACTCAATCTCATTAATCGAAATGCCAAGCGGTTATTAAACTTGGTCAATCAGTTATTGGATTTTCGAAGAATAGAAGACAATGAGCTGAAGCTGCACCTATCAGAAGGTGATGTGATTGAGGTGGCCAAAGATATTTTTGAGTCCTTTAAATATTTATCCGAAACCAAACATATTCAGTTGGACTTTGAAAGTGCAACTCAGTACTATTATTGCGCTTTTGATAAAGATAAAATTGAGCGTATTTTATTGAATTTACTCTCAAATGCCTTAAAGTTTACAGATCCTAATGGAAGTGTCTATTTTCATGTCGAAATAGCAGCCGACGCCAGTGGAATTAAATTTATCGTAGGAGATACAGGCTCAGGCTTTTCTAAAGAGATGTACGAAAAGATTTTTGATAGATTTTTTCAGATACCTACCAACCAATCAACCTTAAACCAAGGTAGTGGTATTGGGCTGTCTATTACCAAAGAGTTCGTCAAATTGCATGGTGGTAATATCGAAGTAGAAAGTGAAGAAGGAATGGGAAGTATCTTTACCGTCTTTTTACCCTTGAAAGAGACAAGTAGTACTTTTCAACAGGAGACTTTTGTTCCACAGCAAGAGGAGTTTTCTGAAGAAGAATGTACAATTGATATTCAGGAAACAACGACTGAAAAATTTGAAAAACCTGCTATTTTGCTCATAGACGATAGTGATGATATTCGGTTCTACTTAAAAGAAAACTTGAGTGACAAATACAAAATTATCGAAGCTGCAGACGGTAAACAAGGCTGGCAAAAAGCTTTGTCAGCGCATCCAGTATTGATTGTCAGTGACGTCAATATGCCTAAGATGGATGGCATATCTCTTTTACAGAAAATCCGAAACGATAATAGAACCAAACATATTCCGATTATACTTTTAACAGTTTTGGCTGAAGAAAAAGACCAACTAAATGGACTATCGCTAGGCGCAAACGACTATCTGGTCAAGCCTTTTAGTTTTAATCTTTTGGATGTAAAAATTGGTAATTTATTAAAAACGAATCAGACCTTCAGAGAAACCTACAGCAAACATATTAATGTAGAAACGCCAGAAGTACAGATAGAGTCGCAAGACGAAAAGTTCTTATTGGAAGTAACTCGTCATATTGAAGAAAATATGCTACAAACAAACTTGTCTGTTGAAGAAGTAAGCAAAATGATGAATATGAGTCGAAGCACTTTCTATATCCGTATATTGGCGCTCACAGGCGAAACTCCCGTAGAATATATTCGATCGATGCGCTTGAAAAAGGCTGCCTACTTGCTCGAAAAAAGTGATTTAAGAATTGCAGATATTAGCTTTGAAGTGGGCTTTTCAAATACAAATTACTTTGCTAGAGCCTTCAAGACAAAGTACCAAATGACACCATCTGAATACATTCGATTGAAGCGAAAAACGGATATTTTGTTAGAAAAAACGGCTATTTAGTAAAGTAAAAAAAGGCATATCTGCTCCATCAGATTCCTACCATAAAAGAAGAGAAATATACCAGCATGCTAGCCAGCACCTCATAAATGGCTAATATGCTGGTATTTTTTTATGGATAAAACATTTCGTACAAAAATCGAGTAAAATGTGCTAATCCAATTTTCGGACATAAACTTACTTTACACCGTCAAAAGACGCCCCTCTTCTGGAGAGGATAATATTCTATCTTAAAACAATCATATTTTACTCTATGAAAAGAAATAATTACTTAATTATTCAATGGCAAAGTTTTCCCTTGATGAAATTGTGTTTAGTGATGTTTGCAGTTCTTTTGAGCTACACAATTCAGGCACAAACCATCAAAGGAAAAGTAACAGCAGAAGATGGAAAACCTGTAGCAGGAGCTACAGTAAAGGTAAAAGGAAGTAATGTGGGAACGGTAGCTAACAACGACGGAGAATATACCCTGTCTAATGTAGCGAAAAACACGGTTTTTGTAATTTCGAGTATTGGATATTTACCAGCTGAAATCAACATCGGTACAAGAACATTTGTAGAGATTGTATTAAGTGCCGATACCCGTGAGCTTGGTGAGGTAATTGTGGTGGGTTATGGTACGCAAAAGAAAAGAGATATAACTGGAGCAGTGGTATC
>JACCDQ010830426.1_pt1 | contig 16578 bp, 9 predicted proteins | sample 7446031 | NCBI WGS metagenome assembly JACCDQ01 (sample SAMN15323442, study PRJNA562643) | freshwater metagenome | isolation source: river surface water | place: USA:Blue River Watershed | collected 2017-08-17
GAGCCGACGCGCCGGCTGGGCACCCAGCGGTCGTCAAATGCGCCGTCGCCGGCGAGCCGCTCGGCGCCGGCTGCGCGGCCTATGCGTATCCGCTGCGACGAGCCCGCGCCGCCTTGTGCACCCAGGCCGGTCTCGTTGATTTGGCGGAAGCTGATCCGGGCCTGCTCGAGCCGCTCGCGCACGGCCGGATCGACCCACACATCGTCATCGCCGATGTAAATCACCGTCTCTTGATCGTCGAGCGATGTGCCGGCCGAGCGCAGTCCTTGCACTACGTTGGCGAAATCGGCGGCGGCGGGGTTCAGTCCGTAGCGTTTGGCCAGCGCCTCGAGCTGGCTGCGGCGGGCGGCGGACAGGTCCGTCGAGCGCAGCTCCTGCAATGCGCTCATATCGTCGACCAGCGTGACGAAATTTTCGCGCAGCGCGTTTTCATGCAGCACGTTCAGATTGCCGGTGGCAGCATCGCTGACGATCTGCAGGCCTTGCGTGTGCGACAGCAGTTCGAGCTGCTTCATCGCCGCGCTGCTGCCGTCGGCAAACCTCAGTACCGAGGCTTTCAGATCGATCGCCTTGACGGCCATCGGCGCCAGCGCCGGATTCGCGACCTCGATGCGCTTGAGTGCGACCGGACGCATTTGCAGGTCGAACACTTCCAGCGCGCCGGTGCTGCCGTCGCCATCCATATCGATCCACAGCCGCAGTTGCTGGTACACCGGATCGTCACGCGTGATCAGGCCATCGCCATTGGCGTCATAGAAGGCAAGCGACGCGATGCCATGCTGGTCAAACGGCGTATCAGCGCCATTGAACAGTTCGCTGCCGCTGTCAAGAATGCCGTTGCCGCTGCGGTCGATGCCGAGAATCGCGTCCGCCGGCGAAATCCATTGTGTGGCTTCACGAAAGCCGTCGCCATCGACGTCAAAGCGAGCGACCCGCTGGGTGCGCAGGCTGTTGAGATCGGTGCCGATCTGGCCGGGCAGGTCGACGATGTTGACGCCGTCGTTGCCCAGATCGACGACGATCGGCTTCATCCATTGCAGTGTCACGGCGCTGCGCACGCCGTGCGCCTGCGCGAATGCGGCTTCCTGCTCGGCCGTGGCGCGGGCCGCCTGCTGCGGATCAATTGGGTGCTGTTGATTGAATGTGTCGAGGGCGACTTCCGCCGCCGTCAGCGCCTGCTGCGTCGGGCCGGTCTCCTTGTTGGCCGTACCCTGCAGACTGACATTGCTGCCGCTGCGCGCTGCCCCGCCACTCGTCAGCGACAGCGACAGCGACAGCTTGGCTATCGCTTCCCAACGGGTGCGCGCGAGATCGACGGCTTGCTGCAGCTGCGAGCGCGTGCGCTCAATGGGGCTGCGGCCACGTAGCCATTCGCCTTCGGTCTGCCAGTGCGTTTCATCGTTGCCGAATTTTTTCTGCAGATGATCGACTTCCCACTGCTGCACGATTGCCTCGGGCAGCAGCAGGGTTTCTCCGTAGAGCTTGGTCAGGTCCTTGCGTGACAGTCCGAGATAGCCAGGGTCGTCGCGCATCGGGTCTTGCTGTTTGAGTACGAAGAAGTAGTTATCGGCGCCGTTGCCGGTGTAGCTGGGCCATGACGCGATTTGGATATCGGGCATCCGTGAGGCGATCAGCGTCAGGCGGTGTTGCGGGTCGCTGGTGTGCTCGTTCACGGCGCGCAGCCGCTGGTCCAGCGCGGACGTCAGTTCGGTGAGTTCACGGTGTAGGATTTTCTCACCGAGTTTGTTGGACTCCGTGATCTGGTAGGCCAGCCGGCCATCTGCTTCACGATAGAAGCGCGCGCTGCCCAGCGGCGGCGGTGGCGGCGCATCGTCACCGAACATGACGTCGGCCAGGATGGCCACGCCGGCCATGACGAGCGGATTGACCGCAATGAGTGCGCCCGATCCCATCAGCGCGGAGCTGGCGCCGGCCAGATAAGCACCGGCGTTGATGGCGGTAACGAGAGTCGCGCCGGCCGAGCCGAGCTGGCCGGCTTCGATCATTTTGGCGAGGTTCTTCAGATTGACAATCGCAAGGGCAGCGTTCACCTGCGACAGTGCCGCTGTCTGTGTCGCAGTCAGAAAGCCCGAGCCGGTCATCCGGGCAGCAAAATAATTGGCCGCATTGATCAGGCCGACGGTGCCGCCGACCTTGGCCAGCGCATCGCCCGATTGCAAGGCGCGCAGTGAGCTGACCAGTGCCAGGCCGCTCGATACATCGGCCACCGCGGTATCGAACGGCAGGGTGGCGGTGCCCTGCGAGCGCGCGTAGTCGAGTGCGATGCGTGCGGTCGACAGGAGGATGCCGGCCGTGTCCTTCTGGCGCAGGGCGGTGAGGAAGCCGGCAACGTCGGAATACAGATCGTCGAGCACCGCTTCTTGATAAAACTCGGAAGGTGTTCCCTCCAGCGCTACGCTGCCGGACTTTCTGATGTTGCCCTCCGAATCCCGCACGGTGATGAAGCGACTACCCGCCTCCGTGTCGGTATGGTCTTCCATTTCTAACAGTTCGCCATTGCGGCGGTAGCGCTGGACGACAGTGATGTCCTGGGTTTTGCCGTCGCTATCGATCGTCGTGGTGCGCATGGCATCGGCGTTCAATCGCTCTTGCCGGATGATCTTCAGTACGTTGCCCTGACCGTCTCTGGTGGTCGATTCGCTGCTGTTGCGCGTGGTAACGATGTCGACTGTCTGAACGGTCCGGCGGTCATCGTCGCGCGTCACGATGCGAACGTGATCCGGCCCGATCACTACCGTGGATTCGCGCAGGATGGGCATGTCCGGCAGCGACAGCGGCGTCGCCGGGAGATCGGTTTGCAGTGGCCGGGTGATGGGGACGCTGCGGGCTTTGCCATCGGGCGCAGTCACGAGCTGCGTTTCGCGGATCTCCGCCTGCAGGCCGTCATAGCGGATTTCTTCGTAGAGATTCGTCGTCGGGTCGAGCAGGCGCTGCGTCATCCAACCGCGCTCGTCAAAGCTCAGCCGGGTACCGGCCTCGATCCGGACGGTGGAGGTCATCCATTCACCGGAGGTCTCGTCGATGCTTTTCAGGAACAGCAGTCCACTTCCGTCGGCTCCGGTGACGGCAATGCCGAGGTCAGGATCGGTCTGAATTTGCGTGCCATCCGGATGTGTCTCGATCGAGCGGCCGTCAAATTGTTTGATCACACTGACGAGGGTGCGCGGGTTCGTGTCAATAACGGCCACGGGAACGACCGAACCCTTGCTGACGATTTCTCGCCGCACCCAGCCTTCCTGCACGGGACCGAATTGACCGACAACGTCAAACGGCGGCAGCGGTGAATCGCGGGAACCGATCAGCTGGGTGCCAACGTAGCTTGCCAATAAAAATTGCATGGCCTGTGCGGCACGGGCGATGGGCAACGCCCGCAGCACAAATTCGCCGATCACACCGACAACATCGGCAATCGGTGCAGGAAGCCCGACCAGGCTTTGCAGCCCGGCACTCAGTGCGGCCGCGCCTTCACCGGGTTTGGAGAACAGCAAGGCAGTGTAGCCTGCCAGAGTGACCGAGGCCGGGTTGTTGGCCACGGGGATAATGCGACTGATCAGCGCGGCATTGTCGGACAGGGTCCTGTGATTGATGACGGGAACATCACCGGATTGGAGCTTCGTGAAATCGCCGCCGATCAGGTCTGTGCCTTCAGCGCCGCCGTTACCGATGCGATGTAGTTCGGCTAACCCACGTGCGGATTCGACTTCGAGCAACCAGTCGGTGCCTGAAAATGTGCCGCCGAGCTGCGATACGTAATCGAAATTGCCCGTGATTCGGTTGTGGACGACCAGGCGATTCAGGCTGGCGCGCTCGCTGAACTCTTGAACTTTGTCGGCAGAGAATCCGGCAATCGTCGCGCTGTATTCGTTGCCGAAGCCGTTTGTTGAGACGACGGTGATCTGTTCAGGCGCGATCCCAAGACTGTTGAAAAATGTGTCGCTGGTTAAACTCGGATTACCGTAGGCTATGAACATACCTAGCGTTGGCGCAATTCCCCCGCCAAGGCTTTGTCCGGTGATGAGAAATTCTATGCTCCCTTTCGAAATCCCGGGTTCGGAAACAATGGTTCGCAACGCCGATTTGAAAGCATCATTGGTTGCGAGCGCTTTTGCCTGCTCTACCCCGAGGCTGAGCATGTCGTCCTTGGTATCCGCCCAGTCATTGCCGAAACCATTGGTTCCTGCGATACCGATCACGACTTCTTTTTTGGATGCATTGAATGCCAGATAGGCGTTCAAACCCTTTTCCGGATCATGAAATATGCCCTTGACGATATAGCCATCCGGAATGGGCAGGTTCAACGGTCGTGCACCCGGCAAACTTGCCGTGGCAGCGTCCTCGATTAACTTTAATTGCTGGCCGGTTCTAATGCCGTGGCCATTGTTCAGTTCATACGCCGTTTGGGCGGCTGCCAAGCCTAAGCGAAGCTTATTTGCCAGTTCAAGGTTGGGAGATTTTTCGGCTGCATGGGTGTCGGCAGAGGTCTTCATTGCTTAGCCTCCTCGCACACATTGATGACGACGACTTTATCCGGCGTACTCAACTTGAATGTATCGCCGTCCGCGATGCTTGCAATGAATTTGCAACCGTCTGGCGAGGTTTTTATCCATCCCGAGGCTCGACCTGCTTCGATACGAGTGAGTTTTCCGTCGTTATCGAGATAGATCCCCTGCTTTTTCCAGTGCCTTCCGCTTCGATGAACCGACCACAAGACGCCCTTGCCGCATGAATATGCACCGGCAGATGCCGTGTGGTTGTCTGCCCAGAATCTCAGGAGTTTGGGAATGGCATGCGTGACCGATTTGCCCGATGGGTAAATCGTACTGACCGTGTGAACCATCGTTCCTGTTTCAAAATAGGTGTCACTCCACGGTTGGTAAAAAAAGAAGTATTCGTTCAGCTTTTCGGGGCGCAGAAAAATTTCTTCTCCGGTAGGCTTGATCAGGTAAAGCTGCTCTAACTGGTTAGTGCCTTGTTGGGTGACTGTCTGTCTCAATACACCGTGTTCGGGCAGCAGCGGGATGATTCTTTCTGAAATGACCGGAAGCTGCTGGGGCGGGTTGATGTACGACTTGTTTTCGCAAAGATAATAGGAAATGAAGCTATCTTTGACATAGTCGATCTTCTGCAATGGTTTACCCCATTTTCCGGCGAACCACCGATATTGTTCAGGTCGCGAATAAGTGCCGCCTTCCCTGTCCATCTGGTGAATCAGCGTGTCGCCGGCATGGTTGACGCATCTCAGGATTCCGCGATAGCCGCTATCGGTAATTTCGCCGGTTCGCACATGGTAGACAATGATGCGGGAGGGCTCGTCTGGCCGTGCTTTCCATGATCCATATTTGCGCGATGAGAAGGCGACGCGCTCGTTATCGATCCAGTACAGAGCTTCTCCAATAATATCGTTGGGTATCTCGTATTTTTTGTATTTGCCAGCTGCATCGGTAAATAGCGCACGCTCAGCCGTCGTGAAATTCGATGATTCGTCACTGCCTCGAAGCGCGTCGAATTCACCGGATAAGGCTACAGGTGTGTATGCAATCAACAGGGACAGGCAGGCACGTGTCCATGCTGCCTTGAATGAGCTTATGCCAGGCATAGAGTCCTTTCATTGCGCATGCCGATAGCAAGCGCGGTCATCAAAAGAGGAGGGCGGCGGGCGGTGAAGAGGCGCGCCTTCGGATCGGAACGCGGCGATTCTGCGGCGACGTGCTGGCGCGTCGTCGTCTTTTCTCAGGCGGCGCTTGAAATCGCGTTTGAATTCTTCAATCGCTGAAGAATGTGTCGCCTGATTGCGTCAGCCAAAAATCCGCTGATAGAACGTTCGATGAGCGGAGATGTGTTCGGCGTGTCAATCGCGTGGATTGACATCATCGCAGGTCATGAATTTTTCTCGGATGCCGCTGGCCGGTAGCAAAAAAAATCGCCGGCATGGCCGGCGATTGTGGGGAGCGGAGTTGACGGATCTTATTGCGCGACCCAGCCGCCGTCCATATTCCAGGCCACGCCGCGCACCTGCGCTGCTGCGCTGCTGCACATGAAAACGGCCAGTGCACCCAGCTCTTCGGGGGTAACGAATTCGCCGGACGGCTGCTTTTCGCTCAGCAGCTCGCGCTTGGCCTGCTCGACCGGGATGTTGTTGGCGGCGGCGCGTGCGTCCACTTGCTTCTGCACCAGCGGCGTCAGCACCCAGCCCGGACAAATCGCATTGCAGGTAATGCCGGTGTGTGCATTCTCCAGTGCGGTGACCTTGGTCAGGCCAACGATACCGTGCTTCGATGCGACATAGGCCGACTTGCCGGTCGATGCGACCAGGCCGTGCGCGGAGGCGATATTGATGATGCGTCCCCAGTTGTTCTTTTGCATCGCGGGCAACGCGAGCCGCGTGGTGTGGAATGCCGAACTCAGATTGATGGCAATGATCGCGTCCCAGCGCTCGGGCGGGAAATCTTCGATATTGGCAACAAACTGGATACCGGCATTGTTGACGAGAATGTCGACGCAGCCAAAATGCGCGATCGCATCCGTCATCATCTTTTCGATCTCGGCAGGTTTGCTCATGTCGGCACTGCTGTAGGTGGCCTTGACGCCGAACTTCTGTATCGTCTCCTGCTGCAGGCTGGCGATCAGCGCGGGTTCGCCGAAGCCGTTGAAGATGATGTTCGCGCCTTCGGCCGCCAGCGCATGGGCGATGCCGAGGCCGATGCCGGAGGTGGAGCCTGTGACGAGTGCGGTTTTGCCGGACAGCTGACGGTTCTGCATGGACATTCCTCGAGTGACGGATTGATCGGACGTCCGGAATTTTAAGGCCAGTGCCGCTAGAATGAACAAAATTTCAACAGAAAGGGAGTGCCCCGCAATGACGCAGCCGCGAATTAATACGGTGCAGTGCCTGTCGCCAGCCGGTCTGCACAGGATGGCGTACAAAGAGTGGGGCGACCCGACGAACCCGAATGTGCTGCTCTGCGTTCATGGCGTGACTCGGGTGTCGGACGATTTCGATGCGCTGGCGGCGGCAATGGCAGACCGTTATCGTGTGATCTGTCCGGACGTGGTGGGGCGTGGCCGCTCATCGTGGCTGAAGGATCCGCGTTTTTATGTGGTGCCCCAATATGTGAGCGATATGGTGACGCTGGTGGCTCGTCTCGGTGTGGCGCAGGTCGACTGGTTTGGTACGTCGATGGGCGCGCTGATCGGCATGGGGCTGGCGTCATTGCCGGAGACGCCGATACGGCGAATGCTGATGAACGATGTCGGTCCGGCGCTGAATTTCGACGCATTGAAGCGCATCGGCGAATACATCGGCAACGACCTGCGCTTCGACAGTTTCGACGCCGGCCGCGACTATGTGCGTACGGTGAGTGCACCGTTCGGTCCGCACACAGATGCCGAGTGGGACAAGCTGGCACGGGACGTGCTGAGGCAAGATGCGGACGGCCGCTGGCGTCGGCATTACGATCCGGCGCTGGCGCTGGCTTTCCGCGCGCTGACCGTGGACAACGCGCAGCAGGGCGAGGCGGCGTTGTGGGCGGCCTACGATGCGATACGCTGTCCGGTGCTGTTGGTGCGCGGTGGCGATTCCGATTTGCTCACGCCGGAGACGGCGCAGCAGATGACGATGCGCGGTCCGCGCGCGACCCTGGCTGAGCTGCCGGGCGTTGGCCATGCGCCGACTTTTATGCACGACGATCAGATCGCGCTGGCGAGAGGTTTTTTTCTGGGCTGAAGATGGTTTCTGTAGCAACCCTCGAGGGGGATGATCAACTGACGGCAGGCCTGCGCGCCGACGATGGCGCGCGCCTGCTGGAGGCGTTGGAATTTGTACGTCAGCCGTATGCCGGCAAGTGTGTGCCGACCGGACAGGATGCGATGGTCTTCGTGCGCGGCGTGGCTGCCGCGCTGGCGTCGTTGCGCACCGATGTGGATACGCGCATCGCCGGGCTGCTGTTCGAGCTGCCCTTGCTCGATCCGGCGACGGCCGAGCAGATCGAGCCGCATTTTGGCAAGGAAGTGGCTGAGATGGTGGCGGGCATTCGCCAGCTGATGAAACTGCACGATGGTAATTTCGTCCCGCAGGAGCAGGGCAAGACCAAGAGCAGCGCAGCCAGCCAGCTGGAAACGCTGCGCAAGATGATGCTGGCGATGGCGACCGACATGCGCGTGGTGTTGGTGCGCCTCGCATCGCGGCTGACGACGCTGCGGTTTTTCGCCGAATGCAAGCTCGAAAATGCGATGACGCTCAGCTACGCGCGCGAGACCTTCGATCTGTATGCGCCGCTGGCGAACCGGCTCGGCATCTGGCAACTGAAGTGGGAACTGGAAGACCTGTCTTTCCGCTTTACCGAGCCGGCCAACTACAAGCGCATAGCGAAGATGCTGGAAGAGCGGCGCGTCGAGCGAGAGCAGTTTGTCGAGCAGTCGATCGTGCGGCTGAAGGCGGAACTGAACGCGGCCGGCATTCGCGCCGAGGTCTACGGACGGCCGAAGCACATTTACAGTATCTGGAACAAGATGCGCGGCAAGGCGATCGATTTTTCGCGGCTGCACGATGTACGCGCATTTCGCGTGATCGTCGATGACGTGAAGGCCTGCTATGCGGTGCTGTCGATCGTCCATAACATCTGGACGCCGATTCCCGAGGAGTTCGACGACTATATCGCCCGCCCCAAGGCGAATGGCTATCAGTCGCTGCATACCGTCGTCGAGGCGGATGACGGCCGCACGCTCGAAGTGCAGGTGCGTACCCACGACATGCATCGCTTTGCGGAATATGGCGTCGCCGCGCACTGGCGCTATAAAGAGGGCGGCGGCAGCGCCGATGAGTCGTATGACCAGCGCATCGCCTGGTTGCGGCAACTGCTGGCCTGGAAGAGCGAAGTCACTGATGTCGTGGTCGCCCCGGAAGACAGTGAGCGCCAATGGGTCGAGCAGCTGAAGGCGGCATCGATCAATGACCGCATTTATGTGCTGACGCCACAGGGTCGATTACTGGAATTGCCGATGGGCGCGACGCCGATCGATTTCGCTTACCAGTTGCACAGCGACGTCGGTCATCGCTGCCGTGGCGCACGCGTCGACGGCACGATGGTGCCGCTGAATACGCGGCTGAAGAACGGTCAGACGGTGGAGATCATCACGGCCAAAGGCGAGGCGGCCGCTTCCGGCACCGCTGGCCCGTCGCGTGACTGGCTGTCGGATGGCTATACCGAGAGCGCGCGCACGCGCTCGAAGATCCGTGCATGGTTCAACGCGATCGAACAGGCGGAGACACTGGCACATGGCCGAGCGCTGCTGGACAAGACGCTGCAGCGCGAAGGCAAGACGGCAGTCAATCTCGAAGACCTGGCGCAGAAGCTCGGCTTTGCGAAGCTGGATGATTTCCTGCTGGCCGTCGGCAATGAGCGGATGAGCCTGCGGCTGGTGGAACAGGCGCTGCATGCGGACGATCCGCAGCGGCAGTTGCCGGCTGTCGATCCCGCGGTGCTGCCGCGCAAGAGCCGGGCGTCGAGCGTGACGCAGGGCGCGAAGTCGAATGTGCTGGTGCTCGGCACCGACGGCCTGCTGACGCAGATGGCGAGCTGCTGCAAGCCGGCGCCGCCGGATCCTATCGTCGGCTTCATCACACGCGGCAAGGGCATCTCGATTCATCGCGCGAGCTGCAAGAATTTGTCGCAGATGCTGCTGCGCGCGCCGGAACGGATGGTCCAGACCACCTGGGGCGAGGTCGGCGGCGATACGGTGTATCCGGTCGATGTGTTCGTGCTTGCGCAAGACCGTCAGGGATTGCTGCGTGATATCTCCGACATTTTCCTGCGCGAGAAGATTAACGTCATTGGCGTGTCGACCCGCAGCAGCAAAGGGCAGGCGACGATGTCGTTCACCGGCGAGATCGGATCGACCGAGCAGCTGCAAAGGGCGCTAAAGGTGATTCGTGACGTGAAGGGCGTGATCGAGGTGAAGCGAGTCTGATCGCGGAGGCTCGGCCCGACGAGGATAAAACCGGCGTCGATAAAAAATGTTGCGAGAGGGTATTGGCAAACAGGTGGGAAGCTGTCTATAATCTCGTTTCTTTAGGCGCGTAGCTCAGCTGGTTAGAGCACTACCTTGACATGGTAGGGGTCGTTGGTTCGAGTCCAATCGTGCCTACCAAATTCCTGGCGTTGCTGGTTCGTAGAAGCCTGCAGTCGCTGGCAAAAGTTGGTGAAAAAATCCGCTCCCTCGGGGGCGGATTTTTTTTGTCTGTACGTTTGTTTGCACTCTGAGTCCATCATCTCGTGAGCCTGATCACGCGGATCGCATGGCGAATTGTGGTAGAGTGCGGCCTCGGTTCGAGGCATATCGAGCCCTAGAACACATTCAGCTGCAGCATCTTTTAATAAGGTCGGGAAAGGCACATCGGTTATGACACCGCGAACTAGCATCGAAGCGCAGATTTCCACTCGCTAGTCCGTCTTTCTTTTTGCAGTGGGAGAACCTCAGCTCGATGGGGTTGTCTCGATAAAAAAACGCGGCTGGCCCGCGTTTTTTTTCGTCCGCAATTTTCTGCCGCACACCCGGCACCTATCTTAGGAGTACAGCATGGTTTCAGTTCGACTTCCCGATGGCTCACAGCGTCAGTTCGATTCGCCGGTCACGGTGGCCCAGGTCGCCGCGTCGATCGGCACGGGACTGGCGAAAGCGGCGCTGGCCGGCAAAGTCGACGGCAAGCTGGTCGATACGTCGTTCCTGATCGAGCGCGATGCCGATCTGGCGATCGTCACCGACAAAGATGCCGATGGCCTGGACGTCATCCGTCACTCGACTGCGCACCTGCTCGCGTATGCAGTGAAAGAGCTGTTCCCGGAGGCGCAGGTGACGATCGGGCCGGTGATCGAGAACGGCTTCTATTACGATTTTTCGTACAAGCGCCCGTTCACGCCGGAAGATCTGCAGGCCATCGAAAAGAAAATGGCCGAGCTGGCGAAGAAGGACGAGCCGGTCGAGCGCAAAGTGCTGCCGCGCGATGAGGCGGTGAGCTACTTCAAGTCCATCGGCGAGGCCTACAAGGCCGAGATCATTGCGTCGATTCCGGCCAATGAAGACGTGTCGCTGTATTCGGAGGGCAAGTTCACCGACCTGTGCCGCGGCCCGCACGTGCCGTCGACCGGCAAGCTGAAAGTCTTCAAGCTGATGAAGGTGGCCGGCGCCTATTGGCGCGGCGACTCGAAGAACGAGATGCTGCAGCGTGTGTACGGTACCGCGTGGACGAAGAAGGAAGACCAGGAGGCCTACCTGCATATGCTGGAAGAGGCCGAGAAGCGCGACCACCGCAAGCTGGGCCGTCAGCTGGACCTGTTCCATTTCCAGGACGAGGCGCCGGGCCTGATCTTCTGGCATCCGAAAGGCTGGACCATCTGGCAGCAGGTCGAGCAGTACATGCGCAAGGTCTATCAGGACAACGGCTATCAGGAAGTGAAGGCGCCGCAGATCCTCGATCGCTCGCTGTGGGAAAAGTCCGGCCACTGGGACAACTACAAAGACAACATGTTCACCACGGATTCAGAGAATCGCGCCTATGCGCTGAAGCCGATGAACTGTCCGGGCCATGTGCAGATCTTCCGTTCGAACATGCACTCGTACCGTGAACTGCCGCTGCGCTATGGCGAGTTCGGTCAGTGCCACCGCAACGAGCCGTCCGGTTCGCTGCACGGCATGATGCGCGTGCGCGGCTTCACGCAGGACGATGGTCACATTTTCTGTACCGAAGACCAGATCCTCGACGAGTGCGTCGCCTTTACCTCGCTGCTGCAGAAGGTCTACCGTGACTTCGGCTTCACTGAGGTGATCTACAAGGTCGCAACGCGCCCGGAAAAGCGCGTGGGCTCGGACGAGCTGTGGGACAAGGCCGAAACGGCGCTGATCGAATCGCTGAAGCGTTCGGGCTGCGACTACGAGATCACGCCGGGCGAGGGCGCGTTCTACGGCCCGAAGATCGAGTACACGCTGAAAGACGCGATCGGTCGCCCCTGGCAGTGCGGCACCATTCAGGTGGATTTCTCGATGCCGGTACGGCTCGAGGCCGAGTATGTGGCCGAAGACAACACCCGCAAGGTGCCGGTCATGCTGCACCGGGCGATCCTCGGTTCGCTCGAACGCTTCATCGGCATGCTGATCGAAAACCATGCCGGTGCGCTGCCGCTGTGGCTGGCGCCGGTGCAGGTTGCGGTGCTGAACATCTCGGAAGGGCAGGCGGAATATGCACTTCAGGTCGAGCAAGCCCTGAAAAAACAAGGGTTTAGAGTGCAGGCGGATTTGCGAAACGAGAAAATAACCTATAAAATACGCGAGCATTCCGTCCAAAAGCTGCCTTTCATCGTCGTTATCGGCGACAAGGAGCGGGATGCCAACACCGTAGCCGTGCGTGCGCGAGGCAATGTCGATCTGGGCGTGATGTCCATCGATAGTCTGGTTGAGCGTCTCCGTGAGGGGATCGCCGCCAAGGCCTGACGGATCTGCCGTCGGGCTGACTCCCGCAACAGCACGGCGTATTTATTGGACTTTACAAGGACACTGCAATAGCTACTGACAAGTCGCACCGCATCAACGGTGAAATCACGGCGCCCCAAGTGCGCCTGTCTGGCGTCGAAAATGAGCCGCTGGGTATCGTGAGCCTGATCGAGGCTTTCCGCCTTGCTGAAGAGGCTGATGTCGATCTGGTTGAGATCGCGCCGACCGCGCAACCGCCGGTCTGCCGTCTGATGGACTACGGCAAGTTCAAGTACCAGGAGCAGAAGCGTCAGCACGAGGCCAAGCTCAAGCAGAAAGTGATCTCGGTGAAAGAGGTCAAGTTCCGCCCGGGCACCGACGATGGCGACTACAACATCAAGCTGCGTAACCTGACGAAATTCCTGGAAGAAGGCGATAAGACCAAGATCACGCTGCGATTCCGCGGCCGTGAGATGGCTCACCAGGAAATCGGCGTACGCATGCTTGAGCGTCTGAAGGCTGACCTGGAGCCGTATGGTCAGGTCGAGCAGTTCCCGAAGATGGAAGGCCGCCAGATGGTGATGGTGCTGGCGCCGAAGAAGAAAAAGTAATTTCCCGTGCAGTCGTGCCGCCTCATGTGCGGCGCGCAGTTCGGGGCGGCAAGGTCGGCAGTTTTGTAAGCTGCTGATTTTTTGCTAGAATCCGCGCTCCTGCCGCCAGGCGGGAGCGCAAGGGTCGACGGACTCGATTCCGTCGTCACAAGAAGCGAGTGCAGGCATCCAAGAGCAGCGGTTGCTGCCACCTGTAATCGTCAAATAATGGAGCTGCCCGTAAATGGGCAGATGTCGTCATGCCAAAAATGAAGACCAAGAGCAGCGCGAAGAAGCGTTTTCGCGTTCGCCCGGGCGGTACCGTCAAGCGTGGCCAGGCTTTCAAGCGCCACATCCTGACCAAGAAGACCACCAAGAATAAGCGCCAGTTGCGTGGAGCCGTCGACGTTCATGAGACAAACATGAACTCGATCCGCGCGATGATGCCCTTCGCCTAAACCTCACTCTGACAACAGGAGCACACAATGCCAAGAGTTAAACGTGGGGTAACCGCACGGGCCCGCCATAAGAAAGTCCTCGACGCCGCCAAAGGCTATCGTGGTCGCCGCAGCCGCGTCTATCGCGTTGCCAAACAGGCCGTCATGCGTGCCGGCCAGTATGCGTACCGCGATCGTCGTAACAAGAAGCGCGTGTTCCGCGCTCTGTGGATCACTCGTATCAACGCAGCGTCGCGCGAGCATGGCCTGACCTACAGCGTGTTCATGAACGGCCTGAAGAAGGCATCGATCGGTCTCGACCGTAAGGTGCTGGCCGACATGGCCGTGATGGACAAGGCTGCCTTCGCAGCCATCGTCAATCAGGTGAAGGCCACCATCGCTGCGTAAGCACGCGATCCGGCCCGCGAGGGCCGGTAAAGCAGTCCTGGCGGGGCAGAGGTGATGAGCCTGTGCCCCGTTTTTTATTTCCCAGTTATTTGAATCACACCGGGCTGACCTATCAGGCTGACATACGCATGAGCTCACTGGAACAACTCGTGATCGCCGCCGAGGCGGACTTCGCCGCGGCCACCGATCCCGCCGCCCTTGAAAACGCGAAGGCGAAATATCTCGGCAAGACTGGCCAGGTCACCGAGCAGATGAAGGGCCTTGGCAAGCTCGACCCCGACGCGCGCCGCGCGCAGGGCGCCGTGATCAATCAGGCCAAAGAAAAGATCGAGGCACTGCTGACCGCGCGCCGAAATGCGCTGGCCGATGCACAGATGCAGGCCCGCCTGAATGCCGAGGCGATCGACGTGACTTTGCCGGGCCGCGGACGCGGATTCGGCGGCATCCATCCGGTGATGCGCACCTGGCAGCGCATTGAAGAGATCTTCGCGTCGATCGGCTTCGACGTCGCCGACGGCCCGGAGATCGAAACTGACTGGACCAATTTCTCTGCATTGAACAGCCCGGAGAACCATCCGGCGCGCTCGATGCAGGACACCTTCTATACCGACGGCAAAGACAGCACCGGCAAGCCGCTGCTGCTGCGCACGCACACCAGCCCGATGCAGGTGCGCTACGCGAAGATGAACAAGCCGCCGATCCGCGTGATCGCGCCCGGCCGCACTTATCGCGTGGACAGCGATGCAACGCACTCGCCGATGTTCCATCAGGTCGAAGGCCTGTGGATCGATACCGACATCAGCTTCGCCGACCTGAAGGGCGTGTACCTGAATTTCGTGCAGGCCTTTTTCGAGACGGACGATCTGCAGGTGCGCTTCCGTCCGTCGTATTTCCCGTTCACCGAGCCGTCGGCCGAGATCGATATCGCTTTCGGTTCCGGCCCGTTGAAAGGACGCTGGCTCGAAGTGTCGGGCGCCGGACAGGTGCACCCGACCGTGCTGCGCAATATGGGCCTCGATCCTGAAGAGTTCATCGGCTTTGCGTTCGGCTCCGGCCTTGAGCGACTGACGATGCTGCGCTACGGGATCAATGACCTGCGCCTGTTTTACGAAGGCGACCTGCGCTTCCTGAAGCAATTCAACTGATTCAGCTGATCCTGCTGATTCGACTGAACCTCCGAACCTCCCCTAGATTCCACCGGACGTAATCGATGCAATTCTCTGAAAACTGGCTGCGCACGATGGCCGACCCGACGCTGAACTCGGACGAGCTGTCGCACTTGTTGACCATGGCCGGCCTCGAGGTCGAAGACGTCGATCCTGTTGCGCCGCCGTTCAACAATGTGGTCGTCGCGCAGGTGATGCAGGTAGAAAAGCACCCGAACGCGGATCGCCTGAATGTCTGCCAGGTCGACGCCGGCACGGGTACGCTGCTCAATATCGTCTGCGGCGCACCGAACGTTCGCGCAGGTATGAAAGTGCCGTGCGCGTTGCCGGGCGCGAAACTGCCGCCGGGCGATGACGGCAAGCCTTTCGAGATCAAGGTTGGTAAGCTGCGCGGGGTGGAGTCGCAGGGCATGCTGTGCTCGGCACGCGAACTGAAGCTGTCGGACGAGCATGGCGGCCTGCTGGAGTTGTCGGAGTCGGCACAGGTGGGCCAGAATTTCCGCGACCATTACGGCCTGAACGATCTGAAATTCACCATCAAGCTCACGCCGAACCGCGCCGACTGCCTGTCGGTGCTGGGCGTGGCGCGCGAGGTGTCTGCGCTGACCGGTGTGCCGCTGTCGGCGCCGTCATTCCAGTCGGTGACGCCGAATATCGATGAAACGCTGCCGGTAAAGGTGCTGGCCCCGGATCTGTGCGGCCGCTTTTCCGGCCGCGTGATTCGCGGACTGAACGCGAAGGCGGAAACGCCGCAATGGATGAAGCAACGCCTCGAGCGCAGCGGCCAGCGGCCTATCTCGGCGCTGGTCGATATCTCGAACTATGTGATGCTCGAGCTCGGCCGCCCGACCCACGTGTTCGATCTCGACAAGATCCACGGCGGACTCGAAGTGCGCTGGGGGCGCAAGGGCGAACAGCTGAAGCTGTTGAATGGCAATACGGTCGAGCTCGATGACTGGGTCGGCGTCATCGCTGACGCCAGGGAAGTCGAGTCGCTGGCCGGCATCATGGGCGGCGATTCGACCGCGGTGTCGCTGGAGACGACCAATATCTATCTCGAGGCCGCTTTCTGGTGGCCGCAGGCGCTGCAGGGCAGGGCGCGACGGTATAACTTTTCGACCGATGCCGCACACCGTTTCGAGCGCGGCGTCGATTTTGCGACGACGGTTGAGCATATCGAGCGCATCACCGCGCTGATCGTCGAGATCTGCGGCGTGCCCGGTCAGACGAAGATTGGCCCGGTGGACGATCAGGTGACTTCGCTGCCGAAGCGCGAGCCGGTGCGCCTGCGCGTCGAGCGCGCAGCAAAGATCATCGGCATTCCGGTCGATGCGCAGCAGGTCGCCGATATTTTCACGCGCCTTGGCCTGTCGTTCACGCAGGACGGCAATCTCTTTGCGGTGACGCCGCCGAGCTATCGCTTCGACATCGACATCGAAGAAGACCTCATCGAAGAGATCGCGCGCGTGCATGGATTTGAGAACATTCCCGCGC
>JACCDQ012038289.1_pt1 | contig 16578 bp, 14 predicted proteins | sample 7446031 | NCBI WGS metagenome assembly JACCDQ01 (sample SAMN15323442, study PRJNA562643) | freshwater metagenome | isolation source: river surface water | place: USA:Blue River Watershed | collected 2017-08-17
CCTGCAACCATTGCAACAATTGGCTTTGGAGTGCGGCGAATCTGAACCTGAAGATCCAAAACATTGAGGCGACCGATTCCTTTTTTAGCTAACTTGTCATCGCCAAGGTAACCATCATCACCGCGAACGCTGATGTCGCCACCAGAACAGAAGGCTTCAGTGCCCTCACCGGTAAAGATGATGACGCCGACCTCTTCATTGTCACGTGCAAGATCAAAGGCTTCGATTAATTCAATAATTGTTTGTGGACGGAAAGCGTTACGCACCTGTGGTCGGTTGATCGTAATCTTGGCGATGCCATCACCCATTTGATATTTGATATCTACAAAATCTTCTCCGCCGGGTGCGGTCACCCATTGTGGAATCTCACGGCTACCAAATTCGCGCTTGATCGGCTTGCTCACATTTCCTCCATCGTCGTTGCTAGCGATAGCCTACGGTGGCAATGGATAACTCGTCACAACGAAAAATTCTGCGGGTCAGCCCTGCATGCGAAATCCCCCAATTAGCGGGAGAAATCACATCGGCGCTCGTGGGCGATGGCCCAACCCTTGGCTTTGGAGATATCACTTCTGAATCCGCTGCCCACTACGCAGCCGTTGTAATTGGAACTTCTGGGTCAAGTGGTTCACCTAAAGAGGTTGCACTTACTGCAACTGCACTAATTTCATCTGCCCGCGCTTCAAATAAATTTATAAACGCTAAGCCAGGTGAAACTTGGTCCCTACTTCTTCCGCTAACTCACATCGCAGCTGTCAATGTAATTATCAGAGCAATCGAATTAGGAACTCTTCCCATTGATTTGAGAAACCATGAGGGCGAGTATCCAAAAGCGGATTACACATCGATTGTCCCCACTCAACTTTTTAAAGCTTTGAATGGTGATGTTCGATTGCTCAATCACCTTAAATCTGTAAAGACTGTTTTGGTTGGTGGAGCTGCTTTATCTCAATCACTCAGAAACCAAGCAGAGCTTGCAGGAATAAAAGTAGTTACAACTTATGGAATGACTGAAACTTGTGGCGGCTGTGTTTATGACGGCGAGGTATTAGATGGTGTTGAAGTTGAGATTCGCAATGGAAAAATTGCCATCAGGGGTCCAATCTTGGCTTCATCAATTTCTCTTGATGCTGGTTGGTATGAAACAAGTGATCTCGGCGAATTCAAGAACGACAAGTTAATTGTTTTAGGTCGAGCCGATGATGTGATTATTTCTGGCGGTGAAAATCTTTCGCTTAATGCGGTTGAGGCTTCTTTGAACACAGCATTTCCAGAAGTTGAGTTTGCTGCTTTTTCAATTGAAGATCCGCAATGGGGCGATAGTCTGCAGATTGCAGTAGTTGGAACAGTTAGCGATGAAGAATTAATTACACATCTTGAAAGTGATTTAGGTTCCTTTGCAAAGCCAAAAGGAATTCATCGCCTTACCTCGCTACCATTGCTAGGTATTGGCAAGGTTGATCGAAAGAGTTTGGCGAAGGGAATTGCTCATGAATAAATGGGTACTTGGAGCGCGCCCCCGCACCCTTCCTGCTGCAATTGCGCCGGTAGTTGTCGCCTCTGCTTTAGCCGGCACGGATTTCAATTGGTTTCGCGCAGCTTTAGCCTTAAAGGTAGGTGTTTGGCTACAAATCGGCGTTAACTTCGCCAACGACTACAGCGATGGAGTTAAGGGAACCGATGCAAACCGCATTGGACCTACTCGATTAGTTGCTAGCGGATTAGCCTCTGCCAAATCGGTAAAGATGGCGGCATACATTTCATTTCTAATTGCAAGTATTGCAGGTGTATGGCTAGCCCTACTTACCTCTCCAATCCTGATTGCGATAGGAATTCTTGCAATCGCAGCAGCCTGGGGTTACACAGGTGGAAAAAATCCTTATGGATATAACGGACTAGGTGAACTTTCAGTATTTATTTTCTTTGGCTTAGTTGCAACGGTCGGAACTTATTACGCACAGACCGAGAAGATCACGGTGTTGAGTTTTATCGTGGCGATTCCGATGGGCGCACTAGCGTGTGCAATCTTGGCGGTTAACAACATCCGTGATCGCGCTCAAGATGAATTAGTAGGTAAGCGAACCGTTGCTGTGCGATTAGGAGATGCGAAAGCTCGTAGATCTTTCGCTGCGCTACTAGTGCTGGCCCACACGGCGGCAATCGCAACCTTTATTCCAACAGCCATGCTTACCTTGCTAGCCGCTCCCCTGACCTTTTCAATTTCAAAGGTTGTTCTAAGCGGTGCAAGTGGACGAGATTTGATTCCTGTTTTAGGTCGCACAGGAAAACTTCAGTTACTTTTTGCTTCTCTCTTTGCGATTGCATTAGCGATACAATAAAAACATGAGTCGCCTAATACTTCCTTTGCTTATAGTTGGATTCACAATCTATACATTGATTGATTGCGCACGTACAGATGAGTCACAAGTTCGCAATCTTCCAAAGTGGGGCTGGATTCTGATAATTATTCTTATCGGAACGGTTGGACCAATTGCTTATTGGGTTGCAGGACGACCAAAAGGTTTAGGTGGACCAAAGCCAAAACGTCGAATCTTGCCGCCAGATGATGATCCAGATTTTCTAGGGAAGCTTTAAAGCCCCGAATACGTGTGTTTTCCGGTTCCCCAAACATTTACATACACATAGTTAAATAAGAATGTTGAACCAGCAAAGAGGCATAACCAAGCTGCTCGACGTCCACGCCAACCAATAGTTACGCGGGCATGTAAGTACGCTGCATAGGCAACCCAGGTAATGAATGCCCACGTTTCCTTTGGATCCCAACCCCAGTAACGACCCCAAGCACTCTCTGCCCAGATCGCACCTGCAATAACTGCGAAGGTCCAAAGCGGAAATACAAATGCAACAAGACGATATGAAAGTTGATCCAAAACTTCAAGTGAAGGAAGTCGCTTGGCCCACGCTTTGCGCTCTCCCAACGATTCCATGCGATCCAAATATAGGTAAGCAGCTGCAATGACATTTGCAAGTAAGAAAACTCCACCAGAAACAATCGCTGCTGAAACGTGAATTACAAGCCACGTTGATTTTAGTGCTGGAACAAGTGGTGCACTTGGGCGATACAAAACTGCAACTGCGGTTCCTAAAGTTAAAAGAACAGAAATGGAAACCAATAAACCAAGCCAACGAAGATCGTATTTGCGAAGCGCACCTAAGTAAGCGCCAGTAAATGCAAGAGCTCCAGTAATAGAGAACTCATACATATTTCCCCATGGCACACGGCCTGCTGAAATTCCACGAGCGATAACACCTGCAAATAAAAGTATGAATCCAAGAATCATCATTGCCGTAGCAATGCGAGCAACTTTTTCCGTTCGCTTGTAATCCAAAGTTTTTGTTGAGTCAGTAGGAACCTTTACCGCCCAAGCAGTTTCAATTGCATGGGCAAAGAAAGAGAGTGTGTAAACAGCCATTGCTGAATAAACAAGATAGTTAGATGCATAGGCCCAAGTACGTGACATCTATTTCTCTCCCTTTAAAATTCGCACAAACTCTTGAATCTCAACTTCAAGACCAGGGGCAGCATTTTTGGCTAGTCCCGCAACCTCTACTTCGTTACCAACACGGATCCAAATACGGCGTCTGCGTGTGAACAATGAAGCTAGAAGGCCAAGGATCGCAACAATACCTCCAAGAAGAGCGAACTTCTTTCCGGGATCTGCTACAAAGTTGAGATTAACCCACTGCACATAACCTTCAAAAGTGATTGTTCCGCCTGCATATTGGAAGCTCTCACCTGGCTTTAAAGTTTTCAGGCCGATTTGTTGCATCTTCGAGGTATCAATTCGATAGACAGACTGAGGGATTCCAGAATCTAATCCAAGATCACCAACCCAAGCTGATAACAAAAGTCGTGGATCTAGCGCTTCTGGGAAAACGCTAACCGCTCCACCACCATTTTCATCACGTGCATAGGTTGGAACAAAGGACCCCACAAAACCAATTTGCGGTTCTGCATCAGGAACTTTAATTGCACCAATAGATCGCAGATTTCCATCTTGCGGCAGGAATGGCACTGGACCTTGGAATCCAACATTCCCCTTGGAGTCTTTTACAGTTACTACAGGTGAATATCCATTTGCCTGTAAATAGATGCGAGTGCTTCCGATAGATAGGGGGCTATTAACTTTAATGACCTTCTTTTCAAGCTCGGAAAAGTCATCACGCAATAATGAAATATTTAATGTGTAATCTTCAGGTGCACTAGTTGCAACGTTGTACTTTGCAATAAACTTATCTGCAGTCAACATAAATGCTGGAAGATTAGAATCCTTATACAATTTTCCATAAGTCAATGTGTCGTAACTGGTAGGTGTATTCACAAATCGTTCACCGACATTGATGATCGCTTCTCCACGCATTCCAAACAAAGAGCTGAAGCTAATTCCAAGCAAAATGAGAATCAAGGCAAGGTGAAAAAATAAATTTCCAGTTTCTCGGGTAAAACCCTTTTCGGCAGAGATTGAGCCATCTTTTTCAAGCACTCTGAAGCGCTTAGATTTAAACCAGGCACGTGCAATCTCTAACTCATTTCCTTGAGATTGCCACGAAGAATGATGCTCCATGCGTGCCAAATTCTTAGGCGTGGCAGGAGGTAACGCACGCGCAGCATGAAAATGTTCAATGGTGCGAGGCAGCACGCAACCGATTAGAGATATAAATAAAAGGATGTAAATAGCACTAAACCAGGGTGAACCGTAGACATCAAATAGTGAGAAACGGTCCATCCACTTAGCTAATTCGGGTGAGTTCTTGAAGTAATCACTTACCTGCAAAGGATTTTGGGTGCGCTGAGGAACAAGGGATCCTGGAATGGCAGCGACTCCAAGCATTAAAAGCAAAATGAGGGCTGTTCGCATGCTTGTTAATTGTCGCCATGCATATCTAAATAGGCCAACGCTATCTAGCTCTGGAATTTCGATTTGCTGGCTCATTAAATCACCGGAATGAAATCTGAAATAAGGGAACGCATAGAGTTCATTAATTGAGTCCAGATGCCAAGCACCTCAAGAACACCAATTGCTATTAAGAACACTCCGCCAATTTTTGAAATCACATCGCCGCGACGATAAATAATTGATCTTAACTTTGCAGACTTATCGAGTGACAATCCTGAAAGAATAAATGGGAGTCCTAAACCCAGACAGTAACCAAAGGAAAGTATCGCGCCTCGTACTGCGCTCGATTCTTGAAAGGCCAACGTTTGTACAGCAGCCAGTGCCGGCCCGATACATGGAGTCCAACCAATTCCAAATAGAACACCGAGCAGTGGTGCGCCAAGTAATCCACCAGTTGTTCTCATCTTTGGACGAATAGTCGGAGAGAATGGAAAACGTCCGTAGAAAATAAATCCTAAGAAAATTGTTACGAGGCCGAGAATTCTTGAAATGAACTCCTCATGGGCAGACAAAGTATTTCCGAGTCCACCGAACACGGCACCGAATGAAACAAATACCGCGCTAAACCCTAAAACAAAGAGGAATGAGCCAAGAAGCACTTTTCCGCGACTAACTGAAAACCCTGCCGCAAATGAAAGATAGCCAGGCACTAACGGCAGGACGCAGGGAGACAAGAAGGAAATAACTCCAGCTATTACTGCAAAGGGGAAAGCTGTAACAAGTACGCCTGAAAAGATTTGTTCTACAAAGAAATCTTTCATTCGGCGCTCACCTTCTCAATAAGTTCTGAAAGTGAGGCAACTGTGACTGTTCCTGAAATTCGAGCAGCAACATAACCCTTTTTATCCAAAATTACCGTTGAAGGAATGGCATTTGCAGGGAGCGACCCTTTGAAGCCAATCAAAATTGAGTCATCAATAATTGTTGGATACGGCAGTTTGAATCGGCGTTCAAATGCTTCTGCTGTTGCAGGATTGTCTCTGGTCAAGATTCCAATGAATGAAACATCGGTGTACTTGTTTGCTAAAGCGGCAAGTGTTGGCGCTTCTGCACGACATGGCGCGCACCATGATGCCCAAACATTTACAACAGCAACGTTGTTCTTTGCATATGTGTATTGCTTACCTGAAAGAGTCATTCCGGTAATTGTTGGTGCGATTTTTCTGTCACCAATCTTAATAAAGGTTGTAGAGCCATCGCCTGAAACAAAACTATCTTCACTCGAAGAACTACCGCCACCACCGCACGCTGTAAGAGTTAGCGCAAGGAAAAGTAAGGCGGCAAACTTTTTCATTACTTCTTCTCTGGAAGTAAATGACGAGCAGGTTCGGAGTAAGTCAATCCTGAAATGAATCCTTCATCATCGAAATGAACGCTAGTTACGGATGCAAGTGTGCATTCGCGCTTACGTGGATCATGCAATAAACGACGATTCTCAATCGCGCTTCGCAATATCCAAATTGGTAATTGATGTGAAACGCATATTGCATCTTTTCCATTAGCAGCATCGCGCGCTGCAAAGATTGCGGCAAGCATTCGGTTGATTTGCTCATCGTAAGGTTCACCCCATGATGGCTTCCATGGATTCCATAAGTGTTTCCAGGCTGCGGGATGGCGTAGAACACCGTCGCCAACTCCAAATGGCTTTCCTTCAAAGATATTTGCAGCTTCAATTAAACGTTCATCAGTTGTAATTGCAATCTTGTGTGCGGCTGCGATTGGTGCTGCGGTTTCTTGTGCGCGTTGAAGAGGTGAGACATGAAGCGCACCTAAATCCAGGCTCTTTGACCATTCGCCGATAGTGCGAGCCATTTCTTGTCCGCGATCAGATAAACGCCAACCAGGTTGACGCCCGTACAAGATCTTGTCGGGGTTATGGACTTCTCCGTGTCGAACCACGTGCACTGTTGAACTCATTGGCAAAGCATAAAGCGTCCCTAAACCTCTTCTATCGCTAAGGTAGTGACATGGCACTCACGCAGAAAAGAGCTGCCTTCTTCGATGTCGATAACACGCTTATTCGCGGCTCAGTAATTTACTTCTTGGGGCGCGGCATGTATCAGCGCGGTTACTTCACCAAGAAGGACATTTCGCGATTTGTTTTAGCCAACCTGAGATTTCGCTTAACGGGCAAGGAAAATAAGGAAGAGATCCAACGCTTTCAAGATGCCGCAACAGATTTCATCGGCGGCCACAATGTCAAAGAGATCGAAAGCATCGCGCAAGATATTTATGATGAATATGTTTCACCAGCAATTTGGCAAGGAACGATTGATATCGCCCAGAATTTAGTTGCTGAAGGTGTTGAAGTTTATTTAGTGACAGCAGCACCTGAAGATATGGCGGTAATTATTGCTAAACGTCTTGGATTAACTGGTGCTTTGGGAAGTAAAGCAGAAATTAAAGATGGTCAGTACACCGGCCAGATGAATGGCCCGCTACTTCACGGAAAAGAAAAAGCAGTTGCAGTTCGAGAGCTTGCAATTGAAAAAGGATTTGATCTTTCAGACTGCTTAGCCTTTTCAGATAGCAACAATGATTTGCCTTTGTTGCAATGCGTAGGACATCCATCCGCAATCAATCCAGATGCACTTCTAGGATTACGTGCGATGGCTGAAGGATGGCCAATTCACGATTTCCGTAGAGCGCGTTTTATTGGCAAGGCGATCTCGCCGATAGTCGTACGTTTAGCCGCATTAGCTACCTGGCTAACTCCGCGTAAACGTAAGGGCTGATTAACAACTCCTTCCAATATGCCAGTAATGTAGGCAAGTTATGGAAATGCGCTCCTTCTCCGACTACTTACGTAGTGTTGATGACGCTGCCCTCATAAATCTTTTTTCTGCGCGTCCCGATTTAATTACTCCTGTTCCGCCAGATATCGCATCCCTTGCAGTGCGTGCCTGTTCTGCGCCAAGTCTTGCTCGTGCAATTGATTCCTTAAATGCCTGGCAGTTTCAGGTTCTCGAAGCTGCAGCTTCGGTAAATGAACCGTTTACTGAAAAGAGTGTTGTTTCATTAACTGACAAGGAAGCTAAAACTGCTTTAGGTCATTTAATAACAATAGGTTTGATCTACCCATCTGATGATGGAATGAGACTGCCAACTCAATTGCGCGAAGTGATGGGCACTGAACCAGCAGGTCTTGGCCCAGCTTCTATGGCGAAGTTAAAGTTGAGCGATCTTGAAAGTGCTCCAGCTGATGCAAAAAAGGTTTTGGATCGTTTGGTGTGGGGCCCACCTCGCGGAAGTGTTGGTGACATCAAGAATCCAGGACCTGGTGTTGCTTGGTTGCTTGAAAATAAGTTTTTAGTTCCACTCGACCAACGAACAGTAATTCTGCCTCGCGAAGTTGCAATTGCATTGCGCGGAGGCAAGATTCACAAAGAGAGGTTTATTAAAGAACCTGCGCTAATTGGGAGCAAGCGAGATTCGCGTCAAGTTAATTTAGCTGCGATTGCAAATGTCTCAACCGTCTTGCGTTGGGTTGAAGAGTTACTGAACTTCTGGGCCGATGAACCTGCAGATGCGCTGCGAGCTGGTGGATTAGGTGTTCGCGATTTAAAGGTTGTTGCTACTCATCTAGGTGTTGATGAATCATGCACGGCATTTATTGCTGAACTTGCATACCTAGCTTCATTAGTAAGTATTGATGCGGATGATCGAATCTTGCCAAGTAATAAATTTGATATCTGGCTAATGCAAACTCCATCTGAACGTTGGCAGCAACTAGCATCGCAATGGTTGATCACTTCGCGTGTGAGCGGATTAGTTGGACGTGCCGAGGCAAAAAATGTGGCAGCACTTGGTCCCGAATTGGATCGTGTTAACGCCGCCCGTGTACGCGCATTAACCCTTGATTTACTCCGTGAAAATCCAGAAATTGCCCCTGAATGGAATAGTTTCAAAGAGGTTCTTCTGTGGCGCGCACCAGTACGTCGTAACTCATCATTACAAGAAGAGTTAGCAGAATGGACGCTCCGCGAGGCTGAATGGCTTGGAATTACAGGGCAGGGCGCTATTTCTAAGTTTGGAATTGAATTCCTAAATGGCGATGATCTCTCATCAATTAATGAAGATCTTCCAAAGACAGTTGATCACATACTTATCCAAAGCGATAACACCGCGATTGCTCCGGGGCCATTGGAACATGAAATTTCGCAGTCTCTTGCGATGATGGCTGAGATCGAAAGTCGCGGCGGAGCAACTGTTTACCGATTCACCGAAGCAACAATTCGACGCGCATTAGATCATGGCAAAACTGGCGATGAGATCAAAACTTTCTTAGTCAAGACTTCTAAGACTCCAATGCCTCAGCCACTTGAATACCTAATCGCAGATGTTGCAAAGAAGCACGGAAAGCTTCGTGTTGGAAATACCTCTTCCTTTATTCGTTGTGAAGATACTGCTTTGATTTCGCAGATTATGAATGACAAGAAGTTAGAGATTCTTGCCCTTCGTCGAATTGCACCCGAAGTAGTAATCTGCGATATGGATGCAACTGATGCAATGCGCATCTTGCGAGAGTCTGGTTACTTACCAGCAGGTGAATCTGCTACCGGAATGATTTTGACGGGGCCGCGATCAAATCGTGCAATTGCAAAACCTCGACCACCACGCATAATTGGTGAAGTTGAAACGCCAACTGAAGAAAGCATGACAGCTGCAATTAGAGCGATACGTACTGGTGAAAAGTCATCTCACCGTCAATCAAAACTTCGCCAAGTTGCAAGTGAAGCCCTTGGGCAACTTCCAAGAACAACAGCTAATGAAACTATGGAAGTTCTCAATCAATTCATCATCGATGAAAAGACCCTTTCAATTGGATACGCCGATAACAATGGCGGCGTCACCCATCGAATCATTGACCCAATTCGCATTAGTGCAGGGGCATTAATTGCTAAAGATCATGCAACAGGCGAGGTTCAATCCTTCAGAATCCCACGCATCACAGGCGTGGCACCGCTATAGACTTATCCCATGTTGGCAGACCTCGAAGCGTTAGTTAAGTTGGAATCACCAACTGAAGATCTGACTGCCTGCCGCGAAGTTATTCAGCTTGCAAATGAGATTGCAACACGCGTACTTGGTACACCTGCCGAAATTCGAGAAGTAAATGGTCGTCCTGTTTTTTGGTGGGGCGATTCAAATCCAGATGTGATCGTTCTTGCTCACTTGGACACAGTGTGGCCTAAGGGTTCATTCAATCCATTATGGAGCGTTGATGGAATTGCCGCGCGTGGCCCAGGAATCTTCGACATGAAGGCAGGATTTATTCAAGCACTGTATGCAATGAAGGGCATCACCGGAGGTGCAGCTCTAGTTGCAACTACTGATGAAGAAACCGGAAGCGCGACAAGTAAAGAGTTTATTAAAGAGATTTCTGCAAAAGCTAAAGCGGTTTTAGTTCTTGAAGCAACACTCAATGGCAAAGTGAAAACTGGCCGTAAAGGTACAGCGATGTACCAAGTAAAGGTTCATGGCAAGGCATCACATGCAGGTCTTGAACCTGAAAAGGGTGTTAACGCCACAACTGAAATTGCACACGCTGTAATTGCAATCAATGCCATGGCAAATCCAGAACACGGCACAACTGTTGTTCCAACAACTTTGCATGCAGGTAATACAACAAACACGGTTCCAGATTTAGCTGTTTTAGATATTGATATTCGCTCGTATTCGATGGCAGATCTTCAACGTGTTGATGCAGCCATTAAAGGTTTGAAGCCTGTTAATCCAGATACTCGGTATGAGATCACTGGTGGATTTAATCGTCCGCCGCTAGAAACTTCATCGACTATGGCTTTGTACGAACGCGCTGAAAAGGTTGCACAAGAGCTTGGATTGCCTCCACTTGGACATGCATCAGTTGGCGGAGCAAGCGATGGCAACTTTGCAGCTGCAGCAGGGGCACAAGTCCTTGATGGACTTGGAGCGGTAGGCGATGGCGCTCACGCCGCGCACGAATGGGTAGACATCAGTACCCTTGAAGATCGCAGCAAGCTATTACATGCGCTAATAAAGGATTTACTTAATGACTGATGGTCCACTAATTGTTCAGAGCGATAAAACGCTACTGCTCGATATCGACCATCCAATGTCAGTTGAATGTCGTCGAGCAATTGCTCCATTTGCTGAACTAGAACGCTCCCCCGAGCACATTCATACATATCGTTTGACACCACTTGGTTTATGGAATGCACGTGCTGCCGGACATGATGCCGAGCAGGTAATTGATACCTTAATTAAGTACTCGCGGTACGCGGTTCCACACTCAATCCTTATTGATGTCGCTGAGACAATGTCTCGCTACGGACGTTTGCGCCTTGAAATGGATCCAGTACATGGATTGATTTTGATTACTACAGACACCGCTGTTCTTGAAGAAGTAATTCGCGCAAAGAAGATTGCACCATTACTAGGTGCCCGAATCGATGCAGAAACAATTACTGTGCTGCCAAGCCAGCGTGGACAGATTAAGCAGTCGCTATTACGTCTTGGTTGGCCAGCAGAAGATTTTGCGGGCTACGTTGATGGTCAAGCACATGAAATTTCTTTGCAACAAAAGGATTGGAAGATTCGTCCTTACCAAGAACTGGCTGCTGAAGGTTTTTGGCATGGTGGTTCTGGTGTTGTAGTTCTTCCTTGTGGTGCCGGTAAGACAATCGTTGGTGCTGCTGCAATGGCACATGCAAAGGCAACAACATTAATTTTGGTAACCAACACTGTTGCTGCACGTCAGTGGCGAGATGAGTTACTCAAGCGAACCTCATTAAATGAGGATGAGATTGGCGAGTACTCAGGCTCGAAAAAGGAAATCCGCCCTGTAACTATTGCTACATACCAAGTTATGACAAAGAAAAAGAATGGTGTTTATGCCCATTTAGATCTCTTTGATTCATACGACTGGGGATTAATTATTTACGACGAAGTACACCTATTACCTGCGCCAATCTTCCGTTTTACAGCTGATATTCAATCCCGCCGTCGCTTAGGACTTACAGCAACACTAGTTCGCGAAGATGGCATGGAAGGCGAAGTCTTTTCGCTTATCGGCCCAAAGCGTTTCGATGTTCCATGGAAAGAGATTGAAGCTCAGGGGTATATCGCACCCGCTGAATGTATCGAAGTTCGAGTGAACCTGACTGAAACAGAGCGCCTTGCCTATGCAACCGCCGAACCAGAAAATCGTTATCGCAACTGCGCAACTACTCGAACTAAGCGAGATGTAGTTGAAGCACTTGTTGAAAAGCATGCCGATGATCAGGTTTTAGTTATTGGTCAATACATTGATCAATTAGATGATCTATCTGAAGTTTTGGGTGCACCATTAATTAAGGGTGAAACACCAATTAAAGAACGTGAAATCCTTTTCAATCAATTTAGAACCGGCGAAATCAAATGTCTTGTAGTTTCTAAGGTTGCTAACTTTTCAATTGATTTACCTGATGCAACCATCGCGATTCAAGTCTCTGGTGCATTCGGAAGTCGTCAGGAAGAAGCACAACGTCTAGGTCGAATTTTGCGACCTAAGTCAGATGGCCGTGGAGCAAAGTTTTATTCAGTGATTTCGCGAGACACTATTGATCAAGATTTTGCACAGAACCGTCAGCGCTTCCTTGCTGAGCAAGGATATTCATACAAAATTATTGACGCTGACGATGTTTTTCAAGGGAAGATCTAAACCGTCCCGGATCTACTCGCCACATATCGTGGTGAACGCCATCTATAAGTGTCACAGGAATTTGTTCGCCATACTTTTTGGATAACTCTTCATCTCCATCAATCAAAATCTCTTCAATCTCAAAGTTGAGTTCCTGTTGCATCGACTTCAATATCGTTAATGCATCTTCGCAAAGATGGCAACCAGTTCGGCCATAAATCGTTATTAGGGTCATTAATCTGCCCTTTCTAGCCTGACAATTTCCTTAGAGAATTGGTATTTCCTACCCCTGACCTTAAACCACGCTTCAACCACTGATAGCGTTTAGCCCATGCTGAACTTCAAGAAGATGCGGGCAATCGCCTTAGTTGGCGCCCTTTCCGCCTCATTACTTTCAGCGGCTCCAGCGCAGGCACTGAGCTTTAAGCAAATTCCTGCAACTAATTGGGGTTACACCTACGCAGGTTCTGATCCGGTGCAATCAGCGGTGGTTAAAACTACGCAAGGTAAAAATCTTGAAGCAAAATCAAAGTTTGAAGTTAAGTACAACAACTTTCCAGAGTGGGCAAAGAAAGAGGTCCAGGCTGCGATTGATGTCTGGTCTGCCAACTTCAAATCAAATGTAGCTGTAACTGTTGATGCTTCCTGGGGGCGTTCTAGTTCTTGGGGTGTTCTGGGTAGTGCCCGCCCCGGCAGTTTCTTCTCAGCTTTCTCTGGAGCACCAGATCCATCGCTTTGGTACGCGTCAGCACCTGCTAACGCTCTTGCTGGAAGAGATTTAGATAAAGCTAATCCAGATTTAATTGTTCAAGTTAACTCTGCCGCTCCTTGGAATACCCGTGGTGATTTAACTCCAACATCGGCTGAATATGACCTGCAATCAGTTTTCATTCACGAAATTGGTCATGGTCTTGGATTTCTATCCAATGATGCGTACGACCCATACTTTGGTTTAGGAAGTCTTGATCAACCAACTCCCTTTGATGCGTACCTACAAACTTCAGATGGTCGTCGCTTAGCGGATCTGCCAACTCCTTCAAAGGAGCTTGGTGTTGCATTGACATCATCATTAGTGTGGTCAGGTCCACTAGGCGTTAAGGCAAATGGTGGAGTAAAACCAAAGATGTACACACCTTCACGTTATCAATCTGGATCTTCAACTTCACATCTTGATGAAGATACTTTTTCAAAGTCAGGTTTGGATTCAGTGATGACACCAAGTCTTGATCCAGGTGAAGTTTTCCACGAACCGGGACAACTCCTATTGGCGATGATGGAAGATATGCGCAATAAGCCTGCTGCAGGTGTTGCTACAGATCTTCCGCAATCACCCCGTAATGCTCAGGCATTCACTGGAGATTCAGCTGCGCTGATTTCATTTGATCCCCCCGTTAATCTTCGTACCGCTCAAATTAGCGAATACATAGTTAAGAATTTAAAGACTGGTGTTGAAAAGAAGTCCCTTACTAGTCCAGTGCTCATGACCAGCTTGAAAAATGGAACTTCATACACATTTTCAATTGTTGCAAAGAACGCGCTTGGTACATCTGATCCGGCAACCACCAAACCCGTTACTCCTCAATCGGGATGGAAGAGCACAGTTTTAGATAGCAGTGCAGATGGAAAGACAGTTGCAAGCACAACATTCAATGGTCAGCCAGCTGTTGCGTATACAGATACCAAGAGCGGTGATTTAAAGCTTGCTACTTATAGTGGCAAAGTGTGGAAAAAAGTGACTGTTGATGGTGCGGGCGGAAGTAGTGGTCGGACGACAGATGCAATAGCTGGTCCGATAAGCATGTGTGTCAACGGAAGTGGAGTTAAACAAACACTTCACATCTTCTATAGCGATTCCAGCGAAAAAGATCTGCGCTACGCATCCTTTAATGGCAAGAGCTACACATTTGAAACAGTCGATGGAAACGGTCTTTCAGTTAACAACTACGAAGATCCAATTCGTGTTCGTACATCTAGCGATGTAAGTGTTTCAAATGCATGTGTGGCAACAGCAAGCTCGGTGCAGGTTTACTACCGTGATGAAAGCCAAGGCGTATTACTTGGTGCGGTAAAAACCAAAGGTGCACCTTGGAAGTATGAATTATTGGATGGCGATCGTAAAACTGATGGACGCACAACAGGAGATGTTGGATTCCATCTTCAAGCGATTTTTGATGGCGTAAAAACCTATGTTGCATATGACTCAGTTGTAGCGATGAACCAGAAGAAGGAAATAACCGCTGGTGCGATTCGAATTGCCACACGCACTGGAACTGATCCTTTGGCTTGGCAGTACCAAACACTAGATATATCAACAGATGAAGCATCAATATTTGGTTTTGATGTTGCACTTGCAAAAACCAATGGCGATGTATTCGTTACCTGGTTAGCCGCATCTGCTGCAACTGCACCTAAGCCAAATCAGGTTCGTTGGGCATTGCTCAGTGATTCAACAAAGATTTCGAAGCTAACAACTGAAAACTTTGGAACTCCTGGTCAATTTATGACTACCGATGGAAAGACAATTATCTTTAACTGCCAAGACAGATTGTGTGCTCTAGATACAAGCAAGAAGGATCTTGGCCAAGCTGCAATACGTTTAGTTAGCAGTACCCAAGGCTCTGAACCTACTCAGAGCGCCTGGGTAACTGTTAACAAAGTTAAATATTTGCTCGCCACAATAAATGGCAAGCTGGCACTACTTAAGCCGTAATTTTTACTTAGCGTTACGGCGCTGAATGCGAGTCTTCTTCAGAAGCTTCTTGTGCTTCTTCTTCGCCATGCGCTTGCGTCGCTTTTTAATTACGGAACCCATATGTCACGCTCTCATTTCTTAAGTTCGCACTGTGTGTGCGGGGGTTTAGGTTACCGCGGATTCGGGGTAAAAATCGAAACAGATTCTGCGCCTGAAGTGAGGGCTAAGACGCCCAGCTCCTTCGAATTAAGTACGGAGAGCACTTCACGTTGACCTACAGGAGCGCTGTCAGCGGCTGTGATGACCCCTTTTGAATCAAAGGTGAGCAGAAGAGGCGTTGGAGATTTCGGACTCCAGATCAACTGCGAAATCGCAGCAGTTGAAATAAAGAATGTTTGGCTTGCCGATCCACTAACGGCTGGACCCGTGGATGGGAAGCGATAAGTCCATGTTGGTGCGTATGTAATTGAAAACTTAGTGACCGCAGTTTCAGTTTTACCGGCAGCGGAAACTTCACCTGAAAGCAGTAACGAGTTTGAAGCGCTATTCCAGATTCGTTTTCCTTTAGCAACAGAGCTACGAACTACCGAAGTGATTTTTAGCGCTTTAGAAACCTTAACTAAAACGCCGTCAGTGATTCCTGCAAGCTTTTTTCCTGCCAAAGTTTCAGAGCTTGAGCCAGCAACAGTAAATGTTCCATCGCTATGACGAACTACTGCATCTGCAGTTGTAGATGAAACACCAATTTGAAGAAGTTTTGAAAAAACGCCAGAAGAATCTGTGTTAGCTAGAAAGCCTGCATTTCCTTTGTCAGTTGCCATAATTCCAACAACTGATGCGCCAGTCTTATCGACAGTAATAGCTGTTGGAAACAAAACGTTGCTGGTCGGCAAAGTATTGGTAAAGTTCAATGAACCAGCTGCGCTTATTTTCCAAATAGTTACTGCGTGTAAATCTCCCACAAAAACACTTGGCGGAATGACTGCGTTATCAGGATTTAGAGGGGTTGCCGTTGATGGAGGAATTAATCCCATAGCCATTGGTGTTGCACCAGCGATCCAAATATCACCTATTGAATCAACAGCAGCCGCAGTTGCTATTGAAGCCGCGGATTGATCCAGCGACAAGTTCCACAACTCTTTACCTGTTGTATCGATAGCTCGTGCATATGCCTTGGAACTCTTCGTTCCAAAGACAATAATTGATTTTCCAGATACGACCGCGCCACTAACTTCTTCTGGCGAGCCAATAGTTGTTAGAAGTTGCATTGGTTTAACAGCAATTTTTTTGGGCGCAGAATGTGC
>JACCDQ010516072.1_pt1 | contig 16576 bp, 12 predicted proteins | sample 7446031 | NCBI WGS metagenome assembly JACCDQ01 (sample SAMN15323442, study PRJNA562643) | freshwater metagenome | isolation source: river surface water | place: USA:Blue River Watershed | collected 2017-08-17
GATAAGCCGCGCGGAATTCGCGCAAGGCTTGCGGCATGACGCTGTAGTCGGCCATCGACACGAAGGCAATCGACAGACTGCCCGATTCGCCGGCGGCCGCACGCTGTGCAAGCAAGGGCAAGGCGTCGGCTTGCTGCAGCAGGCGTCGTGCTTCCGGCAGCAGCGCGCGGCCGGCGGCGCTCAGGGTCACACTGCGTCGTGTGCGATGGAAAAGCTCCGCACCCAGCCGCGTCTCCAGCGCCTGTATCGATTGCGACAGCGGTGGCTGGGTCATGTGCAGCCGGCGCGCGGCGCGGCCGAAGTGCATTTCTTCGGCCACCGCGATGAAATAGCGGAGCTGGCGCAGTTCTATGTTCATCGACCTGTCTTTGATATTTTAAAAGTATCAGTAAACGTCAAATCATATATTTGACAGCCATTATGCGACAAGGCATGGTTACGGTCTTTCAGAGGCTCTATCAAAATGCCGCTGGCTGCGTTGGTGGTGTGTTGCCACCGAACGCACCGCTTCGCGGTGCTCATTTTGATAGAGCCTCTTTGATAACACCGCCATTCACGGGAGACTCATCATGGCCGGCAATGACCGTTCGAAGCACATTACCGAGGGCGTAGCCCGCAGCCCCAACCGCGCGATGTATTACGCGATGGGCTACCAGAAGGAAGATTTCAGCAATCCGATGATCGGTATTGCGAATGGCCATTCGACCATCACGCCGTGTAACTCGGGCCTGCAGAAGCTGGCTGATGCAGCGATCGCCGCCACCAAGGCCGCCGGCGCCAACCCGCAAGTGTTCGGCACCCCGACCATTTCGGACGGCATGTCGATGGGTACCGAAGGCATGAAGTACTCGCTGATTTCGCGCGAAGTCATCGCCGACTGTATCGAAACCTGCGTGCAGGGCCAGTGGATGGATGGCGTGGTCGTCATCGGCGGCTGCGACAAGAACATGCCAGGCGGCATGATCGCGATGGCGCGCACCAACGTGCCGGGTATCTACGTGTACGGCGGCACGATCAAGCCGGGCAAGTGGAAGGGCAGCGACCTGACCATCGTGTCGGCCTTCGAAGCAGTGGGTCAGTTCACCGCCGGCAAAATGTCGCAAGAAGATTTCGACGGCATCGAGAAGAACGCCTGCCCGTCGACCGGTTCCTGCGGCGGCATGTTCACCGCCAACACCATGTCCTCGTCGTTCGAAGCGCTTGGCATGTCGCTGATGTACTCGTCGACCATGGCCAACCCGGACGAAGAGAAGACCGTGTCCACCGCCGAATCCGCGCGCGTGCTGGTCGAGGCCGTGAAGAAGAACCTGCGTCCGCGCGACATCATCACCAGGAAGTCGATCGAAAATGCGGTGGCCGTCATCATGGCCACCGGCGGCTCCACCAACGCCGTGCTGCACTACCTGGCCATCGCGCATGCCGCGCAAGTGGACTGGACCATCGATGACATCGAGCGCATGCGCCAGAAGGTGCCGGTCATCTGCAACCTGAAACCGTCGGGCCAGTATGTCGCCACCGACCTGCATGCTGCAGGCGGCGTGCCGCAAGTGATGAAGATTCTGCTGAACGCCGGTCTGCTGCATGGCGATTGCATCACCATCACCGGCAAGACCATGGCCGAAGAACTGGCCCATGTGCCGGACGAGCCGCGTGCCGACCAGGACGTGATCCGCACCATCGACAAGGCGCTGTACAAGCAGGGTCACCTCGCCATCCTGAAGGGCAACCTGTCGCCCGAGGGCTGCGTGGCCAAGATCAGCGGCCTGAAGAACCCGGTCATCACCGGCCCGGCGCGCGTGTTCGACGACGAGCCGTCGGCGATGGAAGCCATCCTGGCCGACAAGATCCAGGCCGGCGACGTCGTCGTGCTGCGTTACCTCGGCCCGAAGGGCGGCCCGGGCATGCCGGAAATGCTGTCGCCGACGTCGGCACTCATCGGCAAGGGCCTCGGCGAATCCGTCGGCCTGATCACCGACGGCCGCTTCTCGGGCGCGACCTGGGGCATGGTGGTCGGTCACGTGTCGCCGGAAGCTTACGTGGGCGGCACCATCGCGCTGGTGCAGGAAGGTGATTCGGTCACCATCGACGCACACAAGCTGCTGATCCAGTTGAACGTGTCGGATGAAGAGATCGCCCGTCGCCGCGCGGCCTGGACCCCGCCGCCGCCGAAGTACACGCGCGGCGTGCTGGCCAAGTTTGCCAAATTGGCATCGACGGCCAGCCGCGGCGCCGTCACCGACTGAGCCTGCGTACCCTCGCCGCCTGTTCTTGTGTGAAGGAATGTAACCGCCTCGCGGCCCGTGCCGCGGGCGGTGATAGTGTTCACCGTGAGCAGGAAACCAAAATCAGGTTAAAATCCTGCGCACTCAATTCAATGGAGAGACTCATGAAACACATCCTGGTTGCTGCAGTGGCCGCTGGCGCGCTGCTCTCGAACGTCGCTTTCGCCAGCGAGCAGCTGGCAAAAGAGAAGAACTGCCTCGCCTGCCACGCTGTCGACCAGAAGCTGGTTGGCCCGGGCTACAAGGAAGTCGCTGCCAAGTACAAGGGCGACAAGACCGCCGAAGCCAAGCTGGCTACCAAGATCCAGAAGGGCGGCAGCGGTGTTTGGGGCGCGATCCCGATGCCGGCTAACCCGCAAGTCTCCGATGCAGAAGCCAAGACCCTGGCCAAGTGGGTCCTGAGCCTGAAGTAATCCTTCGGTGCACAAACAAAAAGCGCTCCTTGTGGAGCGCTTTTTTTATGCCCGCTTTCCGGCGGGCCGGACGGCGGGCTGATGCGGATCACCGGGCAATGACCTGCCGATGCGTTGCTGGTCAGCCCGCGGTCATTTCGTGACGGCGATCTGCTCGCGCTTGCCGCCCTTGAAGGTATACAGCGTCAGCGTGCCGTTCTTGATGTCGCCGTGCGCATCGAACTCGATGTTTCCGGTCACACCCTTGTGGCTGATCTTCGCCAACTCCGGCAGGTACTTTGCCGGCTCGACCGAATTGGCCTTCTGCATCGCATTGACCATCGTCATCACCGCGTCGTACACATACGGCGCGTACAGCTTCACGTCGGTGCCGAATTTCTTCTTGTAGTCGTCGCGGAATTTGTCCATCACCTTCTTCTGGCCTTCCTCGACGCCGCCAGCCTCGGCACACACCACCTGGCCATCGGCCATGCCGTCGCCGGCCAGCGCGGGTAACTGCTCGGTGCAGATGCCGTCGCCGCCCATGTACTTCGCATTCATGCCCAGCTGCTTCATCTGGCGCAGCATCGGGCCGCCGACCGCGTCCATGCCGCCGAAGAAGATCAGATCCGGGTTCTTGCCCTTGATCGCGGTGAGGATGGCGTTGAAATCGGTAGCCTTGTCGTTCGTGTACTGCCGGCCGACCACATTGATGCCGGCCGCTTTGGCAGCCTTCATGAATTCATCGGCGACGCCCTGTCCGTAGGCAGTACGGTCGTCGATGATCGCGACGTTCTTTACCTTCAGCGTGTTCGCCGCGTAACGGCCAAGTGCGCCGCCGAGCTGGCCGTCATTGGCCACCACGCGGAATGCGCCCTTGTAGCCTTGCAGCGTGTATTTCGGGTTGGTCGACGACGGCGAGATCTGCGGGATGCCGTTGTCGTTGTAGATCTTGGAAGCAGGAATGGTGGTGCCCGAGTTCAGGTGGCCGATCACGCCATTGACCTTCGCGTCGACCAGCTTCTGCGCAGCGGCGGTGGCCTGCTGCGGGTTGGCCGCATCATCCTCGCCCTGCAGCACGAACTTCACTTTCTTGCCGCCGATGGTCACGCCCTTGGCATTCAACGCATCGATGGCCATGCGCGCGCCATTTTCGTTGTCCTTGCCGAGGTGGGCGATCTGCCCGGACAGCGGGGCGACGTGGCCGATCTTGACGATCTGGTCTTCGGCGTTGGCGATCGATGCCGTCGACAGCAAGGCCAGCGTGATCGATGCCGCCAGCGGTGCGTTAAACGAGACCGCGAACGGGACAGCGAGCAGGGTACCTGGGATGCGCATGCACTTACTCCTTGATAGTTGAACAACGCGACGGTAATACAAACCGGCCTGTTCGCGCAATCAGAGGATCAGCTGCGTACCGGTACCGAGACAATTGTCGGCGTCTTGTCGCGCTTCGCCATACCGGTGAATGCGAAATCGACATCGGGACGATGGCCCGACACGATGTCGGCGATCGCGCGGCCCGAACCGCAGCCCATGGTCCAGCCCAGGGTGCCGTGGCCGGTGTTCAGGAACAGGTTCGCATAGCGCGTACGGCCGATGTAAGGCACGTTGGATGGCGTCAGCGGGCGCAGGCCGGTCCAGTAGACCGGATTGTCATAGTCGCAGGCGTTGGGGAACAGCTCGCGCGTGCGGCGCGTGATTGCTTCGCAGCGCACCGGGTTCAGTTCGCGCGTATAGCCATTGATTTCGCAGGTGCCGGCCACACGCAGTCGGTCGCCGAGGCGCGAGATCACCAGCTTGTAGCCATCATCGGTCAGCGACACATGCGGAGCGCGCTCCGCATCCTTGACCTGATAGGTGGCCGAATAGCCCTTGCCCGGGTATAGCAGCAGGTCGATGCCCAGCGGCTTGACCAGCGGCGCCGAGAAGCTGCCGGTGGCCAGCACGAAGCTGTCTGCGCGCAGCACCTGGTGACGGCCATGCTGGTCGATCACTTCGACGCCGGTCACGCGCGCGGCCGGTCCGGTGCCTTCATGCAGCAGTCGCGTGACGGTATGGTTGAAACGGAAGTTCACGCCAGCCTCGACGCACTTGGCCGCCAGCCCGGCGGTGAACTTGTGCACGTCGCCCGATTCATCGGTGGCCGTGTAGTCGCCACCGACGATCTTGTTGCGGATGCCGGCCAGCGCCGGTTCGATGCGCACCACTTCATCGGCATCGATCGTCTCGCGCGGGCAGCCGAGGTCGCGCATCAGCGCCGCCGCTGGCAGCGACTGGCGGAACTCGTCCTCGTCGGTATAGAAGTGCAGGATGCCGCGCGTCTCGCAGTCGTAGGCTATGCCGGTCTCGGCGCGTACCGCCTGCAGCGTCTGGCGGCTGAACTCGGCGATGTTGACGATCTGGCGGATATTGTGCGCGGTGCGCGCCGGCGTGCATTCGCGCAAGAAAGCCAGGCCCCAGCGCCATTGCAGCCACTCGGGACGCAGCCGGAAAAGCAGCGGCGCATCTTCGCGGCCGAGCCATTTCAACAGCTTTTTCGGTGCGGCAGGATTGGCCCAGGGCTCGGCATGCGAGACCGAGATCTGCCCGCCATTGGCGAAGCTGGTCTCGAGAGCAGCCGCGGGCTGGCGCTCGATGACAGTGACTTCATGTCCTGCCTTTTGCAGGAACCATGCGGAAGCGGTGCCGACGATGCCGGCGCCAAGGACGATGACTTTCATTGCTGGACCTTGTATGGGCAAAGCATACGCCTTTCGGCTTCACTTTGCAGGTGACGGGTCGCTGTCTCGCTCGGGTCTGTCAGGATGGTGGCCACTGCTGCGCGGTGCTTGTTTGGTGCGCTGCTCTTTTCAGTGACGCTCTGCCAAGGCATTCAGTCTTGCTCATTCAGCCGCGCGACCTCATCTGCCACCGCGCGCCGGACTTCATCCTGCAATCGCTGCTCGAGCAGCCCGCCGACTTCGTACGCAACTTTGGCTGAAAGTTCCCCTGCAGCAGTTTGCGCAGCCATGGGTAATGCATTCGTCAATGCCGTCAGGATCTCGGCTTGCAATCGCGCACCCAGCGCTTGCGGCAGGTGCTCGCGCAGCGCCGCTTCGACCAGCACCGGCACCTGCAGCGACAACTCGGCGATCAGGCGCTCGGACAGCGTCTCCTGTATTTGCTGCAGGTCGGGCAGGGACGCTTCGTCCTCTGCGTAGGTATGCGTGACCTCGACATGCGTGACTTGCACATGCGCTGCGTCGGCTGCTTGATGGTTGGGCGCGCGTTCCGGGATCACATCGGTCAGTACCGGAAAATCGTTGTCGCTGTGAGTGTTCATGATTGGTCTGCCACGAAGTGGGTCAGCGGGTAGCCGCGCTGCTGGTATTGACGATAACGTTCGCGCCCGAACAGCTTGTCATCTTCGTCCGTCGATACGATCTCGAACATGCGTTCGAATCGTGCGAAGTGCGCAGGCGTATGCGGCGCGAGGTTGACCAGCACCTGATGGTGCGGCAGTGCTGCGTCGTCATCGTCGGTCAGGATCACCGGCGTCTGTGCGGCAAGCTCATCGCCAGCCATCACATGCGGCAGGAAGTCCTGCTCGGAAAAAGTCCACAGCGCCTCGTCGAGCGCTGCCAGCTGATCGGGGTCTGCGTAGACGACCACTTTCTGGTCAGCGCCGCGCGCCTTGCGCACCAGCCGGCACGCGTATCCGATCTTGTCGGGGATGTTGGTGTGGAAGTCGATGCGGGTCATGTTGCGTGGTCAGGAAGGCCGCGAGCCGCGTTGCCGCGGCTCGTCGTTGTCATCGTCAGGCAGACTGTACCATCCCGTTGTGCCGCAGCAGCGCATCGATGCTCGGCTCGCGGCCGCGGAAGGCCGTGAAAGAATCCAGTGCCGGGCGCGAACCGCCGACCGACAGGATCTCGCGATGGAAGGCCAGGCCTGTCTCGGCCAGGCGGTTCGGATCACCTTGCGCTTCTTCGAATGCGCCATAGGCATCAGCCGACAGCACTTCCGCCCACTTGTAGCTGTAATAACCCGCCGCATAACCGCCGGCGAAAATGTGCGAGAACGAATGCTGGAAGCGGTTGAACGCCGGCGGGATGATGACGGCCACGCGATGGCGAACTTCAGCCAGCAGTTCGGCGACGGTCTGGGTCCCGTTCGGGTCGTAGTCGTAATGCAGGTGCATGTCGAACAGCGAGAACTCGACCTGGCGCAGCATCTGCAAGCCGGACTGGAAGTTCTTTGCGGCGATCATCTTGTCATACAGCGCGCGCGGCAGCGGCTCGCCGGTGTCAACATGCGCCGTCATGTGCTGCAGCACGTCCCATTCCCAGCAGAAGTTCTCCATGAATTGCGACGGCAGCTCGACCGCATCCCATTCGACGCCGGAGATGCCGGACACGCCCAGTCCATCGACCGCGGTCAGCATGTGGTGCAGGCCGTGGCCGAACTCGTGGAACAGCGTGATCACTTCGTCATGCGTGAAATACGCTGGCTTCTTCACGCCGTCGATCACCTGCGGCTCGGTGAAGTTGCAGGTCAGGTAGGCGATTGGGGTCTGCACGTCACCAGCGAGGTTCTTGCGGCCGCGCGCATCGTCCATCCATGCGCCGCCGCGCTTGCCGTTGCGCGCATACAGGTCGGTGTAGAACTGGCCGACCAGCTTGCCGTGCTTTTCGATGCGGAAGAACTTCACGTCCGGATGCCACAGCGGGCTGGTGTCGGGCTTGATCTCGACGCCGAACATGTTCTGGATCAGGCGGAACAGGCCATCGACGACCTTGTGCTCGGGGAAGTACTGCTTCACTTCCTGCTCGGAGAACGCATAGCGTTTCTCGCGCAGCTTTTCCGACGCATAGGTCATGTCCCAGGCTTGGAGCTGGTCGAGGCCCAGCTCGTCCTTCGCGAAGGCGCGCAGCTCGGCCAGGTCGTTCTCGGCAAACGGGCGCGCGCGGGTCGCGAGGTCTTCGAGGAACTGGATCACTTGCGCGGGCGAGGTCGCCATCTTCGGCACCAATGAGACTTCGGCGAAGTTCGGGTAACCGAGCAGCTTGGCTTCTTCATCGCGCAGTTTCAGGATATCGCTGATATTCTGCGTATTGTCCCATTCCGGTTTTGCGCCCAGCTCGGAAGCCTTGGTGGCGCTGGCACGGTAGATGGTCTCGCGCAGCGCGCGGTCGTCCGCATATTGCAGGATGGGGAAGTAGGACGGGAAATGCAGCGTGAAGCGCCAGCCTTGCTTGCCTTCCTTTTCCGCCGAGGCGCGCGCCATCTGCTTCGCATCGTCCGGCAGGCCGGCCAGACGCGCTTCATCGTCGACGATCAGCTCGTGGGCATTGGTCGCATCCAGCACGTTTTCCGAGAAGCGCGTCGACAGCGCCGCTTGCTGCTCCTGGATTTCGGCGAAGCGCGGCTTCTTGTCATCCGCCAGTTCGGCGCCGCCCAGACGGAAATCGCGCACTGCGTTATCGATGATCTTCTTGCGGGCCGGCTCCAGCGTCTGGTATTCGGGGCTGGCTTGCAGCGCCTTGTATTTCTCGAACAGCTTCAGGTTGGTACCGAGTTCGGTCCAGAACTCGGTGACCTTGGGCTGGTTCTCGTTGTAGGCCGCGCGCAACTCGGGCGTATCGACCACCGCATTCAGGTGGCCGACCACACCCCAGGCTCGGCCGAGGCGCTCGGTCGCGACTTCCAGCGGCGTGACGAAATCATTCCAGCTCGGTGTGTCGGTGGCACTTTCGAGCTTCTGCACCACGGCGCGTGCCTCGTCCAGCAGCGTCGCGATCGCCGGTGTCACATGCTCGGGCTTGAAGAGGTCGAAGCGGGGCAGGTCGGTAAAGTCCAGCAGGGCGTTCATGCTCATGTCGGTTCCATTCATTAAATACATTTCACTTCCGAAGGCAGGGCCGTGGCCGGTGGCCAAGCCGCTGGGTCCCGGCCTTCGCCGGGACGACGGTTCGAGCGCCGATCCCCGTGTGCTCTACCTCCACCTGCGACCGTCATCCCGGCGAAGACCGGGATCCCGTGAGGTTCGCGATCCGTCAGCCGCGCTCGGCCGCCTCGATGGTATTCACCAGCAGCATCGTGATCGTCATCGGGCCGACGCCGCCCGGCACCGGCGTGATCCAGCCGGCGACTTCGGACGACGGCTTGTAGTCGACATCGCCGCACAGCTTGCCGTCGTCGTCGCGGTTCATGCCCACATCGATCACCACCGCGCCCGGCTTGACCATATCTGCCGTCACAATGTTCCGCTTGCCGGTGGCGACGACGAGGATATCGGCGTCGCGCGTGTGATGGCCGAGGTCGCGCGTCTTGGAATTGCAGATGGTGACGGTGGCCCCGGCTTGCAAGAGCAGCATCGCCTGCGGCTTGCCGACGATGTTCGATGCGCCAACCACCACCGCATGCGCGCCGCGCACCGGGTAGTTGATCGATTCCAGCATCTTCATCACGCCATACGGCGTGCAGGGGCGGAACAGCGGCTGGCCCGTCATCAGCAGGCCGGCATTACTGATATGGAAGCCATCGACGTCTTTCTCGGCAGCGATCGCCTCGATCACCTTGTTCGCATCAATATGCGCGGGCAGCGGCAGTTGCACCAGGATGCCGTGGATGCTCGGATCCTTGTTCAGCGCATCGACGCGCGCCAGTAATTCGGCTTCGGTCAGGCTGGCCTCGTATTTCTCGAACACCGAATGGATGCCGTTTTCTTCGCAAGCCTTCACCTTGTTGCGCACATAGACCTGCGAGGCGGGGCTGTCGCCGACGAGAATCACGGCCAGTCCGGGCTGGCGGCCGGCCGCGGTCAGGGCGGCAGCACGTCGCGCGACGTCCGCGCGCAGTTGTTTCGACAGGAGGACGCCATCGATGATCTGTGCAGACATGGGTAATCGCTCTTAAAGAAGGTAAACCGCGATTATAAGAGTGTCACTGTTTGGCCGCCGACCGCTGACGCCGTCGGCTAATGTCACTGGCTGCGCTGGCTAGCGTCGGCCGGGTTCGGCCGGGGTCGGGTCAATGGGTTTCCGGTTTTGATGCGCGCCAAAGCCTGCGCGTTCAGTGCTTTTCATCAAATTTCACCGCCTTAGAGTAAGCGGGATCAGGACTTTTCAATTTGGTTATTTATCGCATTATGAAACGCTGTATCGTATTTTGAAAATCAGCGGAAGTCCTGCTACACTCCGCGCAATTGAAAGTCGGTCAGATTTTGCTTTAAGGTGGAATCGTCGGCTCCGAGTAACCGGCCAAGATAAAACTCCAGGAGACATGCATCATGGCAGCGCAAATCGATAACATCCTGGCGCAAGCCGCCAATGATCCCGACGTCATGGAGACGAAAGAGTGGCTGGACGCGCTCGAATCCGTGATTGAACACGAGGGCGCAGAGCGCGCCCATTACCTGCTGGAGCGCATGGTCGACCTGGCCCGTCGTCGCGGTGCCCATATTCCGTTCTCCAGCAATACTGCTTACGTCAACACCATCCCGAACCACCTCGGTGAGCACTGCCCGGGCAACCTCGAATATGAAGAGCGCCTGCGCTCGTGGATGCGCTGGAACGCGATGGCGATGGTGGTGAAGACCAACCGTGCCGACGGCGACCTCGGTGGCCACATCTCGTCGTTCGCATCACTGGCAAATATGCTGGGCATCGGCTTCAACCACTTCTGGCACGCACCGACCGAAGACCATGGCGGTGACTTGCTGTATATCCAGGGCCATTCGTCGCCCGGCATCTATGCACGCGCCTACCTCGAAGGCCGCATCAGCGAAGATCAGATGCTGAATTTCCGTCGCGAAGTCGACGGCAAGGGCCTGTCGTCCTACCCGCACCCGAAACTGATGCCGGACTTCTGGCAGTTCCCGACCGTGTCGATGGGCCTTGGCCCCCTGATGGCGATCTATCAGGCACGCTTCCTGAAGTACCTGCACGCACGCGAAATCGCCAACACCGCGAACCGCAAGGTCTGGGCCTTCTGCGGTGACGGCGAAATGGACGAGCCGGAATCGATGGGCGCGATCGGCATGGCCGGCCGCGAGATGCTGGACAACCTCGTGTTCGTCATCAACTGCAACCTGCAGCGTCTGGATGGCCCGGTGCGCGGCAACGGCAAGATCATCCAGGAACTGGAAGCCGACTTCCGTGGCGCCGGCTGGAACGTGATCAAGGTCATCTGGGGTTCGCCGTGGGACGACCTGCTGGCACGCGACAAGGATGGCGTGCTGCAGCGGATCATGATGGAAACCGTCGATGGCGAGTACCAGAACTACAAGGCCAAGGATGGCGCGTATGTGCGCAAGCATTTCTTCGGCAAGGACCCGCGCGCGCTCGAGCTGGTAGCCAACATGTCGGACGACGACATCTGGCGCCTGACCCGCGGCGGCCACGACCCGCACAAAATTTTTGCCGCCTACAAGGCCGCACAGGAACACCAGGGCCAGCCGACCGTGCTGCTGGTGAAGACCGTCAAGGGCTATGGCATGGGCAAGTCGGGCGAGGCGCGCAACACCGCGCACCAGACCAAGAAGCTCGACGACGACGCGATCCGCGAAATGCGCGACCGCTTCGGCATTCCTATCCCGGACGACAAGCTGCACGAAGTGCCGTTCTTCAAGCCGTCCGATGACGCACCTGAAATCAAGTACCTGCACGAGCGCCGCCAGGCCCTCGGCGGCTACCTGCCCCAGCGTCGCCGTACGGCAGAAGAAACGCTGCCGGTGCCGGAGCTGTCCGCCTTCCAGGCGGTGCTCGACGCGACGGCCGAAGGTCGTGAAATCTCGACCACGCAAGCCTATGTGCGCGTGCTGACCACGCTGCTGCGCGACCAGAACCTCGGCCCGCGCGTGGTGCCCATTCTCGTGGATGAAGCCCGTACCTTCGGTATGGAAGGCTTCTTCCGTCAGATCGGTATCTTCAGCCAGCGCGGCCAGCTGTACGAGCCGGTCGACAAGGACCAGGTCAGCTACTACCGCGAAGACAAGGCCGGCCAGATCCTGCAGGAAGGCATCAACGAAGCGGGTGCGATGAGCTCGTGGATCGCTGCGGCGACCTCGTACTCGACGAACAACCGCGTGATGATCCCGTTCTACATCTTCTACTCGATGTTCGGGCTCCAGCGTATCGGCGACCTCGCATGGGCCGCCGGCGACATGCGCGCGCGCGGCTTCCTGCTGGGCGGCACCTCGGGCCGTACCACGCTGAACGGCGAAGGCCTGCAGCACGAAGACGGCCACAGCCACATCCTCGCGTCGACCATCCCGAACTGCATGCCGTACGACCCGACCTTCGCGCATGAAGTCGCCGTTATCATGCATGATGGCCTCAAGCGCATGGTCGAGAAGCAGGAGGATGTGTTCTATTACATCACCCTGATGAACGAGAACTACAGCCATCCGGGCCTGAAAGCCGGCCAGGAAGAGGGCATCCTGAAGGGCATGTACCTGCTGCAGCCGTCGGCCGACAAGAAGGCCAAGCAGCGCGTGCAGCTGATGGGCTCCGGCACCATCCTGCGTGAAGTGATGGCTGCGGCCGAACTGCTCGAGAAGGATTGGGGCGTCGCCGCCGACATCTGGTCCGCACCGTCGTTCACGCTGCTGGCGCGCGATGGCCAGGACGCCGACCGCTGGAACCTGCTGAACCCGACCGCGAAGACGGCCAAGGTCCCGTACGTGACCCAGCAGCTGCAAGCTACCCAGGGCCCGATCGTCGCCTCGACCGACTACATGCGCGCCTATGCCGAACAGATCCGTCCGTTCATGCCCAAGGGCCGCACCTACCGCGTGCTCGGCACCGACGGCTTCGGCCGTTCGGATACCCGCGCCAAGCTGCGCGAGTTCTTCGAGGTCAACCGCTACTTCGTGACCGTGGCCGCACTCAAGGCACTGGCTGACGAAGGCAGCATCGATGCAGCGGTGGTGGCCAAGGCCGTCGCCAAATACGGCATCGACCCGAACAAGCCGAACCCGGTCACCGTCTGATCCTGACGATGCAGCGGCGCGCACTTTTGCGCGCGCCGCTGCCGGTCTTAAGCGCATCGAAATCTGACGGCAATGCCGTCATCCATAATCCGGCCATATCCCCCGGGCAGCCGGAAAGAACGGAGCAAAAAGAATGAGCCAAATCGAAATCAAGGTGCCCGATATCGGCGACTTCAAGGAAGTGGAAGTCATCGAACTGCTGGTGAAGCCGGGCGACACGGTGAAGGCGGAGCAATCGCTGATCACGGTCGAGTCGGACAAGGCCAGCATGGAAATCCCGTCGTCGGCCGCCGGCGTCGTGAAAGAACTGAAGGTCAAGCTCGGCGACAAGATCGCCGAAGGTTCGCTGATCCTGCTGCTGGAAGCCAGCGACGCTGCTGCCGCCACCTCGGCTTCGGCCGCACCCGCTGCTGCTGCCCCGGCTGCTGCGCCTGCGCCGGCAGCCCCGGCACCTGCCGCGACAGCACCTGCTCCGGCACCCGCTGCAGCTCCGGCACCCGCCGCCATGCCCGCCGCGGTCGCCGCTGCACCCTCGGCCTCTGTTGCCGCCCCCGGCCAGAGCTCGCATGCCTCGCCGTCCGTGCGCAAGTTTGCGCGTGAACTCGGCGTCGACCTGACTCGCGTCAGCGGCACCGGCCCCAAGGGCCGCATCCTGCTGGAAGACGTGCAGGGCTTCGTCAAGGGCGTGATGTCCGGCGCATCCGCAGCCCCGGCAGCTGCCGGCGGTGGCGCCGGAGGTGCCGCATTGGGCTTGCTGCCCTGGCCGTCGCTGGACTTCTCGAAGTTCGGCGAGACCACGCTCGAGCCGCTGTCGCGCATCAAGAAGATCAGCGGTCCCAACCTGCATCGCAACTGGGTGATGATCCCGCACGTGACGCAGTTCGAAGATGCCGACATCACCGACCTCGAAGCATTCCGCAAGAGCGCCAACGACTCGCTGGCCAAATCCGGCGTCAAGCTGACCATGCTCGCGTTCGTGATCAAGGCCAGCGTATCGGCGCTGAAGAAATTCCCGGCGTTTAATTCCTCGCTCGACGCGAACGGCGAGAACCTGATCCTGAAGCACTACTACAACATCGGCTTCGCCGCCGACACGCCGAATGGCCTGGTGGTACCGGTGATCAAGGGCGCGGACAAGAAGAGCCTGTCCGAGATCGCGAAAGAAATGGGCGAGTTGTCCGCGCAGGCGCGCGACGGCAAGCTCAAGCCGGCCGACATGCAGGGCGCGACCTTCACCATCTCGTCGCTGGGCGGCATCGGTGGCACGAGCTTCACGCCTATCGTCAATGCGCCGGAAGTCGCGATCCTCGGCCTGTCGAAGTCCGAGATCAAGCCGGTCTGGGATGGCAAGGCCTTCGTGCCGCGCCTGATCCTGCCGCTGTCGCTGTCCTACGACCATCGCGTGATCGATGGCGCAATGGGCGCGCGCTTCGCGGTCTACCTGGCCGATGTGCTGGCCGACATGCGCAAGACCCTGCTGTAAGCGCCGGGCCACTGTGTCATGACTACCTGCGTCGTCGTCCGCAAGGGTCCGGAGATTGCGATCGCTTCCGACTCGCTGGTGACCTTCGGGGACACCCGTTTGTCGCAGGCGTATGAAGCGAATGAAAAGATCTTCGAGGTTGCCGGTTCATGGATCGCCCTGTCCGGCACCACCGCGCATTTCCCGGTGATGCGGAAGCTGCTCACCGAGATGGGCGACGAATGCAAGCTGGGCTCGCGCGACGAGGTGTTCGACACCTTCACGCGCGTGCACCAGATCCTGAAAGACAAATACTTCCTGAACGTGAAGGAAGAAGAGGACGATCCTTACGAGTCCTCGCAGATCACGACACTGATCGCCAACCCGCACGGCATCTTCGGCGTCTACTCGTATCGCGAAGTGTTCAGCTTCGATCGCTTCTGGGCGATCGGCAGCGGCAAGACCTTCGCGCTGGGCGCGATGTTTGCGGGTTATGAGCACCTGGGTACGGCCAGGGAAATCGCCGAGCTGGGCGTGCAGGCCGGTGCAGAGTTCGACAAGAGCTCGGCACTGCCGTGCCGCGTCATCAGTTTTCCGACGAAACAATAACGGAGCAGAACAATGAGCCTGATCGAAATCAAAGTCCCCGACATCGGCGACTTCAAGGAAGTGGAAGTCATCGAACTGCTGGTGAAGCCGGGCGATACGGTGAAGGCGGAGCAATCGCTGATCACGGTCGAATCGGACAAGGCCAGCATGGAAATCCCGTCGTCGGCCGCCGGCGTCGTGAAAGAACTGAAGGTCAAGCTCGGCGACAAGATCGCCGAAGGCTCGCTGATCCTGATGCTGGAAGCCAGCGACGCTGTTGCCGCCACCTCGGCTTCGGCCGCGCCCGCTGCTGCCCCGGCTGCAGCGCCTGCGCCGACCGCTGCTGCGCCGGCATCGGCGCCGGCCGCTGCGCCTGCCGCTGCCCCGGTCGCCGCCAGCTTTGCCGGCAAGGCCGATATCGAATGCGACACGCTGGTGCTCGGCGCCGGTCCTGGCGGCTATACCGCGGCATTCCGCGCGGCCGACCTCGGCCAGAGCGTGGTGCTGGTCGAGCGTTATTCGACGCTGGGCGGCGTCTGCCTGAACGTGGGTTGCATCCCGTCCAAGGCGCTGCTGCATGCGGCGAAGGTTATCACCGAAGCCGCAGAGATGTCGCACTTCGGCGTCAAGCTCGGCAAGCCCGAGATCGACATCGATGCGCTGCGCGGCTGGAAAGAAAGCGTGATCGGCAAGCTGACCGGCGGCCTCACCGGCCTCGCCAAGGCGCGCAAGGTGCAGGTCGTACAGGGCAAGGGCGCATTCTCGTCGCCCAACACGATTGATGTCGAAACGCCGGAAGGCAAGAAGACCATCGCCTTCCGCAACGCGATCATCGCGGCCGGCTCGTCGGTGGCGAAGATCCCGGGCTTCCCGTATGACGATCCGCGTCTGGTTGACTCGACCGGCGCGCTCGAACTGCGCCAGATCCCGAAGCGCATGCTGGTGATCGGTGGCGGCATCATCGGCCTCGAGATGGCTTGCGTGTATGACGCGTTGGGCGCGAAGGTGTCGGTGGTCGAATTCGCCGACGGCCTGATCCCGGCTGCCGACCGCGACATCGTCAAGCCGCTGCAGAAGCGCATCGAGAAGCGCTACGAAGCGATCATGCTCAAGACCAAGGTCACCAAGCTCGAGGCGCGCGCCAACGGCCTGCTGGCGACCTTCGAAGGCGACGCCGCACCGGCCGAGCCGCAGCTGTACGACATGGTGCTGCTGGCTGTCGGCCGCCGCCCGAACGGCAAGGACATCGCGGCCGACAAGGCGGGCGTGGTCGTCAACGAGCGCGGCTTCATTCCGGTCGACAAGCAGCAGCGCACCAACGTGCCGCACATCTTCGCGATCGGCGATATCTGCGGCGACCCGATGCTGGCGCACAAGGCGACCAATGAAGCGAAGGTCGCGGCTGAAGTCATCGGCGGTCACAAGGTCGCCTTCGATGCGATGACGATCCCGTCGGTGGCCTACACCGACCCCGAGATCGCATGGATGGGCGTGACCGAAGCCGAAGCCAAGGCCAAGGGCATCCCGTTCGAGAAGGCCAACTTCCCGTGGGCAGCTTCCGGCCGCGCACTGGCGATGGGCCGCGAAGACGGCATGACCAAGCTGCTGTGGGACCCCACCACCAAGCGCATCATCGGCGCTGGCATCGTTGGCGTGAATGCCGGCGAACTGCTGGCCGAGACCGTGCTGGCGATGGAGATGGGCGCCGACCTGGAAGACCTCGCGCTGACCGTGCACGCGCACCCGACGCTGTCGGAGACGCCGATGTTCGCAGCCGAGATGGGACTGGGCAGCATCACCGACCTGTACATCCCGCCGAAGAAGAAATAAGCGCAGCTGTAAACAAGCGCTGCTATAAACGAGCAACGCTTCAAAC
>JACCDQ010574473.1_pt1 | contig 16576 bp, 6 predicted proteins | sample 7446031 | NCBI WGS metagenome assembly JACCDQ01 (sample SAMN15323442, study PRJNA562643) | freshwater metagenome | isolation source: river surface water | place: USA:Blue River Watershed | collected 2017-08-17
CCTCGAAGCGGCGCCGTGCGCGCTCATACTCCGCCGCCTCCACGCGCAGCAGCCCGGCCGCTTCCCAGCCTTCCAACTGCCCGGGCACGGTGAGCTGCGGCTCGCGCAACGTCAGCGCGAAGTTCGCCTCCCGCGAATGGCACATCATGCACTCCGCGCGGCTGGGCACACGCCACGCCTGCCCGCTCGGCAGGACCGTGTCCGCCCCGCCCTTCGCCGCCAGCACCGCGTCGCGCTGGTCCTCGGCCCACGCATAAGTATAGCCCGCCCAGTCCTGCTGCTGCTTCACCAGCACGCGCGTCTCGATCCGGCGGCCGGCGAGCGTCAGCGTCTGCGCCAGCACCGTGCCATCGGGGGCTTCCCAGGTCTTGCCTCCCGCCACCTCGAGCGTGCCGCCGCGCGGCATCGCCAGGTGATGCGTCCCGGCGGCCCCGTCGTGCCAGCCCGGCGCCCGGATCGCGTAGGGCACCACGCCCGACGCCGGCGCCAGCGTCGCGAGATCGGCAAACAACCCCGTCTCGCTCAAACGCGCCGGAAACGCCCGCGGCGCCGTCGTCGCCGACGCCGCCCTTTCCAACCGGAAGATTCCGCCCTGCGGTCCGCCTCTCGCCCGCTCGAACCCGTAGTCCGCCAGCAACAGTTCGCCGTCCGCGCCGGCCGTGACGTGGGTCAGCGCCAGCGGCGTGTCGATCAGCTCCCGCACCCATTGCAGGCGCGTGCCGTCGTGCTTCGCCGCCCAGATGCGGCCCGTGCCGAAGTCGCCGAACACATACGCGCCCGCCAACTCGGGCAGGGCCCGCCCGCGATAGACCACTCCGCCCGTGAGCGAACGAAACTCCGAGTGCGAAAACTCGACGGTCGGCGGCGACACCGGCGTCGGGCCCACCGCGCGGCCCGCGTTGAAGCGCCGGCTGCCTTCGTAGGCGCTCCAGCCGTAGTTGGCGCCCCGCCGCACGAGATGCGCGAATTCCCACGCATCCTGCCCGTTCTCCCCCGCCCAGAGCTGCCCGCTCGGCGCGTCGAAGGTCAGGCGCCACGGATTGCGCAGCCCGTAGGCCCACGTCTCCGGCGCGAACCGCGCGTCGCCCGTGAACGGATTGTCCGCCGGCACCGCGTAACCCCGCCCCGGCGCCGGACGGTCCACGTCGATCCGCAGGATCTTCGAGCGCAGCGTCGCCGGATCCTGCCCCACCCGGTCGCGGTCGTTTTCCGAGGAACCGTCGCCGCTCGAGACAAACAGCATCCCGTCCGCCCCGAACGCCAGCCCGCCGCCGTTGTGCCCGTCGCTCGGCCATTCGAGGATCACCCGGCGCGACTCGGCCTCCGGCCGACCGTCGCGCACCGTGTGCCGGACCACCCGCGAGAAACGCGGCCGCTGCAGCCGGGGTCCGTTGGTGCCGAGATAGACATAGGGCTGCTCGGCGAACCGCGGGTGAAAAATCAGACTCGTCACCTGCTCGTCGGGCTCCAGCAGCGTCTCCGCGTCGGCGCCGTCGCCGTCGGCCCGCATGCGCCCGACGCGCATCGCGCCGGGCCGGCCGCCGCTTTGGTCGACGAACCACAGCCACTGCCCGTCGGGACTCGGCGCCAGCGCCACCATCGAGTTCGCGCGCAGCCGCGGCCAGGCCGCCGCGGTGGCGTAGCCCGTCGCCGGTTCCGGGGACCCGAGCAAGCCGCTCCCCGCCCATCCGGGATAAGCCGCCGCCGCCGGCCCCTCGAAGCGCAGCGACCCGTAGGCCTCGGTCTCGTGGAAACTCGGCCGCGTCAGGCCGACCGCCGTCGACAATTCCTGCGCCGCCCCCTTGCCGTTCACGCGCGCGAAATTCACCCGCCAGGTCTCGCCCGGCGCCGGCCGCCCGCCGCAGGCCGCGAAGTCCGACCACGGGATGCGCCCTTCCACCGTCCAGCCGTCGTCGCGATCGTCCGCCCGGTTCAGCGTGCCGCGCAGCGTGACTTTCGCCTCCACGTGAAACGTCCCCCGCCGCAGGATCCCGGGTTCGCGCCGGCTCGCCGCGTCGGGAAAAAACGCATCCACCACCGCGCCCGCCGGATTCACCTCGAACTCGTAGTAGCCCGGATGCGCCGCCGAGGGTTTCAGGAAAATCTCGAATACGTCGTTCTGCCACAGCGGCCCGTCCTGCTCCGTCGAATCCGCCTCGATGTTCGCGTCCGTCAGGTCCGCCGTGAAATACAGCCACTCGCGGTCCCACAGCAGCCGCGCCCGCGTGCCCTCTTTCGCCGCCGGCGCGCCCGCCGCCCACGGCTGGCGCCACGCGTCCACGTCCTGCGCCTTGGCCCACACCGCCTCGTCCGCGCGGCCGTCGATCACGGGCGGCGTGCTGGCCCACCCGCAGACGAAGTCCGCCGCCCGCAGGCCGCCGACGATTCCGATCGCCCAACCGAGAAGCCAAAGGGTGCGCATGGGTAAACGTCCGCCACCATTCAGATTCCGCTCCGGGTGAAAACTCCAATCCCGACGCCGGCCGCCCGCCACGGACCGGCGGCCGGCCCGCCTTGGAGGCGCGCGCGGCCTCCCGCCTACCGGGTCGCCTTCGCTTTCAACGCCTGGTCCAGGGTGGTCAGCAATTCTTCGGTCGTGAAGGGCTTGTGGAGAAAGCCGGCGAAACCGAGTCCTCCCAGGACCTTGGGATCCGCCTCGTCCATCGCGCCGGTCATGCCGACGACCGGCAGTCCGGACCGGATACGCAGCAGCGCGCGCACCATCGTCGCGCCGTTCATGTTCGGCATCGACAGGTCCGTTACGACGGCGTCGAACTTTTCGGCCGCGCCGACAAAGAGTGCCGTGCCCTCGATTCCGTCGACCGCCGACTCCACGCGATAACCGTTCTCTTCCAGCGTCGCGACGACGGCCTCGCGGATGGCGACCTCGTCCTCGACCACCAGAATCCGCTCGCCGTGGCCGACCGGCATCTTCGGTCGGCTCACGTCAAGGGCAAGACCGTCGACGCCGGGCAAGGCCGGCAGGAACACCTCGAAGGTCGTTCCCCGCCCCACCTTGCTCTCGACGTTCACGAACCCGCCGTGGGCCTTGGCCACCGTGAAGACCGTCGCGAGTCCGAGCCCCGTCCCCTTGCCCTTTTCCTTCGTGGTGAAAAACGGCTCGAAGATCCGGCCCAGCAGCTCCGGCGGAATGCCCGTGCCCGTGTCCGAGACCTGCAGCCGCACGTAGGAACCGGGGACCGCACCCGGGCTCATCACCGAGGTCACCGCGTCGATCGTGTGGTTGTGCGCCTCGAGCGTGAGCCGGCCTCCCAGCGGCATCGCGTCGCGCGCGTTCACACTCAGGTTCATGAGCACCTGGTGGAGCTGCGTCGCGTCGCCGAGCACCGGCCAGAGGTCTTTTTCGGTGTTCCAGTGCACCTCGATCGCCGGCGGGAAGGTCGCCTCGGCGATTTCCGCCATCTCGCGCAGGAGATGGCGGATCTGCAGCGGCGCGCGCTGGTTCTCGGAACCGCGGGCAAACGTGAGCACCTGCCGGATGATATCCGCCCCGCGCCGGACGCTGCCCTCGATGCGGGTCAGGATCTTCTGGCTGCTCTCGTCCGCCAGGCGGCTCTTCAGGATGGCCGCCCCCATGCCGATCGGCGCCAGCACGTTGTTGAGATCGTGGGAGAGGCCGCTCGCGAGCGAGCCGAGGCTTTCGAGCCGCTGCATGCGGAGAAACTGTTCCTGCAGCCGCTTGTTCTCGCTGTTGTCGGCGCCGACGAGGATTCGTCCGGCGGGCTCGCCGTCCTCGTCGCGCAGCACGGTGACGCTGACGTCGAGCACCCGCGTGCCGGCGCTGCCGTTGACCAGTTCGGCTTCGCCGTGCCAATCGCACCACACCGCCAGCGCCTGCCGCGCTCCGGTTTCCGCATTCTTCCCGTCGTTCGCGAGGATCCCGTCGAGCGGCCGGCCGATGGCGTCGCTCGCGCTCCGGCCGAGCAGCTTCTCCGCCGCCTTGTTCCAGAAGCTGATCTTCCCGTCGCGATCGCACGCGACGATGACTTCCACGGTCTGGTCGAGGAGGTCGGCCTGCTCGCGGATGCGCCGCGCCGCCCGCTCGTTCTCGATCCGATTGTCGAGAAACCCGAGGGCGAACGTCAGGTTTCCGGAGGTCTCCTCGATCACCGCGATTTCCTCGGCCTCGAAGTAGTCGCGCTCCCCCGCATAGACGACGAGCACGCCGGCCACGGCGGCGCCGTGGCGCACGGGCACGGTGGTGCTCGATTTGATGCCCGCCTGGATCGATCGCTCGTGCCACGGACGCGTGCCCTCCTCGGCGAGAAAGTCGTTGATGACCTGCGTGCGCCCTTCCCGGATGGCGCGTCCTGCCGGACCGCGGCCTTCGGGCCGGTCCGCCCGCGTGCTCACGTTGAGCCCGGCGAAAAAGCCGACGGTGTCCCCGAACTGCGCCCGCACGTCGACGGTCTCGGTCGCGGGATTGACCCAGCCGATCCAAGCCAACTTGAACCCGCCCACCTCGACGAACGCCCGGCACAGGTCGCCCATCAGGCCGTCGGCGTCCTTCGCGCGGGCGATCGCTTCGTTGACCCGGCTCTTTACCTGGTAGAGCCGGCTCAACCGCTCGGCGTGGAGCTGGAGATCGCGGCGGCGGTCCACTTCGATTTCCAGCTCCCTCGTGCGCGCCCGGACCTGCCCTTCCAGCTCCTGTCCGTGCACCCGGAGCAGATTCTCCGCCCGCTTCAGGTGCGAGATGTCCGTCACCAGCGTGACGATCCGGAACGGGCGGCCGTCGCTCCCCCGCAGCGCCAGCGTCGTGCGCTGCGTCCAAAGCGTGGTGCCGTCCTTGCGCAGCATGAGATCCTCCGAAATCACGCTGCCGACCTCGCCGGCGACCAGGCGCCGGCCCTTCGCCGCGACCTCCGCCCGGTCCTCCGGCAGAAAGACCTCCAGCGTGTCGACCGTGAGCATCTCGTCCTGCGTGTAGCCCAGCATCGCGGCCAGGGCGGGATTGCAGCTCTCCAGTTTGAGGTTCAGCCCGAAGAGACCGATGCCGACCGTGGCCGCTTCGAACACAGCGCGGAAGCGCGACTCGCTCTCGCGCAGCGCGGCCTCGGCCCGTTTGCGCGGCGTGATGTCGCGGAAAATCCCGCGGGTGGAAATCACCGCGCCGTCCTTCAGGCGCGGACTCACATTGCCTTCCAGTTCCACTTTCGCCCCGCCCTTGGTCACGAACGTCACTTCCATCAGGCCCACGTCCGCCCCGCTCATCAGCCGCCCGAATTCCCGCATGCAGTGGGCGTGGTTGTCCGGGTGGATGACCTGGAAAACATTCAGCCCGAGGACCTCGGATTCCCGGTAACCGAGCGCTTCGCGCCACGCCCGGTTCACATAGATGATCCGCCCGTCCGCGCCCACGCTCTGGATCAGGTCCGTCGTCTCGGCGAAGAGATCGTCGCGCGCGGCTTCCGCCTCTTTGCGCTCCGTGATGTCCTGGTTCATGCCGATCATCCGCACCGCGTTGCCGGCGGCGTCGCGCCACACGTTGGCGACCGCCTTGAGGTGGCGGATCGTGCCGTTCGGCCAACGGATCCGGAACTCGGTGTCATACGCGCGGTCGCCGCGCAGCGCGGCCTGCACCTCGGCCTCGACCCGTTCTTTGTCTTCGGGGTGCAGCGCCCGCTGCCAGCTCTCGTCCGCGCTGCGGAACTCGTTTTTCGGCACCCCGAACAGGCGCAGCATCTCGTCGTCCCAATGCACGTGGCGCTGCACGAAATCGCAGTCGAAGATCCCGATGTGCCCGGCCTGCGTCGCCACCGCGAGGCGCACCGCCGCCGTCCGGAGCTTCTCCTGCGCCGACTTGTTTTCCGTGACATCGATGCAGGCGCCGATGAAGCCGATGAACGTGCCGTCCGCGGCAAACCGGGGCGTGCCGCGGTCGAACAGCGTCCGGTAGACGCCGTCCGCCCGGCGCAATCGGTATTCCATCTCGAACGGCCGGCGTGCATCGACCGCGCCGGCAAACGTCTTCCAGCACCGCTCCCGGTCCTCCGGATGGACCCCCTCGGCCCAGCCCATGCCTTGTTCCTGCGCCAGCGTCCGTCCGGTGAAATCCAGCCACGTCTGGTTGAAGAACGTGCAGCCTTTGTCCGGCCCCGCGACCCACATCAGCACCGGCGCCGAGTCGGCCATCCGCCGGAACCGGTCCTCGCTCTCGGCCAGCGCCGCCGTCCGCTCCTGCACCCGCCGTTCGAGCGTCTGGTTGGCCTCCCGCAACTCCTCCTTCGTCCGCTTGGTCGCGGAAATATCCTGGAGGATGCCGACCATGCGCACCGGCGTCCCCGCCGGATCGCGGAAACTGCGGCCGATCACCGCGAGCCAGCGTAGGCTCCCGTCGGCATCGCGGACTTTGCACTCGAGCGTCCAGCGCGCCGTCGCGGTGCGCGCGTCCCGCAATTCATCCCGCACGCGTTCGCGATCCTCGGCGACGACGTGATCGGCCAAACGCTCGATCGACCAATCGGACGGCAGGTTGCGCTCGCCGAGGAGTTCCCCCACCTCCCGGGAGTGATACGTGGCGGAGGTCGCCAGATTCACCTCCCAGAGGCCGATGGCGCTGCTCTCGAGCGCGACCCGCAGCCGATCCTCGGACTGCTCCCGCGCGGCGGCCGCCGCGACCATGGCCGCGAGGTTGCGCCGTTCCGCCCTTGACCAGAGCAGCGCCGCGGCGCCCAACGTGGTCAACAGCGCCAGGACCACGACCGAGACGGTAAATCCGGCTTGCACGCGCCAGTCGGCCAAAGCCTCGGCTTCCTCGATCTTCGATATCATCACCCACGACGTTCCGGGCACGGGATTCGCCGCCGCGACCACCGGCACGCCCCGGTGGTCGTTGCCGGTCACGGCTCCGCGGCTGCCTTGGAGCGCCCTCACCACGACCGCGTCGGTGCGCGAAAGCGGAACGGGCTCGATCCGCTCGGCCCCCGCCGCCCCGCGAGCCGGGGTCAGGTAAATCGCCCGGTCCCCCTCGCGGCGCACGAGCAGGGTCCGCCCGGTCCTCGCGTCGGTGGGCCACCGCCGGATGCGCGGAAAGAGAAAATCGTCCGCGCTGGAGCTCAGGATCAACACCAAGGCCAACGGCGACCCGCCTTCGCGCGACGCAAACATGGGCGCAACCACGTCGAGGTGGAACGAAGATTCCGGGTCGCGATGCAGGTCGCTGAAGACCGGGGTCCGTGCCTGCACGGCACGCTCCACCCACGCTGCCGTCTCGGCATCGAGCTGCTGATCCGTCGGCTTCGAACTGAGCAGGACCCGTCCCGCCGCGTCCGTCAGTTTCACGGCGGCATACCGGTAGTTTTCGCAGAGATCTCGGAAGGTCCCGAGGATGCTCCCGGCATCGGCCGCGGACTGCGTGGCCCGCCACCGTGCAATCACCGCCCCGAGTGCTTCGCTTTGTGCCAGGACACGGGCATCGGCCATGCGCTCGTGCCGCCAATCGGCCAGCTGCTGCAATTTCAGGCGGTTGACGGCGGCGACCTGTTCGTGCGCCCCGGCCAAAAGCTGCTCGCGCTGGGTGCCGAGTGCCCAAGCGCCGATCAGGAGAATAGCCAGCACCAGCCCGGCGAACACGCCGCCGAACTTGATCGCCGCGATCCGGTTCCGCGCCTGCGTCGGACTGGCCCGCGCGGGATCGGGCGATCGGCCCTCCGGGTCGGTGCGATCACGGGCACTGAAGGCCTCGGGCGGCGTCGGCGCTGGGGGCTGCGTCATCGATAAAAACGTTATCGGATCAAAACACGGTTTCTGACGTGGAATCCGGCTCCCGCCGGCGCGGCCGCGAGTGGGCGTGACTCAGCCGAAGGTCCGGTCCGGACGTCGACCTTGCTCCGCCCCCGCGGCACGCGTGGCCGCCGGTCTGCGTCTGCCCGATGGCTGCGATCATCCGCTTTTCGCCGGCAGCAGGGCGGACACGGCGCCGAGCAGTTCCGCGGAATTGAAAGGCTTCCGCAGCGTGCGGCGCGCCCCGAGGCGCTCCGCGAGTTTCAGATACGAGGGCGATGCCGGCACACCGCCGGACATCGCGATCACCGGTGTCTGCGGCGACGTTTTGCGCAACTCGATGATCGTCTCGATCCCTTCCCGATTCGGCATGACGAGGTCCGTGATGATCAGATCGAAGGCCTCGACCCGAAATCGCGCGGCGGCCTCGACGCCGTCGGAGGCCGTGACCACCGAGTATCCTGCTTCGACCAGAATCTGCGCCACGATTTCGAGCAGCACATCGTCATCATCAACGACCAGGATTCGGGCCATAGGGCAAGGTGGTGGGAAGGAGTTGGGCGGTGGGTGGCCGGTGACAAAGTCCGGCGTGGAGCGGTCAGAGCAAAAGTTCGGGCCTCCGACCGTCAATCGTCCGCCGGTGGAATCCCGGTGTGGGAAACCCTCAGCCGCGGCCGACGCCGCGCCGCGGGTCAGTTCAGCCGGCGCCTCCGGAATCACCGGGGCAACCGGGCCCTGCCGTCGATAGGCAGGTAGAAACGTTCCCGGTCCGTTCGCACTGTCACTCCGGCCTCCTGCCCGTCTGCGGGTCCAAACAAACCCCGCGCTGCCCTCGTCCGCCCGTGGAACTACTCATCCCGCCCCTTTCCGCCGCGGCCGGCGCGGCGCCTCACGCGCCCGCCCGTCCGCGCCTCCACGCGAGACCCGTCTGCAACCCGCGCAACTCCGCCAACCCGCGCATCCGCCCGCCGATCGGGTAGCCCGGACACGTCGGCTCGGCGCGCCGGAAATCGTCGCCGATCTTGTGCCCGTGATCCGGCCGCAGCGTCAGCTGCCAGTCCTCCCGCCCGGCCCGGAGTCGCGCCGCCTGTTCATCCAGCAGCGCGGCCACCACCGCCGGCAGATCGGCGCTCCCCTCGAGGTGGTTCGCCTCGAAAAACGCCCCGTTCTCCTCGCGCTCCACGCTGCGCAGGTGCACCGCATGGATCTTTTCGCCGAGACGCCGCACGATGCCGGGCAGGTCGTTGTCGGCCCGGACGCCGAGCGAGCCCGTGCAGTAGCAGATTCCGTTCGCCGGCGACGGCACCGCCTCCGTCACCGCCCGCAGATCCGCCTCCGTCGACACGATCCGCGGCAGGCCGAGCACGGAAAACGGCGGATCATCCGGATGGATCGCCAACCGCACTCCGGCCCGTTCGGCCACGGGCACCGTTGCCGCGAGAAACAGCCGCAGGTTTTCCCGCAGCACGGCCGCGTCGATCGCCGCATACTTTCCCAGCATCGCGCGGAAATCATCCAGCGAGAGCCCCAGCCGCACGCCGGGAAACAGATCCAGCGTCTGCCGGGTGAACTCCTCCCGGCCCGCCGCGCCCAACGCGTCCCAAAACGCCCGCGCCTCGCTCTGCACGGCCGCGCTCCACTCCGTCGCCGCCCCGCTGCGCCCCAGCGCGAACAGATCGAAGGCCGCGAATTTCGCCGGCTCGTAGCGCAGCGCCTCGCTGCCGTCCGCCAGCCGATGGTGCAGATCGGTCCGCACCCAATCCAACACCGGCATGAAGTTGTAGACGACCGTCGTGAGACCCGCCGCGCCGAGGCGCGCCAGCGTCGTCGCGTAGTTTTCGATGTGCCGCTCCCACTCGCCCGTCCGCGTCTTGATCACCTCCGACACCGGCACGCTCTCCACCACGCGCCAGACCAGCCCCGCCGCCGCGATTTCCGCCTGCCGCCGCGCGATCGCTTCCGCCGGCCACGCCTCGCCGTAGGGAACTTCATGCAACGCCGAAAAAACCGCGGTCGCTCCGGCCTGCCGGATCTCCGCCAGCGTCACCGTGTCCGCCGGTCCGAACCACCGCATCGCTTCCGCCATCAAGGGACTGCTCATCGCCGCCAGCGCAGCCGCTTTTTTTCTTCTGCTCAACGATACAAGTTATCCTCGGCTTGCGCATCGTCGGTTCGTTTCCATCGTCCGGTTGCCCCGCGCGGATTTACCCGTCCGTCGCTCCCCCCTGACCGACCCGCCTCGTCCCCGCTTCGCCATGACCCAACGATCCCGTCTGCGCCTGCTTCCCCGTCTGCTCGCCCCCCTGGCCGCCGCGCTTCCCCTCGCCGCCCAGGTCGCTCCCTCCGCGCCGGCCACGACTCCGGCGAAATCCGCCGAAGACCTCGTCCAGCTCTCGCCGTTCATCGTCTCCACCGAAAACGAGGCCGGCTGGTCCGCCAACGAGACCCTCTCCGCCACCCGCACCAAACAGGCGCTCAAGGACGTGCCGGTGAACATCGACGCCATCACCGCCGACTTCATGGAGGACCTCGGCCTCTTCACCGCCGACGAGGTCGCCAACTTCGTCGCCAACGCCTACGCGCCGCCCACGCTCGAGAACGACAACCAGAGCGGCGCCGTCTCCTTCCGCGGCCTCAGCGGCTCCACCGCTTCCCGCAACTACTTCCGGTGGTATATCCCGTCCGACACCTACAACGTCGAGCGCATCGATTTCGGCAAGGGCTCCAACTCGCTCATCTTCGGCGACGTCGACCCCGGCGGCCAGGCCTCCGTCTTCACCAAGCGCGCCCAGTTCCGGAACTTCGGCACCTTCTATTCCCAGTATAACAGCGACGGCGCCTACCGCGTGCAGCTCGACTACAACCGTCGCCTCCTCTCCAACCTCGCCGTCCGCTTCAACGCCGTCCGCCGCCAGGAACGCACCTTCCAGGATGCCTCCACCTTCCAGCTCGCCGGCGAGACGCTCACCACCACGTGGCAGCCGCTGAAGGAAACGCGCATCCGCCTCGAGTTCGAGCAGGGCGACTTCGAAAACGTCCGCGGCTTCGGCGGCGTCACCATCCGCGAACAGTCCGCCCGTTCCCGCGCCTACACCAGCGACCGCCTGCACTACACCTCCGACGGCGAGTGGATCGTGCGCTCGCAGCTCCCCTCCGCCGACCGCTCCAACGGTCCCGCCGGCGGCTCCCCCTCCCTCGTCGAGGGCGGCTTCTTCGACGTCACCATGCGCAACGCTGCCGGCGCCGTCATCGGCACGAAGCGTTTCAACGGCTATCCGAAGCACTACAACCTCCGCGGCTCCTTCGACCGCCAGAACCGGCCCTTCGATTCCATCTCCGCCACCATCGAGCAGCGCCTCGGCCCGGTCGGCATCGAGGTCGCCTACAACCACCAGAAGCAGACCGCCATCCGCAACGACAACTTCTTCTCCAGCACGATCAGCGTCGACGTCAACGGGCGCCCCTACATCGAGACCGAGCTGGATGAGAAGCGCTTCGGCAACATGGTCGACTCCTTCCGCGGCACCGCGGTCTACAAATTCGACCGGTGGAAATGGATGCAGCAGCTCTTCGTCGGCAGCGCCGAATACCGCGAGGACCAGGTGCTCAACTACCGTTTCAACACCTACAACACCTACAACGTCGACCGCGGCGGCACGCTCAACACCAACAGCGACCGCGTCCGCCTCCGCCTCTTCCTCGACGATCCGCGGTTCTACTCGCGCGCGCTCTTCGACTCGATGAAGCCGGCCAATCTCCCGTCCACGCCGACCGTCACCATCAAGTCCCTCGCCTCCTTCCCCTCCGGCACCAGCTCGACCGACGGCACCCAGTGGCGCCAGTCCTCCGCCGTCGCCCTCTCCGCCAGCGGCCGCTACTTCAACGGCCGCATCCAGACCCTGGTCGGCGCCCGCCACGACTGGAATCGGAACTATGAATACGAGGGCACCCGCACCTTCGGCCCCTACAGGGAGGAGGTCGCCCCGCCCAAGCGCGGCGACGCCCTGCCCGGCGAATACATCGAGAACAAGCAGCTCCGCCTCGAGAACACCTCCATGACCGGCGGCCTCACCGTCGTCCTCACCAAGGACCTCAACTTCTACGGCGTCTACTCCGAGTCCTTCCGCTTCCAGGGCGTCCGGACCTTCGACCGCCAGCGCTTTCCGCCCATCACCGGCGTCACCAAGGAGGTCGGCCTCAAGGGCTCCTTCTGGGGCGACAAGGCCAACATCAACCTCGGTGTCTTCAACATCGACCGCCAGAACGTCGCCCTGAGCTGGAACGGCGTCATCGACTTCAACACGGCCGAAATCGAGGACCTCATGAATCCCAACGACGTCCTTCCCGGCGATCCCCGCTACAAATACGGCGAGGAGGGCACCGCCAGCGCCGCCCGCTATTACAGCTCCACCGAAAACTCCCGCGGCGCCGACGTGACCCTCAACCTCCGCCCCCTCCGCGGCCTGCAGCTGCGCTTCACCTTGGCCCGCACGCAGGTCACCGGTCAGCCGAACCTCGACTCCTTCCGCGGCTACTACGAGGCGGCCGTCGCCCGCGGCAACGAGTCGCCCGCCCTCCTCAACGAGGCGAGGACCCTGCTCGACTCCCTCGACATCGACCAGAAGCCCACCGGCCCCCGCGCCTCCCCGTGGTCCGCCAGCTGGGTCGTCGACTACGCCTTCTCCCGCGACGCCTGGAAGCCCCTGCGCGGCGCCCGCGTCGGCCTCAACGGCAGCTGGCGCGACGACTACCTCTTCGGCATCGCCGGCGGCCAGGCCCTTGCCGGCGGCTCGACCCACCTCGTGCACGGCTACGTGATGCGCGACCAGAAGATCTGGAACCAGCAGGTCCGCGCCCGCCTCGGTTTCCGCAACCTCACCGACCTCGAGAACGGCAAGCTCCGCAAGACGAGCTTCACCACCCTCGCCACCGGCCAGAACGTCTACCGCTACAGCTACGTCGTCCCGCTGCAGGTCGACCTCAGCCTCACGGTCCGCTTCTGAGGCCGCCCGGGTCCGACTTCGGCCCGCACGCGTCGCGTGCGGGCCTTTTTCTTTGGCCGTAGTGCCCGCCCCGGTCCGCGCTCCCTTTGGTCTCGAATTTCCGCCCGCCCCGCAGAGGCTCCGGTCGCCCCGCGCCCAGTTTTCGCCCGCCCTCCGACCCCGCCGCGTCCTCTCCCGCTCTCCGTCATGTCCGAACACATCACCTACGACTTCCGCTTCGCCGACGGCCAGACATTCCACTTCGAAGTTCCCCTGGAAGGCTGGCGCGAGACCCCCGCCAACCGCGACACCCCGCATCCCGACTGGACGCTTCTCGCCCAGGACCGCTGCCCCAACTGCCCGCTCGACCCGGCTCAGCACCGTTACTGCCCCGCCGCCGTCGATCTCCACGCCGCCGCGGCCAAATTCAGCTCCATCGTCTCCTACCAGCGCGCCCAGGTGACGGTCGTCATCGGCACCCGCACCTATTCGGCCGAGTGCGACATGAACACCGCCGTGCGCTCCCTCTTCGGACTCTACCTCGCGCTCAGCGCCTGCCCGATCACCGGCCGGATGCGCCCCATGGCCCTGCGCCACCTGCCGTTCGCCTCGATGCAGGAAACCCTCGGCCGCGCCGTCGGCCACTACCTCACCAAGCAATACCTCGTGATGCGCTCCGGCGGCGCCCCCGACTGGGAACTCCACGGCCTCGCCCGCCTCTACGAGCAGCTCGACGAGGTCAACATGGCCTTCATCGCCCGGCTCCGCCGCGCCTCCGAGCGCGATTCCAACCTCAACGCCCTCTGCGGCCTCTCCACCTTCGCCCGCTTTTACTCGATGGGCGTCGACGAACTGCTCGACGAGGAGAAGTCCCTCTACCTGTCGAGTTTCTGACCGCAGCGGCCCGCCCGCGCGGCCGCGATTCCCTTTTCGTCCGACGTATCCGTCCCCGGTTCACCTTCGTCATCTGACCCGCATGCCCCATTCGTCCCGTTCCTCCCGCCCCGCCCCGCGGCGCGCGTCGCTTCGCCGGCTCCTCGCTGCTCTGCCGGTGCTTCTGGCCGTCGCCGCGCCGCTCGCCGCCGCACCCGCCACCCCGGCCCGCCCCAACATCCTCTTCGTGGCGGTCGACGACCTGCGGCCCGAGTTCGGCGCCTACGGGGCCACCTACGTCAAGTCGCCCAACCTCGACCGCATCGCGAAGGCCGGTCTCACCTTTACCCGCGCCTACTGCCAGCAGGCGGTCTGCTCGCCCACGCGTTCCAGCCTGATGACCGGCACGCGCCCCGACACCACCAAGGTCTGGGATCTCGAAACCCACTTCCGCACCGCGCTCCCGGACGTCGTCACCCTCGGCCAGCACTTCAAAAACCACGGCTACTTCGTGCAGGGCATGGGCAAGATCTACCACGGCAGCTTCGACGACGCCCCCACCTGGTCCGTGCCGTGGCAATCTTCCCGCGGCCAAGCCTACGGCCTGCCGGAGAACATGGCGCTGCAGAACCGCCAGAATGCCGCCCCCGGCACCGACTCCGCCAAGAAGTCCGGCAAAAAGAAAAAAGCCGCCACGCCCCGCAATTCCCGCGGCCCCGCCTTCGAGGGCGCCGATGTGCCCGACGACACCTTCACCGACGGCAACACCGCCAAACTCGCCGTCAAGGCCCTCGGCGAGCTCGCCCAAAAGAAGGAGCCGTTCTTCCTCGCCGTCGGCTTCGCCAAGCCCCACCTGCCCTTCGTCGCGCCCAAGAAATACTGGGACCTCTACGATCCCGCGAAAATCGAACTCGCCCCGAACAAGTTTCGCCCGAAGGACGCCCCCGACTATGCCATCCAGCCCGGCGGCGAGATGCGCGCCTACCACGGCATCCCCGAAGGCTCGATCCCCGACGACCTCGCGCGCCGGCTCAAGCACGGCTACTATGCCGCCATCTCCTACATGGACGCCCAGCTCGGCCGGGTGCTCGACGAACTCGACCGCCTCGACCTCGCCAAAAACACCATCGTGATCCTCTGGGGCGATCACGGCTGGAAACTCGGCGAGCACGACGCCTGGTGCAAACACAGCAACGCCGAGAACGACACCAACGGCGCCCTCCTCCTCTCCGTTCCCGGCATGAAGCATGCCGGCGCCAAGGCCACCGGCTTCGTCGAGTTCGTCGACGTCTACCCGACCCTCGCCGATCTCGCCGGCCTGCCCCTCCCCGCCCACCTCGAGGGCCAGAGCTTCAAACCCGTCCTCGACAATCCGTCGCGCCCTTGGAAAGCCGCCGCCTTCAGCCAGTATCCCCGCCCCGGCAACGCCGCCACCGGCGGCGCTGCGCTCATGGGCTACTCGATGCGCACCGAGCACTATCGCTTCACCGCCTGGCTGCACCGCAACGACCACAGCAAGGTTGCCGCGCTCGAGCTCTACGACCACCGCTCCGATCCGCAGGAAAACCAGAACCTCGCCGACCGCCCCGAGCACCGCGATCTGGTCGCGCGGCTCACCGCCCAGCTGCGCGCCGGTTGGCAAGCCGCCCGCGCCACCCCCTGAGCCCGGCGCCCCGTGCCTTCCGCCGTGCCGTCCCGCCCGCTGCCCCGCCCCGCCGCCGCCGTTCGCGCCGGCTTTTTCGCCTTGGTCGCGCTGCTGGCCGCGGCGGCGGCCGCCGCCGAGTCGCCCAAAAACGTCCTCTTTCTGGTCGTCGACGACCTCAACACGTCGCTCGGCGCCTACGGGCACCGGGTCGCCCGGACACCGCACCTCGACCGCCTCGCCGCCCGCGGCGTCCGCTTCGAGCGCGCCTACGCCCAGTATCCGCTCTGCAATCCGAGCCGGGTGTCCTTCCTGAGCGGGCGCCGCCCCGAGCGCACCGGTGTCTACGTCTTGAATACGCCGGCCCGGACCGCGATGCCCGACGCCGTGCTGCTGCCGCGGTTCTACCGCAGCCACGGCTACTACACCGCCGGCCTCGGCAAGATCTTCCACAATCCCCGCACCGGCGACGCGGCCGCCTGGGACCGCTACGAGGACGGCCCCGGCGAGGACGACGGTGAAAAAGCCGCCATCTCCGCGCGCTACGGCGGCGGCGACGGCCGGCCCGCGTGGCGCGAACTCGACTCCGACGGGTCGAAGACCCGCGACGGCCTCAACACCGCCGGCATCCGCGATCTCCTCCGCGCCCGCGCCGCCGACCGGCGGCCCTTCTTCCTCGCCGCCGGCTTCCACAAACCGCACCTGCCGTGGACCGCGCCGAAGCGCTTCTTCGACCTTTACCGCGACGTGCCCGTCGACCTCCCGGCCGAACCCGCCCTGCGCGATATCCCGGCCATCGCGCTCCAGACCGAACTGAGCGGCTTCCCCCAGCCCGAGTCCCGCGCCGGCGCCCTGCGCGCCTACTACGCGTGCATCTCTTTCATCGACGAGCAGGTCGGCCTCCTGCTCGCCGAGCTTGATCGCGGCGACCTCTGGAAAAACACCGTCGTCGTCTTTTTCAGCGACCACGGCTTCCACCTCGGCGACCATGGCGGGCTGTGGGCCAAACTCAGCGCCTTCGACGTCGCCACGCGCGTGCCGTTGCTCATCGCGGGCGCGGGCGTGCCCGCCGGCCAAGTCGTCGCCGCCCCGGTCGAATTGATCGACGTCTACCCGACGTTGGTCGCCCTCACCGGCCACGCGCCGCCCTCCGGGCTCGACGGCCGCGCCTTGCTGCCCCTCGCGCCGAGCCCCGCCGACCGCACCGCTTACAGCCTCGTTTACCACTACGATGTCGCCGGCAAGCGCGACGTCGCCGGCCGCACCGTGATCGCCGCCGACTGGCGCTACACCGAATGGGACGGCGGCACCGCCGGCCGCGAGTTCTACTCCC
>JACCDQ010375538.1_pt1 | contig 16574 bp, 13 predicted proteins | sample 7446031 | NCBI WGS metagenome assembly JACCDQ01 (sample SAMN15323442, study PRJNA562643) | freshwater metagenome | isolation source: river surface water | place: USA:Blue River Watershed | collected 2017-08-17
ACGGCATGAGCCTGGCGTCACGGGCCGGCGTGTCGCCGATGATGCAGCGACGCGTGCTGTCGATCATGGGCGATGGCGGCTTCTGGCACAACGGCCTGTTGACCGGCGTACAGTCGGCGCTGTTCAACGGCGACGATGCCGTGCTGTTGATCTTCAAGAACGGTTATACGTCGGCGACCGGTACGCAGGACATCATCTCCACGCCCGGCAAGTCAAGCAAGGCAATGGCGCTCGACAAGACCGCCAGCCTGACCGCGACCGACCGCACCATCGAAGACACCCTCGCCGGTATTGGCGTGCAGTGGCTGCGCACCGTGCACTCGTATCGCGTGTCGACCATGCGGCGCGTGCTGCGCGAGGCGCTGACCACCGATTTTCGCGGCCTGAAAGTCATCGTCGCCGAAGGCGAATGCCAGCTCGAGCGCCAGCGCCGGATCCGTCCGTGGCTGGAGGCGCTGCTGGCGCGCGGCGAGCGCGCGGTGCGCGTGAAATACGGTGTCGATGAGGACGTCTGCACCGGCGACCATGCCTGCATGCGTCTGTCCGGCTGCCCGACGCTGACGCTGAAGGACAACCCCGATCCCTTGAAGGTCGACCCGGTCGCGACCGTCAACGATGGCTGCGTCGGCTGCGGCCTGTGCGGCGAGAATGCGCATGCCGCCACGCTGTGTCCGAGCTTCTATCGCGCCGAAGTGGTCCGCAATCCGCGCTGGCGCGAGCGCGTCGTCGAAGCGCTGCGCAGCATTGCACTGCGCATGCTGCGGCCGGCCTGAGGCGGGGACGATGGACACAAACATGAACGCCCAGCTGAAACAGCGCCCGCCAAGGGCGATATCGCTGTTGGTTTGCGCGCTCGGCGGCGAGGGCGGCGGCGTGCTGACCGGCTGGCTCGCCGACGTCGCGCGCCGTTGCGGTTATCCGGCGCAGGCCACCTCGGTGCCTGGCGTCGCGCAGCGCACCGGCGCCACCACCTATTACATCGAAGTCTGGCCGCAGCCGCAGTCCGAGATCGGCGACGCCCGACCCGTATTCAGCCTGGGCCCGGTGCCCGGCGCGCTCGATGCGGTCATTGCGTCTGAGCTGCTCGAAGCGGCGCGCTGCGCCGGCAATGGCCTGCCGTCACCCGAGCGCACGCTATTCATTGCCTCGGACGCGCGCGCACTGACGAATGCCGAGCGCAGTCACCCGGCCGATGGCCGGCTCGACCGCGACGCGCTGCTGGCTATCGTGCAGTCGGCGGCGCGCGCACTGCACCTGTTCGACATGCAGGCCGTCGCGCGCGAGCAGGGCACCGTCGTCAGCGCCGTAATGCTGGGCGCCATTGCCGGCAGCGGCTTGTTTCCTTTCTCGCGCGACGACTTCGAAGCGGTGGTACAAGAGGGCGGGCGCGGCGCGCAGGCCAGCCTCGCCGGCTTTGCGGCGGGCTATGCGTGCGTGACCGGCGAACAGCCGGCACAGAGCGATGCGTCGCCCTCTCCGGGCGCCGCACATTCCACGCATGCCGAATCTCATACCGAATCTCATGCTGCATTGCCGGCCGAGCTGGCGGACCTGCCCTCGCAGGTCGCCGAGTTTGCCGCGCTGGGTTACGCACGCTGCTGCGACTATCAGGACCGCCGCTATGGCCGCCAGTACCTGCAGAGAGTGCAGCGGCTGCTGGACGCCGAGCGACTGGCCGATACAGGCGGCGCGCACGGATTTGACGCCAGCCGCGAAGCGGCGCGCTGGCTTGCGCTGTGGATGTGCTACGACGACATCGCGCGCGTGGCGCACCTGAAGAGCCGCCGTGAGCGTGCCGAGCGCGTGCGCCGCGAGGCCAGGGCGGGCGGGCACGACTTGCTGCGCGTGCATGATTACTTCAAGCCCGGCATTCCCGAGGTGGCCGCGTTCCTGCCGGCAGCGCTGGCTGAGCGCGTCATTGACTGGGGCCGCAAGCGCGAGGCCGAACGCGGCGAGCCATGGGCGCTGCCGCTGAAGCTGGCCTCGCATACGGTGGCGGGCACGCTGCTGCTGAGGCTGCTGGCCTCGCTGAAGCGCCTGCGCCGGTGGGGCAGCCGCCATGCCCACGAGCAGGCGCTGATCGACGAGTGGCTGGACGCCATCGTCGATGGTCTGCGCGCCGACTGGCAGCTCGGCCGTGAAGTGGCCGCCTGCGGCAGGCTGATCAAAGGCTATGGCAGCACCAATGAGCGCGGCAAGGACACGCTGTTGCATTTGCTGCGGCAGGTCGCCCGAGCGGAGTCATCCCCGGCCGGCGAGCGCGCGCAGCGGGTGCGGCAAGGGCTTGACGCCGCGCTGACCGACGCCAGCGGCCGCACGCTCGACCGTGTGCTGGCCGATGCCGGTGCCGCGCCGCGGCCCGTGCGCGAACAACCGATACGCTGGATGCCCACCGCGGTAAAAAGAGGAGTGAAATGACAAAGACCGTGGTCTATCAGGTCAGGGTGGAGTTCGGCGACTGCGATCCGGCGCGGATCGTCTGGTTCCCGAATTTTTTTCGCTGGATCGATGCGTCGTCGCGGCATTTTTTCGTCAGCTGCGGCGTGCCGTCATGGCAGGTGACCGAGGCGACGATGGGCATTCTCGGCACGCCGCTGGTCGACACGCAGGCCAGCTTCAGGAAGACCGCCAGCTATGGCGACGAGCTGCAGATCCACACCAGCGTGACCGAATGGCGCGGCAGGAGCTTCGTGCAGCACCATCGCGTGATGCGCGGCGACGACGAGATCATGCGCTGCGACGAAGTCCGGATCTTCGCCGCTCACAAGCCCGAAGGCGGGATACGTGCGGTGGAGATCCCGCCGGAATTCATCGCGCTGTGCTCATGATTGCCCGGCGCAGCGCGTGCGGATCAGAAGCTGAACGCCATCGGCGCCACGCCGATCAGCCGCACATGCAGGTAGAGCAGGAACACTGCCCACGCCGCTACGCCGATCACAACGGTCAGCAGGTTACCCGTCAGCGTGCCTGCCGGATACCGTGTGCCCAGCGCGCGGTCACGGCGGCGCGAATTACGGAAATCGAAAATCGACCACAGCAGGAAAGCGCCGAACAGGATCACATCGGCCAGATTGCCGTTGGCCAGCAGGTGGGCGGTGGCCCAGGCCTTTACGCCGGCAATCATCGGGTGACCGAATTTCGCCTTGATGCTGTTGCGCGGCACATAGGCGGCCACCAGCGAAACAAAGGCCACCAGGTTCAGCAGCAGCGCAAGGTGGCGCAGCCACAGCGGCGGTACCCACAGCACCACAGGCTCAAGCCGCGCCTGGCCATAGCCGAGTACGATCAGCACCAGGCCGGCCAGCGAGATCAGACTGATCGCGCCTTTCCATGGCTTTTCGCCGAGGCGGCCGATCATGCCGGTGCGCCAGTCGCTGGCAAAGATACGGGTCGAATGCGGGATCAGAAAAAGAATGAGGCCGGCAATGAGCAAGGACATATCGTGGCTCCGAGTTGAGATTGACGGGGAGTGTAACCGAGGACATCGACAGGCTTCCTAGCCGGCCCCAAACCCGTTTAGCATCGCGTTACGTTCTGCCGGTGTACGCCGCCATCGCCGCCATCGTTGCGACGTACACCACCGGCCGAATAGCCAGGCCAGCACAAAAAACACAATAAATACGACAACGACAACCCCCACGAAAGGTAGCCCGCTTATGCAGCCTCCGGTCAAGACCCGACAAATCCTCGCCGCCGTGATCGGCAATGCGCTCGAGTGGTATGACTTCGTCGTGTACGGCTTCATGACCGTGATCATTTCGCGGCTGTTTTTCCCTTCAGACAGCGAATACGCATCGCTGCTGATTGCGATGGCCACTTTCGGCGTCGGCTTTTTCATGCGCCCGGTCGGCGGACTGTTGATCGGCATGTATTCGGACCGGCGCGGCCGCAAGGCGGCGCTGCAGCTGATCATTTTGCTGATGACGGTATCGATCGCCATGATCGCGTTCGCGCCGACCTATGCGGCCATCGGCGTCGGCGCGCCGGCGCTGATCGTGGTCGCGCGGCTGCTGCAGGGCGTGGCCACCGGCGGCGAGTTTGCCAGCGCAACGGCGTTCCTGATCGAGAGTGCGCCGCCGGGCCAGCGCGGCTACTTCGGCTCGCTGCAAATGGTCGGGCAGAGTGTGGCCGCGCTCGGCGGCGCGGTGTCCGGCATGCTGGTCACGCAGGGTCTGACGCCTGAACAGATCGACAGCTGGGGCTGGCGGCTGCCGTTTGTCTTCGGCCTGCTGATCGGTCCGGTCGGCCTGTGGATGCGCCGCCATCTGGAGGAAACCGAGGCCTTCGTTGCTGCCGCGCACGCGCCTGCCCAGGCGGTCGGCCTGCGCTCGCTGCTGCGCGACCATGCGCGCGCCGTGCTGGTCTGCTTCGGGCTGGTGCTGTCGTCGACGATCATGTTCTATGTGGTGATGATCTATATGCCCACCTATGCGAAGACGCAGTTGCACATGCCTCTCAACGATGCCTTTACCGCGCAGGTGACGGGCCTGGTGTGCCTGACCGCGCTGATCCCCTTGTTCGGCTCGCTGTCGGACCGGATCGGCCGTCGCCCGGTGCTGATGGCGGCCGCGGCGCTGTATTTCGTGCTGCCGTATCCGCTGCTGGCCTGGGTGCTGGCCGAGCCGACCGTAATCCGGCTGGCCTTGATGCAGGTGGCGCTGTGCAGCGCGATCGCGGTGGGCTTCGGCGCGATCTCGACCGCGCTGGCCGAGCAGTTCCCGGTACGGCAGCGTTCGACCGGCCTGGCGCTGGCCTACAACATTGCGGTGATGCTGTTCGGCGGCTTCGCACAGCTGATCGTCACCTGGCTGATCAGCGCCACCGGCACGCCGCTAGCGCCGTCCTTTTATGTGATGTTCGGCGCGGTCGTCGGCTTTGTCGCGGCGGCATTCATCGCCGACCGGCATCGCCAGCAGGATTTGCACTAAATGCTGCGCCACTGGCTGACGGCGCTCGGGCTCGCCACGGCAGCGGCGCTGGCCATCGCCGCACCGGACACCGCTGCTACCGGGTCAGAAGCCGAGGCGATGCCGCTGTACGGCCCCGAGCTGGAGGGCTTCGACTATCCGGCGCCCGTCGAGCGTTTTCGGTTTACCTCGCAGCGCCAGCCGATGCAGATGGCCTACCTCGACCTGCGGCCCGAGCATCCGAACGGCCGCACTGTCGTTCTGCTGCACGGGAAAAATTTTTGCGCCGCCACCTGGGAAGGCACCATGCGCGTGCTGCAGTCGCACGGATATCGCGTGATCGTTCCCGACCAGATCGGCTTCTGCAAGTCGAGCAAGCCGGCAGCCTATCAGTACACGTTCCAGCAGCTCGCGCACAACACGCGCGCGCTGCTCGCGTCACTTGGCATTGAACGCTTCATCGTCATGGGCCATTCGACCGGCGGCATGCTGGCCACGCGCATCGCGCTGATGTTTCCCGCGCAGGTCGAGCAGCTGGTTATGGTGAACCCGATCGGGCTGGAAGACTGGCAGGCCGAAGGCGTGCCATCGCTGACGATCGATCAGTGGCATGCGCGCGAACAGCAGGTGACGGCCGAGCGCATCCGTAACTATCAGCGCAACACGTACTACGTCGGCGAATGGCGGCCTGAGTACGAGCGTTGGGTGCAGATGCTTGCCGGTATGTATCGTGGTCCGGGCCGCGACATCATCCTGTGGCAGTCGGCACTGCTGTACGACATGATCTACACGCAGCCCGTCGTGCACGACTTCGGCAGGCTGAGCGTGCCGACGCTGTTGCTGATCGGTGAGCGCGACAGCTCTGCGATTGGCCGGGAATTCGCACCGCCTGCAGTGAAAGCCCGGCTTGGCGATTATCCGGCGCTGGCCCGGCGCGCCGCAGCGGCGATTCCCGGCGCTCAGCTGGTGCTGTTTCCTGAGCTCGGCCATGCGCCGCAAATGCAGGATCCGGACCGCTTCCACCGCGCGTTGCTGGACGGGCTGCTGAAATAGCCGGCCGGTGACGATCGCTTCGACAACCATCCGACCTATTCCCCATCTTCAGGAGACATTTTTTCGATGAGCAGCGCTCCCACCGCGCAGGAACAATTCGACGAGCGTGCATCCAGCGCGCTGACTGCGATCTATCTGACGCCCGATGTCGTCGCACAGCGCGAGAAGCTGCTGTCGCTGCTGGCGCCGCAGCCAGGCGAACGTGCGCTCGATATCGGCTGCGGGCCGGGGTTGACGACCGAGGCGCTGGCGCAAGCCGTGGGTGCGGAAGGGCGCGTGAACGGCGTCGATATCGCGGCGCCGATGCTGGCGATTGCGCGTCACCGCTGCGCCAGCCTGCCGCAAGTGTCGTTCGGGCAGGCCGACGTGAAGCGGCTGCCGTATGCGGACGCGAGCTTCGATGTCGCGCTGGCGTCGCAGGTCTACGAGTATGTCGACGATATCGATGGCGCACTGACAGAGCTGGCGCGCGTGATCCGTCCGGGGGGCCGTGCATTGCTGGTCGATACCGATTGGGAGTCGGCGATCTGGGCCAGCCATGACGATGCGCGCATGCGCCGCGTGATCGAGACCTGGAACGAGCATATTCCGCATCCGCAATTGCCGCGCACGCTGAAACGGCGAATGGTGCAGGCCGGTTTTGCCGACGTGCGCGTTGAGGTGGTGCCGCTGCTGAATGTCAGCTACGACCCGAACACCTACAGCGTCGGCATGATGAAAATGCTCGGCAAATTCGCCACCGGACGCAACGGCCTGACCGACGCCGACATTCGCGCGTGGATGGATGACGCGCGCGCCATCGGCGATGAAGACGGTTATTTTTTCAGCCTGAACCGGTTTGTCTTCAGCGGCGTTCGACGCTGAGCTCCTTGCCATAGCGCCGCAGCGTGTCATCGATCATGCTGTGCGCGAGTTCGGCCTCACCGAAGAACACACGGCCGGAAATGCTGTCGGCCAGCATTTCCGCTTCATGTTCGCTGTGCGTGCGCACCAGCACCTGCAGCGCCGGGTTCAGCCGCGTCGCATGGCGCAGCACGGCGCGCACATCGACTGCGCCCGGTACGGCGATGATCAGCAGCGCTGCGCGCGCAATATGTGCCTGCACCAGCGTCAGCGCATCGCCGGCATTGCCGGCCACCGCCGCCTTGCCGAGCGCGCGCAGCCTTTCGACCAGTTCGCGGTTGCGCTCGATTACCACATACGGAATCGATTCGCGCTCCAGCGCGTCGGCAATGCGCCGGCCGACCCGGCCCCAGCCGATCAGTACGGTCTGGCCTGACAGAAAACGTTCTTCCGTCGACAGCGGCAGCTCGCCCAGCGCATCGGCCGAGCGCTCGAGCATTTGCGCCAGCGCCGAGCGATCATGCAGCCAGCGATTGAGCGGCGCGATCAGCGTGAACAACAGAGGATTGATGGCAATCGACACGATCGCACCGGCCAGCACCAGCGTGCGCGCCTCTTCCGGCAGCAGCCCGAGCGCCACGCCGATGCTGGCGAGAATGAACGAGAATTCGCCGATCTGCGCGAGGCTGGCCGACACGGTCAGCGCGGTGCTCAGCGGATAGCGCAGCGCCAGCACCAGTAGCGTCGCGGCGACCGATTTGCCGACGATGATCACGGCCAGCACCGACAGCGCCTGCAATGGCTGGGCGACCAGAATATGCGGTTCGAACAGCATGCCCACCGACACGAAGAACAGCACCGAGAAGGCATCGCGCAGCGGCAAAGATTCATCGGCGGCACGCCGGCTGAACTCCGACTCGCGCAGCACCATGCCCGCAAAGAACGCGCCCAGCGCAAACGACACGCCGAACAGCGCTGAAGCGCCGACGGCCACACCGATCGCCGCGGCCACCACGCAGAGCCCGAACAGCTCGCGCGAGCCGGTATGCGCGACCATCCACAGCAGGCGCGGCAGCAACTTGCGACCCAGTACCAGCATCAGCGCAACGAAGAGCCCGACCTTCAGCAAGGCCGTGGACAGGGCCTGCAGCAATTCACTCAGGTGGCCGACCTGTCCCGCGGCCTTCGCCCCCTGCGCTGGCCCACCCAGCCCGCCGAGTGCCGGGAGCAGCACCAGTACCAGCACCATCACCAGATCTTCGACCACCAGCCAGCCGACGGCGATACGGCCGTTGCCCGATTCGAGCGCGCCGCGTGACTCCAGCGCGCGCAGTAGCACGACGGTGCTGGCCACCGACAGCGACAGTCCGAAGATCAGGCCGGCGCCGGTGTTCCAGCCCCAGTGCCATGCGAGCGCCGCGCCGAGCGAGGTGGCGGCCATGATCTGCAGCAGTGCGCCCGGCAGCGCGATCTTGCGTACCGCCAGCAGGTCATGAATGGAGAAGTGCAGACCCACGCCGAACATCAGCAGCATCACGCCGATGTCGGCAAATTGCGAGGCCAGCCCGGGATGGGCTGTGAAGCGCGAAGCAAACTGGCCGAGCACGACGCCGGCCAGCAGGTAACCGACCAGCGCCGGCATTTTCATGCGCTGCGCGACATAGCCGAACAGCAGCGCAAGGCTGAATGCGGATGCCAGCGTAGTGATCAGCGGTACATGATGAAGCATAGGCACGCACCGCCATCAACGAGGAAGTGCGGACCATGGTAGCGCTTCAGGGCTGGCGGGTATTGTCGCCGTTCGGGTCTTCGTTCGAGTCGTTTCGCTGGCGCTGTGAGATCCACCAGCCGGCCAGCACGACGAAGAGCGCGCCGGCAATACCGGCCAGGCTCAGCCGTGTGTCACCTGCGGCCAGCGGCGGCAGGCTGCCGTCGAGAACGCCGGCCAGCCGTTCTTTCAATGCCAGGTCGGACGAGATCATGGCGCCGCCGAGATAGCCGAGCAGTGCGCCGCCGGCCGTCACCAGCGCCGGCACGCGGTCCATGATCTTCAGCACCAGCGAGCTGCCCCAGATCACGATCGGTATGCTGACCACGATGCCCAGCGCCACCAGGAGCAGCTTGTGCTCGTCGCCCGCGTGCTCGGCGGCACTGGCGACGGCCACCACATTGTCGATGCTCATCACCAGGTCGGCGATGATGATGGTCTTGATCGCGGTCGCGAGACGGTCGCCGCCATCGATATGGTCATGGTCGTCATCGTCTTGTATCAGCAGCTTCACGCCTATCCACAGCAGCAACAGCCCGCCGATGGCCTTCAGCCACGGCACGCCGAGCAACGTGACGGCAAACGCGATCAGCAGCACGCGCACAATGATCGCGCCGGCCGTGCCCCATAAAATGCCCTGCATGCGCTGCCGCTCGGGCAGCTTGCGGCAGGCCAGCGCGATCACGATCGCGTTGTCGCCGCCGAGCAGGATGTCGATCAGGATGATCTGGCCGACCACCACCCAGTTCAGCGACTGCAGAAATTCAAGCATGTTCAGTATTCCGTGAAGAAGGTTGGTTGACTGCGGCAGCCCAGGCCGCGCAGTGCAGCCGGGATTGTATGCGCATTGCCTTTCCGGAGGCCGTCTTACAGGCTTGCTGCAGCGGCAGCACATGCTATCCTCGCCCGATAGTCGCGGGTGACCCTGCCCGCCGCCACAAGACCAAGGAGACCCGCATTGACTACCCTGCTGAAGCCCATCCTTTCGCTCGCGCTGTCCGCTGCCACCATCGTCGCCGCGCTGCCGGCCTACGCCGCCTGCCCGACCGATGCGCAGGTCGATGCCTACCTGGCCGACTACATGCAGCGCCGTCCCAGTAAAGGCTTCGGCAATGACATCGCACTCGATGACGCCGAATGTGCGAAGCGCAAGCTGACGGCAAAGCTGCCGCTGGCGCTCGGCAGCCGCGTCGGCTACAAGGCGGCGTTCACCAATCCGGCGCTGCAGCAGCGCTTTGGTGTCAGCGGACCGAAGTGGGGCACAATGTTCGACCGCAACATGGTCGACATCATCGCGGTGCTGCCGCATGATTTCGGCGCGCGCCCGCTGTACGAGGCCGACCTGATCGTCGAAGTGAAAGATGCCGGGCTCGCCAATGCCAACACGCCGCTCGAGGCGCTGGCGCACCTGGAATCGGTGGTGCCTTTCATTGAATTGCCCGACCTGATGCTGGAAGGGCAGTTCAGCGGCCCGAACTTCATCGCCACCAACGTCGGCTTTCGTGGCGGCGTGACCGGCGCCGAGCTGCCGGTGCAGCGCACCCAGGCCTTTGCCGATGCAATGGCCAATATGACGGTCGTGATGATCGACGAGGCCGACAACAACAAAGAGCTCGGCCGCGGGCAGGGCAGCGCGATCATGGGCAACCCGCTGAACGCGGCGATCTGGCTGGCGAAAGAACTGAAGAAAGAAGGCATCGTGCTGAAGAAAGGCGATCTGCTGAGCCTGGGCGGCTTCTTCCCGCCGCAGCCGACCAAAGCCGGCATGAAGGTCCGGATGGAGTATCAGGGCTTGCCTGGCAATCCGGTGGTGTCGGTCGAATTTAATTAAGAGCCTGTCCCGGTAGGCCGCTGGCGGTGTTGGCAATTCCTTGCCGACCGTCTGTACTGTCTGCGGAACTGCCGCCTTGCCACCGACCTGCCGGGAGAGGCTCTAAGCCCCGGTCTCATCAGGCCGCTGCGGTGCCAGCAGCGGCTGTTCTTTCCGACAAGCTTGCCGCGCGATCTACCGATCGCCGGCAAATGAGAGTGATTCTCAAGTATCATGTTTCCCCGTATCGCCGACCTTCGATTCCGTCGGTGTGGAACCCTGATGCCTGTCATGCAAAGCCTCGCTTCTCCTCCCTCTGTGTATTCGTCCCTCGACCAGCTCGCGCTGCAGGCGCCTGCGCTGGTGCATGAAGTTACGCCGCCGCCGGAGCTGCAGGACTGGGCGATCTGGCTTGCCGAGATTGGCTTCCTTCCCGGCGAGCAGGTGCGCGTGATCGCGCGCGGTGCGCCCGGCGGCGATCCGCTGGTGGTGCGCATCGGCGATTCCACCTTCGCGTTGCGCCGTGCCGAGGCCGCTTGCGTGCAGGTGGTGCCGGCCATTGACCAGAGAGACGCCGCATGACCGAAGCTAAAGTTCATCTGTTCCGTGGCGGACCGCTGGTCGCGCTGGTCGGCAACCCGAATTGCGGCAAGACCGCGCTGTTCAACCGTCTTACCGGCAGCCACCAGAAAGTGGCGAACTATGCCGGCGTGACCGTGGAGCGCAAAGAAGGCTCGCTGGCCATGGCCTCCGGCAAAGTGCTGAGGCTGCTCGATCTGCCGGGCACGTACAGCATGCATCCGCGCTCACTGGACGAACGTGTGACGGTCGATGTGCTGATGGGGAATGCGGCCGGCGAAAAGCGGCCCGACCTCGTGGTCTGCGTCGTCGATGCGACCAATCTGCGCCGTAACCTGCGGCTGGTGCTGGCGGTCAAGCGCACCGGCATTCCGTGCATCGTCGCGCTGAACATGATGGACCTGGCCGAGCGGCGCGGTCTGCACATCGACATCGAGGCACTGAGCCGCGAGCTCGGCCTGCCGGTCGTGCGCACGATCGCCGTGCAGGGCGACGGCGCGCAGGCGCTGAAGCTGGCGCTTGAGGCCTCCGCGCTGTGGCAGCGCCCGGCAGCATCGGCCGCGCAGTCCGTACCGGCCGCTGATCCCGAGCGCGATCCGCGCGGCGACCATGAGGCCGTACGCGCGATGCTGGAGAGGCTGGGCCTCGACCAGTCGGCGCCGCACCGTTTCAGCGACCGCATCGACCGCATCGTGCTGCATCCGCTGGCCGGCCCCGTCCTGCTGGCGGTGGTGCTGTTCCTGGTGTTCCAGGCAGTGTTCGCGTGGGCTGAGGTGCCGATGGGCTGGATCGAGGCCGCCACCGACGCGGCACGGCAAGGCGTCGGCAGCCTGCTGCCGGCAGGCTGGCTGCGCAGCCTGCTGGCCGACGGTATCGTCGCCGGCATTGGCAGCGTGCTGGTGTTCCTGCCTCAGATCGTGATCCTGTTTTTCTTCATCCTCGTGCTGGAAGAATCCGGTTATCTGCCGCGCGCGGCCTTCCTGCTCGACCGGCTGATGGGCAGCGTCGGCCTGTCCGGCCGCAGCTTCATTCCGCTGCTGTCGAGCTTTGCCTGCGCCATTCCCGGCATCATGGCCGCACGCACGATATCGAATCAGCGCGACCGCATTGTCACCATCCTGATCGCGCCGCTGATGACCTGCTCGGCACGGCTGCCGGTGTATGCGCTGCTGATCGGCGCATTCATTCCGTCGCGCCAGATCTGGGGCGGCATCGAGTTGCAAGGCCTGGTGCTGTTCGTGCTGTATGCGTCGGGTATTGCCGGCGCGATGCTGGTGGCCTGGATACTGAAGCAATTCACCACGCGCGGCCAGGTGCGCACGCTGATGATGGAGCTGCCCGATTACCATTGGCCGGTGCCGCGCAATATCGCCATCGGCCTGTGGCAGCGCGTGAAGATTTTCCTGCGCCGCGTCGGCGGCCTGATCCTGGCGCTGACGGTGCTGATGTGGTTCCTGGCCAGCTATCCGGCGGCGCCGGCCGGCTCGGCCGGGCCGGCCATTGAGCACAGCTTCGCCGGCATGCTCGGCGGCGCGCTGGCCACCGTGATGTCGCCGCTCGGCTTCAACTGGCAGATCAGCGTCGCGCTGATTCCAGGCCTTGCCGCGCGCGAAGTCGCGGTGAGCGCACTGGGCACCGTGTATGCGCTGTCGGCCACCGAAGACGCGGCGCAGTCACTGGCCCCGCTGATCGCGAATGACTGGAGCCTCGCCACCGCGCTGGCGCTGCTGGCCTGGTATGTGTTTGCACCGATGTGCCTGAGCACGCTGGCAACCATACGCCGCGAGACCGGCGGCTGGACGATCTCGCTGGCGGCCGCCGGCTACCTGTTTGCGCTGGCCTATCTGTTCGCTTTCATTACCTATCGCGCGGCAGTGGCGTTCGGCCTCGGCTGAGCCGGGCACGGTCCTTCTCCCTTTTCTCCCCACACTTTCCATTGCCGATTCATGGCGGCCGCTACCGGCCGCCATGAATCGCCGTCCTTGCGCGCGCAGCTGCGCTTGCCCGTGCCCTCCAGCCGGGCAGAGATCGACCTGAAATCCATAACTGTTGACCCGTAGCAATCAGTAAACGATAATGAGAACAATTATCATTAATGTCTAGAGCGTTGTCGTTTTCGACATCGATGAACGCCCTCCAAGACTTTCCGGATCCTCACCACTTTTATCTGCCTGCCATGTTCTCAAGCTCGCCTTCCTCTGCTGTTCGTTTGCTTCCCATCGCCGCTGCCGCGCGCCTTCTGGCCAGTGGCCTGATGCTCGCTGCTGCCTGCGACGGCATCGCCGCCGATGCCACCCCGGCGGACGACGCCCGCCAGGAAAAGACCCTCGCGGCGATCGAAGTCACGGCCAGCGCCGACGCGTCGGCCGAGGGCCTGGCCAAGCCGTATGCCGGCGGTCAGGTAGCGCGCGGCGGCCGGGTCGGCCTGCTCGGCAACCAGGACATCATGGACACGCCGTTCAGCACCACCGCGTACACCTCGACCATGATCCAGGACCAGCAGGCGGCCAGCGTCGCCGATGTGCTGCTGAACGATCCGACCGTGCGCTCGGCCCGCGGCTTCGGCAATTTCCAGGAGATGTACGTGATCCGCGGTTTCCCGGTGCCGTCCGACGACATGACGTATAACGGCCTGTACGGCGTGCTGCCGCGCCAGTATCTGGCGGCCGAGCTGGTCGAGCGCATCGAAGTGCTGCGTGGCGCGAATGCCTTCCTGAACGGCGGCAACGGTGCGGTATCGGGCTTCGGCGTTGGCGGCACCGTCAACGTGCTGCCCAAGCGCGCCGGCAATGACCCGCTGACCCAGATCACCGCCGGCATCGATAACGGCGGCCACGCGCTGCTGTCGACCGATATCAGCCGTCGCTTCGGCCCCGACCAGAGCACCGGTATCCGCCTGAATGCGGTACGCCGCGACGGTTCGGGCACGATCAAGAATGAAGACCGCGAGCTCAGCCTGCTGTCGATCGGCGCCGACTACCGCAGCCGTGACCTGCGCCTGTCGGCCGATGCCGGTTTTCAGGAGCACCGCATCAATTCGCCGCGCCCGAGCGTGACGCCGAACGGCGGCATTCCCGACGCGCCGGATGCCAGCCGCAACTTCGCGCAGCCGTGGACTTTCGCGCGTGAGCGTTCGCTGTTTGCGACTGCGCGCGCCGAATACGATATCAGTGACGTCACCACCGCCTGGGCCGCGTTCGGCCTGCGCAACGGCAATGAAGAAAACCGTCTGGCCAATCCGACGGCGACCGCGGCCGGCGTGACCAACGCGTACCGCTTCGACAACATCCGCAAGGACCAGGCACGCACCGCTGAGGTCGGCGTGCGCCATCAGTTCGATACCGGTGACGTCAAGCACACGGCGGTGGTGTCGGCCTCGGTGTATGAGCTGGAGTCGCGCAATGCGTGGGGCGGCTCGGACTGGTTTGCCAACGGCTTCCTCGGCGATGTGCTCAGCAATCTGACCAACCCGACAAAGGTGCCGATGCCGGCCATCATCAACCGCAGCGGCAACTATGCCGATCCGCTGGTGACCTTCCGCAATCAGAGCACCAGCGTCGCCGTGGCCGACACGCTGCGCTTTGCCGACGAGCGCCTGCGCGTGACGATCGGTGCGCGCCATCAGCAGATGGACAACCGCGAGTACGACTACAACAGCGGCGCGCAGACCAAGCGCTATCAGGAATCGCGCGTCACGCCGATGGTCGGCATCGTCTACCGCGTTCGCCAGGACGTGTCGCTGTATGCGAACTACATCGAAGGCCTGACCGCCGGCGATACCGCGCCGTGGAATGCAACCAACGTCGGCCAGTCGCTGGCGCCGCACGTCACCAAGCAGCAGGAAGTGGGCGTCAAGTATGACGGCGGCCGTATCGGCGCCGGCGTTGCGCTGTTCACGACCACCAAGCCTTTCGGCATGCTCAACAGCAGCAACCTGTTCGTCAATGGCGGCGAGCAGCGCAATCAGGGCATCGAATTCTCGGTGTTCGGCGAGGCCGCGCCCGGCGTGCGCCTGCTCGGCGGCCTGACGCTGCTGGACGGCGAGATCACCCGCGGCGTGGACGGTTCGCTTGAAGGCAAGCAGCCGATCGGCGTGCCGAACAGCCAGGCCACCATCGGCGCCGACATCGACGTGCCGGGCGTGGCCGGACTGGCCATCAGCCCGCGCGTGGTCTACACCGGATCGCAGTATGCGGACATCAACAACACGATGGCCATTCCGTCGTGGACGCGGGTCGACATCGGTGCGCGCTACGTCACCGAGATCAACAAGCAGCTGGTCACCTTCCGTGCGCGCCTCGATAACGTGTTCGACCGTAATTACTGGGCGTCGACCGGCGGCTATCCGGGCTATGGCTATCTGGTGCTGGGTGCGCCGCGCACCTTCACCATCAGCGCGACCATCGATTTCTGATGTCGCCAACGAGGCGTTTCTGGGACGGGCTGCATACGTGGTCCAGTCTCATTTGCACCGCGTTCATGCTGGTAGTCTGCGTGACCGGGCTGCCGCTGATTTTTTCGGACGAGATCGCCGGGCTCAGCGGCCACCAGTTCACGCAGGCTGAACTGCCGGCCGACACGCCGCGCGCCGCCACCGATCAGGTGGCCGCCGCGGCGGTCGCGCATGTGCCGGGCAAGGTGCCGCTGTATCTGTTCCGTGAGGATGACGAGCCCGACCTCTGGTACGTGAAGCTCGATACCCGCGTCGACACCGACGAGCGCCACGCCGTCCTGGTGGCCGTCGATGCGCGTGACGCCAGCGTGCTCGGCGTGCCGGATTTTGGCAAAGGCTTCATGGGCCTGGTCTACCGGCTGCATGTGGACCTGTTCGCCGGCTTGCCGGGCAAGCTCTTTCTCGGGCTGATGGGCGTGCTGATGCTGGCCGCGATCGTCTCCGGGCTGGTGCTGTATCCGCCGTTCATGCGCAAGCTGGAATTCGGCACCGTGCGCCATGCGCGCGGCGGCCGCATCCGCTGGCTCGATCTGCACAATCTGCTGGGCGTGGTCACGCTGTGCTGGGCACTGGTGGTGGGCGCCACCGGCGTCGTCAATACCTGGGCCGACCTGATCCTGAAGGCCTGGCAGCAGCAGCAAATGGCGCAGCTGGCCAGCGGCGATGCATCGGTGGTGCTGCGCGGCGACGTGGCGCTGGCCAAGGCCGGCCGTGCCGGCCCGGCGCAGTTCGCGCTTGAACAGGCTCTGCGCGCCGAACCGCACATGAAGCTGGACATGATGGCCTGGCCGGGCACGCTATTGAGCACCCGCGAGCATTTCGCCGTGATCCTGCGCGGCGACACGCCGCTGACGGCGCGGCTGCGGCAGGCGCTGCTGGTCGATCCGCACACCGGCGACGTGCTGCGCGCCGGCGAGCGTCCGTGGTACGTGACGCTGTTCCAGTTGTCGCAGCCGCTGCATTTCGGCGACTACGGCGCGCTGCCGCTGAAAGTGCTGTGGGCAGTGCTGGATGTCATGACGATTATCGTGCTCGGCAGCGGCCTGTATCTGTGGCTGGCGCGCCGGCGCCGGCAGGCGGACGCGCGCACGCGCGCCGGGAAGGCATCGCCATGAAAACCACCCGCGAGATTCTCCGTAAGCCAGTGCAGCTGGCGGCCGT
>JACCDQ010561151.1_pt1 | contig 16570 bp, 14 predicted proteins | sample 7446031 | NCBI WGS metagenome assembly JACCDQ01 (sample SAMN15323442, study PRJNA562643) | freshwater metagenome | isolation source: river surface water | place: USA:Blue River Watershed | collected 2017-08-17
ACGTGCCTGCCGACGCCAAGAAGAAGCTCGACGAAGTCAAGGCCGGTCTGAACGACGGCAGCTTCGTGATCTGGAAAGGCCCGATCGTGGGTCAAGACGGCAAAGAAGTGCTGGCCAAAGACGCTGTGGCCGACGACAAGTTCCTGGGCGGCATCAACTTCTACGTCAAGGGCGTGGAAGGCAAGATCCCCGGCGGCAAGTAAGCTGGCCCACGGACGATTCCGGATCTGATTCGGAAGTCCCAAGCCGCCTGACGCAAGTCAGGCGGCTTTTTTCATGCGGCGGGCGTAATATGGGGTTTCCGTTCACACCGGGAGATTTGCATGTTCAAAGTCCACGCTGTCCCACCGGACCGTATGCCTCAATTGCTGCGGGCCATGCCCAAGGCGGAGCTGCACATCCACATCGAAGGCACGCTCGAGCCTGAGCTGATTTTTGCGTTGGCCAAGCGCAACGGCGTGCAGCTGCCTTACGCCGATGTGGCCGCTGTGCGCAGCGCGTATGCCTTCACCAATTTGCAGAGTTTTCTGGACCTGTATTACGCCGGGGCCAGTGTGCTGCTGCACGAGCAAGACTTCTACGACATGGCCTGGGCTTATTTCGAAAAGGCGGCGGCCGACCATGTGGTGCGTGCCGAGATTTTCTTTGACCCTCAAACGCATACATCCCGGGGCGTGCCCATGGGGGCGGTTATCGAAGGTTTGCACCGCGCTTGCCGAGATGCCGAGGCCAAGTGGGGCATCAGCACCGATCTGATTTTGTGTTTCTTGCGCCACTTGTCCGAAGAGGATGCGCTGGCCACGTTGGAAGCGGCCATGCCCTGGTGCGACCATTTCATGGGTGTGGGGCTGGACTCCAGCGAAGTGGGTCACCCGCCTGAGAAGTTTGCCCGTGTGTTTGCGCGCGCCCGTGAGCTGGAATTGCGCTTGGTAGCCCATGCAGGCGAGGAGGGGCCGCCGGCCTACATCTGGAGCGCGCTGGACACCTTGCAGGTCGAGCGCATTGACCACGGCGTGCAAGCCATCCAGGACGCAGCGCTGATGAAGCGTTTGGCTCAAAGCCAGGTGCCGCTCACCGTCTGCCCTTTGTCCAACCTCAAATTGCGCGTGTTCAACAGTCTGGCCGATCACAACTTGGCCCAGATGTTGGACGCCGGCCTTTGCGTCACCATCAATTCCGATGATCCGGCCTACTTTGGTGGCTACCTGGTGGACAACTATGTGCAGACTTTCGCGGCCTTGCACATGGGGGCGCAACAGGCCTACAAACTGGCCGCCAACAGCATCCAGGCCAGTTTTGTCACCGAGGAACAAAAGCTCGAATGGATGCATGAGCTCAAGCAATGCTTCATGGGTTTCAGTGAACAAGACTGAGGATTTCTGCAGTTGTGCGCAAGGCCTGCGGAAACTGAAGGATCAGTTGAGTTTTTTGATCAATGTGATGGGATTCAGTCGCAAGACCTTGCAGATCTCTAGAACTTCAACAAAATCCAGTGTCTTTTCGCCAGATTCGAGTTTGGCGACATAAGACTGAGAGCGTCCAAGGGCTTCGGCAAGATCGACTTGTCGAAGCCCTTTTTCTATTCGGGTGTTTTTCAGGGTTTCACGAAGCAGGAGTTTCCTGTCTTTGTTCAGCATCATGTCGTGAATGCTGAATCCTGTATTCGAATATCCCAAAATCGAATAAATTTCAAGAGGGAAATAGCTAACTGGCAAATGCAGTTGGCAAGATCAATTTCCAAGAATTCTTGTGAAGATGGTTCTAAATCTGATCAGAATTCTTGAGATCACTGCTTGCCGCATTCATGTCCACGAACGTTACGCCAACCACTTTCTCAAGGACGCTGCGCGAAGCGTTGCGCAAAAGGTTTGGTAAGCGGGTGACTGCGGCATTTCTTGCACGGGAACTCGACCTTTTTACACAAGGGGGTCTGATTCTGTCTTCAGAGGCAGTCCGCCGGTGGATGGTGGGTCTGTCGATTCCGCGTGCGAACGTGGTGGCTGTATTGGAGGAGTACTTGGGTCGACCTCTTGTCAATAAACGGTTGAACTTGCAAGTCCAGGCGCTGAGCTCTGATGAATTGGAGTTTTTGCAGCGCCAGATCTCCGATCGACTAACAGAAATCCGCGCTTTGGGTCAATCGTTGCCCAAGTCGCGTTAATGAAAACGGAGCCCATGAATTCAAGAATCTTTTGCATATGCCATCTCCTGTTCATGGCGAGCATCTTTTCATCTGTGCATGCTCAAGTCAGCATGTCTTCAACGACTTTTCCTGAACCCCCATTGCCCGTCGAACGGGCATGGATGACTTCGCCGGTGCGGAGTTCGCAGACCAGCGATGGTTATCGAGAAAACTATCTGGTGCCATCGCCCAGCGTCAAGGGCCTGTCTGTTATGGGGACAGGGACTGGGCCTGCAGACAGTCCCAGCATTCCGCCAAAAAGTTTTCTCGACAGCAAGGAAAACGGTTCCGATCTGTTTCAGCAGTTTGTGCAGAAGAACACGGGCAAGAATTTGCCTTTGTATGGGTACAACCTGTTTGAGAGTCGCCGGTATGAGTCTTTGTCCAATGTGCCAGTTCCAGGGCAATACGTGATAGGTCCAACGGATGACATTGATCTCAAGATATGGGGCGCATCGGACTTGGCGATTCGTCTGACGGTGGACCGCATGGGGCACATCACAATTCCTAAAGTTGGCCCGGTCATGGTTGCGGGCACAAGAGCCGATCAGTTAGAAGCTTTGTTGAAATCAAGGGTTGGCAAGGTCCTCACCAATTTCGAACTCAGTGCCAGTTTGGGGCGATTGAAAGCCATCCAGATCTATGTGGTGGGACATGCCAGAAAACCAGGGCTGTACACGGTTTCAGGTCTTTCCTCTTTGGTCAGTGCTTTGTTTGAATCTGGTGGTCCATCAGCAACAGGTTCGCTGCGAGATGTTCAATTGGTTCGAGAGGGCAAATCGATTGCCTCGCTGGATGTGTATCAGTTCATCCAGAAGGGAGTGGCTGTAGGTGATACGTCATTGCTGAATGGCGATGTTTTGGTTATTCCAGCAGCAGGCCCTCGCAGTGCTGTCGTGGGTCCTGTAGAGATTCCTGCGGTCTATGAGCTCAAAACAGCAGGGCAATCTTTGCACGAGTTATTGGGGTATGCGGGCGGCCTCAAGGTATTGGCAAGTCCACACAAGGCTTTGATCGAGCGAATACAACCGAATCACACGAGGGCTCCTCGTGCCGTTATTGAAGTCTCACTTGAAGGGGATGGGTTGCAAACCAGAATTCAAGATGGTGACTTGGTGACGCTTCAGCCGATTCATCCACAGTTTTCCAATGCAGTCACCTTGCGTGGCAATGTGGCCTTCCCCTCCCGATATAGCCATGTGGATGGCATGCGTGTGGCAGATCTCATTTCTCAGAATCACCAGCTGATACAGATCGATTACTACCAGCGAAAAAACATGCTGGTTCAGCACGATCAGAGCGTGGAAAAAATGCCTGGTGAACCAGAAAAATTGGCGAACGAAGTCAAAAATATCCTCGATGAAGTCAATTGGGATTACGCCCTGCTTGAACGTTTGGACGCGAAAGCGTTGAAGCCACAGCTTATTTCTTTCAATCTTAAAAAAGCTGTGCACGAAAAAGACCCGGCGCATAACCTGCTGTTGGAGCCAGGGGATGTGGTGACTGTGTTTGGCGTCAAAGATTTACCGGTGCCACTGGAAAAGAGAACGCAGTTTGTCAGATTGGCCGGAGAGGTCAAAGTGCCTGGGGTTTATCAACTACGGCCTCAAGAAACTTTGGCTGATCTGGTTCAGCGTGCAGGCGGTCTGACTGGCGATGCTTATGCATATGGCACACAGTTCTCGCGCGAAAGCACACGCCGACAACAGCAGGAAAACCTGGACAGAGCCGTTCGCAAAATGGAGATGGGGCTATCGAGCCAATTCAATGCACAGGCGCAAAATATCTCAGAGTCAGAGAGGATCGGCTTTCAGTCACAGTTGACCATGCAAAGGTCGATGATGGATAAACTGAAACAGATGAAGGCCAGCGGGCGCATTGCGCTTGAAATGATGCCTAATTCGACGGCATATCCGGCCTTGACCCTGGAAGATGGTGACAGCATTGTGGTGCCACATCGGTCGGACTTCGTGGCTGTGTTTGGCTCGGTGATGCTAGAGACCAGCTTGCTTCATCGTGAGGGCGATACGGTGGCGCAATACTTGGAGAAAGCGGGTCCTACACGAGATGCTGATCTGGATGGCGTGCTGCTGATCAAAGCAGATGGCACCGTGGTGGCTAATCAAGCTATGCGAAGTTGGCTCGGATGGGGAAATGGCCGTTTCATGAAAACACGGGTCTATCCGGGTGATACTGTTTTTGTGCCCGAGTTGATCGATCGCCGAACCCCTTATACGCAGTTCATTCAGGGAGCCAAGGATTGGACGCAATTGCTGTACCAATTTGGGCTGGGGGCTGTTGCGATCAAGACGCTGCGCAATTGAACTTGTCTTAAAATACATGCAAAGCCCGCTGCCCCGGCGGGCTTTGTTTTGTTCAATCTCCGGGGCCATGTAGAGGACTACCATGTATAAAAACCTCGCAGCCACGCTCGTGGCCGCCTGCTTTTTTCTCACCGGCGCACAGGCCCAAACCTCGGCGCAAACACCCACCAAATCTGCTGAGCCCATCAAGGCCGGTTTTGTCTACGTTTCGCCCATCACCGAGGCGGGCTGGACGCGCCAGCACGACGAGGGCCGCAAGGCCGTTGAAAAGGCTTTGGGCGATCAGGTCAAGACCACCTTTGTGGCCGATGTGCCCGAAGGCGCGGACGCCGAACGTGTGATCCGTGACCTGGCCCAGCAAGGCAACCAAATCATCTTCACCCCCAGCTTTGGCTACATGGAGCCTACGCTCAAAGTGGCCAAGGATTTTCCGAATGTGAAGTTCGAATCGGTCACCGGCTTCAAGACGGCGGCCAACGTGTCGGCTTCGAATGCCCGCTATTACGAAGGCCGCTACCTGGCCGGCATGGCCGCCGGGCGCATGACGAAGTCCAACGTGGCCGGTTATGTGGCAGGTTTCCCGATCCCCGAGGTGCTGCAAGGCATCAACGCCTTCACTTTGGGCATGCGTTCGGTGAATCCCAAAGCCATCGTCAAGGTGGTCTGGCTCAACGCCTGGTTTGACCCACCCAAAGAGCGCGAAGCGGCCATGGCCTTGTTCAACCAGGATGTCGATGTGATCGCTTTCCACACCGGCTCGACCGCCGTGATGGCCGCAGCGCAAGAGCGCGGCAAGATGGCGGTGGCTTACCACTCTGACATGCGCAAAATCGGGCCGGATGCGCAGATCATCGCCGTGACGCACCAATGGGGCGACTACTACACCGCCCGCGTGAAGGCGGCCATGAACGGCAGCTGGACTTCGGGCAGCGTGTGGGGCGGCGTCAAGGAAGGCATGATCCGCGTGGGCGACTTTGGCCCCAAGGTGCCCAAGAAGGTCCAGGACGAGATCCTGGCCAAGCAAAAACTCGTGGGCGCAGGCAAGTTGCTGCCCTTTGCCGGCCCCATCACCGACAACGAAGGCCATGCTGTGCTGCCCGCAGGCCAGAGCCTGAACGACGGCCAGATCCTGGGCATGAACTACCTGGTGCAGGGCGTGGTGGGCAAGGTTTCGCGCTGACCGTTGCGAGGGGCGGGCTGGCGCGTTCCGTCCCCCACTAAAATCAAGCCATCATCAAAGGACGCACCATGAGCATCAAGAGCGACAAATGGATCCGCCGCATGGCCGAGCAGCACGGCATGATCGAGCCGTTCGAGCCCGGTCAGATTCGCCAGAATGCAGCCGGTCAAAAAATCGTGAGCTACGGCACCAGCAGCTATGGTTACGACATCCGCTGCGCGCCCGAATTCAAGGTGTTCACCAACATCTACAGCACGGTGGTGGACCCCAAGAATTTCGATGAAAAGAGCTTTGTGGACATCGAAAGCGATGTCTGCATCATCCCGCCCAACAGTTTTGCGCTGGCCCGCACGGTGGAATATTTCCGGATTCCACGCAATGTGTTGACCGTCTGCCTGGGCAAAAGCACCTATGCCCGTTGCGGCATCATCGTCAACGTCACGCCTTTTGAGCCCGAGTGGGAAGGTTATGTGACCCTGGAGTTCAGCAACACCACCCCGCTGCCCGCCAAGATTTATGCGGGTGAGGGTTGCGCCCAGGTGCTGTTCTTTGAAAGTGACGAGGTCTGTGAGACCAGCTACAAGGACCGGGGCGGCAAATACCAGGGACAGGTGGGCGTCACGCTGCCCAAGACCTGATGATGGTTGGCAGGCCTCAGCGCAGAGGCCGCCAGACCGTGTTGGGTGCAATGCCTCGGCGTTCCAGTTCGCTTCGCAGCAAACGCTGGTAGCGCGCGTTATGAACGGGCGTGGTTGAGTGGTAACTGGCCGCGCCAAACCAGTTGCGACCATGGCGGTCCAGGCCCTTGCGCAGGTACCAGGCCGTCACATAAGTGGCTTTGCACGGCTCCATCAAATGCTGGGCGTGCACGCCGTGGCGTCGCAGTTCGGGCAGGTGCATGGAGTTGATTTGCCCCAGACCCAAGTCATACGTGCCATTGGTGTTTTTGCCTACGGCCTTGGGGTTGAGCCCCGATTCCACCGACAAGACGGCCAGCAGCAAATAAGGGTGTACGCCATGGTATTGGGCGGCTGCTTGCAGGCACTCAATGGGGTTGGGCTGGGCCCACAGCGTGTGAGACCACAGCAGCGCCAGGGCTGAAATCAGGGTTTTCACAAGCATGAGTTGAGGTGTGTCGTGTGTGGGTCATGGAAATTTCTGCCATTGTATTTTTGAGCGCTTGACCATTCGGTTGGGACGCAAGTCGTGGTGGTTCACGGACGGTGCCCGACGGGTCTCGCAGGCAGGCAGGAGTCCGGTTTTGGGGCCCGTGGGCTCAAAATGCGACAATAGCGGCTGATGACTGCTTCTTTTTCCAATTTATCGCTGGCGCCTACGCTGGCCCGAGCCGTGGCCGAAATGGGCTACGAATCCATGACCCCCATCCAGGCGCAGGCCATTCCGGTGGTGCTGACGGGCCAGGACGTCATGGGGGCCGCGCAGACGGGCACCGGCAAAACGGCCGCGTTTTCGCTGCCTTTGCTGCAACGCCTGCTCAAGCACGAGAACCCATCCACCTCGCCGGCGCGTCACCCCGTGCGGGCGCTGGTGTTGCTGCCAACGCGCGAGTTGGCCGATCAGGTGGCACAGCAAATCAAGATGTATGCCAAATACACCCAGCTGCGCAGTGCGGTGGTGTTTGGCGGCATGGACATGAAGCCCCAGACGCTGGAGCTCAAAAAAGGCGTGGAAGTGCTGGTGGCCACCCCGGGTCGGCTGCTGGACCACATTGAGGCCAAAAATGCGGTGCTCAATCAGGTGGAATATGTGGTGCTCGACGAAGCTGACCGCATGCTGGACATTGGCTTTTTACCCGATTTGCAGCGCATCCTGAGTTATCTGCCCAAACAGCGCACCACGTTGCTGTTTTCGGCCACCTTCTCGCCCGAGATCAAGCGCCTGGCGGGCAGCTACCTGCAAAACCCGATCACCATCGAAGTGGCTCGGCCCAACGAAACGGCTTCTACCGTGGAGCAGCGTTTTTATGCCGCCCAAGACGACGACAAGCGCCGGGTGATCCGCAAGGTGCTGGCCGACCGGGGCATCAAGCAGGCGTTTATTTTCACCAACAGCAAGCTCGGCTGCGGTCGTTTGGCCCGTTCGCTGGAACGTGAAGGCCTGCGCACGGCAGCCTTGCACGGCGACAAGAGCCAGGACGAGCGCCTCAAAGCGCTGGATGCGTTCAAGCAAGGCGAAGTGGATTTGCTGGTGTGCACCGATGTGGCCGCTCGCGGTCTGGACATCAAGGACGTGCCTGCAGTGTTCAACTTTGATGTGCCTTTCAATGCCGAAGATTACGTGCACCGCATTGGTCGCACGGGCCGTGCGGGTGCATCGGGTCTGGCCGTGACGCTGGTGGCCCCATCGGACACGCGTTTGGTCGGAGACATTGAAAAGCTGACCAAGAAAAAGATCGATGTCGAGACGCTGGTGTTGGACAACGAACGTTTTGGTGGCCGTGCTTCTGAGAAGTGGGGTGATCGTGCCGAAGATCGTCCGCGTGGGCGTGCTTTTGAGGGCCGTCGCCGGGAAGACCATGACCCCCGCGATGCGCTGGATGCGCCACGCCGCAGTGGTTTCCGTCCTGCACCGGTCAACCGTGACCCCTTCTTTGAGAAGCCGTATGAAGCGCCTCAAACCGATGCGGCACCCAGCTGGGAAGCCAGTGTCCCCAAGACCGTGCGTTCTTCGATTTCGGCCAACATCAAGCCCAAGCGCAAGGTGGCGGCTTTGTTCAAGGCCGGCGAGTGATCTCTCCGAAGTCCGGGGGCTTTACCCGGGCTTCAAACTGGAGACTTCAGGGACTGTCAAAATCGGTCCATGCTTGATCTGTCTTTCATCACATCAAAAGCCACCCGTCCGGTGGCTTTTTCTCGTCTGACCCCTTTGTCTGCGGCTGTGCTGGCCGTTTGTTGGGCAGGGCTGTTGCCGCTTGCCCGTGCGCAGGGCACCCCGCCCGTGACCGATCTGGGTAGGGTCGAGATCAAAAGCAACCGCAACAACGACACGGAGGTGCGGCGTGAATCCACCGCCGCCAAAATTGTCATCGGTCGCGAAGAGATTGAAAAACAAGGCGATGCCACATTGGGCGAGGTGCTCAAGCGGTTGCCCGGTGTGACGCTGGGTGGCCCGCCCGGGCGGGGTGGGGCCATTCGCATGCGGGGTTTGGGTGGCGGGTACACCCAGATCCTGATGGATGGTGAGCGGGTGCCGCCGGGTTTTTCGATCGATTCACTCACCCCCGAGCAGGTCGAGAAGATTGAAATTTTGCGTGCGCCCACGGCCGAGACAGGTGCACGGGCCATTGCCGGCACCATCAACATCGTGTTGCGTGAGGGGCAAAAGGCCAATCCGGACGACCTCAAGATCACGCGCAGCATGGAGCATGGCCAGAGCTCCAGCCAACTCAACTGGGTCCACAACCTCAAGACCGAGCCGATCACAGGCACCTTCACTTTGTCAGCCATGGACCAGTACCGGCCCGATGAGAGCACCTCGTTGACCGAGTCGCATCCGGGTGACAGCCGTGAACGGGAGACGCAGGCCGTGGGGCACCGCCAAGGTGTGCATGCCAATGCCCGTTTGCAGTGGCGCGGTGAGCAGGGGCGCAGCCTGACATTGACGCCGTTTTTGATCTATTCCGAATACAAAGCCACAGGCCAGATCGATGTGCGCCAACTGGCCGGGGCCGATCCTTTGTTCAGTGACCATGTGCAAACGCTCAACCGCAGCCGCTTTGCCATGGGTCGGCTGAACGGGCATTGGAGCCAGCGCCTTTCGGCCGATGACCGACTGGAGGTGCGATTTGGCCTGGGGCAGTCGCAATACGATTACCGTTTTGATCAGTCGGGGGCCACCCAGGGCCTGCTGCTCAACACCTTTGAGACGCAAAATTTTGTGGACCGCAGTGACAGCCTGAATGGCAAATGGACCCGGGTGATGGACAACGGGCACCAACTGGTCAGCGGTCTGGAGACCGAAAGGGTGCGCCGTGTCGAAGAAGCCAATGCGGCTGTGACCGAAGACGCCGGGAATCTCTCGGCCCGCACTTTCCGCTGGGCGGCTTATACACAAGACGAGTTCAAGATCAACACCCACTGGTCGGCGCATGGCGGCTTGCGCTACGAATCCATTCTGACCGAGGGCACCAACGAACAGGGCTTCAAGTCCAACACCAGTTCGGTCTGGACGCCGCTCTTGCACGCGCTGTGGAAACCTGACCCCGAAAAACGTGACCAGGTCCGCATGAGCCTGACCCGCAGTTACAAAACACCCACGCTCTACAACTTGGTGGCCAGACCGCAACTTTCGCGTGAAGCCAACAGCCCCACTCGGCCTGATCGTGTGGGCAATTCGGATTTACGCCCCGAACTGGCCAGCGGCATCGATGTCGCGTTTGAGCGCTATTTGGCCAATGGTGGCGTGCTCAGTGCGAATGTGTTTCATCGCAACATCACCGACCTGATCCGTTACACCATCGTTCAGCAGACCAGTCCGATCTGGGCACCGGGTCAGACCCGCTGGGTATCGACCCCTTTGAATGTGGGTGATGCCATCACGCAAGGGGTGGAACTCGAAGCCAAATTCCGGCTGGACCAAGCCTGGTCCGAGGCCTGGCCGGTGGACATCCGCAGCAACGTGAGCTTTTTCCATTCCCGCGTGAAGCAGGTGCCCGGCCCTGACAACCGTCTGGACCAGCAGCCCGACATGACGGCCAACCTGGGCGGCGATTACCGGGTACGCAGCATCCCCCTGACCCTGGGGGGCAACCTCAACTGGAATCCTGATTACGACACCCGTCGCAGTGAGCAGCAGTGGGCGTACCAGGGCACCAAGCGGGTTCTGGATGTGTATGGCTTGTGGCGTTTTTCCGGGGCCACGGCTTTGCGACTGACGGTCAGCAACCTCACGCCGCGTGAGTATGTGACCGGCTCGACCTACGTGGGCAACAGTGTGTCGGAGGTCTCGCGTACACGTGCCGCCAACTGGCAAAACATCCAGCTGCGCCTGGAGATGAAAATTTAAGCGCCAGGGGCCTTTGTCTCCGGCTTTGCAGGAGGCTGGGGCGGTCTTGTGAGACGATGGCACTTTTGGCCACGATCAGGAGATAAAGATGCCCGTCAAAGACGCTGCCTGGCACGACCGCATGTACAACAACCGGGCCTTGGTGCCCGAGTTTGCCGACCACTTTGCGCACTGGCAGCAGGCTTCAGCCGCTGCTCGGCAAAATGGCCCGATGTCGCTCGACATCCCCTACGGGTCAGGGCCACTCGAAACCCTGGACGTGTTCCCTGCCGCTCAAAAAGACGCCCCGGTCGTGGTGTTCATCCACGGCGGCTACTGGCGCAGCCTGGACAAATCTGACCATTCGTTTGTGGCTCCGGCCTTGCGGGCCATGGGGGCATGTGTGGTGGTGGTCAACTACGCGCTGTGCCCGGGCACACCCGGACGGCCTGTGACCATTCCCGGTATTGCCTTGCAGATGACGAAAGCGCTGGCCTGGGTTTGGCGGCACATTGGTGAGCACGGCGGCGATCGCCGCAACATCACGGTGACGGGACATTCTGCAGGGGGGCATCTGGCGGCCATGCTGCTGGGCTGCGACTGGAAAGCGGTGGCGCGTGATTTGCCCGTCAGCCTGGTGCGCAAGGCTTTGTCGATTTCCGGTTTGTACGACCTGGCACCGATCCGCAAAACCCCGTTTCTGCAGGCCGATCTGCGCATCACACCCACCCATGTGCGCCAGACCAGTCCGGTTTTGTGGACGCGGCCCAAAGGCGTGCTGTATTCGGTGGTGGGCGGCGACGAAAGTCCCGAATTCTTGCGGCACAACCGGTTGATCCATCAGGCCTGGGGGCCCAAAACCGTGCCGGTGTGCGAAGAACTGCCCGGTTTGAACCACTTCAGCGTGGTGACCGAGCTGACCCGCCCGGGCAGTCGGTTGCATGCGCTGGTGCAGGACTTGATCACCCACCCCTGCTGATACAAAAAAGCCAGCCCCGGGGGGGCTGGCTTGGGATGGGGCCAGAGACAGTTCAGGCCGGCAAGAAGCGCTCGACCAGCAGCGACCAGAAGGCCGAACCGACCGCGACGTTGTCATCGTTGAAGTCGTAGCCCGGGTTGTGCACCATGCAGGCCCCATGGCCGCCATTGGCAGCGTCGCCATTGCCAATCAGCACATAACTGCCCGGCACCTGTTCGAGCATGAAGGCAAAGTCTTCACTGCCAGTGAGTGCCCGGCCCTGACGCACCACCTTGGCCTCTCCCACCAATTCTTCGGCCACGGCGCGGGCAAAGTCGGTTTCGGCCAGGTGATTGACCAGCACCGGGTAGCCGCGCTGATAGTCAATATGGGCCCGCACGCCATAGCTTTGGGCTTGGGCATGGACCAGCTCGCAGATGCGTTTTTCGAGCAGAGTGCGCACCTCGCGGTCGAGAGAGCGCACGCTCAGCCGCAGTGTGGCGCTCTGGGGGATCACATTGTTGGCCACCCCTGCATTGAACGCCCCCACCGTGATGATGGCCATGTGCTGCGGGTCCACATTGCGCGAGACGATGGTTTGCAGGCCCATGACGATGGCCGAGCCCGCCACCACCGGGTCGGCAGCCACATGGGGCATGGCCCCGTGCCCGCCCGTGCCATCAAGGGTGATCGTCACGTTGTCTGACGAAGCCATGGCGGCACCCTCGCGCAAGATCAGGTGGCCTTGGGGCAGACCCGGCATGTTGTGCATGGCAAAGATGGCGTCGCACGGGAATTGTTGGAACAACCCGTCTTCCATCATCTTTTTGGCCCCGCCCAGACCTTCTTCGGCTGGCTGGAAAATCAGGTTCACCGTGCCCGAAAACTCGCCTTTTTGGGCGATGTGCTTGGCTGCGGCCAGCAGCATGGCGGTGTGCCCATCGTGCCCGCAAGCGTGCATGATGCCGACGTTGCAACTGGCATACGGCAGGCCGGTGGCCTCGTCGATGGGCAGGGCGTCCATGTCGGCGCGGATGCCCAGGGTCTTGTGGCCTGAGCCTTTGCGCAGTTGCCCCACCAGACCTGTGCCGCCCAGATTCCGGGTGACCTGATAGCCCCAGGATGTGAGCTGTTCGGCCACCAGATCGCTGGTGCGGTATTCCTTGTAGCCCATTTCGGGGTGCTTGTGGATGTCGCGGCGCACCGCGATGAACTCATCTGCTTGCGCATGCAGCGCTTGCAGCTTGCCGTGCAAAAAGGCGTCAGTGGGGGCGTTCATGGCCTGGCCTTGCGCATCACTGCGGTTGCAGGTTCATGGCTTTGGCGATGGCACGGTATTTGGCCGTGTTGTCGCTGTACACCTTGGCCAGTGCGGGCAGGGCCTGTGGGCGTGGCACCACCATGGCTTGCGCTTCGAGCGAAGCACGGATGGCGGGGTCGTTGGCCACTTCACCCAACGCCTTGCTCAGGGCCTGTACCACGGCTTCCGGGGTGTCCTTGTGAACGAAATAACCTGACCAGGTGTCGAACACAAAACCTTTGAGCGCTTTGCTGTCATTGAGCGGAGGGGCTTTTTTGAACAGATCCTGGTGTTCGGCAGAGAGCACGGCCACCGCCTTGAGCTTGCCGTCGTCCACCAAAGCCACCTGGCCCTTGCCATAAGGCGTCATGAACACATCCACCAGCCCCGCCATCAAGTCCTGCGATGCCGGTGCCCAGCCTTTGTAGGGCACGTGGGTCATGGGGGTGCCGGTGATCTTGGACATGTGTTCGCCCAGCAGGTGGTACATCGAGCCGGGGCCTACGCTGCCATAAGTCAGTGGCTTGCCTTCGGCGGCAGATTTCTTGGCATATGCAATCAGCTCATCCCCGTTGTTGGCAGGCAGGTCTTTGCGGGCCAGCATGACCATGGGGTTGACGGTGATCATTTGCACCAGACGGAAATCTTCGCTTTTGTATTTGATGGCCGCGTTGGCCAGTGGGGCCAGCACCAGCTCGTTGGGTGAGCCCTGGAAGATGTAATAGCCATCGGCCGGGCTGTTGAGCACTTTTTGTGCGGCAATGCCCCCGCTGGCACCGCCCAGGTTTTCCACCAGCACAGGCTGGCCCAGGTGTTTGGCCAGGGTGGTGTTGATGACGCGGGCGATCACGTCCGACAGGCCCCCTGCAGGGTAGGGCACCATCAAGACCACGGGTTTGTTGGGAAAGGTCTGGGCCAGGGCGCCCTGGGTCAGCATCAGGGCGGACAGGCCAGCGGCCATCAGGCCTTTGAGCAAAGTGCGGTGTTTCATGGGTTTGTCTCCTCTTGGGGGTTTTTGAAAGGTCCGAACATCGGGCTTTGACGCATCTTAGAAATCGGCATAGGATGTGTCCAATGCATTATTTTTCTAATTTTCATTCATTTAAAGAATAGTGAACCTCAAACATTTGGCCCATTGGCTGGCGCTGGCCGAGACCGGCTCGTTCAGCCGCGCTGCAGAAAAGCTCCACATTACCCAGTCGGCACTCAGCCGCAGCATTCAGGTGCTCGAAGAAGAGCTGGGCGGCCCGCTGGTGGACCGGGTGGGCAAAAAAAACGAGCTGACCCCATTGGGACTGTCTGTGCTGGAGCGTGCACGCCGCATCGTGCACGAGGCACAGGAGCTGCAGCAGGGAGCCGCCTTGCTTCAACAGGGTGGCCTGGGCAGTTTGCGGGTGGGCTTGGGGTCCGGGCCCGGGGCGATGCTGATGACCCCCTGGCTGCGCTACATGGCCGAAAACCATCCCACCGTGCATGTGGCCGTGTCACGTGGTTCGACCGAGCTGCAATTGGTGCAATTGAGAGAGCGGCAACTTGATGCGCTGGTGGTGGATGTGCGGCGGGTGGCGATTGCACCCGACCTCAAGCTGGAGCACATCGTGGAGATGCGGGCCGGTTTCCTGTGTCGGCAGGGGCATCCGCTGCTGCAACAAGTCGGGCCTTTGCCGTTTGAATCCTTGCTGGCTCACCCCATTGCCTCCACCCCGTTGTCGCAAGAGGTAGCCCGCATCATGGTGGACCACTATGGCCCGCGGGCCAATCCGGCCCAAATGGCCACCTTGCAGTGTGAAGACATCGCCAGCCTGATCGATGTGGTGCGGCAGACCGATGCGGTTTTTCTGGGCATCGTGGGCGCGGCGCGACAAGGTTTGGCTGATGGCTCTTTGGTCGAGCTGGCGCTGGACCCGCCGTTTCGCGCAGGCGCACGCCTGGCCCTCATCACCTTGGCAGGGCGCACCGAATTGCCAGTGATGGCGGTTTTTCGAGAATTTGTGACCCGCCATCTGGTCGATTGAGGCAAAAAAAGGGGAGCCATTGGCTCCCCTTGTTGCAAACGCTGCGATGCACTCACATCAGCAGGTGTTCACCGGCGTTGTCGCCACCCAAAATCACGTAGTTCACCTTGCGGATGTCCATCAATTTGGTGCCACCGGCGTAGCTGATCGAGCTTTGCACGTCCTGCTCCATCTCGATCAGGGTGTTGGCCAGCTTGCCTTTGACAGGCTCCAGAATGCGTTTGCCTTCCACGTGCTTGTATTCGCCCTTGTTGAAGTCCGAAGCCGAGCCGTAGTACTCCTTGAACAGCTCACCGTCGACCTCGACGGTCTTGCCAGGAGATTCTTCGTGGCCGGCAAACAGCGAACCGATCATGACCATGCTCGCGCCAAAGCGGATGCTCTTGGCGATGTCGCCGTGGCTGCGGATGCCGCCGTCGGCAATGATCGGCTTGGTGGCCACGCGGGCGCACCACTTAAGGGCCGACAACTGCCAGCCGCCCGTGCCAAAACCGGTCTTGAGTTTGGTGATGCAGACCTTGCCGGGGCCCACGCCCACTTTGGTCGCGTCGGCGCCCCAGTTTTCCAGATCGATCACGGCTTCGGGCGTGGCCACGTTGCCCGCGATGATGAAGCTGTTGGGCAACTTGGCCTTGATGTAGCCAATCATGTCGCGCACGCTGTCGGCATGGCCGTGGGCGATGTCGATGGTGATGTATTCGGGCACCAGATTGGCGGCGGCCAGCTCGTCCACGGTGGCGCGGTCAGGGGCCTTGACGCCCAAAGAGATAGATGCGAACACGCCTTTGGCGTGCATGTCGCGCACGAACTGGACGTTGTCTAGGTCAAAGCGGTGCATCACATAAAAGTAGTCGTTTTGAGCCATCCACAGGCAGATCTTTTCATCGATCACTGTTTTCATGTTGGCGGGCACCACCGGCAGGCGGAAGGTGCGGCTGCCTAGTGTGACGCTGGCGTCGCACTCGGAACGGCTTTCCACGCGGCACTTGCGTGGCAGCAACAGGATGTTGTCGTAGTCAAAAATTTCCATGAGAAAACCAAGCTCCAGAAAAGGATTCGTTGAAAGAACGAGTGAGCGCTTGGCCTGGCCGGTTTTCTGGCCCTTGTGAGGAACCCATTGCGGGTTCAGGGCAAAAAAAACCGGGCGCAAGAATCTTGGGCCCGGTGGCTGATTCTACCCGGATTGTCTGACGCCGATTTCCGGGCCTTTCGCCGGGGTGGCCCTCCTACAATCTCCCCCTATTCTGTCAGACACCCCAACGAACACCGCTTCCCCCTTGCTGGCCCAGCTCAATGACGAGCAATACCGTGCGGTGGCCCTGCCGCCTGAGCATGCGCTGATCCTGGCGGGAGCCGGTTCGGGCAAGACGCGGGTGCTGACCACGCGCATCGCCTGGTTGCTGCAAACCTCGCAGGTCTCGCCCGGCGGCATTTTGGCGGTGACCTTCACCAACAAGGCCGCCAAAGAGATGAAGCTGCGTTTGCAGTCCATGTTGCCGGTGAACGTGAACGCGATGTGGATCGGCACCTTCCACGGGCTGTGCAATCGCTTTTTGCGGGCGCATTACCAGCTGGCGGGGCTGCCGCAGACCTTTCAGATTCTGGAT
>JACCDQ011679684.1_pt1 | contig 16565 bp, 25 predicted proteins | sample 7446031 | NCBI WGS metagenome assembly JACCDQ01 (sample SAMN15323442, study PRJNA562643) | freshwater metagenome | isolation source: river surface water | place: USA:Blue River Watershed | collected 2017-08-17
AACTAAGACAGCCGAAGATGGTGAAGACTATCACTTTCAACTAGGGTGTGATGAAGTCACTGATGAATACTCAGAAGAATTAGGTGACTGGATACTTGACGAACGTGGTGAAAAAATACCTGCACACATTTGTCTATGCTTTGCAAGAGCACCCGGAGAGTGTTGTTGTGGTTGTACTTCTTGGGATAATTATACATACGATGAAGATTGGGATTAAATATGACATTATCGTTTGAAAGAGCTAGGGCAGTACAGCAAGCAGCGCAACTACTCAAGGATTTAGTCAATCCTCGGTCTACACCTAAAGTACCAAAGCATGTTAGAGATAGAGCATATCATATACTACGTCACTATCCTAGTCTATCTGATTTAATACTCGTAGAAGAAGCATGGAGCAACGAAACACTACGAACTATTGCTGAATGTCCTTTTGCTACCAAAGATTCTTTGATTGGAACTTTACAATGAATATATTTTTGATTTCCGATACGCATTTTGGTCATGTTGGTGTTACTCAGTTCTTACGTTCTGATGGTACAAAACTCAGACCGTGGGATAACACAGAAGATATGGACGAATATATGGTCGAACAATGGAATAAAACGGTAAGACCTAAAGATAAAGTGTATCATCTCGGTGATGTTGTAATCAACAGAAAACATCTGAAAACTCTGAGTAAACTCAATGGTGAGAAAGTATTGGTCAAGGGCAATCATGATATTTTCAGAATTGAGGAATACTTGACATATTTTAAAGACGTTCGTGGTTATCATGTCCTAGATAACTTTTTACTATCACATATCCCAATCCATCCAAGCTGTCTTGGAAGATTTGAAGGACACATCCACGGACACCTTCACAGCAACCGAGTAATGTATAATGACTTAATAGATACTAGATACTTCAATGTAAGTGTAGAGTGTATTAGTTATACTCCTATTTCCTTTGACACTGTAACCTCAACTATGAGGAAGGATATTACATGAAAATGTATATTGCTGTTCTGGATGAATTTCCAGACTACATGACTCCAACACTGGTTGCACATTCTGTACTTGGCGCTCATATTCAGTTTGCTCGTAACTACATTGCGACTGAAGATTCAGATGCTTATACTCATGCTCCTTGGAAAACATACCTAGATTGGCTTGAAAATTCATTTAAGAAGTGCGTTGTGCGAGTTAACCAAAAAGAGTTCGATAAGATTGCTGCATTACCTCGTGTATATTTAGGGCATGAAAACAATACACTTGAAGCTAAGAAATCATGTGCTGTTGTTTGCCCTTATCCAGAAAATGAACCTTTACCTAACGTATTGAAGTATGCTAAACTATGGAAACCAAAATGAAATTTACCTTTAAACCCGTAGAAGAACAAACCTTGGTTGAACGCTTGCGTAACCGTGCTACAATCCGCATGAACAACACTGACAGAAAATCAGTTCAGAACAACGAACCAGATAGAATCAGTGCTTTGTTGATTGAAGCTGCTGATGAGATTGATAAATTGAATAACTGTATCGGTAAGATGGATGAAATTGTTCATGGGCAAGAAGAAAAACTGCAAGGATATTTGCAAGCGTCTACTCGCAGAGGTAAGAGTATATTGCAAAGCCTTTTAAAAGAACTAACACTTAAACAAAGTAGGCAAATTTTTAGTTCTGAATCCGAAGCCCCTTTGCTGTATAAAAATATATGCAACGATAAGACAGGACGTTACGAGTACATTGAATCCGAATCAGGTTCAGGTCAATTCACAGGTGGTTATTCTTCTGAAGTATTTATTGATACTACTGAAAAGTTAAAATACGAGTTTGAGTTTGATAATTCAGACGAGCCTCATGTTGTTAATTGGTATAAAGTAAGCAATGACTACTGATTTATACACAGCAGCAGATATCAGGAAAGTAAAAGAAATACTTTCTTAAATATGAAAATACTAGGAGTATTATGAATAATAAATATATGTTAGATATTGTAGAGCTTAAAAAAAGAGTAAGATATTCCCCTGAGTCTCCTAGCGGTCTAGTCTGGAATGAAGACCACGGTGGTATAAGAAATAAAATATACAAGGAAGGTGATGTTGCTGGAAGAAAGACAGATTTTGGGTATCTCGTAGGCATCTTCGGAATTACAAGAACTTGCTCCAGAATTGTTTATTTTCTACATAATCCTGAAATTGAGCTTTTGGATAAAACAATGGTAGTCAACCATATAGATGGTGACGTTTTTAATAATAAAATTGATAATCTTGAGTATATCAACATAAAAGACTTAAGAAAAAAAGTTGTCAATAAAAACAGGTTAAAAAGAGGATTATCTGAATCTGAATTTTTAGATAAGAAAGAATGGGCAAAGAGGTATCGAGAACAAAATGCAGAAAAAATAAAATCGTTAAATTCTAAGTGGAGAGAAGATAACAAAACCGAAATAGCAGAAAAAGCAACCGTAAAAAAATCCAAGAATTTAAATAGAGTTATGTGGCAAAGTGCAAAAGAAAGAGCACTAAAGCGAAATCTTAACTTTTCAATAACTCCGGAGGATATAAAAATACCTGAGTTTTGTCCGATTCTCGGTATTAGGCTTCAGAGAAATACAGGCGGTGCCTCCGAGAATTCACCATCTTTAGATAGGATCGTTCCGGATATTGGTTATATTCCTGAAAATATTTGGGTTATAAGCCACCTAGCTAACTCTATGAAAAATAATGCTGATAAATATCAACTGTTAGCATTTGCTTCTTGGGTACTGGAGGAATACCTTGACTAAAGTTTTGTATACTCCGTCTGAAGTGAAAATTGAGCGAAAAAGATTGTTTGACATTCAAAAAGGTGTAGACCCAATTCTTAAACAAAAACTTGATTTCGATGAAAGCGTTTGTGACCACGATCACACTACACAGTACTGTAGGGCAGCCCTACACCGTCAAACGAATGTTTTTGAGGGTTTGGTGTTTAATGCTTACCGAAGATGCTTGCAATGGGTAACGGATAAACAATTATCAGACATACTCCGCAATTTAGCAGATTATCTCGATACGGATTATTCCTGTAATGCTATTCATGCTAACTGGCAAAAGAAAGTTTTTGTTTGGTTTAATAAACTTACAGCAAACCAACAAAATGAAGTATTAAAAACATTAGGTAAACAAGTAGGCAAAAACCCTGCTGAACGTAAAAAATACTTCAAGCAAGTTGTACTAGACCGTAGTTTAGGATATAATACCATACGTTCAACAATAGAAAGGATTAAAAATGTCTAAATTTACTTTTTATAATCACGATAAAGAAGGTACTCTGAGTGCTACTACTTTTGAAGTAGACTCATGGGTTGAAGCACTTGATCGTTTTGTGCGATTCCTACGTGGTGCTGGTTATCAAATTCAAAACAATAGCGTAGGTGTAAACACAAGTGTTCACTCTTGTGCAGATCACTTTGATGTAGGTAATATTATGTTCTTTGAACAAAATGAAGATTAAAGTAATTAGTTGTAGTAACAAAATACTATGGTACAATTCACATATTGGTAAAGAATTTGAAGTTCAAAAAGAAGAACCAAATGCGTATTGGTGTCTTGAACCAGATATGAGATTTCGTTGTCTTAATTGGATTCTGAAGTCTGATGCAGAAATCACACAAGAAAAGGAGCTTACTTGAAATACGATAAAGAAACGATTGCACGAATTGTCAATCTCAAATTACAAGGCTATAACTCACGAATTATCGCCAAAGAACTTGGTATTTCCAAGTCAGGTGTAAACTATGCTTACAATCGTTGGCAAAAAGAAGGTTGTACTATTTTATATAAACCAGAAGACGTAGCTTTAAAGTATTTATCAACACAACAAGCATCACCTGCCCGTATCCTTCTATTGGATATTGAGACTGCACCCGATATTGCTGCTACGTTTGGACGATTCAAACAAAACATTGGTGTAGATAATGTAGTACGAGAAGGTGGATGGATTATTTCTGCTGCTTGGCAGTGGTTAGGTGAAAATACTATTTACTGCACAGCAGTCACACCAGAAGAAGCACGTAATTCTGATGACTCTGGTGTTGTAGCTGAATTGTATGAGTTACTAGAACAATGCGATGCTGTGGTAGCACACAATGGTGAAAAGTTTGATATTCCTGTAATCAAGGCTAGACTTACAGTAAATAACTTTCCAGAACCAAAGAAAGTAAAAGTAATTGACACCTTGAAGATCGCTAAACAAATGCGTTTCCAGAGTAATAAACTTGATGCGCTTGGTAAAGTCCTTAAAGAAGCACGTAAACAAGAACATGAAGGTATCAGTCTGTGGATTGATTGTATGCGAGGTGATGAAGATGCACTGAAACGTATGCTAGAATACAACGTACAAGATGTTTCATTGCTAGAAAAAGTCTACAACCGTATTAAACACATGGACAGTAAACCAGTAAACCTTGGTTTGTTCTACGACGATAACGAACACCGTTGCCCTGTTTGTGGTAGTTCTGATGTAGAATATACAGGTAATTCTGTTTACACACAAGTATCAGAATTCAAAGAAGTACAGTGCGGTGATTGCGGTCATCGTAGTCGTGAACGCAAAGCAATTAACTCAAAAGAAAAACGCAGTTCTTTGCTAACTTAATTCTTGTTGTGTTATAATAATACCTATAAAACAAATATCCCCGAGTATTACACTCGGGGTTTTCTTAGCTTAGAAAGGAATTAAATGAAATACGATATTCTGGATTTTAAAACAGATCAAGATTTGTTTAATGATATTACGGGTGCAAGTCAAGAAACAAATTATTCTGCACTACTTGCTCAGACAAATCTAATTTCAGAAGAATTAGATGAAACATACGAAGCACTTGAGAACAAAGACCTTGTAGGCTTGTTAGATGGAGCTATTGATACTTTGTACACTACACTTGGTTTGCTTCAAAAATTAGAAAACATGGGTATTGATGTTCAAGCAGCTACTTTTAAGGTAGCCAAAGATAACCTGAGTAAGTTTCCTACTTCTCGTGATATTGCATTAGATACAATTGAGTATTACAACAAACAAGGAATTGATTGTAGTTTAAGTACAAAAGCAGTTAACGGACAAACTCGATATGTTATTCGTGATAGCAATGGAAAAGTTCGTAAGCCAGTAGGATTTAAACCTACGAATCTACTTGAATTTGTTTTTGATAAGGAAATCTGAGATGCAATCAACCAGTGATTCAATTATTACTGAAATCCAAAACTTACTTGGTAGTCGTAGTAACGTAGGTATTAAGAAATACGGAGTAACTTTAGACCGTACTGATCTAAAACCTTCTGAATGGGCACAACATCTACTAGAAGAACTACTTGACGCAAGTGCTTATGTTCTACGACTAAAAAAAGAACTACAACAACTAGAAAGTAAAACACCATGATTCTGTATTTAATTTTAATGTTTTTACTTGTATCGTTTGTTTTGTTTTTATTTGGTGCAGCAGGGATTAAAATGTATAAAAAGTTCTTAAAAGAAAATCCTTACATCAAGGATATTGGAAAATAACAACATGCAAAAAAATAAACAAACAAACTTTAGTCTTATTGCAGCAGTGATTCATGTTTCAGAGTCAGAGATTATTAAAGAATACCCTGATTATGATTCAAGTTGGGAAGAAGATTTTCCATTTAAGTTTAAAGAAATCCTATGGGGGTTTGGATTAGACAGTCTAAAAGACTATGTTCGATATGATAGTATCCAACATAGAAATAGATTGGGAGAAGTAGTTGTATGCAGTAGGTGGTATGGGCATGAACGCTCAGATAAACAATGGATTGAATCAGGTTATGCTTCTATAGAAGCCTTAGACAAAGCAAAGAATAGTAGACTTCTTGACGACTCATATCGTCGTAGACACATGACAGAAGATGCACAAGCTACGCTTGAATCAAGAGATATGTTTGATAAACGAAATTATGATGAGGATGAATAAATGCAAGAACTTACTAAAACACTAAAAGTGTTATCTGCTGATTGGTGTAACAATTGCACCACATTGAAACAACAATTGGACAAATTGAATTTAGAATATGAAGTAGTTGATATTGATAAGAACATGGAATTTGTCAAAGAAGTAAATATTCGCAGTTTACCTACTACCATCCTGATGCAAGGAAATGAAATAGTCAAAACCTTCGTTGGTTTAAAAATACAAGAAATTTTTAATGCTGTAAAGGAATGAATATGCAAGTCACAAAACGAGATGGTTCTAAAGAAAATTTCGATATTAACAAGGTTAAGCAGAGTATTGCGTTTGCTTGTGAGGGTGTGGATGTAAATCCACTTCAGCTAGAATCTCGTCTTGATTACTTCATGAAAAATGGCATTAAGACTTCCGATATTCAGTTGAACATTATTGAACATGCTAAACAGCTTGCTAGTCATGAAAGTCCAGAATGGCTCATGGTTGCTGGACATGCTTTTGCAATGCATGAAATGCACAGCTACAAGCACAAAGATAAATCATTCCGTGAAATTGTAGAAGCTATTGTTCGTTCTGGATACTACACACCGTCTTTGATGAAGGTGTATTCAGCATCTGATTTAGATGCGCTTGGTTCCTATATTAAATTTGAACGCGACAATCAGCATTCCTATGCCTCGTTAATTACAAACAAAACAAAATATCAAAATAAGCACGAGTTGAATCAGCATTTGCACATGGTTAATGCCATGCGATTTGGTGAAACAGTTTCAGAGAATCGAATTGAATTTGTCAAAGAAGTTTATGATATTCTGAGTCAACGCAAGTTTAGTCTAGCCACCCCATTCATGTCCAATCTTCGTTCTGGTGGCAACACTGCCTCTTGTTTCATTATTTCAATCGAAGATGACATTGATAGCATTTTCCAGAATGTTCATCGTATTGCAAAGATTAGTAAGAATGGTGGTGGACTCGGTATATATCTAGGTAATCTACGTGCAAAAGGTAGTTCTGTAGGTAAAGCTGAGAATGCAAGTAATACAGTTGTTCAATGGGTTAAGATTATCAACGATACGTTGGTCGCTGTAAATCAAGGTGGTAAACGAGCAGGAGCAGGTACAGTCGCCTTACCGATTTGGCATAACGATATTTTAGACTTTCTGGACATGCAAACGGAACATGGTGATATACGTTTAAAAGCATACGATGTTTTCCCTCAAATTACCATACCAGATGTGTTTATGAATCGGGACAAAGAAAATGCTAACTGGGTTACATTCTGTCCATTTGAAGTCAAGAAGAAACTAAGTATTGATATACGTGGTAAGTACGGAAAAGATTTTGAAGAAGTCTACCAAAAAATTGAGCAAGCATTTTATGCAGGAAAACTCAAGGTTGCATCTGAGCGCAAAGCAAGGGATATAATGAAACAAATAATGCGTGTTCAGTTTGAGACTGGGTTGCCTTACCTTTGTTTTACTGACACAATTAACGAAGTAAATCCCAACAAGAATGACCCTGAAGGCTTGGGTATTCCTTGCGGAAATTTGTGCCAGGAATCCTTTAGTAATGTAGTACCTGACAAGTACGGTCACGTATGCAATCTAGGTAGTATTAACATGGGAAACATTAAAGACTTTGCAGAACTCGCTTATGTTTCTAAACTCGCTTGTCGAATCTTGAATTCAGGTGTTGATCTTACGTTGCACCCTGACGAGATTACAAAAGCACATAATGAACGCTATCGCACAATCGGCATTGGTGTTATGGGGTTGCACGATTATCTTGCACGAGAATTCACAAATTACAACGATCATAAACTGATTGCTGAAATCTTTGAGTGCATTGAATTCAATGCAGCACTTGAGTCAGTTGAGATTGCAAAAAAGAAAGGTACATTTGGGGCATTTCGATTTAGTTCATGGGCTGATGGTACAATGCTGAAAAGGTTTAAGAGTCTCGGTTGCGGTAAATATGATTGGGATTCACTACAAGAGCAGGTTAAATTACATGGTATTTACAATAGTCAGTTAACCTCACCAGCACCCACAACAAGTACAAGTATTTCTCAAGATGCTAGTGCCTCTGTTCTACCAATCTATAGTGCGTTCTTTAGTGAAGATAATAAAACAGGTAGCATTAAAGTAAGTGCAAAGTTTTTGAAAGAAAACCCAGTGGGTTATGGTAAGACACAAGCTAAATTTAGTGCTATTGAAATTATTGACGCTGTGGCAGAAATGCAGAAGTTTACGGATACAGGTATTTCGATGGAGTTGATTTTTGACCAGAACAAAGAAGGATTCAAGGCAAAAGACTTGTATGATGCTATTCACCATGCTCACAGTAAGAAGTTAAAAACAATTTACTATATTCGTAGTTTGAAGCAAAAAGAACAACAAGACGAAAGTTGTGTTGCTTGTAGCGGTTAAACTGTGTTATACTTAACCCTGTGCTGTATGTACAGGGTTATTTTATTTAGGAGAGATAATGAAACAACGAATGGTTTTTAATCCAAACGGTGACGACTCAATCGAAAATCGTAAACTGATCGGTGGCGAAGCCACTGGTATTGCAAATCTTAATAGTGTTAAGTTCTCGTGGGCAAGTAAGTTATACCAGATTATGCTTAATAATTTCTGGATACCTCAAAAAGTCAGTCTAGTAGACGATAAGACGACAATCAAAGAGCTAACAGAAGATGAAATGATTGCTCTTAAAAATACACTTAGTTTTTTGATTGCACTAGATTCCATGCAAACAGCAAATCTACCTAATCTGAGTGCATACATTTCTGCGCCAGAAATCAATGCTTTGTTTACACTGCAAGAGTTTCAGGAACAGATTCATTCACAATCATATCAGTATCTTTTACAAGAATTGTTCCCATCCTTGGAGCGAGAAGAAATCTACAATTACTGGCGAACCAACCCATTGTTACTTGAAAGAAATACAAAGATAGCATCAGCTTATCAAAAATTTGTAGATGAACCTAATAAACTTAACTTCAAGAAAGCGATTGCTGCTGACTTTGCCCTTGAGGGTATTTACTTCTATAATGGTTTTCAGTTCTTCTACCAACTAGCCTCAAGAAATAAGCTGACAGAAGTTGCCAAAATGATTTTGTATATTGAAAATGACGAAGTAACTCATGTGTCTCTGATGAACTATCTTGTCAAAGAATTGTTTGATTTGAAGGATCAAGAAGATAGAGATATTTTGATTTCTACAATTACAGAAGCAACTGAATCGGAGATTGCATGGGGCAAAGCTATTTATGGTGATAAGATTTTAGGTATTTCTGAACGAAGTACAGAAGAATACATTAAGTATCTTGCAAACCAACGCGCAAAGCTTCTTGGAATAGGGGTTCTGTATAGAGGTTATACAACAAACCCATATCAACATCTTGAAAAGAAAGATAAAAGAGAGAACTTTTTTGAAACAACTGTGACGGAATACAGTCAATCGTCAGCAGTAGAAGGGTGGGATGATTTCTGATATAACTCTTGAAATTATTTGATTGTGTGTTAAAATTAGAAAGCAATAGTTAATAGGTCGCTCTTATTTACGACAAAGGTGGTGCCCGTAGCCACCTTTTGCTATTTCTAATTACGGTTACTTACGGAGTAACAATGGAAGACACTAATTTTTGTGTGTACATTCACATTTCAAATCAAGGTGATATATTTTATGTAGGTCAAGGTAGAGAACATAGAGCATTTTCCCGAGCTTTGGGTGGTCGTGCTAAAGAGTGGGGTTCATTCACCAAGGATGGGTTTGATGTTTACATTCCTTATTATAATCTAACAAAAGATGAAGCTGTTAGGTTGGAGAAACAAACAATTATCAAACTAAGAGAACAAGGTCATCCTTTAGTTAATAAAAGTTTAAACGATGGCGTAAGAACACTAACAAGGGAAATGTTTGAAAATGATTTGGAGTGTAATGATAATTCAAAATTTGGGTTGATCTGGAAGTCAGATACATTTAATCGAAAACGAAAAGGTGAATCAGCAGGAGGGATAAGTAAACCAACAGGGTATGCTATTGTAACGCATAAAGGTATACAGTATTTTGCGCATCGTATCGTAATGGCTCTGAAGTACGGAGAATGTCCAAAACACCTTCAGGTGAATCATATTGATGGGAACAAATTAAATAACCGTGTATCCAATTTAGAATTTGTTACAGCATCAGAGAATGTTAGACATGCAATCAGGACTAAATTAATAGTACCAAGATGCGGCTCTGAAAACTCGATGGCAATTTTGACAGAAGAACAGGTACTACAAATATATGATAGACTTGCTCGTGGAAGTGATAATGACAAGATTGCTGCTGAATTCAATTTAAAGTTCAAACACGTTTCACTAATTAGAAACGGCTCCAGATGGAAACATTTATATGAGCAGTACGGACAGGAATTTAAGAAGTCTAAGAAAGAGCTTGTAAATTCAAGAGTGCAGGTTTTTGAAGTAATCAGTCTTATACGAAATACAGACTATACTAACAAAAAGATTTCAGAGATAACAGGTGTTGAAGTATCACAAGTGTCTAGGATCAGACATAGCAAAGCCTTTTTAAGATGGATTGAAGAATACGACACAGAGAATACAAGGCACATCTCAAATTTGGATTGACGACAAACTAATCGGTGGATTTACTGAACTACAAAAATATTTGACATAAAAATAACCCCAAGGCTCAACACCTTGGGGTTTTACTTTTTGGTTGTTTCATTTATCGTGAATCAAACCTTTATGATATTTTACTTTACCACCAGAAAAGTCAGCAGTCAATACTTCTTTTCTGTTCTTACCTTGATTATAACTAACATGCACCCAAGTAAGTTCGTCAATTAGTTGGTCAAACTCAATACCCGAAGCAATAATAATCTTACATATTTCTGTACTTGATTTACCAACTACAGTAAAGTCAGCAGCCTTACCTTCACAATGCTGTGATGACTTAGAACCACCAATAGCTTGATTTAGTGCAAATCCACGATAACCAGAAGTAATCTTGATCCCTACTCCTAGAATGTCTCTCAGAGGCTGTAGAACGGCTTCTACGAGGTTTTTAAGGTTGTCCTGATGGGTAGGTAGCGGGACGTTACTTAAACCTCGCTTAGAGGCTGTAATCGAGTTTGTTAGTTCTTCTAGTGTGAAGTTTTTACTTAATTGAGTCATTTTGATAACACCTTGTCAAGAAGTTCTCTATTGTTTTTGCTCCCTACACTAGAACCTCTATGGAAGTTTACGATTGTCCCCACCAGAGTCCATAGTGAACCTAGTGCCATGTAGACAAGTTCTTTATTCTCAGGTGGAACACCTTTAAAGAAAGCTAACCAAGATACAATGATTGCAGCAGTTACAACAGCAATGTCAATAAAGTATGCTGCGTTTTTAGCCAAAGGACTTGCATGTTCTGAGGTCTGAATACCTGTGTTCATTTCCCTCGCACTATCTGTATTCTTATGTTCTTGTTCAATCTTAAATTCTTCATGTTTCTGAGCAGCAAGTTTAATCTCTGCAATCTTTTCAGCAGACATATCAGGTTCTAACTTAATACCTAGTTTTTCTTCTACTTTGTCCAATCCTTTATCTACTACTGCTTGAGCTACTTTCCCAAGATTATTAGATAACAGTGAAGATAAGATACCTGTAATTAACGGCGCCATATCATCCTCCAAAATAAATAATACGCAATAATATAGTTACCCATTATCCTTGCTCCTTTGATTGTAATAGTGCTTGAAGTCTTGAAACTTCCTTGGTTAATGCAGATACTTCGTTGTGCAGCTTCTGATTTTCAATACTCAGGTTTGTTAGTTGTTTATTCAAATCAATTATCTCTGATTGAAATTTGCTAAGTTCTTCTGACAAGACTTTATTATAGTTGCTCAACCTAATCAATTCTTCGTGCATGGTTTGCATTACACTGCTTTCGGTTGCAGATTCTTTAAATCCTTTTAGGACTTTTTGTAGTAATAGTATTGCTGCAATAATAGCTACTGCAATCAATGTAGCAGTCGTTGCAATATCTGATGCTGCGCTTTGTTGAGTACCTACTGTATTCATTGTGTTAATTGTTTCTACTAGCATAATTTACTTTCTTATTTATTATGTTGTAGAGAAAGCATCAACCATGCTTCTGCCATAATTGGGACAGCAAGCAAATATTCTGTAGGTGCTATTGCTGTTGTGTCATATATCGTAAAACTAAGAAACAGATACAACCATGCCCACAACCCTACAATACAATTTATCAATACTATCTTATAATCAACCAATGTCCATACCGTCAAGAACTTAATATAAGCATATACAGCAAATAAACCCATCCAGAAATATCTATGAGCAAAATCATAAATCAAGGTATAGTTTACGTTATTACCTTCACCAAATAAAAAACCAAGACTAAGAACCGTTGCACACACAGCAAGAATCAATGTACTTTCTGTTTTCTTTAGACTAAGTAAGTAGGCTACTTTGAACTTGGCTTCAAGATCAGACTTACGTCTTGTTTGTCTTGTTCTTCGTTCTGAACTGCTATTACTTTGTTGTGTTGCAGGCATTGTTGCACTCCATAATCTTTATAAGTTCTTGCTTATGTGTAAAACTACTGCACTTTAAGCAATCTCTATGAAAGTAATTCTTTGACTCTTTCTCTGCCACAACCAGTACCATCAACATTACAATGGAATTGAAAATAGACCATACATTATCAAAGAAAGAAGTCACCAATGAAAAATGATTCAAGTAAGAGTGTATCCATGACAACTGACAAATAATCAGCAATACTGCACTGGACTTTGACAACACAATCAATAAACTATTGTGTTTAACTTTGTATAATTTAATTAAGGCATAGCAAGCTAAACCGACAGGAAGCATATCAAGTAAAAACTTGAAGTTCATAAATTGCAATAAGAAATCAAAATCCATAACATACCTACTTAAATAATTTAGCAATAAAAAAGCCCTCATTGCGAGGGCTTATATTAAACTTCCCAAAACTCAGGTGGGAATTGTCTTTTCTTTAATTCTGATTCGTAAGCACTTAGGCAATGCTGAAAATCCCAAAAGAAAATCATATCAATTAGAGGTTTGAAAATCTTACCAAATATTCTTTCTTTATTCCATGCTCTATAAGCACGAGAACTTAAAGTTTCATCTGGAGAACCTAGTAAGACTACATTCAGTAATTGATCTATAGCAATTAAGAAATTCTTAATATAACCTAAGACAGTCATGCTTCTTCAGCAGGTTGATGTTGCTGTTCTGCTTGTTGTTTAATCTTCATGACCAAGGGCCACAAGTTAAACTTAGTAGGCAGTTCACCAAGAACACCTAAAAGTCCATTCAGTTCGTCTGAGGTCAGTTCAAGTTTGTAGGTTTGAGTTTCTTGCATAGTTTTCCTTTCGGTTGTTAAAATTAGAATTATAACACAGCAAAGATCAAATAATCAATACTGTGTTATGTTTTTATTGTCTTAATAGTTTTGTTGCTGCTTCTGCTGTAATATCTAAATCATAAGCAGTGCTTATAAATTTACCGAATCGTGCTGATTCGTCTACGGCACAATACTTTAATTGTTTTCTGTAGGCTTGTACTTCACACCATAATCTGAATCTAGGAATTGTTCCGTACATCAGCGTATAAGCAATAATACCAAAACTTGAATAGAGTCCAGATTCTTCAATGCTCAATCCTGCGTACTGAAAGCAATACATGAAAATTACAGCACAAAACAATAGACTTGTTAAGTACCATTGTTTTACGTGCATGTATTCGTGTTCATGCAGTCCTTTGTCGGATTTGTACTCTGGTCGAATAATTACAACAAACATCTTAGCTACGCCTGCGCTGTGCGCAGGTATATCATCTGTATAGACTGTGATTGCACCTAGCATATTTACCAGCCTAAGATTGTTATATAGTCAGCAGCACCTTCGACTTCTGCAAGGAACTCTGATGCCTGCTCTGCTGTGTAGGCTTTGTTGTGGTTTGATTTTGAAATAACTTCATTGTCTCTTTTAATTAAATCCCACCATTCTACATTTACAGCAGATTGTTGAGTTAAAACTTGGACAGAGCCAAGTACACGTTCTTCGGTTAATGTCATTTGAATTACTCCTTGAAAAAATTAAACTTCGTAGTGTCCTGAAATGTAGATGGTCGCTGCCGTGTCAAGTGCAAGTGCAGTAAGGGCACCTGCTGACGCAAACGTAGCTATAGCCACAGTCGTCGCATTACTTTCAACATAAGCTGTTATATGATCTGAGTAAGTCAAGTTGTTTGCACCTACTGTGGAAAAACCAAAGCCGTTTGATATGTTTGCTGATGTGAACGGTAACGCACCTATTTTCATATTTCCAGTACCTGTATGAGCAGTCCAAATAATAGCAATTGAAAATAGTACTCTGTTTCCAATCTTTGTGTACCGGCCTACTTGTGATGTATAAGTACCAGCACCTGCCGTAGTCGTACCAACAATTGTTGGTGTAAAAGTACCCTCTCGATAGTCGTCCAGTGTATTGGCATTACTGCTTGCAAGTTGCGTAGCAGGGAAAGCAATACCTGTACCTGCTGCTGATGTTGCACCTTCAAGTGCTAGGGTTGTACCAAGACCTACTGCAAGTGATTGCGTAAACGTGATAGCGTTACCTGCGGTGCCGCTGGGGGCGGTGTACCAAATGTGCTGACCCGCTGATTGGTTGTAAAGAGTAGCAGCAGCAGTTAATTTATAAATGTGCTGCGATGCGTCTTTGTAGACGTTGTGCCCAAACCGGGCTTCAGCCGAATCGCCGCGCCAGATCGCCACTGAGTTTCCAATATCCACGGCACGTGCGGACGTACTCCAAGCACTCGGTGTAACCCCAATCCCCACGTTTCCTGCGGAGTCGATTCTCATACGCTCAGTATTATTAGTCAATAGCGTGAATGGATGGTTGGACAGCGTACCAATGGAACCGTTAGACGATGCAGCATACGCGGCAGTTTGTACTGTACCTGTGGTGTTGTTCAGCAGCCAGTTGACCGTTCCAGCATTTATGATTTCCAGCTTTCCACCGGAGGATGCGCCGCCAATACCTACGTTGCCTGTGGAATCTATGCGGAGGCGTTCTGTTAGTGTCCCGGAGGTATTGGCTACCTGAACCGCGAAAGACGCATTATTTGCCGTTGAGGATAGCGTCTCTTGCAAGCCAACTAGCCGCACTGCTTCAACACTATTCGACGAGCCGTTGGGTTGCAGACTAATCGCCACCCCTCGTCCAGCCGCCGCATTACCCGTATTGCCGACAATTAACCTGTTATCAATGCTTGCGGAGCCATTACCTAGCACACGGATTGCTGCTGACGGTGCACCGTTGCCAACATCTAAAAGGTATGCCGGTGCGAAAGCTGACGATGCAATCCCCACATTCCCAGCAAAGTAATTCGCCGCAGTCCCTGACGCATAGATGTTCCACTTATTGGTGCCGCTGGAGACTAGGGATGTGATGCCGTAGTTGTTGGTGCCTTGGGTTTGGTCGGAAATATATAGTCCATGCGCACTTGTTATAGTGCTTCCAGCGCCGGTTGTGCCAACTCCAGCAAAATACGCAGCGACGTTTGGAACAGTGAATGTTGCAGCAGCAGTGCTAACCAAGCTCACAGAACCGTAGGCGTATGAAGTTGCTGTTGACGAAGCGGTAATTGCTGACCTGACCCCCTGCTGCCCAGTCCCGGTTAATGCCGACGAACTTACTGCAACACCGTACGAAGCATTGGGTACACCCCCCACCCCCATATACCCATTTACCGTCACGGTGTCGGTGGTGGCATCGCCAAGTATGGTATTCCCATAGTTTGTTAAGGTTCCTGCGGAGTCTATACGCAGCCTCTCAACAGGTACAGCCCCGTTTGGGTTGGTTAGGAATGAAAGTTTGTGTCCATTTGTACCAGCATCGACAGAAGCCTCAATAGCAGCAGCTCTTGTTAGACTTGCAGAAGCTGCAAGAGACAGTCTAACACCTTGACCGATTGTAGGATTAGCTTGTGTGTTCTGTGTGAACAGCGCAACGTCTGTAATCGCACCGGCTGATACGCCGTTGGCTACGTCAAGTCGGGTAAGCCCGTAAGCAGTCCCTAAACCAATATTGCCATTCGTATCAATCCGAACTCTCTCAGTACCAGCAGTAGCCAAGCCTATTACGTTTGTAGTTACCCTAAACAAGCCTGTATCAACATCACTAGCGAAGCTGACGCTAGGCAATGCTGCTGTACCATCAGGGAACTTACCAGCACCTGCACCCGTAGCAATACCTGCGTATTGACTAATTAAACTTGCAGCATCAGCAGCTAAGTCACGAATGTAACTTTGTGTAGGTACAATCGTATAGGCTTGAGCCGATTGAGTTGAACCTAAGTAATTACTTGCAAGTGTCAACGATGTATTACTTGCTATGTTTGAAATTTCATAAATCTTACCATCAGGGCCGTAAAATGCCTCACCGATGCCTGCGCCAGCAACCCAACTGGTTCCTGAACCTGTTACGGTAGCACTACCGTTTGTGACGGTTACTGTTCCGGTCTTGTACCACATTTGTTTTCCTTTAAGAATACGCCTAATAGC
>JACCDQ011543040.1_pt1 | contig 16549 bp, 14 predicted proteins | sample 7446031 | NCBI WGS metagenome assembly JACCDQ01 (sample SAMN15323442, study PRJNA562643) | freshwater metagenome | isolation source: river surface water | place: USA:Blue River Watershed | collected 2017-08-17
CCTGCTGTGGACGCGCATCATGAAGGGTTTCAACGCCCAGAACCCCAAGAGCCTGATGCTGCGCACGCACAGCCAGACCAGCGGCTGGAGCCTGACCGAACAAGACCCCTACAACAACGTGGTGCGCACCACCATCGAGGCAATGGCGGCCGTGTTCGGCGGCACGCAAAGCCTGCACACCAACTCGCTGGACGAAGCCATTGCCCTGCCCACCGAGTTCAGTGCCCGCATTGCGCGCAACACCCAGCTCATCATTCAAGAGGAAACCCACATCACCAACGTGGTGGACCCTTGGGCCGGTTCTTACCTGATGGAAAGCCTGACCCAGGAGATGGCTGACAAAGCCTGGGCCATTATCGAAGAAGTCGATGCCATGGGCGGCATGACCAAGGCGGTGGATTCTGGTTGGGCCAAATTGAAAATCGAGGCCGCCGCTGCCGAAAAACAGGCGCGTATCGATTCGGGCAAAGACGTGATTGTTGGGGTCAACAAGTACAAGCTGGCCAAGGAAGACCCGATCGAAATTCTGGACGTGGACAACGTGAAGGTGCGCGAAGGCCAGATCGCACGTCTGGAAGAAATCCGTGCCAAGAGCGACAATGCCGCTGTGCAGGCCGCTCTGGCTGCGTTGACAGCCGCTGCCGAGTCGGGGCAGGGCAATTTGCTGGATCTGTCTATCAAGGCGATACGTCTGCGCGCCACGGTGGGCGAGGTGTCTGACGCGCTGGAGAAGATTTATGGGCGCCACCGCGCCGATACGCAAAAGGTGACCGGTGTGTATGCTGCTGCTTACGATTCAGCCGAAGGTTGGGACAAGCTCAAAAGTGAAATCGCTGAATTTGCCGAGGCGCAAGGGCGCCGCCCGCGCGTGATGATCGCCAAGCTGGGCCAAGATGGGCACGACCGAGGGGCCAAGGTGGTGGCCACAGCGTTTGCCGACCTGGGGTTTGACGTGGACATGGGGCCGCTGTTCCAAACCCCCGAAGAATGTGCCCGCCAAGCCATCGAGAACGACGTGCACGCCGTGGGCGTGAGCACCCTCGCCGCAGGCCACAAAACGCTGGTGCCCGCCATCATTGCCGAACTCAAGAAGCAGGGCGCCGACGACATCATCGTTTTCGTGGGAGGCGTGATTCCGCGCCAGGACTACGACTATCTCTACGAAGCAGGCGTCAAAGGCGTGTACGGCCCAGGCACCCCGATTCCAGCCAGCGCCAAAGACGTGCTGGAGCAAATCAAGAAGGCGGTCGCTTGAGCCCTGCTGCTTTGCTGGAAGGCATCGTCAGCGGCTCACCCGCCCAACAGCGGCGAGCCATGGCCAAAGCCATCACGTTGCTGGAGTCGACCCGTGCCGATCACCGTTCCCAGGGTGACGACCTGTTGACGGCACTGCTGCCGCACACGGGCCGGGCCCTTCGTTTGGGCATCAGCGGCGTGCCAGGTGTGGGCAAGTCTACTTTCATCGAGGCGCTGGGTCTGTACCTGATCGCACAAGGCCACCGGGTTGCGGTGTTGGCGGTCGATCCGTCCAGCACCGTTTCAGGTGGTTCCATTTTGGGTGACAAAACCCGCATGGAGCACTTGAGTGTGCACGAAAAGGCCTACATCCGACCCAGCCCCAGCAGCGGCAATTTAGGCGGTGTCGCCGAAAAAACCCGAGAAGCCATGCTGGTGTGCGAAGCCGCAGGTTACGATGTGGTGATCGTTGAAACCGTGGGCGTTGGACAGTCTGAAACCGCAGTGGCCAACATGACCGACATGTTTTGCCTGTTGCAGTTGCCCAACGCTGGCGACGATTTGCAAGCCATCAAGAAAGGCGTCATGGAATTGGCAGATCTGGTGGTCATCAACAAAGCGGATATCGACCCCGATGCCGCCACCCGTGCCCGTGCCCAGATCACCAGCAGTTTGCGCTTGCTGGGCCTGCATGGCAACCCGGAACACCTGCACCACGACCAGCAGATCTGGCACCCGCAAGTCATACAGATCAGCGCCCTGCACAACCAGGGCGTGAGCGACTTCTGGGGAAAAGTGTCTGAATTTCAGATGCTGCAGCAATGCAGCGGCCGGTTTGCAGACAAGCGCAAACACCAAGCCCGCGCCTGGATGTGGGAACGCATCGAATCGGGCCTGAAGCAACGCTTCCGCCATCACCCCGCCGTCAAAGGCCAGCTGGAAGCCACCACCCAGAGCGTTTTGAACGGGCAGCTGCCAGCGTCTACCGCTGCACGCCAGTTGCTCGAACTTTTTCACTGATTTTCCCGGAGACCTCACCATGCAAGAAATACTGCAACAACTGGAAAAAAAGCGCGAGGCCGCGCGACTGGGGGGCGGCCAAAAGCGCATTGACGCCCAACACGCCAAAGGCAAATTGACAGCGCGCGAGCGCATCGAGGTGCTGCTTGACGAAGGCACGTTCGAAGAATGGGATATGTTCGTCGAACACAGGTGCACCGACTTTGGCATGCAGGACAACAAAATCCCGGGCGATGGCGTGGTCACGGGTTACGGCATGATCAACGGCCGCTTGGTCTTTGTGTTCAGCCAGGATTTCACCGTTTTTGGCGGGGCCTTGAGCGAAGCCCACGCCGAGAAGATCTGCAAGGTCATGGACCAGGCCATGAAGGCGGGCGTGCCGGTCATTGGTCTGAACGACTCGGGTGGTGCCCGCATTCAGGAGGGCGTGGCCTCGCTGGGGGGTTATGCCGATGTGTTCCAGCGCAACGTGCTGGCCAGCGGGGTGATTCCGCAGATCAGCATGATCATGGGGCCCTCGGCCGGGGGCGCGGTGTATTCGCCCGCCATGACCGACTTCATCTTCATGGTCAAGGATTCAAGTTACATGTTCGTGACCGGCCCCGAAGTGGTCAAGACCGTGACGCATGAAGAAGTGACCGCCGAAGAACTGGGTGGAGCCATCACCCACACCACCAAGAGTGGCGTGGCCGATCTGGCTTTTGAGAACGATGTGGAAGCGCTGCTGATGCTGCGCCGCCTCTACAACTACCTGCCTTTGAACAACCGCGAAAAAGCCCCGGTGCGCCCCAGCGGCGACCCGATCGATCGCATGGACAAAAGCTTGGACACCCTGGTGCCCGACAACCCAAACAAGCCCTACGACATGAAGGAGCTGATCGTCAAGACCGTGGACGACGGCGACTTCTTTGAGTTGCAACCCGACTACGCCAAAAACATCCTCATCGGTTTTGCACGCATGGATGGGCAAACCGTTGGCATCGTGGCCAACCAGCCACTGGTGTTGGCCGGTTGTCTCGACATCAAATCCTCCATCAAGGCGGCGCGTTTCGTGCGCTTCTGCGATGCCTTCAACATCCCGGTCGTCACCTTCGTGGACGTGCCCGGCTTCATGCCCGGCACCAGCCAAGAATACGGCGGCATCATCAAGCACGGTGCCAAACTGCTCTACGCTTACGCCGAGGCCACCGTGCCCAAGGTCACCGTTATCACCCGCAAGGCCTATGGCGGTGCGTATGACGTGATGGCCTCCAAACACCTGCGTGGCGACGTGAACTTTGCCTGGCCCAAGGCCGAGATCGCGGTGATGGGCGCCAAAGGTGCGGTGGAAATCATCTTCCGGGAAGAAAAGAAAGACCCGGCCAAGCTGGCCGAGCGCGAGGCCGAATACAAGGCCCGCTTTGCCAACCCCTTCGTGGCGGGTGCACGCGGTTTCATCGACGACGTGATCCTCCCGTCCGAAACCCGCAAACGCATTTGCCGCAGCCTGGTCCTTCTCAAAAACAAACAACTCGAAAACCCGTGGCGCAAGCACGGCAACATTCCGCTGTAAGCCAACGAGGAGAAAAACAAAATGTTCACCAAAATCCTGATCGCCAACCGGGGCGAAATCGCTTGCCGCGTCATTGCCACCGCCCGCAAGATGGGCATTGCCACCGTGGCCGTTTATTCCGAAGCCGACAAAGAAGCCCGACACGTGCGTTTGGCCGATGAGGCCGTGTTGTTGGGGCCAGCGCCCTCGCGCGAGTCTTATCTGGTGGCCGAAAAAATCATCGCGGCAGCCAAGCAGACCGGTGCGCAGGCCATTCACCCCGGTTATGGCTTTTTGAGCGAAAACGAAGCCTTTGCCCAACGCTGCGAAGAAGAGGGCATCGCCTTCATCGGCCCCAAGGCGCACAGCATTGCCGCCATGGGCGACAAAATCGCCTCCAAGAAGCTGGCCAACGATGCGAAGGTCAACACCATCCCGGGCTACAACGACGCGATCGAGTCGGCCGAAAAAGCCGTAGGCATTGCCCAGGGCATTGGCTACCCCGTCATGATCAAGGCTTCGGCGGGCGGCGGTGGCAAGGGCTTGCGCGTGGCGTTCAACGACAAGGAGGCGCTGGAAGGTTTTACCGCCTGTCAGAACGAAGCCCGCAACAGTTTCGGTGACGACCGTATCTTCATCGAAAAATTTGTGGAGCAACCGCGCCACATTGAAATCCAGATTTTGGGCGACAGCCATGGCAACGTGGTGTACCTGAACGAGCGCGAATGCTCAATTCAGCGCCGCCACCAGAAGGTGATCGAGGAAGCGCCGTCACCTTTCATCTCCGATGCAACCCGCAAGGCCATGGGCGAACAAGCTGTTGCGCTGGCCAAGGCGGTGCAGTACCAGTCGGCAGGTACGGTGGAATTTGTGGTCGGCAAAAACCAGGATTTTTATTTCCTGGAAATGAACACCCGCCTGCAAGTGGAACACCCGGTGACGGAATGCATCACCGGCCTGGACTTGGTGGAGCAGATGATTCGTGTGGCCGCAGGCGAGAAGTTGGCCATCACCCAAGCCGATGTCAAACGCGACGGCTGGGCGATCGAATGCCGTATCAATGCCGAAGACCCGTTCCGCAATTTCTTGCCCTCTACCGGACGCCTGGTGCGTTTCACCCCGCCCAAAGAAACCATGTGGCAATCCGACATTGCCCACAAACACGGGGTGCGTGTGGACACAGGGGTGTTCGAGGGTGGCGAAATCCCGATGTACTACGACTCGATGATCGCCAAGCTCATCGTGCACGGCACCGATCGCAACGATGCCATTGCGAAAATGCGCGAGGCACTCAACGGTTTCGTCATTCGGGGCATCAACAGCAACATCCCGTTCCAGGCAGCCCTGCTGGCCCACCCGGACTTCGTGAGCGGCAACTTCAACACCGGATTCATTGCGCAGCACTATGCCTCGGGCTTCCGCGCCGAAGATGTGCCGCACGAAGACCCGCACTTCGCCCTGGCACTGGCGGCCTTCGTGCGCCGCAAGTCACGGGAGCGCGCGTCGGGCCTGAGCGGTCAATTGCCAGGTTACGGGTTCAAGGTCAGCGGTGATGGCGTGGTGGTTGCCCTAGACGAACAGGGCGGGCACCGCTATCTGCCCGTGCACGTGGAAGAGTTTGTGGGCGAAACCGGTTACGCCTCGGTGCTGGTGGACGGTCAGCGCTACAAAATCACCAGCCATTCGCGTTTGAACGACGTGCGGATTGAAGGTGTTTGCAACGGCGAGCCTTTTGTGGCCCAGGTCGACCGTGGCACGGCCCGCAACCCCTTGGCGCTGGTGGTGCAGCACAACGGCATGAAAGTGGAGGTGATGGCCATTTCGCCAAGGGTGGCTGAGTTGCATCGATTGATGCCTTTCAAAGCCGCCCCCGACATGAGCCAGTTCGTGCTTTCGCCCATGCCCGGTTTGCTGGTGGACGTGGCCGTGAAACCCGGGCAACGGGTGCAGGCCGGTGAACGGGTGGCCGTGATCGAAGCCATGAAGATGGAAAACGTGTTGTTTGCCGCCGCCGACGGCGTGGTGGCCAAGGTGTTGGCCAACAAGGGGGAGAGCCTGGTGGTGGATCAACCGATCGTGGAGTTCGAGAAATGACGGATTCCAAGCGCCCATTCAAAGTGCTGGGCATACAGCAAATTGCCATCGGCGGCCCCGACAAAACCCGCTTGCAGGCCTTGTGGGTCGACATGCTTGGCCTGGAAGTCACCGGCACCTTCAAAAGCGAACGGGAAAACGTTGACGAGGACATTTGCGCCATCGGCAGCGGCCCGTTCAAGGTGGAAGTGGACCTGATGCAACCGCTCGACCCCGAGAAAAAACCGGCTGTGCACACCACGCCGCTGAATCACGTGGGTTTGTGGATCGACGATTTGCCCAAGGCGGTGGAGTGGCTCAGCGCCAATGGTGTGCGCTTTGCACCGGGCGGCATCCGTAAGGGCGCGGCGGGTTACGACATCACCTTCTTGCACCCGAAGTCGAACGACGAATTCCCGATCGCTGGTGAGGGGGTGCTGATCGAGCTGGTGCAGGCACCGCCCGAAGTGGTGTCAGCTTTCGCCGCCCTGCTGGGATGATCGGGCCGAACGCGCGCGCGCCATGGCCGCTTCGATGATGGCGCGCTTGCGCGCCAGGGCATCGGGGTCGGTGATTTTGGAATGATCGGCCAAATTTGCCAGCTTGTGCTGGGCCTGAGCGGCTTTGGCCGCCTGGTGTTCAGCCTGCTGGCGTTTCAGCCGGGCGGTTCGGGCGTGGTACCGGGCTTGGGCCGTCTGGGCCTGGGTGCTTGACCAAGCCGCCCAACCGGTTCGTTCACCGCTCACGTTATCCAGACTGATGCAATCCACCGGACACACCGGAATGCACAGTTCACAACCGGTGCAATGCGGTTCGATCACCGTGTGCATGCGCTTGTGGGTGCCCACGATTGCATCCGTGGGGCAGGCGTCCAGGCAGAGTGTGCAGCCTATGCACCAGCTTTCATCGATCACGGCCACGGTCAGTGGGCCCTCAATGCCATTTTCTGGATTCAGCGGTTCAGCCGCTTGGCCGGTCAGGCGGGCCAACCGCTCCACGCCCTCCTGCCCACCGGGGGGGCATTGGTTGATCGCGGCTCGTTGGTCCGCAATGGCTTCGGCATAGGCCCTGCAATCCGGGTAGCCGCAGCGGGTGCACTGCGTTTGGGGCAGTGCACCGTCAATCAACTGAACCAGTGGGGTCACCAAGGTCAGCTTTTACGGGCCTTGGGCGTGGAAACCGTTGGGGTGGCGGGCGCTTTGGACACCCTGACGGTTTTCTTGGCGGCAACTGGGGTGGGCGCCGTTACAACCTTGGCGTCAGTCGCGGCGGCCGCTGCAGGAACAGGTGCAGGTGTAGCGGGGGCGACTGGGGCCGTGGTTTCAATCACCACAGGCGGCGCTTCCACCGAAGCCGCGGTTACCGGCGCAGCCTCAACCACAGGTTCCACCACCGGAGCGGCCACCGGCTCTGGTGCGGCTTGGGCTTTCTTTGGGGTGTGCGTCAGGATGAACTGCTTGATGATGGGGTACACCACCTCGCGCCAACGGCGACCGCTGAAAATGCCGTAGTGCCCGGCACCCTCTACCTCCAGGTGCTGCTGTTGGGACTGCGGGATGTTTGCGCACAAACCATGGGCCGCTGCGGTTTGGCCTGAACCGGAGATGTCGTCCAGTTCACCTTCAACCGTCAACAGGGCCGACGTGGTGATGTCCTGCGGTTTCACACGTTCCAGCTTGCCTTGCGGGTTGCGCACGTCCCAGGTACCGTACACCAGCTTGAATTCCTGGAACACGGTCCGTATGGTTTCCAGGTAGTAGTCCGCGGCCATATCGAGCACCGCGTTGTACTCGTCATAGAACTTGCGGTGGGCTTCGGCGCTCTCGTTATCGCCTTTGATCAGGTCCTGGAAGTAGTCGTAGTGGCTGCTGACGTGCCGATCCGGGTTCATGGCCACAAAACCCGTGTGTTGCAAAAAGCCCGGATAGACGCGGCGGCCGGCACCAGGGAAGGTGCTGGGAACGCGGTAAATCACGTTGTTTTCAAACCATTCGGGGCTGCGCTGCACAGCCAGGTTGTTTACTGACGTGGGCGATTTGCGGGCATCGATCGGCCCACCCATCATGGTCATGGTCAAGGGGGTGGTTTCACCACGGCTGGCCATCAACGACACAGCGGCCAACACAGGCACGGTGGGCTGGCACACGCTCATCACGTGGCAGTTGCCGTAATTGGCTTGCAGGTAGCGAATGAATTCCTGCACGTAATTGACATAGTCGTCCAGGTGGAAGTCGCCTTCATCCATCGGAACCAGGCGTGCGTTTTTCCAGTCGGTGATGTAGACCTTGTGGTCTTTGAGCATGGTGCGCACGGTGTCGCGCAGCAGCGTGGCATAGTGACCTGACAAGGGGGCCACGATCAAAACAACCGGTTGGCTCTTCAGTTGGGTCAGCGTGGCCGGGTCATCGGTGAAACGCTTGAAACGGCGCAGCTCGCAAAATGGCTTGTCGATTTCGACGCGCTCGTAAATGGCCACGTCCACGCCATCGACGCTGACCGTGCGGATACCGAATTCGGGTTTCTCGTAGTCTTTGCCCAGGCGATGCAACAGGTCGTAGCCCGCCGAAATGCGTTGGGCCAACGGGTTCTGCCCCAAGGGGGTCAGGGGGTTGCTGTAAAGCTTCGATACGACCTGGGCCAGGTCAGAGAAGGGTTCCATCAACGAACGCTGTGATTCGTAGAGCTGGTAGAGCATGCTGACCTCTCGATGTGTTTATGCTGCAGTGCAGCAATCTTAACAGGTTTGCGAGCCGAGCGCTCAGAAAAAACGCCGCTTAGAGCGGCGTTTGAGGGTGTTACACAACAGCGGCAATGGCCTTGCAAACGTAGTCGATGTTCTTGCTGTTGAGCGCCGCCACGCACATGCGGCCGGTGTCGGTGCCGTACACACCGAATTCGCTGCGCAAACGCACCATCTGGTCTTTGCTCAGGCCAGAGTAGCTAAACATGCCGATTTGTGTGGTGATGAAGCCCATGTCCTTGGCCACACCGGCGGCCTTCAGGCCGTCAACCAGCTTCTGGCGCATGGCCTTGATGCGCACACGCATTTCGGCCAGTTCGCCCTCCCACTGGGCACGCAGCTCTGGGTTGTTCAACACCGCCGCCACGATGGTGCCGCCATGGGTGGGCGGGTTGGAATAGTTGGTGCGGATGGCAATTTTCAGCTGGCTGAGCACGCGGTCGGTTTCTTCCTTGCTGCCGCCCACCACGCTCAGGGCGCCCACACGTTCGCCGTACAGGCCGAAGCTCTTGGAAAAACTGGTAGACACAAAAATGTTCAGACCCGCTGCAACAAACTTGCCGATCACGGCGCCGTCTTCAGCAATGCCATAACCAAAGCCCTGGTAGGCCATGTCCAGGAAGGCGGTCAGGTTGCGTGCCTTCACGGCAGCAATCACCTGGTCCCATTGGGCAGGCGAAATGTCGTAGCCCGTGGGGTTGTGGCAGCAGGCGTGCAGCAGCACGATGGTGCCCGGTTCCGCTGCATTCAAGGCGGCCAGCATGCCGTCAAAATTCACGCCCCCCAATCCACCGTTGGCGCTTTGGTCAAAGTAGGGGTAAGTTTCTACCGTGAATCCCGCATTGGTGAACAGGGCACGGTGGTTTTCCCAGCTGGGATCGGAAATAAGAACCTTGGCGTTGGGGCTGATTTTCTTGAGGAAATCGGCGCCGATTTTCAAACCGCCTGTGCCGCCAATGGCCTGCACAGTGGCCACGCGGCCACTCTTGACCACATCGGAATCGGCGCCAAACACCAAGCCCTTCACGGCAGTGTCGTAGGCGGCAATGCCGTCAATCGGCAGGTAGCCCCGGGCAGCCGGTTTGTCCATCATGGCTTTTTCTGCGGCTTGCACGCATTGCAGCAAGGGCAGTTTGCCGGCGTCGTCGAAATAAACACCCACACCCAGGTTCACCTTGTTGGGGTTGGTGTCGGCAGCAAATTGCTCGTTCAGGCCCAGAATGGGGTCGCGGGGGGCCATTTCGACGGCGGAAAACAAAGACATGGTTGTACCTGTGGTTTAACAGTTTGAAAACAGAAGCTGTTCAGCGCAAGGTCACGCTGATTGACAAACGCCTGATTTTACCGGCTGCCGGGCCCGTCACCCGGGCTCGCCTTAGACCTGCGTTTGCACGTGGCGCGCGAAGTTGTCCAAAATGGCTTGCCAGCCACCGCGTTGTTGCTCTGGTGAAAAGGTGGTTTCGGCATCAAACGTCACGCGCACGGTGACGCCGCTCGCATCTTCCGAAAACTCGACCCGCGCCTGCCGGTCGCCAAATGAATATTCAATCAGTTGGTGCTCTATCACTTGGGTGTAGGTGCCGGCAAAGTCAAACCCCATGCTGCCGTCTTTGGCTTCCATGCGCGAAGAAAACGCTCCACCCGCCCTCAGGTCCACGCTGGCGGCCGTGGTGTGCCAATCGGGGGTGGCAGCGTTCCATTGCTTGATGTCTTCTGGGTTGGAGTAAGCAGTCCACACTTTGCTGATGGGGGCCTGAACGGTGGCTTGTACGCTGATTTTCATGGTTGGGCTTTCAGTCTCAGTGACAAGGCGGCTTCGACGCCTTTTTTGGCAGGGTGTCGCAGTGCGTGCCGGACCACCCACTTGCGTTCGCGGGACGCATGGTGCAGCCAGCGCTCGCACAACGCGTAGGCCAGGTCTGGATGATCTTTTGCAATGTCGCCAACGTGGTTGGCCACACTGCGCCGCACATACAGCGAGGGATCGTCCTTCAGTGCTTCCAGCAGCGGCAAAAGGGGGGAGGGGTCTTTGATGAAGGCGGGCAGGCGCATGGCCCAGGGCAAGCGAGGGCGGGCGCCCTCCGAGCACAGACGCCGAACATGGTGGCTGGGGTCGGTGCTCCACTGCAGCAAGCGAGCCAGGGTGCGCTCGGGTTGTTGGATCAAAAAAGGCCGAATAGAGAACTCTGCGGTGAACCGCTGCGTCAACTCGTATTGCGCGCGCATCGCGGCCTCGAACGGGTCTTGCCCCCCGTTGTATGCGGGTTCATGGCCATATTGCGCAACAAAGCACACATGGGGCAAATAAAAGAATACCGCCAGTCCGAGGTTGCTGGTGTCGTCTGTGGGGGGCGTCAGTGTGTCCAGCAACACTTGTGTGGCCTCCGAAAACCGCTGCGGCAGGTGCTGCCAAAGGGCATGTGCCAGTTTTTGCCCCCGGTCCAGAATGCCCAGCGGCTCCAAACCGGCCAAAGCAGTTGTGCAAAACCCATGCAAATCAAAGGCCGGGTACACGCTGCGCAGGTTGCGGCCCAGGTATTCCACGGCCTCTTCGCCCAACACGTTCTTTACCGGCACCCCCTTTTGAATGGACTTGGGGGCTTTCGGAATTTGCAAGGTCCAATTGTCCAAAGTGGGGCTCATGGGCGCGGTTTGGGCGGTAGGGTTTCGACGAAGTCGGCACACGCACGCACCCATCTTTCCAGGTCGGCGTCTGAGGTCAAACCTTCCGGGTCTACGTAAACGTAACCTTTCATCGGACGCCCCGTGAAATCCATCGGGCGCACATGCGCCGCAGCCAGTGCCCGTTCGTGGTTTTTCGGTCCCACACGCGCCATCAACGCGGTCCCCATGATGCCCACAAACATGTGGCCGTGCAGCAAAAAAGCCAAGCCGCCAAACATCTTGCGTTCGGTCACGCCAAGTGGGTAGGCCAACGCTTCCCGCACGCGTTGTGCAAGTCCTGGGTCAAACGCCATGGTGGTGTGCCCGTTGTGGCAATGCAAAAGTCATACGGTGGCACTTTATAGGAATGTGAACCATGGGGAAAGTGCACCGTTGCATTCACTCCCGGAGTCTTGCAGAATCACTCCCAAGAACAAACATGGCGTTGAAAAGGGAAACCATGAAGTTCATGCCGGTCACATTGCTTTTCGCCGGCACGGTGTTTGCCAGCGCTTTTTCGCTGTTTCTGGTCCAACCGATCATCGCCAAGCAGATACTGCCCTGGTTTGGTGGGTCGGCTTCTGTCTGGGCCACCTGCATGGTGTTTTTTCAGTTGGTGTTGCTGGCAGGCTATGGTTATGCCGACTGGATCAGCCGCCGCTTGCAACCCCGCGCGCAGGTGGTGCTGCATGTTGCCTTGCTGATCGCCAGCCTGTATTTCCTGCCCATTGTGGCCAACCCCAGCTGGAAGCCCCAGGGCGACGAAGACCCTTTCTTTCGCATACTGGCCTTGCTGACCAGCACCGTTGGACTGCCATATTTCATGCTTTCCACCACGGGGCCGCTGGTTCAATCCTGGGTGGCACGCACCATGGTCAGCGCCAGCGTGTACCGGTATTTTTCGCTGTCCAACCTGGCTTCAATGGCAGCCTTGCTGTCTTACCCTTTTTTCATTGAACCCCACACCGCCATTGTGCTGCAGGCCTATGGCTGGTCTGCCATTTATGCTTTGTTTACCTTGTTGTGTGCTGGTGCGGGGGGGTATTTTGCGCGGCATGTGCAAGAACCCACCGAACTTCTGGCAACGGAGGGCGTCGTGGCTTCGGGTCACCGGGCACCTGTTCCGCAGCCTACCGCCTCCAGCTATTTGCTGTGGTTGTTGGCTTCGGCGTTGGGGTCGTGGATGTTGCTTGCCGTTACCAGCCACATCACCCAAAACGTAGCGGCCATTCCATTTTTGTGGTTGTTACCACTAACGCTTTATTTGCTGACTTTTGTTTTGTGCTTCGAGGGTGACCGTTGGTACCGGCCCGCCTGGTTCAGGCCCCTGGCGGCCGTGCTGACCGTGGTTTGCGCTTACGGGCTGATCAATGGTCAACTGGGCAGCCACATCACCGTGGCCATTCCGCTCTACATCACAACCATGTTTGTTTTGTGCATGTTCTTTCATGGCGAATTGGCCGCTTTGCGCCCTGAAGCCCGCTACCTCACACGGTTTTATTTGATGATTTCGGTGGGTGGTGCGGCGGGGGGCATTGCGGTCGGGTTGATAGCACCTCGGGTGTTGCCCGCTTACTACGAATTGGGCATCGGTCTGGTGCTGGCTTCTGCGCTGGCCCTGTGGCTGGTGCGTCCCCGCATGCAACGCCTGGTGGCGGGCGGGGTGGGCTTGCTGTCTGCTTGCTTTTTGTTCCTGCAGGTGGCGGGGGACCTGGAGGACAGGCGCTACCTGGACCGGAATTTCTACGGCACCTTGCTGACCCTGGATTCGGTGTACGACCCTCCACAACACAATCGCCGGTTGCTGTTTCATGGGAACATCAAACACGGAGAACAATTCCTTGACCCCGCCTTGAGCCGGGAGCCCACCGCTTATTACGGGCAGACTTCGGGTGTGGGCCTGGCCATAGCAAACACGCCGGCACCTGGCAAAAAAGTGGGCGTGATCGGACTGGGGGCGGGCACCCTGGCCACCTATGGGCAAAAGGGCGACACCTATCGCATGTATGAACTGGACCCCGCCGTCATAGAGATTGCGCGAACGGAGTTTTCCTTTGTTTCGCAATCGGACGCAACGATCGACATGGTGTTGGGCGATGCCCGGCTTTCCCTGGAGCGCGAAGCCCCCCAGGCCTTTGATGTGCTGGCCGTGGATGCCTTTTCTGGTGATGCAGTGCCTGTGCACCTGATCACCCGCCAGGCCATGGAAATTTACCTTCGACACCTCAAGCCCGAAGGTGTGGTGGTCTTTCACTTGACCAATCAGTATTTGAACCTGCCCCCGGTGGTGGCCAAAATTGCCGACGCCATGGGGCTGCAGTTTGCGCTGGTTCACGACGAACCGACCCGCCCCGCGCAACGGGACACGGATTGGGTACTGGTAACGCGGAGCAAAACATTGCTGAACCTGCCCGCCATCCACCACGCCAGCGTGGCACCCACGCCCATACCCGGGCTAGGTGTTTGGACCGACGACTACAACAACCTGTTTCAGGTACTGCGCTGACGCGCCTTTCTATGGCGCAATAGGGTTACTTTTGGGCCAAAAAGTAAGCGACCAACGCGTTGGCATGCCCGTGGCCCAGCTGGTGGCTGGATTTGAGCAGGGCCACGTATTCCATGTGCTTCAGCGATCCGGCAGCCCGAAGCACCGACAGCCAATGCTCAATCGGCTTGTCGTAGGTTTTTTCGATGGAGGGGAAGTAGGACGCTGGCCCTTTCACCTTGGCTTCACCCGGCATGGTCATTTCCTTTCAACGCGGCCTCAATGGCAGCGATATCGATTTTGCCCATTTCCATCATCGCATCGAACGCCCGTTTGGCGGCCATCGGGTCGGGGTCGGCAATGGCCTTCAGCAAAGCCACCGGCGTGATTTGCCAAGACACCCCCCATTTGTCCTTGCACCAGCCGCAAGCACTCGCTTCACCGCCGTTGCCTATGATCGCGTCCCAGTAACGGTCGGTTTCGGCCTGGTCAACGGTGGAGATTTGAAAAGAAAACGACTCGCTTTGTTTGAACGCTGGCCCACCGTTGAGCCCCACGCACGGAATACCCATGACCGTGAACTCGATGGTCAACACGTTGCCTTGCTGGCCCGAAGGAAAGTCCCCCGGTGCGCGAAACACCGCCCCCACAGACGAATCAGGAAACGTCTTGGCGTAAAACTGCGCAGCCCCTTCGGCGTCGTTCTCGTACCAAAGGCAAACGGTGTTTTTGGGTGGGTTGGGCATGGCGGGTTCCTTTTGAAGACGGGTCATTCGCAGTGCGGCCACATGCGCAGCACCTTGTAACCGAGGCGATGCTGAACGTCAAGACGGATGCGCTAACAGTGGACGATTTCGGCCGCCAGTCGTTCGAGGTTTTGTTCGTTTGCCGAGGCTACAAAGTCTGCCAGCCCGAGTGCGCAAGCGGGCTAAGCCCGCCGTATTACTTCGGGTGCAATGAAGGGTTAGGAGTCATTGCGCGACACCGGCGCCCAAGCAATGAAGTACAACGCAAAGATGGCCACCCAAAGCTGAAGCGCACCAAGAGCAACACGTTGATAGAGACCAACATCTCCTGCTGGAATCTTGACCACGAGCAATCCCTGGGCTACCAAGGAGATCACCCCAAGGGCGTAGGTGGCGCCCACAGCTACGACACCACGCTTGGACGTTGCAAGCCATGCGCCAGCAGTGAAAAGCGCAGCGGTAAGCGAGATGACGGCAACTGTTGCGGAGACGTTGTGCACAACCTGACTGATCGACAGCACAGCTGGACGGCACCCGACATCGCACGGGAAGAAGGCTGCCACCACGCGACAAAGCCCGTGCAGAACAATGAGCAAGCCTGCGCTTGCCAGCAAGCGATGCTCGCGGTAGCGGACTACGAGGCCAACGCCGAAGACAGCCAATAGGAGGCCTGTAGGGACAATTCCCAGGAAGTTGGTGACGAACGCGGTGCTGCTGCCCCGCTCACCAAGCTCGCTGATGAACTGCAATCGGTGGTCAAAGAGCGGGCGCTGATAGCTGGCCACTACCACAGCGACCAAGTGCGGCATGAACCCAATGAGTCCCGCAAGGAGCCACAGACTGGATCTACTTCGCGAGAAAGCTGTGGTCGCGTTCATGACGCCTAGCGTGCAATATACGCCGCTGGCGACGTACACTCATTCAATAAATCGGCGTATAACATAGCCATCCTCCCCTCTTCGGTCTGTATATAGCACGCTTTTTTCTGGCCTATGCCTGAAAAACCCCCACCTGCCCAAATTGTTGGGTCAGTTGCGCGACAAGGTGAGGCTCGGACGCTACAGTTTAGTCACAGTACGGCAATATCTCCAGCTGGCTGAGGCATATTTTTGCAAAGTGCTGCGGCTGGACTTGCCCTGGCTGCAAGCCGTGGTGAGGGGCAAGCGCCACGCCTGTTCACTCTTGGCATTGATTCGGGCCGAAGTGGTGTCGATGCACTCGCCGTAAGTGGACAACCCCTTTGACTGCAACGCCGCTCCATGTGCAGTAAACCACCATCTCCCTTGTGAAACAATGCAGCATGTCTGCAGACCCCCAAGGCCAATTTGTCAGTTTCCCTGGCTCGCCGTTCGAGCTGTTCCAGCCTTTCCCCCCGGCGGGGGACCAGCCCACGGCCATTGGGCAGTTGGTCGAAGGCATCAACGACGGCGAGGTGTTCCAAACCCTGCTGGGCGTGACCGGCTCGGGCAAAACCTACACCATGGCCAACGTGATTGCCCGCCTGGGGCGGCCGGCCATTGTGTTTGCGCCCAACAAAACGCTGGCGGCGCAGCTGTACAGCGAATTCCGCGAGTTCTTCCCCAAAAACGCGGTCGAGTACTTCGTCAGCTACTACGACTACTACCAGCCCGAAGCCTACGTGCCGCAGCGCGACCTCTTCATCGAAAAGGACAGCGCCATCAACGAGCACATCGAGCAGATGCGCCTTTCGTGCACCAAAAGCCTGCTGGAGCGGCGCGACGTGGTGATTGTGGCCACCGTGTCGGCCATTTACGGCATAGGCAAGCCCGAAAGCTACCACCAGATGATCATGACACTGCGGGTGGGCGACAAGGCCGGGCAGCGCGACGTGATTGCCCAACTGGTGCGCATGCAGTACCAGCGCAACGAGCAGGATTTTTCACGCGGCAAGTTCCGCGTGCGTGGCGACACCATCGACGTGTTTCCGGCCGAACATTCCGAATTGGCCATCCGCATTGAACTGTTTGACGACGAGGTGGAAACCCTGCAGCTGTTCGACCCGTTGACCGGGCGCATCAAGCAGAAAATTCCGC
>JACCDQ010336030.1_pt1 | contig 16544 bp, 12 predicted proteins | sample 7446031 | NCBI WGS metagenome assembly JACCDQ01 (sample SAMN15323442, study PRJNA562643) | freshwater metagenome | isolation source: river surface water | place: USA:Blue River Watershed | collected 2017-08-17
CTGATCATCGCTGCCGCTTCCTTCCAGGTGACGCAGACCGCGCCTTACCGTCCGATCATGCCGGGCATGACCGAGAACGACAAACAGGCAGCGCTCGAGGCACTGAAGGCTGGCGATTTCAAGCCGAAGGTCGATACCAGCAGCGGCCAGATCACCGTGCCCGAAGCTCGTTATCATGAGGCGCGCATCTTCCTGGCCGGCCAGGGCATCCCGAAGGAAGCCCAGCCAATCGGCATGGAGTCGCTGAAGGACAAGTCGTCGATGACGACCAGCCAGTTCATGGAGCAGGTGCAGTACAACACCGCGATCGAGCAGGAACTGTCGCGCTCGATCATGCAGATCTCCACCATCAAGGCCGCGCGCGTTCACCTGGCGCTGCCCAAGCAATCCGTGTTCGTGCGTGAACGTGCGACGCCGAAGGCTTCGATCGTCGTCACGCCGCATGCCGGCCGTGGCGTGTCCACGCCGCAGGTGAAGGCGATCGTGCACCTGGTGTCGTCGTCGGTGCCTTACCTCACGCCCGAGAACGTGTCCGTGGTCGATGATCAGGGCAACCTGCTGACCGCCGACAATCCGGTTGACGAAGCGATGGGTCTGACGGTCGCGCAGATGCAGCACAAGCAGCGCACTGAAGAGACCTACAAGAACCGCGTGATGGAGCTGCTGGGCCCGGTCGTCGGCGAAGCCGCGATCCAGGCACAGGTCAACCTGACGCTGGACTACAACCAGGTCGAGACCACCACCGAAGACTTTGACAACAACGACAAGGGCGTCAAGCCGCGTTCCGAAGCGCTGACCACCGAGCGCAAGTACAAGCTCGATCCGGAAGGTATCCCGGGTGCGATGACCAACTCGCCGCCGCCGGATGCCGACCTGACCAAGAACACCAACACCGACGAGAAAAAGCCGGCGACCAACGAAATCACGACCACCAAGTCGACCCGCAACTTCGAGATGGACCGCACCGTTCGTCACGTGAAGAATTCGCTGGGCACGATCTCGCGACTGAGCGTGGCTGTCGTGGTGGCTGAACGTGCGGCACCGATTACGGCGGATGCCAAGCCGGGTACACCGACCACCGTGCCGTATTCGGCCGAAGAGCTGGAGCGCATGCAGAACCTGGTGCGCAGCGCCGTGGGCTATAACGCCGAGCGCGGCGACATTGTCACCGTCGCACCGGCCCGCTTCGAGACGCTGGCACCGGAAGCACCGAAGCCCTGGTACGCGAACTCCGACATTCAGAACTTCATCAAGATTGGCATCGCCGCACTTGTGATCATCGTCTTCCTGCTGGCCGTGGTGCGTCCGATGGTCAAGGGCCCGACGATCACCCAGCAGATCCTGCCGCCGCCGGGCCCGACCCCGGAAGAGGTTGCCGCGATCGAAGCCAAGGCTGCCGAAGCGATGAAGCTGGAAATGGAAACCAAGGCGGCCGAAGAAGCGAAAGCTGTCGAGGAAGCGCGGATGGCCGAAGAAGCCCGCGTCGCCGAAGAAACTGCGCAACTGGCGCTGGCCCAGGAAGCCGCCGAAGCCGCCGCTGCCGCCGAGGGTGAAGCGTATGAAGAGGGCGAAGAGGGCGAGTACGACGAAGAGTCCGAACTGGCCGAAGGCGAAGTCGAGCTCGAAGAAGGCGAAAGCATGGAAGAACTGCGTGCCCGCATGCAGGCCATGAAGCCGAAGAAGCCCAGCTTCACCGCTGACATGCTCGACACTGCCAACAGCTATGATGACAAGGTTGCGCTGATCCGCATGCTGGTGTCGCAGGAATCGGGTCGCGTGGCGCTGGTGCTGAAGAACATGGTCCGCAACTGAGCGGGCACGACGGCGACAGCGAAGGCAGCAGACAGCATTTTTAATTGATTGGAAACAGCAATGGCAGAACCACAGAAAGCGGCAGCGCCCGCAGCGCCCAGGCCGGCGGCACCGAAAGTGGCGCCTGCTGCGGCAGCAGCGAAGCCGGGCGTACCCGCAGTTGCCAAGCCTGCAGCACCGGCAGCAGCAGCCACCAATGCTGCGGCAGCGGCCAAGCCCGCAGCGCCGGTCGCGGCGAAGACGGCGGCTCCGGCCGCCGGCGCCAAGCCTGCTGCCGCAGGCGCGGTGGCACCGGTGGCCAGGAAGGCAGCACCTGCGGCCGCAGCACCGGCAGCAACGCCGGCCGCTGGCACAGCACCGGCCGAAGGCGAGCAGGACCTGGAGGCGATGAAGAAGAAGTTCAAGCCGAAAAAGAAAGTGGCGGTGCCGACCGACATGCTGTCGGATGCGAAGAGCTACGACGACAAGCTGATCCTGATGAAATTCCTCACCGAGAAGGAAAAGGGCCGCGTGGTCCTGATGGTGAAGAACATGCTCAAGGGCGCCGTCGACGCCGGCAAGAAGAAATAAGGCGATCGGGCAAGGCGATGCACCAGGTGGCAAGCGCCGAAACCGTCATACAGCAATCAATACAGCACGTAATACAGCAAGCAAGAAAGACAATCGAGGTTGACCATGGCCGATGAAAATAGCGTAGTGATGACCGACGATCTCCGCCGCGAGCTGGCAGAGATCACCAATGTGCAGCGTGCCGCCGTGCTGATGCTGCTGCTGGGCGAAGACCTGGCGTCGAACATCATCAGCTACCTGGACCCGAAGGAAGTACAGGAACTGGGCGCAGCGATGGTGTCGGTAGCCGACATGTCGCAGGAAGCGGTCAACGTCGTGCTCGACCAGTTTGTCGACATGCTGAAGAAACAGACCAGCCTCTCGCTCGGTACCACCGAATACGTCGAAACCGTGCTCAAGCGCGCGCTCGGTCCGGACAAGGCGGCGTCGGTGCTGTCGCGCATCATGCCCAACCGTGCCAGCCGCGGTCTGGAAATCCTGCAATGGATGGATGCACGCGCCATTGCTGAAATGATTCGCGGCGAACACCCGCAGGTCACCGCCATCATCCTGTCGGTGCTGGAATCCGAAGTCGCGGCCGATGTGCTGGGCTTCCTGCCGGAAGAATCGCGCGCCGAAGTCGTGCAGCGCGTCGCCAGCCTCGACACCGTCCAGCCGTCGGCAATGGAAGAGCTGGAATCGATCATGAAGAAGCAGTTCTCCAGCAACGCGTCGGCCTCGTCGTCGAGCTTCGGCGGCGTCAAGGCGGCGGCGAAGATCATGAACTTCACCAAGGTCGAACTTGAATCCTCGATCCTGCAGGGCGTGGGCCAGATCGACGAAGACCTCGCGCTGCGCATTCAGGACAACATGTTCAGCTTCGAAAACCTGGCGGCGGTGGACAACCGCGGCATCCAGGCGCTGATGCGCGCCGTCGAGCCGGACCAGCTGATGATTGCGCTGAAGGGCGCCACCGAAGAGGTCAAGAACAAGTTCCTCGACAACATGTCCAGCCGTGCGCGCGGCATGTTCCTCGACGATATGGAAGGCAAGGGTCCGCTGCGCATGACCGAAGTGGAAGACGCGCAGAAGAAGATCATGCGCCAGGCACGCAAGCTGTCCGAGAAGGGCGAGCTGATCCTGGCGTCGGGCGGAGCGGACTTTGTCTAACACACAGACAGCAGCGCGCGGGCGCAAGGAATGGATGCCGAACCGGATGTTCGATCCGGTATCGAATCCGTTCGCAATCCAGAACCTGCTCGAAAAGAAGGTCGAGACCTTCGTCGCACAGCCTGACGAGCGCGCCGACGCCACGTTCATTTTCGATTCGGTCGCGATGGCCAACCCGGTGCATGCGTTCCGCGAGCAGACCATTGAAGACCCGGCCGGTGGCGAGATGCACGAATTCCAGGCCGACTGGATGGATGCGGGCAATGAATTCGCCGCTGAAGAAACCGCTGCGGGTGACTTCGTCGCTGCCCAGACACAGGCTGCCGCCGGTTTCAGCGCCGATGGCGACGCAGATGCACAGGGCGACGCCGCCGTGAATGCCGTCGCCGACTCTGATACCAGCGCGCAGTCCGTCGCGGGGCAGGGTGATGCCGTCGCCTCCGTGGCAGACGCCGGTGCGGAGGCCGCCGCTGCTGCCATAGCAGCCGAAGAAAATACCGATGCGGGCGCGGGAGCCGAAGCGGGTGCAGTTTCAGCTGCACAGGCATCGGAGGCCAGCACTGAGGCAGGTCAGGCAGCGATGAATGAGCGCGCGCCGTCCGATGCTGACGCGTCTGCGCAAGATGACGTTGCCGCCGCTGCGACCGACGCAGCGATGAACGCTGCCGGGGCAGCCGAAGCCGCGCAGGCAGCCATCGCGACTGAAGCGGCCGCTGCCGCCGCTGCTGCTGGAGTGACGCCGGCCGTCGTGGCGCAGCCAGGCATCTCTGAAGAAGAACTGCAGGCCCGGCTGGAAGCCGCCCGCGAGGAAGGTCGTGACGAAGTGCGCGGCGATGCACATGAGAGCGTCCGCGCCGAAGCGCACCAGCAAGGCTATGACGAAGGCCAGGCCGCCGGCTACGCGCAAGCGAAGGAAGAGCTCGGCAAGGCCTACGAAGAAAAAGTCGCGCAGTTGCAAGCGATGGTGAATGCGATGCAGGAGCTGTCGTACAACCCGGACGCCATGTTCGAGCCGATGAAGACGCTCAGCGTGCACATCGCCGAACAGCTGGTGCGCGGTGAACTGAGCCAGTCGCCGCAAGCGATCTCGCGCCTGGTCGACAACTGCCTGCGTGAACTGAACGCCTCCGGCGAAAAGGCGGTCGTCATCCACCTGCATCCGGAAGACCTCGAACAATACAAGCCCCAGGCCGCGATGTTTGGCGATGCACTGGTGCTGCGCCCCGATCCCAAGCTCGAACGCGGCAGCGTGCGCGCGTCGCTCGACGGCAGCGTGGTCGACGACCTGATCCAGCGCCGCGTCGCCGGCCTGAAGAAAGGCCTGATGCAGGCACCGGCGCCGAGCTGGCGCGCCAATGCCGGCCGTCTGTCCGAACGCATCGCAGAAAGCCAGCGCGGCAGCCAGCAGGTGGAGGATGTGACCATCGCGACTGCCCGCCAGGAAGCCGATGCCAAGGCTGAAGCCGTGACCGAATCTGCCGTGGCCGCCGATAGCGCGGACAACGCCAATGCTTGATTACGCCGCCGTCGTCAACGATCTGCTCGCGCATGCGCGCGTGCCCGACGCCTGCCACACCGGCACGCTGGTACGGCTGGTCGGCATGACGCTGGAAGCGCGCGGCATCATGGCGCCGCTTGGCGCGTTGTGTGAAATCGAATCCGGCACCGGCAGCAAGGTACAGGCTGAAGTGGTCGGCTTCAACGACCAGACCCTGTTCCTGATGCCCTTTACCGAGCCGGTCGGCATCGGTCCCGGTGCGTCGGTACGCGTCCTCAGCAATTCTTCCGAAGCCTCGCTCGGCCCGGCCTTGCTCGGCCGCGTGATCGATGCCTTCGGTGAGCCGCTTGATGGCGGCCCCAAACCTGATTGCCCGGACCGCCTCGCTCTGCTGGGCCTGCCGCTGAACCCGATGGAACGCGGGCCGATCAACCAGGTGCTCGATGTGGGCGTGAAGGCCATCAATGGTTTGCTGACCATGGGCCGCGGCCAGCGTATCGGCCTGGTGGCCGGCTCGGGCGTCGGCAAGAGCTCGCTGCTGGGCATGATTACCCGCAATACCAAGGCAGATGTTGTCGTGATCGGCCTGATTGGTGAGCGCGGCCGCGAAGTGCAGGCCTTCATCAATGATGTGCTGGGCCCCGAAGGCCGGGCAAAATCGATTGTCGTGGCCGCACCGGCCAACGTGTCGCCGGTGATGCGCCTGAAGGCGACCCACCTGACGCACGTGATCGCCGAGTATTTCCGTGACCAGGGCAAGAACGTGCTGATGCTGATGGACAGCCTGACGCGTGTCGCGCACGCGCAGCGCGAGATCGGCCTTGCGATTGGTGAGCCGCCGACCGCCAAAGGTTATCCACCGTCGGTGTTTGCGCTGCTGCCCAACCTGATCGAACGTACCGGCGTCGGCCGCCACGGCTATGGCGCGATCACCGCGATCTATACCGTGCTAGCCGAAGGCGATGATGCGCAAGATCCCATCGTCGATATCGCGCGCGCGTCGCTCGATGGCCAGGTGATGTTGTCGCGCAAGCTGGCCGATGCCGCGCATTACCCGGCCATTGACCTCAACGGCTCGATTTCCCGCGTGATGCAGGACTTGCTGCCGGCTGACCAGTTAAAGCAGGCTAACCGCGTGCGCCGCATGTGGTCGCTGTACCAGCAGAACCAGGACCTGATTTCGGTGGGCGCGTATGAACCGGGCTCCAATCACGAAATCGACAGCGCCATCGCGATGCGACCGCAGCTGGAGGCTTTCCTACGACAGGACATGCATGAAGGCGTCGATCACCAGACCACGCGCGAGCGCGTGCGTGAACTGGCCGGCGTCTGACGAGGGTGGCAGCCATGAAGCACAATATCTGGAACATCCTGGCCGACAAGGCCGCTACCGCAACCCGTGATGCGCAGTCCGTCGTCAATGATGCGAAGATCCGCGTCGAAAAGCTGCAGGGTAGCGTGGCCCATGTGGAACGGCTGCGCGATGACTATGTTGCGCGCTACAACGCCGCGCAAAAGGAAGCGCACAAGATTTCCGATAACGTCGCTTATCGCCAGTTCCTCGACCACTTGCAGGAATTGAAGCAGAAGGTGAAGTCGCAGCTGGCGCAGGCCGAGCTGCAACTGGCCGACGCGAAAGCCGCGTTCCATCAGGCGCAGCGTGAACAGGCGAAGATGGAAGCGATGGTCGAGCGCGAAGAGCGTAATCGCATGCTGGCGATCGCCAAGCGAGAGCAACGCGCGCTGGACGAAGCAGGACTGCGCGCGTTCAACATGCGCTGATCGAGTATTTGCCGCCGACTGCCGAGGCGCTTGCCGCGCTTGTTCAAAATGCCGAAGCGTTGATCCACTGATGGGTCACGATGCTGGCGACATAGCCGAGGGCGATCGCGGGAGTCCATCGCAAGTGGGCGCTGAAGGTATAGACGCCACGCGCCTGACCCATCAGCGCGACGCCGGCTGCCGAGCCGACCGATAGCAGCGAACCGCCGACGCCCGCCGTCAACGTCACCAGCATCCACTGGCCGATGGACATATCGGGTGACATCGTCAATACCGCATACATCACCGGAATATTGTCGACCACCGCAGAGATGAGGCCGATCACAACGTTGGCCGTGGTGGCGCCCCATCCCGTGTAGAGCATGCCCGACAAGCCGGCGAGATACCCGAGGTAACCGAGCCCGCCTACGCACATCACGACGCCATAGAAGAAGAACAGCGTATCCCATTCGGCGCGCGCAATCGTGCGGAAGACATCGAATGTGACCTGGCCGCCAATATCCTCGGGCGCCTCCAGCGGCGCCGTCGGGCGACGGCCTTTCAGTTGCAGCGAATACGCGTGAAATTTCAGCAGCGCCAGGCCGGCCATCATGCCCAATACCGGTGGCAGGTGCAGGGTGTGATGAAAACCCACTGCCATGGCGATGGTGATCATGAAGAGCAGCACGATGACCAGCCCGCCGTCCAGCACCGGCGATGCGCTTGCATTGCCCTGCGGTCGACCGGCAGGCACCGCGAAGTGCATGATGGCTGCGGGCACGGCCCAGTTCACCAGCGAGGGCAGGAACAGCATGAAGAAGGTCCAGAAATTCACCGGACCATTGCTCGCCATGATATTTTTTTGCCACACCATCAGCGTGGTGATGTCGCCGAACGGCGAGAAGGCGCCTCCGGCATTCGCCGCGATCACAAGATTGATGCAGCCCAGCGTGATGAATCCCGGATGGCCGGCACCCACCGCCATGACGACGGCTGCCATCAGCAAGGCCGTCGTGAGGTTGTCCGCCACCGAAGAAATGAAGAATGCGAGGATGCCGGTCACCCAGAACAACTGGCGCAGCGTGAAGCGGCGCGCCACTAGCCAGCCGCGCAGGGCTTCGAACACCTGACGTTCTTCCATCGCATTCACATACGTCATCGCGACGATCAGGAACAGCATCAGCTCTGCGTATTCAAGCAGGTTGGCGCGCACGGCTTTTTCCGCGACATCTCCCAGCCCATTCTTCATCGCTTGCCAGCCGATCAGGCCCCAGATCATGCCGGCCGCCAGCATGACAGGCTTGGACTTGCGCAGATGGGTGAACTCCTCTGTCACCACCAGCAAATAGGCCGCAACGAAGATCGCCAGCGCGACCGGCCCTACCCAGTCGGTTGAAGCCGTGGCTCCGACCCCTGTCAGTTGCGTTGCGAGTGCGGATATCGGCAGTAGCGGGGCCAGCAGCAGGATGATGAGACGGTGTGAATGCGGCATGCGGGCAGGGGCGGAAGTGGGGAGCATGATCAGGCGTCTCTGGAAGTCGCAGCAGGTCGAAGCGCTGCATCATAGCAATGAACGCCGAGGCGACCTGCTGCCGGTGAGTCGCCGCGAGCGGCGTCAGGCCCGGCTCATCCGTGGGAAACAACGAAGGTGTCGCAAAAAAGCCAAGGCTGGCAGGCTGCTGCACGAAAAAAAGGCCACCGTCGGTGGCCTTGCATGCCAGCCCGCGCATAGGCGGGCGATGTCACGCCGTGGTTCAGTCAAGTCTTCAAATACCCAGCATCTTCTTGGCCTCGCCGAGCGCCTTCATCGAATCGGCGTGCTTGCCCTCCTTGTGTGCCTTTTCACCCTCGGCGCGCAGCGCTTTCACTTTGTCAAGGTCGGCACCTGCCAGCTTGGTGGACGACATTGCCGCATCGATGGCTTTCATTTCATTCGGGCAGTTATGTGCGAGCACCAGCGGAGCGGCAGACAGCAGGGCGATCGCGATCAGCTTTTTCATGAGTATCTCCTTCGAATGGGGGTGGATGAACGCACCGCATCGGATGCGCTGCATCATCCTACATCGCAACGCTGCGGCGTGCTTGCGCCCGGTTCACCGGAGGCAGGCCGATCAAGCAAGGGCTCATTCTTCCAGCAAGCTGCGCAACATCCACGCATTCTTTTCATGGATCTGCATGCGCTGGGTCAACAGGTCGCAGGTGGGCTGGTCGTTCGCATCGGAGGCTACATCGAACATGTTGCGGGCGGTGCGTGCCACCGTCTCCTGGCCTTCGATCAATTCAATGATCATGTCGCGCGCTTTCGGCAGGCCGGGGCTGGGCTTGATCGAGGTCAGCTTCGCAAAGGCCTCATAGGTGCCCGGTGCCGGCGCGCCCATGGCGCGGATGCGCTCGGCGATCAGGTCGACAGCCGTCCACTGCTCGGTATAGAAAACCATGAACAGCTGATGCAGCGTCTGGAACATCGGACCTGTCACATTCCAGTGGAAATTATGGGTCTTCAGGTACAGCGTATAGGTATCGGCCAGCAGGTGGCTCAGGCCTTCGATGATCTTTTTACGATCGGTTTCGTTGATACCAAAATCAATTGCGGGGATCTTGCTGCTTGCCATGGGTTCTCCTCGTTAGTCGTGTGGTCCGAACCGGAAATGCGTCGAATGATTTTACAGCGCTTGCGCCAGCCACTGCCCCCGCTGCGCTCAATGCGGGAGGCAGTGGCCGGTGCCTCCGGCTCGGGAGGCTTGGGCACCAGGCTCATGAACATGGCGATCAGCCCTTGAGCTTGTGGCGCACGGCGTCGCCATAGGCCGGATCCGCCTTGTCGAAGTGGGCCAGCTGGCGCTCGACGATCTCGGCCGGCACGCCGCGCATGGCATTGGCGATGTTGGTCGTGAGCGCGTCCTTCTCCGACGCCGGCATCAGGCGGAACAGGTTGCCGGCCTGCGTGTAATCGTCCTCGGTACCGCGTGCGTCGTAGCGACCGGCGACGCCATTCACTTCCCAGCCTGCGTCGCCGTGACCGAAGCCTTGCGGATTGCTGCCGGCAGCCTGCACGTTGTCGTAGTTCTGCGCGCCGCCGACATAATCGATCGCCATCGCGCCATCACGCTGCTGATTGTGGAAGGGGCAGCGCGGACGGTTGACCGGCAAGTGCTGGTGGTTGGTGCCCACGCGGTACAGCTGCGCATCGTGGTACGCGAACAAACGACCCTGCAGCATTTTGTCCGGCGAGTAGCCGAGGCCCGGGACCACGTTGGCCGGCGAGAACGCTGCCTGCTCGACCTCGTTGTGATAGTCGGACGGGTTCTGGTTGAGCTCCAATTCGCCCACCGGGATGCGCGGGAAGTCCTTGTGCGGCCAGACCTTGGTCAGGTCGAATGCATTCCAGCCGGTGCGCTGTTCCCATGCGATGCGCTCTTCGTCGGTCATCACCTGGATCAACACATTCCAGCGCGGGTAGTCGCCCTGCTGGATCGCATTGAACAGGTCGCGCTGCGCATAGTCCGGGTCGCTGCCGGCAATCCGCGATGCCTCGGCCGCCGAAAGATTCTTGATTCCTTGCTGGGTCTTGAAGTGCCACTTGACCCACACGCGCTCGCCATCGGCGTTGATCAGGCTGAAGGTGTGGCTGCCGAAGCCATCCATGTGGCGATAGCCATCCGGCGTGCCGCGGTTCGAAAACAGCATCGTCACCTGGTGCAGGCTTTCCGGAGCCTTGCTCCAGAAGTCCCACATCATGGTCGGCGACTTCAGGTTGGTCATCGGGTCGCGCTTTTGCGTGTGCACGAAATCCGGGAATTTGATCGGGTCCTTGATGAAGAACATCGGCGTTTTTCTCCTTCGGTCTCGGACGGTCAGGCCTTTCAGCCTGGGTTCGGTGCGTATCAGTTCGGGGCGGGGGCGGGCGTTCGGGTGCGGACAGGCGGCGCCGGAAGGGCGGCAGTCCTCAGATGGCCAGCGCGAGCTGGGCCAGGGTATCGAGCCAGAGGCTGTCGCTGTGCGGGTGGGTCATTGCGGTCTCCCATTGAAAGTTTCGATGGATGAGACTTTAACGATAGCTATCAACAATCACAAATTGATTGTCTTTATCTATCTCATAGCCGAAACCGGGCGCAGCGGGGAATTGCTGCCGTTAAAGTTTTGATATTGCCGGGCGGGGAGAGGCGGGAGTTTGTTCAGGCTCAACAAAGGAGAGGCGCAGGCGCTTCGACCAGGCGTCGACGCGCCGCAGGCAGGGTTGCTCGATCCAGCGCCAGCTGGCATACGACAGCCCGACCAGGAAAGGCGTGGCCAGCGCGACCACCAGCCAGTGCATGGCCGGCGACAGCGATTGGGCGAACGGGATGCCGGCCACGCCGCGGAAGGCAAGAAACAGCACCAGCCCGTGCAGCAGGTAGACGCTGTAGGTGATCTCGCCGAAAGCGCGCGACAGGCGCCAGCCCAGCAAGCCCGACAAGGTATTGCCGTTGGCGATGAGCGTGAAGGCCACCGTCAGCAAGGCCAGCCAGCCGGCCACGGGCAAGGAGCGACCGAAACCGTATGCGCCAGCCAGACAGGCGATGACCAGCAGACTGGCGATGCGGGAGGGCGCAAACTTGCGCAACCCATGCCGGTTGGAGACCAGTGCAGCGAACACGCCGCCAATAAAGGGCAGCATGTTCTCGGACAAGACTTCGGTCTGACGCTCGACCACCATCAGCGCCGACAGCGCCACCAGCACCAGCGGAACGCGCATGCCGCGAAGCAGTGCCAGCAGCGGCAGCATCAGGTAAAAGATCCATTCGAAATCCAGTGTCCATGACACGGCTGCCGTCAGCAGCACCTTGCGATCGGTGTCGACGCCGTTGAAGACCGACGGGATGTGGTTGAGCCGGATAAACGCCAGCACCAGCAACGCAGCAAGGTGATGCACGACCAGCAGCGGCACGATGCGCAGGATGCGGGACACATACAGCCGATTCCATGCGATTGTGCGCGACGTGAGGATACGGCGCGTGAACAGGAAGGCCGTGATCATGAAGAACAGCGCCACGCTGGCGCGCCCGAGCTCGGTATAGAAATCCGATGCCGGGTTTTCCCAGCGGCCGCTGCGCAGGAAGAAATACCAGATGCACGCATGATGGATGAACACCGTGCCCGCGAGGTAGCCGCGCAAGCCGTCGATGCCCTGCACCCGATCGCCATGGAGAGGAATGGTGAACCAGCGGTCGATCAGCCAGACGCTGCCCACGGCAACGGCGAGGACCAGCAGTGCAAACAGGGGATGGGTGATGCTCAGGGCGGAGTTCATGCAGGGCAGAGGACGGCGCGGAAAACCCGCCGACTATACCGCACATGACGTACCGGAACAGGCGGCAAGATCGAGGCAGGCCGGGGCAGACAAAGCAAAACGCGCCACCGGACAGCCGGTGGCGCGTTTAGTGACAGCCTGACTTGCGTGCGCCTTAGCTGAAGGACAAGCTCAAGCCCGGCAGGTTCAGCTGCGCGAAGGCGCTGGCCCAGACCTCGCCGCGCTTCACCGGCAAGGCATCGGTCCAGCTGCCGGTGGCGACGATCTCGCCGGCCTGCAGCGGCGCAAAGTCCGGCTGCTGCTGCAGTTGCCGGTGTACCGCATGCAGCGCATGCAGCGGGCTGCCCATCAGTTCGCGTCCATGCCCGGCGCCGGCAAGCACGCTGTCATCGGCCGTCATCTTCGACAGCGACAGCGTGACCGCGGCCAGTATCTCAGGCAAGTGATGGCGTCCATGGCGCGAAAGCATGCGCGGCTCGCCGACGATCAGCTTGCGGCTCAGGCCAAAGGCGGCGACCGCATCCGGCGCATCGAATTCCCAGCCCTTGTACGGCGACACCACCACTTCCAGCCCGTGCGCCATCCATTCGAGGCAGTCGGCCAGTTCGAGCAGGGTCGCCTCCGGCGCCGGCGTGCGGGCCAGCTTGAACACCAGGTGGGGCTCGATGCGCGGCTGCTGCGCCTTGGTGAGGCTGTGCAAAGCCTGGTTGTCCATCGCGTATTCGACGGAGCTGTCGAACAGCGTGGACCAGATCGGCCCGGCAATCGCTTCAGTCTTGCCGTAGCGCGTGCGCACGCGATCATTGGAGAAGCCTATCCTGCGGCCAACCGGGGTCTCACCCTGGGCAGTGCGAATGTTGATCAGGCTGCGCGCAATGTCATAGGCATCCTCGAGGCTTAGCTTGTCCTCGTCGGTCAGACGCGGGTGCAGGGTGCCGCCGGTGCGCGCTTTCAACAACGCATGCGCGTAGCGGTTGGCCTTGGTGGTCATCAGCATGCTGTTCTCCTTGCTGCCCGCGCTGGCTGCCCGCACTGGAAATCAGGCGGAAGCTGAATGACGGACATGAAATAATACCGCTCAGTCACAATTTATACCAATAAATTGTGATTTTGGCGAATGGCGGTAAAACTTGTGGGGGTTTAACAAATTGATACCTTTGTCAGGTAAGCGGCAAACTGGCCGGCTGCCCGCGCAATCCCTTGATAATCCAGCCTTATTCAGCCTTTCATGGCCATGTCCGCCAGATGGTGGCGGTTTGGGCTATTAAAAGGGAACTGCCGATATAGACCGGTTATGATCGCGAAGATTCGGTCCGGCCCGAAAATCGGCAAGCCGTCGCCGTCAGCAGTACGCGGCAAAAGCAGCAAAAGCAGCAACCGCCGCAAGCTAACTGCGAAGCGGCCCCCCATCGACGCACAAGGACAGGCGGATGGAAGTCTCATTCAAGAACGAAATAGAACAATTGAGGCTGGGCGATGGCGATACCTTCCATGGCGAAGGCATCCTTGCCATTACCAAGGCGTTGTTGCAATCCGGGGTTTCCTACATCGGCGGCTATCAGGGCGCGCCGGTGTCGCACCTGCTGGATGTGATGGTGCAGGCGAAGTCGCTGGTGGCCGAGCTGGGGGTGCATGTCGAAGCCTGCTCGAACGAAGCCTCGGCAGCGGCCATGCTGGGCGCTTCCATTCACTACCCGGTGCGCGGCGCCGTCACCTGGAAATCCATCGTCGGCACCAATGTCGCGGCCGATGCGCTGGCCAACCTCGCCTCCCCGGGCGTGACCGGCGGCGTGCTGATGGTGATCGGCGAAGACTACGGCGAGGGCGCCTCGGTGGTGCAGGAGCGCACGCATGCGTATGCGATGAAGTCCACGCTGCTGCTGCTCGACCCGCGGCCCGAATTGGCGACCATGGTCGACATGGTCGAGCATGCGTTCGCGATGTCGGAAGCGTCGAACATGCCGGCGATGATGGAGTTGCGCATCCGCGCCTGCCACGTGCGCGGCAGCTTTCAGTGCCGCGACAACCAGCGGCCAGCCGTATCCGCGCTGTCGCCGCTGGCCGAGCCCGGCAGTTTCGACTATGGCCGCCTCGCGCATCCGCCTTCCACCTTCCGCCATGAAAAACTGAAGATCGACGAACGCCTGCCGGCGGCGCGCCGCTACATCGTCGAGCATGGCCTCAATGAACTTCACGCCGGCAAGCCCGGCGGCGGATTCGATGACATCGGCATCATCGTGCAGGGCGGCATCGCGCCAGCGCTGCTGCGCTCGCTGCAGCAGTTCGGGCTGGCCGATGCCTTCGGCCACAGCGACATGCCGCTGCTGGTGCTGAACGTCACCTATCCGCTGGTGCCGGAACAGGTTGCCGGTTTTGCCGAAGGCAAGCGTGCGGTGCTGGTGGTGGAGGAAGGCTCGCCCGAGTACATCGAACAAGAGATCGCGACCCATTTGCGGCGACGCGACTTGCAGACGGCCTTGCACGGCAAGGACATGCTGCCCGCAGCCGGCGAACTGAATACCGAAGCGATCATGACGGGCTTGCTGGCCTTCATCGAACGTCACTTGCCGCAAGTCGACACGCAACCCGTGGCCACGATGCTGGCCGACACCCGCGAGCGACGCCAGCAAGCGGCCGCGCGAGTGGATGCGGCGCTGCCGACGCGGCCGCCGGGCTTTTGCATCGGCTGCCCGGAGCGCCCGGTGTTCTCGGCGATCAAGCTGGCGCAGCAGGACGTCGGGCAAGTGCATATTGCGGCCGACATCGGTTGCCATTCCTTTGCGACCTTCGAGCCTTTCTCGCTCGGGCACTCCATCCTCGGCTATGGCATGAGCCTGGCCAGCCGTGCCGGCGTGTCGCCGATGATGCAAAGGCGCGTGCTGTCCATCATGGGCGATGGCGGCTTCTGGCATAACGGCTTGCTGACCGGCGTGCAGTCGGCGCTGTTCAATGGTGACGATGCAGTGCTGCTGATCTTCAAGAATGGCTATACCTCGGCCACCGGCACGCAGGACATCATTTCCACGCCGGGCAAGCGCGCCAAGGCGCAGGCCGGCGACAAACTGGCCAGCCTGACGGCGACCGATCGCACCATCGAAGACACGCTGGCCGGGCTCGGGGTGCAGTGGCTGCGCACCGTGCACTCGTACCGCGTGGCGGCGATGCGCGACACCCTACGCGAGGCGATGACCACGCCCTTCGCGGGATTGAAAGTCATCATCGCCGAAGGCGAATGCCAGCTCGAGCGCCAGCGCCGCGTGCGCCCCTGGCTGGCCAGTCTGCTGGCGCGCGGCGAGCGCGTGGTGCGGGTCAAGTACGGTGTCGATGAAGACGTCTGCAATGGCGACCACGCGTGCATGCGCCTGTCCGGCTGCCCGACGCTCACGCTGAAGGACAATCCCGATCCATTGAAAGTCGATCCGGTGGCGACCGTCATCGATGGCTGTGTCGGCTGCGGCCTGTGTGGCGAGAATGCGCACGCGGCGACACTGTGCCCCAGCTTCTATCGTGCCGAAGTCGTGCAGAACCCGCGCTGGCATGAGCGACTGATCGACGCGGTACGCGGTGTCGCGCTGCGCCTGCTGCAACCGGCATGAGGCGCGCAATGACCCATACCACCGCCACCGCCACCGCCACCGCATCTGCCGTGAACCCTGCACCTGGCCGAACGAGCCCGACCGCAGCCCGCAGTATCTCGTTGCTGATCTGCGCGCTGGGCGGCGAGGGCGGCGGCGTGCTCAATGAATGGCTGGTCGATGTCGCACGCCGTGCCGGCTATGCGGCGCAGGGCACGTCGATTCCCGGCGTGGCGCAGCGCACCGGCGCGACCACCTATTATTTCGAAACCTATCCGGTACCGATCGCCGGGCTGGGCGGTCGCATGCCTGTCTTCAGCCTCAACCCGGTGCCGGGCGCGCTCGATGCGGTGCTGTCGTCGGAATTGCTGGAGACGGCACGCTGCGCCAGCAATGGCTTGCCGTCGCCGGATCGCACGCTGGTGATTACCTCGTCATCGCGCACGCTGACCAATGCCGAGCGTGGCCACCTTGGTGACGGCCGCCTCGACAGTGGCATCCTGCTGTCACTGGTGCAGTCGGTCAGCCGCGCCCATCATGTGCTCGACATGCAGCGCATCGCTGCCGAGCACCGGACCGTGGTCAGTGCGGTGATGCTGGGTGCGATTGCAGCCAGTGGCCTGTTCCCCTTTGATCGCGAACACTATGTCGCGGCGATTCGCGCCGGCGATCGCGGTGTCGCCGAAAGCCTGGCCGGCTTCGAGGCCGCGTGGCGCATCGTGGCCGAGGGGCGTGCGCAAGCCGAGTCCGCGCAGCGCATGGTGGCCGATGCAATGGCCGCCGCGCCTTCCGCATTGATGGAAGAATTCCCGCCCGAGGTGCGCCAGCTTGCGGCGCTTGGCCTGGCGCGCGTGAACGAATACCAGGATGCCGCCTATGGCCATCTTTA
>JACCDQ010385365.1_pt1 | contig 16529 bp, 12 predicted proteins | sample 7446031 | NCBI WGS metagenome assembly JACCDQ01 (sample SAMN15323442, study PRJNA562643) | freshwater metagenome | isolation source: river surface water | place: USA:Blue River Watershed | collected 2017-08-17
CTATCTATCTATCTTCCCCAGGCTAGCAATATTCCTCAGGCTTATATTCTCCACCAGGCTTATATTCTTCAGGATTGGTATTCCTCAGGCTTAATATTCCTATTCCTCAGGCTTCATATTATCTTGGCTGACAAATTATCTTGGGGCAAATAATAGTCCTCAGGCCAATATTCTTCAGGATTGGTATTCTTTTGGCTGACAAATTATCTTGAGGCAAGTAATAGTCCTCAGGCCAATATTCTTCAGGATTGGTATTCCTCCATTCTCCACCAGGCTTATTTTCTTCAGGATTGGTATTCCTCAGGCTTAATATTCCTATTCCTCAGGCTTCATGATAAGAAGGAGCTAGAGGTACTAAGGTACTAAGGAGCTAGAGGTACTATATATGCGCACACATACAAAACCATATGCATCTTGGAACTAGAAACTATATGCATGAAAAAAAACGCATGAAAAAAACTATACGCATGAAGGAATTAGGAACTGTATGCATCTTAGAACTAGGAACCATATGCGTCTTGGAACTAGGAACTATATGCATCTTGGAACTAGGAACTATATGCATCTTGGAACTAGGTACTATATGAATGAATCCAAACCTCACTCACCTATGAATGAATCCAAACCTCACGCGGTTCCAGTCACAACCACAACTAACACAGTTCCAGGTGCAACAACTACTAACAACTAACAACCACATTTAACACAGTTCCAGGTGCAACAACTACCAACAACTAACAACTAACGCAAAAGGCATAGTTGGACAACAGGCATTATTGGAGTTAAGCACTAAAGTCTGCAAAACTATCAACTATCCGTGCTTGGCCACCCCTGGCTTGAGATACTTGCGAAAGGAATCATTCTCCATACTATTCCACTGTCCGCGACGGGTGATATCGGAGTGGCTTATCCCTTGGCTTGTAACCGAGTGGCTGATCACCAGACTAGTTGTCACCACCTGGTTTGTTTTTCGCTTCTCCAGCACACAGGTCAACATGGGGCCTGTGTGCCCCCTCATGCCAGCAGGGGGGTCTTGGCAGCAAGATTGGCTCCACTGAAGAGGGACCCGGTCGTCAAAACGGAGGGTAGAGATTGTTGCCCATGTGTGGCCAAGATGGGTGCTGCTAGTTGTCACGGCCTTGTTTATGGCAACGGGCGGTTTTACCTCTTCTTCAGTCATGATGTATGTTTTTAATTGTGTGGTTTCCACGGTGTGTGTTTTTCAATTGCCTGGTGTGTTTTTCAATTGCCTGGTTTGCGTGGTGGCTGCTACGGTACAAGTACTACGGTACTTCTATTGTTCTGCTACTACCAGTACTACGGTACTTCTATTGTTCTGCTACTACCCCCTAATGTATGAATGTCAGTTCTAAAATACATATGGTTCTAAAATACATATGGTTCTAATGGTTCTTCATTCTGTCCTGGCCTCCACCCCTCAAGGCTGATATCATAATCATAAAGACGGGAAAATTCGAATGGAGACATGATAACACCTTGGTCGTTCTCACTGCTGCACACTTTGATTTCGTCGGCTTCCATTATGGTCTCGACGGACGGGAAAACCACTGGGACTCCTCGCTCACTGACAGTCATGGTGACCCATCCTTCCGGGCCGTAAAGGGAGATTGCACCTTTGGCTTTAAGTTGCGATGCAATCTCACCGAGGGGGTCCCTTTGATGCAAACGGATCCAAGCAGGAAGTTTGACGATGGTAATAGTGGTCAAGTGCGGAGAGAGAGTCGGCATCTTGATTAAAAAAAGTTAAAGAGATATGTTGTTGTTGTTTCCAAAGAAAATACAGTAGCGGCAGGTATTACGGTACCATCGGTAGTACCATCGGTCGTAGTACCATCGGTCGTACCATCGGTAGTAGCAGCGAGGTGGCCAGCCCTAAATTGCAGGGCTGGCCACCTCGCTTCCCGGCGCGATCGTGATATCGCCATGCGTGCTTCCCGGCGCGATTGTGATATCGCCTTGCGTGTTCGCCATTTGAATCCAGTTTCTACCGGTACTGGGTAGAGTACCGTTCGTTGGATACTGGGTACTAGTACTAGTACTAGCTAGTACCGTTCGTTGGGTACTAGTACGTTCGCCAATTCCGTATGGAATTTAAGCGAAAATAGAATACAGTTTCTTCGCGTATGGACTTTAAGTGAAAATAGAATACAGTTTTCTTGCTGTATGGAATTTCAGCGGAAATAGAATACAGTTTCCTTGTTGCTTTGCAATACGAGTCTTCCTTGGTTTTCTTCCACAATGGCACAGGCACCGGTACCCGCACCCGTGTTGTTCCCCGACGAGGATAGCAGTGCCCGTCGAAAAAGTCTTGAAAACACCGCCTTTGGTTTATTCCAGGAGGAAATGAACGAAGAGCACAACGGGCCATCGGATATCTACGATAGCTGGCTAGACAACAGTGCCAATGGAATCAATGACGAAGGCAGCAACCCAAAAATGTCCGAACGAATGAACAGAAGACGCCAGATTGTTCGCGATTTACCTTTTGTTGCGGCATTAAAGAATGAAAAGCTGAAAAATCCAGTCACAGAGCGCAGAACTATTCTACGGAAACTATTCGAGCATTACAGAAAACCCAGAGGCCCTGGGCAGCCGAGAGGTGATGACGACCACCTCACCCGAGAGGAGTGGATGGAAGCTCGTATGTTCTTGAGAGAAATCCGCATCCTTCTCGCGCATAGGGCACTCGCATACTTGGTTTGGAAGGGTGCCCTGCGCCAAGCTACACTGCCGTGGTCTCAGTGGAATTGCGCCGTGGCGTATATTGCCTGTATCGCATTGGAGAGAAGGTTCGCTAGGATGTTACCCATCAACTTTTCGGAAATGAATCACTCTGCCAGTACTGTCGAGGCTTTATATGATGAATGTGGGGATGGTGACCACGATCGGCATATAACCGGAGTGGAACTAAACGCCCTGATCCTGATTGCGGAAGGTCTGGGATTCAGGGATGATGTCACCCATCCGCGCCTTTTTGCTTGTGCTGTAGAATGTATGATGTCCGGAAAAAGCGGTACCCTCCAGACTTTCAGGCCCTCAGACGAAAGCGGAACCCCCCATTACTTCCCTGTTGGCATGCCAGAGGAAACAAGGTATTGCATCGACACGTTCCGGCTTATTGAAAGGGAGCTTCAGGCTGGAGATTGCCTGCAGGTATGCAAAAAGGCCACAGATTAAATATTATTGTTGCTAGTAGTGTCACAGATGATTTTAATAAGGTAGTTCAATAATTCAATAATAAGGTTTTGTACGGTTCTCTTTATCTTTGTACGGTTATCTTTAACTCGAGTTACTAAGGTACGGGTACTCTTAACCTTATTAGCTTAACGCCGGGTGGATTACCAAACACGCCGGGATTCGCGCCGGGTGGATTATCAAACACGCCGGGAAGCGAGGTGGCCAGCCCTGCAATTTAGGGCTGGCCACCTCGCTTTTACCGTAGTAGCTTCAGCGGTTGTATCAGCGGTCGCACCATCGGTCGCACCATCGGTACAGAAAACTGGGCCAAGCAGACAGACTGCACACAAACCTTGACTGCACGGACAGACCATACCATGTAAAGCGTTACACTGTCGTGTGTGACCTATAACGTAGATAGTCTTTTCGGGTAGGAGCAAGGCGGTCTGTAAATAAAATCGGATTCAGTTGAGAATTTCTGTCTCCGTCCCAGAGTGGGAGATTTTGTTTATAAGCTAGGGGGTTAGGCAAAGAGTTGAGACCTGCCGACCTTTCTATATCACACAACCAGTATTTAGCTCTATATCACAACCAGTATTTAGCTCATTAACGTCCGTTTGGTTTAGTTCAACGCGCGTTGAACCGTTTGCGGCAATTGTTTGTTGGCAAATGTTTGTTTGCTCGTTGTGTTTGCGTTGTCTCATTTTCTGTTCAACGAGACGCCGAACAAGATGCCGACGAAAGTGTTAGTCCCCGCTGGAAATTCCGGTTCCAGTTCCAGTTCCAGTTCCAGTTCCAGTTCCAGTTCCAGTTCTGACAGTAGCACCGATGGTGCTACCAATGGAACTACCCACGGTACTACCGATGGAACTACCCACGGTACTACCGACGGAACTACCGAGGATGGAACTACCAACAAAACCGAAGAACACAATCCCGCCGAAGAACACAATCCCGCCGAAGAAACCGGTGGAGTCTTCACTGATCTTTCTACGTTTGCTGTTTTCCAAGGAGAAGCGATGGACATTGGCTCCGCTGAGCAAAGACTGAACCGCCAAGGAGTCTATCTAGGTGGAACAATCAATGAGACGAAACAGGAGTACAGGGAGTTAACAGAAGAACAAATTCAATTGGCCGCTGCTAATATCCTGGCCAGGAAAATGCCGGGGGTCATGACATTGGAGAATAGCTACCGCACGGGACTAATGCTTGCTCTGGCAATTGCGAGTCCTGGAAAAGAATCGATTTGGCATCAGAACTGTTCCTATTTTTTTGCCATGGCTAAAGCCCTGGATATTCATCCAGTGTTACTCTGCATGGATACCAATGATCTACTAGTCAAGGACGGGCACTGTCGGCTGATCAAACCCAATATACTCCGAAATAATGATTGGAAAGCCGTTAGCACTCCATCTACGATCCAGCTACACCACCGAAGCCTCATTGAGAGTGCCCACAGAATAATAACAAAGGATTGGGAGCACCTTCGTGGTTGGTTGAATGAGGGTTTTGCGTACCATGGAACCTCCCTGCTTGGCCTGGGAGACAGACCGTCTCTGGAGGAAATGGGTACTGTTTTCCGGAAAAACCTGTACATGATTAGAAATCTTGTGTACTCATGGGAGGGAGCGGACACAAACATAAATACATGGGACGAGGTTGTGGTGTGGATCGGGAGCAACCTCCGGACGGCCAAATCCCAGAGAGAATTCGCCGCCATCTGGAAAGAGAAATTTAATATTAACGTGGATGCCTTGAGAGCTTTAGCCAGTGACTTGAGAGCTTTAGCCAGTGACAACGAGGATGAGGGAGAGGAGGATGAGGGAGAGGAGGATGTCGAGGGGCACAAGAGGAAGGACGACGCAGAGGGGCACAAGAGGAAGCGCCGAGAAAGCCAATCCAGCAAATCAGATAGCCAATCCAGCAAATCAGAAAGCAAATCAAGTGACCAGGCCAGTGCCCGCGGATCCGAGAGTGCCCAGTCCATACCTATTAGGGACCAACCGCCTCCAGTGGAAGGGGGAATACCAACTGCAGTCCGAATGCCCGTTGCGGATGATCCATCCACGCTGTCCACACCCTCTGTGACTGGAAATGGCGAGGGTAACGTGATCACCCCACCTAGGAGGAAGAGGAAGAAAAAGACGAGTAAGAGGCGCTTGCCCCTACAGCACGCAGTCCAGGTTCATGAACTGGCACCAGAGCTGGAACTGGAAGAGGAGAATGCACATCCAGTCGCCGTGGAACAGGATCAGGATCAGGATGCGGTAAGGTTACAGGCTCCAGCTCGGCAAGCCCCAGCAACAGCCCCAGAAGAAGCACCAGTCCAAGTGAACGAAGAAGCCGCCTCAAACACATCCACTGTTAGTTTCTCCATGAATGATGACATGGTGGACCAGAGACGTCTCCATCGGATGAGGAACAAGACCAGGAACCAGAACAGGCCCGTGAAGATTGTCCCGGTGTCACAAACTCGCGACCCAGATGTGGAGCCAGATTATGTGGACTCCGACGAGGAGGGGATCCACTCGGGTCCCAACGATGTTGTGGTGGAGCGGGGAGGATGGTCCCAGTGCCCTAACACCGAATCATATAAAATGATGGGGTACCAGCATGATCTGTCCATGGATGAGATGGATGGAATGAATGTCAAGTTTCAGGAGATACTTCAGACCCGGAATAACGACAAGGCTCTGCTTGATCTGATCCAATACTTTGGACAAACCTATGGAAGAAAGTTTCTCTTCCATGCACTCCGTGGAGCTTGTTTCAGCCCAGCCGTTGTTTGGACCATATACTATTGCCCACCAGATAGAGACCTACACCCAGATGACTTTGTGGGGCTGGCCCATAGGGAGGAACTCCAGCCTCCAAAGTACGTCAAGAAGGGCAGTACAGTGGTGTTCCAGAAGCCTCATCTTTGGTTCCAATTGATGGGCCAGGACATATTGGAGGTTCTGGAGTTATTCTTCACGGGTAGCAAGTATGCTGGCTTTGCTCCTGATCGCTGGTTCTGGGAGTTTAGGTTGCTGGTCATGTTGGAAGAGATCGAGCACGAGGAGCGCTGCCTGACACACAAGGATCCAGACCCGGAGCTGCGAAAATTTGGTATGTTGGTATGCCTCGTCCTATCTGGTGGCAGCAAGGACAAAAGCTGCATCAATGCTACCATTGACCTCTACAGAGCCGGTCTTTTGTCTGTTGATGCTCTGTCCCTGCCTGGAAACAAGAGCCTGGTAAAGGAAACAATACATGCCAATGGCTTTCACCGTCTGAAGACTAAGAACCTCCGCTTTATGTGCTTGAAGATGAAGGATGATTTCCAAGGGAAAGTACCATCAACCTTCCAGGGGCTGACCTCCCTGACTGGGGTGGGGCCCAAGACAGCGTACCTCATGCTGAACGAGTGCTTCAACCAGTATGCGGGGATTGGTTGCGACAGTCACGTAACCCGCTGCTGCAGGGCTTTGGGACTTGGGGCAACTACCAGGACGAATACTCCCAGGTTCGGTTCCAATCACGCGGAGGCATCTCTGCGGACCTGGGTGGGGAGGCACCAGTATCCCGACATCAATAAGCTGCTGGGGTGCTGCGGTCAGCTTTTCACCCAGAGGATCCGTCTCCGTGCGGCCCATTGCAACCAGGAGCTGGCCGAACAGATAGGAGTTGTCCTGGTCTCCCATTTCCCCAAGAAGTACCAGATCGAAATGATGTTTTCGATCATAGCAAACGTTCGGGCCCACTACATGACCCTACCCCGTTCGAGGAAATACTCTGGAACGGATTCCGTGGATTCCGTGGAATGAAGAAAAAAGGCACCATCGGTGGCACCATCGGTCCGATGGTCGGTCGTGAATTGGGTCTTGTCTGCCTTTTTTGTTTTGGATCTTGTCTGTTGTTTCGTTTTGTTGAGCATGTCGGTCCTGTTGAGCATGCGTGTTGGAATGTTATATGAAGTGAGCAAGGAATTCGTGTTGGAATGTTATATGAAGCAAGGAATTCGTTATTTCCTTAAAATAATACATGCGATTACATCGTGGGTATGTGCTGTTTTTTAGTCGTGTATGTGCTGTTTTTTAGTCGTGTATTTTTTAAATCGTGTTCTAGGATTCTCGTGACTTGTTCAGTCCCAAGTCTGCCCTTGTCTCTGTATCAGTGTTGGGCGAAAATGAATACGGTTGTAGTATTGTATTAGTGCTCGGCGAAAATGTATACGGTTGTAATAATTATATTAGTGTTTGGCGAAATTATATACAGTTGTATAGGAGCGAATTTGCATACACTTTGTAACCGGGGTACGTAGTAGTACCAGCGGTTGTGCCAGCGGTTGTACTAGCGGTTGTACTAGCGGTGTCACTGTACCAGTGACACTTGACAGGTGGCCGTTGAACTGTAAACCCCGTTTAAAATTTGAATTTGAAACTGAGTAGTCGGTACGGCAGTGGTCCCCAGGAATGGAATACGTACCTATATTGTATTCACACAAAAATCAATACAGATCATGGAGCGGGAGCTGCCCCCATCAGAGCATGTGGCAGGGCTAATTGGCGATCCTTTTGGATCCCAATCCCAAGAGGAGGCAGTGAAACCTGGCCTCCCTCACCCCCATACTGGGCAATTCACCACGGCCAAGAAATTGAAGGACGAAGAGGACAAGAAGAAGGACAAGAAGAATATATTCGACGAAATCACAGTGAGCAAAGGAGACAATGGCTTTGCCACGGATTTTTCCCTTCCAACCCCGCCGGATGCAAAACCGGTCACCCTTTCTCAGTGGCTGGATTCGAATTTAGTCAAATGTGCTCTCTGCCACCAGCCAATGAGCCCCGAACGTTGGCCAACCACTGGTCGCTGTGGGCACAGTTGCTGCGTGGAATGCTTCAAGGAGAAATATAGCACTGGAGCTTACAGTATTGCTTTCATGCCTCCTTGTCCATTCCCTCGATGTGGAAAGAATTTTGCTTTCGAGAGAGATAAAGTGACCAAAAAGCCACTGCGCGATGGTAAGCTTGTGGAGGCACTGCATAAATTGGCAAACATCCGACGGAAATTCAAAGAAGAGATGGATAAAATGGTAAGTAGACACAAAAGGCTTGTTGCCCGGCTTGAAGAAGAAAATCGAGAATTGCAGGGGCCGCGCAGTTTGTCCGACGAGCTCAACATGACTATCCGCTGGGAAAAATACGAGGAGCACGCCCAGGAACAGAGACAGTACATTGAACGGCTAGAAGGAGAAAAGGTGGCCATTGTGAATGCAGGCAAGAAGAGGATGAACGAATTGGTGTCAAAATCCAAGCAGGACGATGCCACCATTAAGCAGCTCCAGTTCCAGATCAGTGATCTTATTAGCAAGCGAAGTGATCTTAACAACGGAAGCGGAACAGGAGTTAACTCAAGCGGAACAGGAGTTAACCCCGAAGACAAAAGCATGCAGGAGCCCAAGCAAACCACCCAGGAGCCCAAGCGGAGACGACTGTCTTTGGAACCCTAAAGTGTCTGTGGGAACCCAGTTACTATCAGATTACCTTCTTTAGTAACTACATACCCTAGTAAACCACCACTAATTACCCTAGTTACTACCGCTGAACCACTATTTGCACCCTATGACTGCATCAACTATAACTACATCTACAATAACTGCATCACGGACAGCTGCATCTATGTGCACAAGACATGGCAGGAGCTACCTATTCCAGCTACCTATTCTTCTTAAATTAAAACTTACGCAGCTACTTGAAAAGGTATTCCTATTTGAAAATTCAAAATTTGAATATATAGCCGTTGCCATCATTGTCTGGTTGTCTGGTGTTTCTTCGCTTTATGTACCATCTCCTTCCCTTTGTTTCTCCCTCCATTTATTTCTTTCTCCGCATTGGGTATTACCTCTTTCTCTGCGGGGCATTTCTGCTCTCCAGGTAGCACAAAATGGCCGGGCCAAAGTCAAAGAAGAAGAAGGGCGGCATAAAAAAGAGGAACACGGTGAAGAATTATTTCCCCACTGTAAGTAACTTCCAGGGCTTCCCCAGGAATAAATGCGTCTTTAATACCTGCATCAAGGATTATGTGTATGTACCCCAAAAGTACGTGGAAGAGGCAAGGGCTGGACCTATATCCACCTTTTGTGAGCATTGTCTCTTGGCCCCATGTCTGGCCGAAAGTCACTACGCCATGATAAAAGAAAAGGCCTCTGGTTTTATCCTCGCAGACGGTGCTACTCCCCTAATTGCCACTCAGAAATGCGAAACTTTCATGAAGGGGCGGATGAGGCGTTACTTCGGACCCACATACACTAGAGAGAGAGGATTGCCCCAATGCGCCTATGAAGCCATAGGAGACTTAGTTCCCCATTATGTTTCCATTCATGCCATTCATTTGTCATCCGCCGAAGAAGATTCATCTTCTTCTGAGGAAGAAGAAAGCCAGGAAGAAGAAGGAAGCGAGGATGAGGGATGCAATGAGGAGGAGGAAGGAGGCGAGGAAGGAGGAAATGTCCAGATCATTGCCAGCAAAGGGACCGGTGGTTGCTATTATGACAGTGATTCTGACTGCCATAGTTTGTCCTTCTTGGAATTGCCCAAGGAGAAAAGGAAGACGGCAGTTAATGCTGACTTGAAAGTGGCAGCCAAGGAAGAAGAGACCGACAGCGAGGAAGAATATGAGTTCCAGTGGTAAGATATTTCTATGTGTAGAGGCCCCCTGTTAATGCTGACTTGAAAGTGGCAGCCAAGGAAGAAGAGACCGACAGCGAGGAAGAATATGAGTTCCAGTGGTAAGATATTTCTATGTGTAGAGGCCCCCCTAATAATGAAGCTATTATATAGTGGCAATGTCAAATCTATTGATGTCAAATCTATTGATGTCAAATCTATTGATGCCGTTGTAGCCATGTCCTGTCGGTGTCGGCCTGTAGCCATGTCGCCTCTGCCTCGTCCGAGGCTGTCTTGAGTTGCTTCTTCTTTTCCTTTCGGTCACGGCGCACGGCAGCCCGATGCCTTCCCTTTGCGGCATGACTTGCAGCTTCTGGTTCCTCTGACCTCATTTTTTTCCAGGTCTTGAGCATTATGCTATAGCCTGGAAATCCAGGGTCCTCGGCTTGGTTGTCCCTTGCCTGGTTTTCTAGCTCGCTCTGGAAATTGGAGGTGATGTATATATTTACCCTTTCCTGCACCAGGGCCACATCGTGTCCTAATTCACCCCATGCCTTTTCCAAAAATCGATAGAAAGCCTGCCGTTCACACCACTGCTTCCTCCTCCTGTTCCTTTCTTTCTCTGTCAGGGTTGAATGCGAGCGCCATGAACAGCCCTTCTTGATGCCTGGTGTATCTGGACCGTACTTTTTCTCCAGGTCTCGCAGAGCCGCGGTGCCGGATGGAACTCCCACAAGGTACTCTTCCACGGCTACTGTGGTGCTGCTTGGTTGGGGTAGCAGCCATTTCAATTGGGCCCATTTGGGGCATTCTGTAGGCCAGCACTCTGGTTTGGTCATGTCGCATGCTTGGGAGGCAAATGACTTGCGCTCCCTGGCGAACGAAAACTTGTTCGCGATGTCCAGAGGGATGTGATGTCCCATATAGTTGATGGTTTCTACCTGTGTCTGTTGCTGGGTGGCAGGCTCATCCGCGTCCTGTCTATTCATCACCCTCTCCAGGATCCGCTGACGGTGGTTAAGGGTTGGTGTAGAGGGCGTTTGGGGGCTGTCTGGTGTAGCTGGTGGCTTGTCGAGGCTATCTGGTGTGCTTTGGCCCATAGTAGAGGGGCTGATCGCATTGTTTCGTACGGCATTAGGTGTTGTGACAGGAGGCAAAATTGCTGCAGGTGGAGGCGAAAATGCTGCAGAGGGCGATGCCGGTGAGGTAGGGTTCGATGCCGGTGAGGTAGGGTTCGATGCCGTGGGGTTGGCAAATGTAAGTATTCTCCTTCCCATACACGAGTTGCGGGCATCCTGGATGAGCGCATCCAACTCAGGATCCTCCACCTTGCAGTTGAGGATGTACCCTCCCCAGTCCTCGCAAAGCATGTAAAGTTTCTTCAGAAGGTGTAGGCAGTTTGCCGAATCGGCAGCCTGCTTGGACAGTTGCTGGGAATGGTTGTCTTTGTAGAGGGAAACGGTGGCATGGAGCTCCTCTCTGAAGCTGATGTAGAGTTGGGAATTGAACAGTGGAGTGGAATATATGGCATTGTCGCTCATGCCATCTTCCGTTTGTAAGTAGGCTGCATCCTGTAACAGGACGATAGCGGCATACCTACAGGCTCCCAAGAATCCATCTAGTGTGCGCCTCTCGGGATAATCTTGTGGACGCTGTGCCATCTGATCCGTTACTTGTTTGACGAAGGGGAATACCATATCGATTAATTCCTGTGGAGGGGTCACCAGACTTCTCAGCATGACGGGGACTTCTGTACCCGGTTGGAGTTTGGGTTCATATCCTGCCAAAAGCCTGATCATCTCCATGGGGGCTCCAGTGAGGTAATGGGTACTTAGGGAATCACCGTGCTGGACCCAACCGCCATGTCTCCCAATCTGGTGATGCTCTACGCCCTCCTGCTCAGCCTTCCTTACACTAGCCCCTCTTTGCAGGTGCAGTTTGTGGTAAGTGTCTATGGGTGGGTCGATTTGTTTGTATACTTTCTTCTTGAACAGCCGCAGGCATGAGTCGTAGCTGATTTTTTTAAGAGGATCTGCTTGGGAGGCCCGGCCTTTTTCAGACTTGGTGAAGCCATAAAAAATGTACCGATCGAACCATGGGTGAATGAATGTCCCAGTGTGTTGACCAGAAGAATCTAGGCGGGGTCTTGGGAGGAAATCTTCTGGGAAAAATTTCATATTGTCTTGCCAGATCTGGCAGTATAATTCGTAGGAGAAGGCAAACCAGGGACATTGGTATGGACAGAATAGGTGCCGCAGGCCCATGACGGTGTCCACCTGCCCGGTCTGGTTCGTTTTTCGCTTCTCCAGCACACAGGTCAACAAGGGGCCTGTGTGCCCCCTCATGCGATCAGGGGGGTCTTGGCAGCAAAATTGGCTCCACTGAAGAGGGACCCGGTCGTCGAAACGGAGGGTAAAGGATGTTGCCCATGTGTGGTGAAGATGGGCGCTGCGGACACGGTCTGGGGTGAGCCTATGGAAGACATGCTTCCGGAGTGAAGCGTTCGAAAGTCCCCATTCGCAGAGCTGTATGTTCTGCTCTTGTGTATAACCTTCCATTACCAGTGCCCCTAGTCCCCGTGGTCGGTGCAGTGCCTTCCTTGTTTTCACAGCTGTGCGAGAGTACTGGTCAAATAAGGCAGAAATGGCTCGATTGTGGTTGGGAGGTTTTCCGTATCTGTTGGTGTATTCTTGGGGTCCACCAGGGAATATCAGGGATTGGTATTCATATAGTTTCTTCAGAGACTTTAGGCAATTCTGATATGCAGACTTGCTGAATGGGAGGTCCACACAATATTCCTTTTTTCTTCTATCCCACTGTTTTCTCTTCAAGAAATGGGATTGCATGTACTCGAAGACGACCAGGTCAGATGCGTGCGGGGCCAGGTACACCTGTTTGTTGGGTGAGGTTACAACCCCATTGTAGACTACATTTGGTCCCGTAACACACCACTTTGCAAACTCGCCAGCGTATCCCCTCTTGGATAATGGGTCCTTCATGTCACCATACATGGCGGACGTGCTGTCTGAGATGTTCTTGATGAATGCTTCTGCTGCCTCTTTCACTATTTCATTGGCCCTCTCGTAACAAGGTAAACCATTGGGTCTCTCTGAGTGGGGGGGCTGTCCTGTGTTGGCTGGTGGGGTTTTGGGACTGTTGGCTGCCCCTGTTTTGAGACCAGCCAGGACAGGCTCGGCTATGTTGGACTTGGATTTGGGTTTACGGGATTGTTTTCGTTGTTGTTGTTGTTTGGATGGCCTATAAGCCAGGAGCTGTTTGGGTTCTCCTTCAGATATACTTTGTGCTTTTGGTTTTGCCATTTTTTTCCTTTCCTGTTTGGCTTGTCTTTTGGCTATTCTAATTTCCTGTTCAGCTACTCTCAGCTCCTTTGCGACTCGGCGGTTGCTGTCTGAAGACGAATCTGATTGGTCCGAGTCTGATTGTTCGGACTCTGGTTCTTCCGATTCTGACTCTTCAGAGGAAGATTCAGAGGACGACCTGGACTCTTCAGAGGACGACCTGGACTGGGAGGCTGTTTCTGATTGTGACAGGGACTCTGATTGTGATTGTGATTCGGACCGAGTTGGATCAGTGTGGGCTGTGGGGGGTGGAGTGAGGACAGGAGGGGCAGCTGGTTTTTGGGCAGGTTGAGGTGTTGGGAGGTCCAGTCGCTGGGAAATGGAGGTTTGGCTGAGCTTGACAGTGGGTGCTCCACCCTCCCGAAATTGATAGGAGTGACCAGCACGGGTTTTGCAGAAGAATTGGTCCCCCGAGTAGCCATTCTTAGTAAAGTCTACTGAAATCCCAGAATTACCATCCACTCGGTCCGTATCTCCTGTTAGTGCTTTCATTTCATCCTCTAGTTTCTTTGTGCCTGCCGAGCAGCTAATCCCGTTAAAGCCAGACATCTTGGTATCTTGCTGTCACCCAAGGTTTGGGCGCTTCCAACCATGTTGTTTTGTGCTCGAGGACTATTCTTGATCATTTTTCTGTTTTTCCTTGAAAAAAACGATGAAAAGGAGAAATGGAATGAAATGGAATGTCATTGGGGGTAAGGGAAGGGGGGCTTGACATCATTGGCTCGGATGGTTGTGATGGGGCTTCTGAACCCCAGCGTTCAGGTTAAGAAAAGAGCCTGTGACTGTGACCTTTTCTGTCTGGGTCTCGGGGGTTATTGGACGGTTATGCCAGGGGATGTATTACCCAAAGGCAAATCGGTGCATTACCCATGGACCGGGACCCACACTGCCGTGTCCTCCCTGCGGGACTGCTTGACTATTACCGGACGCCTGGGTCTGTTACTAAGCTCTGGAGACTAGCTAGCTAGCTAGTACTCGTAAAATGAAAGCCGCCCATCAGCAGCTACTACATACAAGTAGTACGTAGTACATGGTTTGGTTCCATTTCATCAGCCAGTTGATGGATTTACTCTCTACTACTATTCTAGGACAATTTCACTTTCTTCCTTACGATTTACTCGTACGAGCTACGGTAGTATTCGGTATTCAGTTTCATAAAGACCGCTTGTATGATGTTAAAGCCGAAAGTGAGTTTCGGAGCAAGGCCTTTGCTTTCGTAAGTTGTTACGTACGACCGAAGTTGGTAACCGATATCAATACAGTAGCGAAAAACGACAGTAAAGCCAAAGTCCGAAACGGATTCACTCTATCGACCAATGAAATTCGATGAAAATGACATCATAAGATCAAAAATGAAGATAAACCGTTGTTCTTACGCCCATCCAATCTCCAATCTGGAAGGCTTCCGAATAATTATTCCTCTGTTTTCAAGCAATAATGAATGAAACGATCACCGATCACGCTAAGCGCATCCGCACCGGGGAGGTTTAAAGGCTATGGGTAAAGGCTAAAATGCAGCCATCTGATTGGCTGCGGGTAAATTAACATTTTTTGTTCCACACCGGCCAATCGTTCAAATCGTCCGGTTAAAAAAAACCCTTCTCTAAGTAACATGAACACTATAGTATTTTTAGTACTCTTCTTCAGAATGGTATTTTCGCAATCAACATGTTGGGTGAATGGTACGTGAAGCGAACAAAGGCAACAAGAGATGCACCCGTCGCCACAACAACGTCCCTCAACAACATCCCGAAAGGATGGACGATGAAGACTTCGACCCGCCAGTGGAGTTCTGGCAAGAAGAATTAGAGGTTGACGATGCTATCATGGCGGTGGTGATGGATTCTTCCTCTTCGGATGAAGAGCGCAGGAGAGAAACTGCGGGGAAGAAAGAGAAATCTCCCAACAAGAAACGTGACTTCCTAGCAGCTTATGAAAGGATTCGAAGGTTCTACTTTAATGGGAGAGAGTCTGTCTATGATGAGAAAGACTTCGAGAGGAGATTCAGATGTCCCCGCAGTGTTTTCTGTAAGATCCACGATGAAATAATGGGGTGCGATCCGTTCAATCACTACACTGACACAACAGGAAAACCGGGGATTTATCCCCTTGTGAAACTGGTTGGGTGCTTTCGTTATCTTGCATACGGCGACGCCTACGATCGCGACGATGAAAATCTTTCCATTGGCGAGACCACGCTGAGGGATATCGTGAAGGAATTTACCCAGCTGGTTGTAAAGAAATTTGGGTCACAGTATTTGAACAGGTTTCCGACCGATGAAGAGAAGAAGGCTATTTCAACAGCCATCGTCATCGCTCGAACCGCGTCCGGATCCAGATCCAGTGTCGGCATCCTCCGATTCTTCTTCGTCGTCTTGTTCTTCCGCTTCCTCATCGAGATCGATGGCTTCCTTGGGCTTGGGAGGGAGGAAAGCAGGGTGATCCTTCAACGCAAGCCAGCACTGATAAAACTTCCAGTTCATGGCCTCATATGTTTTGTGACGATAAGCAGCAGCGTCACTTTTTCCAGTATGGACAGCCACAGCAATATTGATTTTTTCTTGGTCAGTAACTCCAGACAGTCCAGAAGACAAGACCAAGAGATATGCCTTGTTAAACTTCTTCAAATCCCGGGCAATATTGTCTTTCCAATGGTTCCTGATTGCCTTCAATCCTCTTTCTTTGTACGTGCCATGATTGATACCAGATGGTCCTTTGGCCGTGAACTTCGCGACGATCTTTTCCCAAAACTCATTCGAATCCTGGTTCGTACCCTTCACTTCGGTGGAACCCTTATCTTCCGAAACCTCAATCCAAGCCTGCGCAAGATCAAAGGACTCTTCGGTGCTCCAAACCTTTCCCTTTGGCATAGTTGCGAGTACAAGAACAACAACAAGAAGTATGGTACTTGCTAGTGGCTAGTTTGTTGATCGAATTGCTGCTGCTGCCAACACGGAGGATACGTAGTTGACACCTTTCTTTTATGTTATCTTCGTATCATTAATATATGCGTCATTGTGACAGCCGATCCAGGCCAGTTCTCTAATTAAATACTTTAACTGTTTCCGAGAACAAGTTCCAATGCCTCCTAAATAAAAAGAAGTGTATAAGTTAAAAAGCCAGTTAAAACAGAGCCATTTTAACCGACTTTTTAACCCATTCTTAAAATAACCGGAATCGATAAGTCCTCCGGTTGACCGGTGTGGAAGCTTTCCGGTTAAATTTAACTAAAAATGTTATATTTAACTTTTAACCATGACCGGTGCGGATGCGCTTAGCTGTAAGGTACTCGTACTGGATATCGGGGTAACCCAATTTCTTCGTC